>Ga0137403_10002995_pt1 | contig 20412 bp, 22 predicted proteins | sample CZOMad2_1_16fung_FD_122057 | JGI IMG/M metagenome (GOLD analysis project Ga0137403, IMG submission 122057) | Vadose zone soil fungal communities from Angelo Coast Range Reserve, California, USA - CZOMad2_1_16fungal (Hybrid Assembly) | ecosystem: Environmental > Terrestrial > Soil > Vadose zone...
GGGCATGGCCAGCGCTTTCTCCGCCAGAAACCGGGGATCGGAATGAGCCAGCACGCCCGCCACCACCGCCATTGCCTGCACTTTTATTTCCCCCTCGTCCAGCGCGATGACGTATTCAAAAGCGCCTCGTCCGTCCAGTTCCGCCCATCGGCGCAAAAGTTCGTTACGCATGTCCGACCTTTTGTTAATATCAGAAATATCCTTCAAATGTTCCAAAGCAGCTTGAATGTCCGCGATTGAAAGATCCGTCGTGCCATGCGGCAATCTTTGGGCATGGACAGATTGTTGAAGGATGGCGACATTATCTTTCTGCGCTTGCTCAACGGCCACGTTAGAAAGCTTGTTTGGCTTAACCCGGGAAATAGAACTGTGAAGATAAAACCCAAGGACGATGCCGACCAGCAAGGGCAGAATGACATAAAAAATGCGTTTTATCATAAAGCGTTCATGAGCTTATCATTGGTATGGTCCGCAATCAATCTTGAATCTGCCTTCGGCGTGATTGAGGGACATAAATGAAAGCCACCGACAGCATTGTCACCGTCGGTGGCCCGTAAATTGTTCCTAAATCATTGAACTTTGACCGATGATACCTGATCGTTGGCATTCGGACTCAAGATGGTGAAATCCGGTGTGTCGGATGTTATCGTCCATGAGGTTCCTGTAAAGTTGTCACTGGCATACATGATCACCGTTCTGCCTGCGGGAACTCTCACCGAGGATGCCCATTCATTCGGCATGCCTTTGGCCGCAAGTTGGGCTGTCGTATAAGTTCCAATCGGCAGTGCTTGGCTGGCTGTGCCGCCATAGTTGATGTTTTGATAGAAGATAACGGCAGCACTCACCGGCGGGTAAAGGGCCATTTCATAGATTCTGGCATTGTTTGCGGTGTCTGCCACACCCGGCTGCACGGCGGCGGTGATATACAGCCTCACATACCTCGAACTGAACGGGGTTATGGGCCTGTCCGTCATTTGCACCGTATTACTGACCACAGTATCCACATCCATCCACGTTGTTCCGTCAGTGCTTTTCTGCAGTTTGAAGTCCCTGGTGTTAAGGGTCCAGTTTTCACCGTTTATCCCGGCATGGGATACAGCCCACGTTGCGATTGTCTGTGCGCTTCCCAAATCCACTCTTAACCACTTGTCGCCCGGATTGGTGCTTTCCGGCAGCGAACACCACTTGGTCGTCTGGTTTCCATCCACCGCCTTCGGTCCGTTTTGCGTTGAATTGACGTCGCTGCTTGTCGTCACGGATTTGTTGAGGGCAAGATCGCTCCCGGCCGGAGTGGGCACGACCGCCACGCATTGCTGCACATACGAAACCTGGTTGGTGTTCATTGTGCCGTTTTTGAAAATCTGGCAATTAAATGAAACAACGCCCTGCATGCCCTTGACCTGGCTGACCCACGCCGCAGTTTGATTCGCCGGCTCCTGCACGCCGCCGCCCGCCCAACTGTTAGCGTCGAATTTTACCAGAACATGCCATTGAACCCCCTGCACCCACCTGTTGGTCGGCATCTGCCCGATGTCATTCTGTTCGCCGGCCGTGAAATCCTGCGAATTGTCCATTTTAGACACGCCAACACCGGGGTTAAAGGCGACGATGGCATTGGCATTTCCGTCCTTTAAGTTTGAAGCATATGTGGGAAGTTGTCCTGAACCGAGAAAGTTTGCCCGGGTCACTCCGTCAATCCACCAACCGGAGACTTTGCTGCCGTAACGATCCGACCATTCCTTGGCCATGGCCATGACGTTATTCCTATAAGTGCTGTTGTCGTAAGTTCCATTATAGCCGAGGGCCGCCAAACCCGCGCCGCCTTCCTGGTTTGAAGGGTCGCCGACAAAATACAACATCAACCTGATGCCGTATTTGTTCAGCTCATTGTATAAATCCAGCGGCAGATCCCTTGTAGGCGAACGGGCGGGCAACCCTGCGGCGGCCAGCAAGCTATCCCATTTGGCGTTGGGCGAGCAATAGTATCCCCGGCCCTGGCCAAGCGTTAATACGACATACTTAACGCCAGCTCCCCTTACCTGGTTGACATAATTGGTCACATTGAAGCTGTTGACCATGTTGTTCCACTGTGCCGGGTCGGTGCTGATGTCGTTAAAACCCATCAACCAGTGTGAAAAAATACCGACCTGGTCATTCATGAGCCAGTCGGTGTTGGGATTATTCAATGTGGCATTAACTCTACCCGTGGATAGAATCAGCGCCAAAACCGTTATATACTTTGTAGCAAATGCCAGCAATTTGGTTTTCATAGGTCGTTCGGTTGCTTGTTTGCTGCCATATCAGCAGCTTATATCTCCATGTTTTGAAGGTGGTTCATGTGAGCCGGAAAAACCCACATGAACCCACGCTTCTTACTTTTCAAAGCAGCTTATGGAGCTTGAAACGTCCATTGCTGGTTGTTTTGGAAACCGCTCCACTGGTCAACAGGTGCGCCATTGGTAAGTGCGCCAACTCCTCCAAGAACTTCCATGGACTTTCCACTGTTCACATTCACCACCGAGTAATAGCCGCTGTCGGTGGGAGTAATCGTCCACTTCTGGTTGAGTCCGTTGTTCGAATCCCGGATGTCAAGTAGCGTGCCGTTGGCCGTAGAGGAACCGGGGACTTCCAGCACCCGGCCGCTCTGCACGCCGGTAATTTTGTAGACGCTTCCGCTTAATCGTGCAAGCGTCCACCGCTGGTTGTTGCCAGCATTGTAGGTCCATTGCTGGATCGGACTGCCATTGGTGATGGATTGATGGTCAACATCCAAGGCCAGGCCGCTGTGGCGCACGATGGCCTTGTATGTGCCGTTCGCCGGGCGGTTCATGGGCGGCGTTGGACGCACATTGGTCAGGGCAATCTGGCCTTTGAGCATCTTGTTACCATCGCCGGTGAGCCGCAAGTAGTAGTCCGATGAGCAGGCGGTGCCATCTTGGTTCAGACCCACGTTGAGGCCAGCGGGCGCATCGGTCGGAATCATCGAGGAATCCTCGGCGGTCTTGGCAATCTGGTTGCCTTCGTTAAACTCGTCATACATTGAGATATAGATGCCCTGCACTCCTCCTCTTACTGCGTTATAGAATTGCTCCCACATAAAATCTCCATGAAGGCGGGAACCGTCGCTCACACCTCCGGGAGCCACCGACAACTGATAATCAAGGCCGTTACTGGCGCAATAAGCCATGTCCGGAACGACGCAGCGGGTGTAAAAAGAATCCGCGCCAGCAATGCCGCCGGGCTCTGCCCCGATCACCCACGGCTGAATGCAATTGCAGTCGTTGTAGACCACTCCGTTGGTCACCCTGTCATTGGTCCATGTGTGAAGAACACCGCCGATGACATAGCATCCTTGGGCCTTGAAAGCATTGATGGTGTTTGTCCAATCATGATTCGAACCGCGACCGCTCTTGCAAACACCCCAGAGACATACCACCGGCTTGCCATTCTGCTTCGCATACGAGCCGGAAGACGTCAGGTGCAGCGTGTTGACGATGGTATTTGTCCAATCCGCCACCGTCGCATCGGTGGCGCTGCAATCATACATGATGAGAAACTTGCGCCCGGCGGTTTGGGCCGCGCTCATCACACGCGTCGCAATGCCATCTACTTGGGCTTTTCTTGTGGAGCCGGGAGTGATCCACGAGCCAAATCTCTGGAGAGCTGCGCCGTCAATCCCATTCTGCTGCATCCATCGAAATTGCGTGTCAACCGTTTGTTGATCTTCGGGAGAAAACAATGTCGCCGGCTGACCGTTGCCAAGATTGGCAAACGCAGTCTGATAGGTCGTGGTGTAATCCCGCATATCGGGCCAGCTGACCAGAACGCAATTAGTCGGTCCAGGAGACTGGCCATTGTTGCTAAGATGAGACCAGTTGCCATTGGGAGAGTTGTCACTGGCGGAAAACCAGCCTTGGTAGCCGACGACGGTTTTGCCGACAATGTCGCCCACTGGACTGGCGGCCATTGCCGGACTCCCAATGCACAGGGCTGAACATACTGCGGCCAGCAGGAACTGGCCGGAACGATTAAGGTATTTGGATTTCATATGGTTTGTTTGTTTTTTCCTTGTTGTTTGCCACCATTTTTTGAACTTCACGCGAGGTTACATGACGATAGTGCCGCTGGTGGCACATGAAACTACGAGTGAATTAGCGACAGTATGCACAACAATGGCTTTCCAGTCTATCCCCTAATTAGAGGATGCGCTTTAAGGATAAGGATCTGCAATAGGAAACCCAGGCAATTTGCCAACCATCCCCTAAAGCGAGGAGTTGTCCTTTGTTTTTCATGTGTTAAAATTTGAAAGTCCTTGAGTTGGGTGATCCTTAATTAATATATCAATGCAATAAAATGAAAGTCTGCCACAGCACTTCAAAAAAAGGCAACTCATGAGGCCGCTGCCCGCTTTGCTCATTTTGGGAATGATCTTGTTTACCGTTCTCATTTGTCGCTTGCACTATGCCGATTTTACGCCCAATAAACCGGTGGCCAGCGTGCCGTCCCAATCAACCGCGCCAAATATCGATGCCAGGCCGTTGCATACCGTGGTGGTGCCAAACCCGACGGCAATACTGGACGAATGGACTCGTCAAATCATCGCAGACATTGAACTGGATTTGAATTCCACCAATGAAGCAGATCGGGCGGAGATCACCACCCGTCTTTTTCCCATGCTGTTTTCACGCGCCCCGGCGGTGGCGGCCAGTTTGGCGCAAACCGTTGAACCGGTCTCGTTGCGTGAGGAATTATTGCGTCAAGTCGCCCGCTCCTGGTCGCAATACGACCCCGCGCAAGCCCTTGAATGGGCATCAAATTTGAATGATCCGGGCGAACGCGAAAACACCTTGACCTTGGTCTGTTCGGGGGTTGCCCAGACTGATCCGCTGGCTGCAATGGAAGACGCGCAACGAACCGGTCTGGATCAGAACACCGGGGCGATAGAAAGTTTAGTTCAGGTTTGGGCCTCCCATGATTTGGAGGGTGCCGTCGCGTGGACCAAACAGCTTCCCGCAAGCGACACCAGGGATCAAATGATTGCCCGGCTTGCCTTTGATGAGGTTCAAACAGATCCGGCGCGGGCGGCAAACCTGGTCGCCGAACAAATTCCTGCGGGATCAATTCAGGATGAGTCGGCAATATCAGTGCTTCACCAATGGGCGCTGCGAGACGCTGAAGCCGCCGCCATCTGGCTGCAACAATTTCCACCGGGAACATTGCGTGACCGGGGCGAACGGGAACTGGCAGGCATCACTGCCGTGACGATTCAGCATTAGTCCCATAAGTGATGGAATTGTGTGGCCACCGAACGCCAATGGCCCACCGCAATGTCGGCTCTCGGTCAGTAAATCTGGTGCGTCCGGCAGGACTTGAACCTGCAACCTTCTGATCCGAAGTCAGAAGCTCTATCCAATTGAGCTACGGACGCTCAACGCCATGATGCCAAAACTTCTCCCGCAATAAAGCGGATTCATCCGCCGCCATTTCGATGATCAGATTCGGCGCGTTGACTTGGCGGCATCCTTTGCTAGCGTTTCGTGTCAAATGGCGAACAAATCATTTTCACGTCTCGTTAAAATCGTCACCGGTGACCACACCGGCGGGGAAAATGAATTTTCCCGGCTGGAACGGTTCGCGCATTTTTGGACGCTCGTCGGAAAAAGTTTTTCCCGCAACCGCTGTCCCGTCCGCGCGGCGGCGCTGTCTTACACGACGCTGCTAGCGATGATTCCTCTATTAGCTGTCGCCATCGGCGTTACGAGTAGTCTGCTTAAAAACGAAGGCGAAGAAAAAATTTATTATGCCATTGATAGATTCGTTTCGACAGTTGTCCCACCCGGCACAAATTCTGTGACTGAAACAAATTCACCTGACGATTCAATTAAGACTTCCAGCGGGACGCCTGTTGTCAGCATTAACGCGCAAAAAACAGCAGCCAAATGGATTCACGATTTTGTGCAGAACATAAAGAGCGCCACCTTCGGCGTGGTCGGAATGTTATTGCTGGTGGTCGTTGCCATCCGCCTTCTTTCAAGTATTGAAGCGACGTTCAATGACATCTGGGGCGTGACGCGCGGCCGCAATTTGTGGTCTCAAATTTCAAACTATTTTACGATAATCGCCTTGGGTCCGGCGCTGCTCATTGCCGCTTTTAGCTTGGCCAGCGGGCCGCATTTTCACACGACTAAAAATCTTGTAGAGAAAATGCCGCTCATCGGCCATTTGGTTTTCGAACTATTGCCGCTGGTCGTTTTGTGGCTGACGTTCGCGCTGTTTTATCTGCTGGTGCCGAATACAAAAGTAAAGTTCAGCTCTGCGATTGTCGGCGGATTCATCGGCGGCACTCTGTGGCATCTGAACAATGTTTTTGGCTTCCTTTACGCTTCGCGCATGGTGACTTATAGTAAAATTTACGGCAGTCTCGGTCTCGTGCCGGTGTTCATGGCCGGGCTTTATTTTTCGTGGGTGATTCTACTTTTCGGCGCGCAAGTGGCGTATGCGTTTCAGAATCGCGCTTCCTATTTGCAGGAAAAACTCGTCGAAAACGTCAACCAACGCGGAAAAGAATTTATCGCGCTGCGATTGATGACACTCATCGGACAGCGTTTTCAATGCGGCGAACCGCCGGTGACGCTCCAACGGATGTCTGCGGAAATCGGAATTCCAAGCAAGCTCGTCCAACAAATTTTGCAGCCGCTGCTGGCCGCGCGCATTGTCACGGAAATTGCCGGAGCGGAGGCCGCGTTCACTCCGGCGCGCCCGCTTGACGACATCAACGCGCATCACATTTTGCGCGCCATGCGCGTGCAGGGACAGGAAACCGCCACGCGCGACGAGCCGGTGCGCGCGGAAGTTCTCGGCGAATTTGCGAAAATCGAGGAAGCCGAGCGCGATGCTGCATCGAAAATCACTGTGTCAGCGCTGGTCAATCGCGCGCAAAAACAAATCGAAGACGCCGCGCCAAAATCGAAAAAATAATTTTGCGTTCGTTCGCGGCAATCAAGTCCACAATTGCCGGTCAAGCGAACGATATTGAATCGCCTCGGAAATATGCTCGCTCAAGATATTTTCCGAACCCGCCAAATCGGCAATCGTCCGGGCCACTTTCAAAATCCGGTCGTAAGCGCGCGCGCTGAAATTCAATTCTGACATCGCGTTTTTCAGCAATTCCTTCGTCGAGTCGTCCAGCCCGCAAAACTCTTTCAGCTCTTTCGGGCCAAGCCGTGCGTTGCAGGTGATCTTCGGTTTGTGCGCGAATCGTTTTTGCTGCCGCCGCCGCGCGGCAATCACACGCTCACGGATTTGCCCCGAAGTTTCACCCGCGCGGTCGCCAGAAATCTCGCGGAACTTCACCTGCGGCACTTCGACGTGCAGATCAATCCGGTCAAGCAACGGCCCGGAAATTCTTCCGAGATAATTTTGGATTTCGCGCGGCGAACTTTTGCTTTCGCCCGGCATTTTTCCATCGGGCGTCGGATTCATCGCGGCAACCAGCATAAATTGGCTTGGGAAAGTCATTGTGCCCGCCGCGCGCGAAATCGTGACGCGGCCTTCTTCGAGCGGCTGGCGCATCGTTTCCAAAACGCTGCGCTTGAACTCCGGCAATTCGTCCAAAAACAAAACGCCGTGATGCGCGAGCGAAATTTCTCCGGGCGTCGGATTGACGTTGCCGCCCAAAAGTCCGGCATCGCTCGCGGTGTGGTGCGGCGCGCGAAACGGCCGTTGCGTGACGAGCGCCTGCCCGGATTTTAGCAAACCGACGATGCTGTGAATCTTCGTTGTTTCGAGCGCTTCATCCAAAGTCAGCGGCGGTAAAATTGTCGCGAGCCGTTTTGCGAGCATGGATTTTCCGGTTCCCGGCGGGCCGATGAGCAGAACATTGTGTCCGCCTGCGGCGGCAATCTCCAATGCGCGTTTCACATTTTCCTGGCCCTTGACTTCGGCAAAATCGCAATCGTCATCGTGGTCATGCTCGAAAATTTTTGCGGTGTCCACTTTCACCGGCGCGATTTTTATTTCGCCTTCGAGAAATTGTGCCGCCTCACGCAAATTTTGAACCGGAATGACTTGCAAGCCGTTTACGACCGCAGCTTCCGCCGCATTTTCAACCGAAACCAAAACCCCTGTTTTCCCGTCCGCCTTCGCGCGAATCGCGATGGGCAAAATACCTTTGCTTGGACGAACCGCGCCGGTCAGCGCCAATTCGCCGACGGCAACAAAATGGTCAAGTTGGTCAGTTTCGATTTGTTCACTTGCCGCCAGCATTCCGAGTGCAATCGGCAAATCAAAACTCGGCCCTTCTTTTTTCACGTCGGCAGGCGCCAGGTTGATCGTCGTTCGTCCCATCGGAAATTTATAGCCGGAATTCGTGAGCGCGGTCGAAACACGGTCTTTGGACTCTTTGACCGCCGCGTCAGGCAAACCAACCAACGCAATAAATGTGTCGCCGTAGCCGACGTTGACTTCGACTTCGACCGGAAACGCCTCGATGCCGTTGAGCGCGGCGGAGCAAACCTTTGCGAGCATCGAAAATTTATGACCGACCGGACGGAAAACCGCAATGGCATTCTCTGAACTGCTGAATTTTCAAAAATGATTTTGCAGCCACAGCAGTGATTTTTTCAACCAATCGAAATTGAACCAGCCGCGGACGAAAGCGTATTCGAGAAATAAAATTCCGACGAATATAAAAAACCATTTTGCGCATGATTCCTTTGTCTTTGGATTTTTCAAAAAAATCGTCACGGCAAGAACATTTGCGCCGATGGCAAAAATCAATCCACCGAATGTCAATTTTTCCGCAGTTGGCGCGGAAGAAATTTGCCAATGACCGATTTGCGCGCGGGTAATTGCCGGAATGCCGATGAGAATTACAATCAGCAACGTGCAATTAACGGCGTTGATCATAAATCGCTGCATGATTTTGTAGCGGCGGTCTGCGACCGCCGAAAGCGACGCTACATTTAATTTATTTTCTCCGCGATTTTATATTTGAACATCCGCTTCTTCATCCAGCGCACGGCGAGCAGATCGTAAAACGACGCGAAAAGACGGTTCCACACGCCGTAATGAGTTTGACCACTGGCTCGCGGATTGTGGCCGACGGGAATTTCCGTGACGGTGAATCCTTCAATCTTGAACAACGTCGGCAAAAACCGGTGCATCCCTTTGAAAAATTTCAGATCGGTGATGCACTCGTGTTTGAACGCGCGATAACAGCAGCCCGCGTCGGAAATATTTTCGCTGGAAAGTTTATTGCGAACCCAGTTGGCAATGCGCGACGACGCGATGCGGATGAAATTATCGCCCTGACCGCGCGCTTCGACACGCGTGCCGCAGGCGCAATCGAATTGTTTTAATGCTTCCAACAATTTTGGCGCGTCTTGCGGATCGTTCTGCAAATCCGCGTCGAGCGTGACGATGAATTTCCCGCGCGCGGCTCGCATTCCAGCCCAAAGCGCGGCGGATTGCCCGCAATTGAACGCAAATCGCTGCACGCGAATCCGCGAATCGGCAGCGGCCAATTCTTTCAACGTCGGCCATGAATTGTCCGTGCTGCAATCGTCGGTGAAAACAATTTCATATTGGCCGTCCGATGATTTCATCGCCTCGCGAATCGCCGCCACAAGCGGGCGAAGGTTCGCCGTCTCGTTGTGGCACGGAATGACGAAGCTGATTGTTGGATTTTCGCTGCCCATTGTTCTCAAAACAGCCTACTGAAAAATTTAGCGGTTGGAAAACAATTCCCGCTGTCCGCCGCCGAAAGCCGGCGCTCCAAGCTTTGCAAAATGCTTTTCATTTTGCTGCGGCTGCGATTTCGGGACGCAAAATTACTTCGCGCCCCTTCCAGCTTTCACGGCCAATGTTTTTGAATTGACCCAGCCGATAACGCCACGAGATTCCGTAAAATGGATTTCCAGTCGGCCAAAACGAAAAGATGTCCACGCCGATTTCTTTCGCCATTTCAATCGCGCGCGCAATGGTTTTTGGAGAATCGTTCCAATTGAAAAGAAGATATTTCCATTCGAGAATCGGCATTTTCAAACCGCGCGCGTCGCGATAGGCGACCATTTGCTTCATCGCGTCGAACGCTTTTTCAAAACTGCCGCGCATCATATATTTCGCGCACATCGCGTCGCTGACGCCGTGAATGGAAAATTGGATGTCGCTCAAATTCAGCGCCGCCTCGCGTTTGGCATCCGTATTGAGCAAAACACCGTTCGTCGAAATGCGGATGTAAGCGTTCGGATTTTTTTGGCGCAACAATGGCAGTTCCTGGCAAATCGTCGGCGACAAAAACGGCTCGCCGAGATTGAGATAAAAAATTCGTTCCAGTCCGAGCCGCGCGGTCAAATCTGCCATTTGCGACAATTCTTCCAGTGGCATCGTTTTTTTGACGCGAATGTTCGCCGCGCCTTCGCGCGCGCAGCCGATGCAATCCACATTGCAAATGACCGTGTTCTCCAAAAGCATTCCGCGATGCGGCAAACGCGATTTTGGCGGCGGCTCGCCGCGTTTCAATCGCTTGAAATCACCGCAGCGCGTGCAAGTCGTAATGGGAATTTTTCCTTTCGCCAAATCGTCACGGAACTTTTGCGCGACCGGGCCAAAGAAAATTTCTTCAAAAGAATTTTTGCGCAAATCGCCGATGTGACCGCTGCCGTCGTAATCCTGACAATTGCAGGAAACAGTCAAATCGGAATTGATGGTAATGTCGTATTCCGATTCGCCGGCGAGCGCGTTGCAATAAAATTTCCGTCCGGTGATTTTGGCGCGCAATTCATACCAGCGCGACATCGTCCAGCGCACGACATCGCTCACGCGCCAGTTGAAGCGCGTCTTCGGATTGCGAATGGCTCGCGATATCGGTGAAGTGGCCACAAATTCAATTGTTTAATTGCCATTGTCGCCGATTGATTCCGTTGGACAACCTTCTTTTGCTTCGCGACAAGCTTCTTCTTCTTCGGGATTTTCCGGTTGTTTGAAAACGGCTGCCCAGCCCATTTCATTTATTTCTTTGAAATTGTTTGGCGCAGTTTCCCTGCACAAATCGCAATAGATACAAGAGCGGTCAACATAATAGCGACCATTTACATTTTCAGGAACTTTGTCCGTGAGCGTTGCCATTTTAATTCACCAACTGATACCAATTGTTTCGTTGGTGCGGTTCATAGCCTAAATCAGAAATCAATCGCTTCATGTCATTCACAGTCATGCGAAAAGTGGTTCCTGCCTGCGACACGACATTTTCCTCGATCATGATGCTGCCCAAATCGTTCGCGCCGTATTTCAAACCGATTTGCCCGATTTCCAAACCTTGCGTCACCCACGAACTTTGAATATTTGTAAAATTGTCCAAATAAATTCTGCCAAGCGCTTGCGTGCGCAAATATTCATGCGCGCCAACCGTCGGCGCTTTCAATTTCGTGTGCTCGGCTTGAAATGTCCAGCAGATGAACGCCGTGAAATGACCGCCGTTTCCATTTTCCGCTTTTCGCTTTAATGAAATGTCCTGCTGCGAGCGCAGCCGCTCCAAATGCTCGATGCGATCTTCAATCGTTTCGACGTGGCCGAACATCATCGTCGCGCTCGAATACAAACCGAGCCGATGCGCCACGTCCATGACTTCGAGCCAGTCGCTGCTCATCGCTTTGAGCGGCGAAATTCTTTGGCGCACGCGGTCAACGAGAATTTCCCCGCCGCCGCCGGGAATTGAGCCGAGTCCGGCGTTTTTGAAATCGGAAATGATTTTTTCCAGCGGCTCGTTGAACACTTCGCGGAAATGGATGAACTCGCTCGGGCTGAAACCGTGGATGTTGAAACCGGGAAATTTATTTTTGACGTGCGAAAGCAAATCGAGATACCACTGCTTCGTCAATTTCGGATGATGGCCGCCTTGCATCAGCATTTGCGAACCGCCGAGCGCAATCGTCTCTTCGATTTTTTTGTCCATCTCATCGAACGAAATGACGTAAGAATCGTCGTCCTTTTCCACGCGATAAAACGCGCAGAACTTGCAATAAACGTTGCAAACATTGGTGTAATTCACGTTGCGGTCAACGATGTAGGTGACGACTTCATTACCGCGCCCATTGAAATCTTTTGCTTTGGCCAACTGCCGACGATGGTCGGCGAGAGCGCCGAGTTCTTCCAGCGGCAGATGATAAAGCCGCAACGCTTCGGCTTGGGAAATGCGTTTGCCATCCCAAACTTTTTGCAGCAACTCGTCCAATGACGCGTCGTAAATCACTTGGAAATCTTAACCGAAAAATTTTCGAAAACAAGAAAGTGTCGCGGCTTCGTCCGTCAAAGAAGATTCAGAATGCGCCCAATTATCAGGACTACAACGAAGCACCAAAAAATTGTGCCGATAAACGCACAAATGTTCCCACACAACCAGTAAGGTCGCGCCGGATTCCAAAAACGCTTTTGCCCGGCACGAACTTGACCGGAAAAAATCAACGCCACAATTCCGAATGGAATGCCAATGATTGGCAACAGTGCCAACAGGCCGAATGCAAAGCATCGCAACGAGGCTTTAATCATTTTGATTTTGGCGATGGCGTCGGGATTCATTTTGATTCTATTTTCATTGATGATCCGGCGATTGTATTTGTTTGCGAGGCATCCAGCCGTTTGATCTGTTGCTGCTCCAGAAATTTCACTTCGCGGTGCAGATGAAATAGCGCGCGGCTTTCCGCCGTGACGAGGATCATCATGATCGCCAGCAGCGCGATGAAAACGACGGTCGCCATGCCTTGCCTGTTCCCACGGAAAAAAATTTTGCGTTGAATTTTCATGGTTTTGTCTGTGCCGACGCAAAGGTGAACAGCAGCGGGAAATGCGCTTCTTTGCGACGCGGAGTTACTTCCAGTTCCCAGCGCCATGCGGTCACGTTATCACGCGCCTCGGTTTTCATTTCGGACGTTTTGACTTTCGCGAGCAGCAGCCGGGAATTATTTTTCCCTGAAACTTCTCGCCGCAATTCGCCCGCCTCGAAACGGTAGAAAATTTCCTTTCCGCCTTCGGGAATCCGCGCCGTTTCGCCCGACGCCGTGGTTTCGACGGAAATTTTCCCTGTCGCCGCGCGCACGTCCGCGCGCCAGCACTCGCCCGCGCGCAGGGCGGATGCAACTTCGTCCGCCGTGAAAATCGTCGCCCGCGTGTGATCCCAGCAGAAGAAAAATGATGCGGTGCCGATGCCAAGCAAAATGCCAAACACGGCGATATACACGAGACATTCTGTAAGCAGGATGCCTGCCTCGCGACGCGAATGTAAAGTGGCTGAAGATAATTTCATTTGAGCGTGATTTCACGGACAACCGCGCCAATGCCGTGTTTCTCATCGGAATTCCATTCAAGGCGCAGATGATTTCCGGTTTTGGTCAGTTGAAAATGTCCCGGCGGCAGATGTGAAGCGGCGACGGATTGAACGATGTAATTTTGCGGTCCATCGGAAATATTTTTCACCGCGCCCGCCGCGAGAATTTCCATTTCGCCGTCCACGATTTCGTTGGCGACGCTGCGGGAATATTCGATTTTGAGAACCTGCCGTTCGCGCGCGAAGGAAAACCCCAGCGGCACGATGGCCAGCGAAAGAATCGCGAGCGCAACAAACAAATCCACCTCCAGAAAACCGCGCTGTGCGCGCAGTTTTTTGAAAAACGGGTGTGGCAATTTTATTTTCAATCAGCCGCCAACACTCCTTTCAAAATCATGACTAACATTCCAAACATTGCGGTCGCAATCAACGCGACGAGTGCACCGTTCAGAATCACGAGGCCGCTGGTGACGACGTGCGCCGTGGTTTCTTCCTGTTGAAACGCCTTTGCATCAAGTGATTCATGCCAGCCGCGCAGCGCGTCCAGAAATCCGCCGTGCGCATGGACGGCATTGGTGAGCCGCCAGCGAAATTCGCCGGTGTCGTCGAAAAAGCGAACAGCATCGTCCAATTTCGCGCCTTGTTGCAGTGCGGCAATAACGCGTTGGGCACGATGACGGCAGATTTCATTGGCCGTGCAATCGCCCGCGAGGCGGACGGCTTCGGCTTCCGGCACACCGCCATCGAGCAGCACGGTGAGCATGGCAGAAAAAGTTCGTTGCAATCGTTTTTGTTTCCACGGAATGCGCCAAGCGATCCAATCTAAAAACGGTAGCCCGCGAAATTGAAACCAACGGACGACTCCCGGCCCGCCGATGTAAATGAATGTGATAAGAACCAGCAGCAGAAAAATAAATATTTCAAATTCGATTAACCAATTTGAAGTGGCAAAAACAAATGTCGTCAGAGGCGACAATTTGACATTCATGCCTGCAGCGACGTCCCGGAATTTTGGAACAACAAAAGTCGTCGTAAGCATAAGCACGAAAACGAAAACCGGCGAAAAAAATAAAACCACCAAAAGCATATAATGGATTGCGCTGCGAACGCCGGCGGGCCGTTCGCGCAAAATTTCACGGCAGGCAGGAAGCGTTTTTTTCAAGTCGCCTAGTTTTTCGCCGACGTGAATCATCGCAGAAATTTGCGGCGGCAAAAAGCGCGAGACTTTTTTAAATGCTTCGCCAAAACGCAATCCACTTTCAATGTGCGCCGCCAGCAAATGAAATCGCACGCCAACGGTCCGGTCGTGGCTTTGCGCAAGCGAAAGGATCATTTCTTCAACTGGCTGGCCGCGATTGAGAGCGTTTTCAAGCAAGTCCAAGAATAGTCGCGCGCGTTCCGCCCGGCGCATCGGCAAACTGAAAAGAAAATGAATTAAAAAAAATGTGCCAAGAGAAACACCAATTGAAATAAAGAATGCAATTAATCTTCCCAATCCCTCAAGAATCTCAAACACAACAAGATCTGCTGAAGGTAAAAGAGAGCCATCAGCCAGCATCGGCGAAAATATGATTGAGTTAATTGTCATTTTTTAGTCGCCGCCCATTCCACCATCGCCGCTTAACGCCGTGATAAACATGGTCAAGGCGCGAAAGACAGGTTGAATTTGCGAAATAATCAGAGTCGCTATCAAAAGAATTGAGCAAGGCAATGCGGAATAAAGAAGCATTTCCGTCCGATACAATGCTCGTGCCTGATACAATTCCGCAGTTCGTTTGAATCCTGATGTCAAATCTTCGCCCGATTGCGCGACCGTCCATACAAACAGCGGCGGGAAAATCGAATTTGAAGCGACCATTTCAGAAAATTTTCCGCGACCCGATGCCAATTTCTTGCGCCATTGAGCAATTTCTTTTTCCGCGCGCGTGCCGGTTTCCAATTGTTCCGCGAGATGAAGCGCGTCATTCAGCGGCACGCCATTTTTTAGCATCAACCAAATGACGGACGCAACTTCCGAAAGACTTGCTTCCTTGAACGCAGGCAATCGCCAGCGCAACATCCGGCGCGTCGGTAAAATGATTAGCCCGGCAAAAGCTGCGACCAATGCGACGCCAAAAAGCATCGGTGGCGCCCACAAACCAACCGAAACCGGCACAGTTGCCCTGTGCCCATAAAATCCGGCCAGTTCGCCTAAATTGTTCCAAATAAAATGGCCGAGAATATATGACAAGAAACATGAAAGAATAAATGCCACGAATAAAACGATGAGTGGATAAACCATCAGCCCTTTCATCCGTGTCCATAAATTATTTTGGCGGTGGAAATAATCCGCGAGCATCGTGAGCGCGCCGGGCAAGTCGCCGCTTTTGACGCCGACCAAAATCATGCGCTTGTAAAGTTCGGGCAATTGACGCGGCGCAAGCGCGTCGGCCATCGGCGTGCCCTTGGCGAGGTCGGCTTCCAATGTTTGCAATTCGTCGCGCAATTTGCCGCGACGCATTTCTTCGCAAAGCCGCCGCAGTGCGCCTTCAAGCGGAATGCCGTCGCGCAACATCGCGGCAAGCTGTTGGTTGAAAAATGCAAATTCGTCGTATTTCATAAGCCAAAAATTCGTTTGAACTCCGCTTCATTTGTCACTCCCTGATTCACGAGCAAATGCGCTGAAGCTTCGAGTGTTTGCATTGGCATTATCGCCGATAGTTCGCGGCGGCGTATTTGTTCGCGCATTTTTTCGTCCACGCGCAACCACTCGACAAGCGGCACACGACCGCAATAACCGGTTTGCAGACAGGTTTCACAACCGGCACCGTCGCACGTTGAACAAACTTTTCGGATGAGCCGCTGGTTCAAAACAAGTTCGACCGCGCTGGCCACGGCGGAATGGTCGGCGCACATCGCCAGCAATCTTTCAAAAACGCCGCGACACGAGCCGGCGTGCAGCGTGGAAATCACGAGATGCCCGGTAAGTCCGGCGCGCACGGCGAGTTGAGCGGTGGCTTCGTCGCGGATTTCGCCGAGGATGAGCACCTGCGGATCCTGCCGCAGCAGATGCCGCGCGGCACGCGCGAAATCCAAACCAATAGCTTCGTTGATTTCCGTCTGCATCGTGCCGGAAACAATCTGCTCGACCGGGTCTTCGACCGTGATGATGTGGCGTCCGCCAAGCTCGGCCAAATGGCGAAGGCACGCGTAAATCGTCGTCGTTTTGCCGCTGCCCGCCGGGCCGGTGAGCAGAAGCAACCCACTGGTTTGGCGGAGAAAATTTTTCAATTCGGCGCGCGCATTTTCAGGAAATTCAATTTCATCCAACGTTTTGACCGAATTTGAATTGAACAATCGCAAAACAATTTTTTCGCCCGTCACCGTCGGATAAGTTGCGACACGGATGTCGTTTTGACTTTTCAACTCGTCGCGCGAAATGCGACCGTCCTGTGGCAGCGATTCCTGATACGTTTTGAGCCGTGAAAGAAATTTGATTCGTCCAAAAACGCGCTCGGCGATTTCAGCGGGCAATTCATTGGACGTTGTAATGACGCCATCAAGACGGAAACTGACCTCGGCTGATTTGCCGCGCATTTGCAAATGGATGTCGCTCGCGCCGGCGCGTTCGGCCTGATGGATGAGCTGCTCCAAAATTTTTGGCGCGGACACTTCGCATTTTTTTTCGCCAGACAATTGGGCGACTTCTGATTTCATAATTTTCCCAAAGTTTTATTGCTGCTCCGCAATCAAATAGTGCAGCCCGTGTTCATCCGCCATGAACACGTGCAAATGGTGCGGCAGTTCGGCCAGTTCGCGCCGAAACGTGCGCTCATTTTTCAATGCAATTTGAAGCGCCGGCCAAATCGCCAGCACAAAAAACAGGCAAGCAAGCACAAAACCGCCACTCCACGCCAATCGCGGCAGAAATTTTTTCTGCGGCGCGCGTTCCGCAAAAATCGGCCGCAATTGCAGGCGCACTTGCGACGGAAATTCTTCCCAATAGTCCTCCGACCGCGCTGGAACGCGCACACTTTTCAATTTCGATTCCAATTCAAAATCGTTCATTGTTTTGAAAGCACTTGTTTCAATTTTCGCTTCGCGGTGAACACACGCCATGAAACGGTCGTTTCCGAGCAGCGCAAAACTTTCGCGGCTTCGGCGTGGCTCATGCCGTCATAAATTGTCAGCACAATTGCCGCGCGTTGTTTCGCCGGCAGTTTCATCAACGCCGCCAGCGCGTGTTGTGCATTTTCGGAAATTTCACCGTTTGAATGTTGCGCGACCATTTCTGCGGCGCAATTTGTGTGCGCTTGAAAGCGGCGCATTTCATTTCGCCGCCAATTCAGGCACGCGTGAACGCCGATGCTGTAAAGCCACGTCGAAAATTTCGCGCGGCCGTTGAACGCGCCGATTTGCTCAAAGGCGCGGATAAACGTTTCCTGCGCCAAATCCTCGGCGTCCGCCGTCGAGCCGGTCATCCGAAATGTCAGCGCATGAATCATTTGTTGATGGTTTCGCACGAGCAATTCAAAAGCCGACGCATCGCCATTTTGACTCTGCAATACCAAATCGTCGTCGCCGGTCATGCATCGTGCTTTTGAAAACTTTGAACCCGCGACGCGCCGAATCCTTTGAATTATTTTTTCGCCGTGAGCGGGCGGGAAGGTTTCGACACCGCTGCCGGCGTTGGTTGGCAATGACAAAGTTGTCATAGTTGTCATGCGGTTATGAAAAAGGTGAAGCTTCTGCCGGAAATGTAATCTTCCAGCATTCGAACACAAACGAAAACGGTGAATCCGGCAAATCACCTTGCGCGCCGGAATTTTTCCTCTTCAATCGTCGCCAGCATTTCGGAAACTTCTTTGACAATCTCCATTTTGCCAAGCGCCTTTGCGGCGGCGGCTTTATGCAAATGCGCTTCGACCATCTGCGGGTCGAGCGTGAGCGCGCGATTGGCGAATTCCATCGCTTTTTCGTGGCGGCCAAGCTGTCCGACCATGCTCGCAAGGTTCGACCAGCCGAGTTTGTTGAGCGGCTCAACTTTCATGGCCTGTTCCATGCAACGAACTGCGTCCATTGGCCGGTTCATGGCTTCAAATAAAATTCCGGCGAGATTGTTCCAAATCTTGAAATCGGACGGGTCCAATCCCAGCGCGCGGCGATAAACCGTTTCCGCCTCGGCAAATCTGCCCATCGCCGCGAGTGCGATGCCTTCGTAAAAGGATGCTTTGGCATCCGCCGGATTTTCCGCGCGCCATTTTTCGGCAAATGTCAAAAGCTCCGGCCACGAATTGCTTTCGCACAATTCGCGCGCGCTTTTGATTTTATCTTCTGATGTCATGGCAAAAATTAATCGCTTGAACAGGAATTCTTCCTAATCCTTCACGCGCGGCATCATGAACGACGCAAAGGCGGCGGGTAAAAACAGAAAGCCCGCGTAAAGCAGCGCCAGCCGGTGGTCGCCCACCTTCGAGAACAATCCGAAAAACACCGTGCCGAACGCCGCGCCGATGCGGCCGATGTTGTAGCAAAAGCCCGCGCCCGTTGTGCGCAGCAGCGTCGGGAACAGCGGCGGCAGATACATCGTGAACAGCGCGAACACGCCCTGACAAAAACCGATCAGGGGAAACCAGAGCATCAACGCCGTGTGGTCGCGCGGCACGGCATAAGCCCCAAGCATTGCCAGAAAATAAACCGCGAACGTCCACGCAATCGTCGCGCGATAACCGATGAACCGCGCGATCCAGCCGGAGAAGAAATTTCCGACGATGGACGAGCCGATGACGAGATACATCGCCGTGCTCGCAAGTTTGTTTTTCTGTTCGGGCGTCCAATTCGCCACATCCGGCAGATTTCGCAGGTGCTGTTGATGCCAGAACATGAACGCCCAATGCGCCGTCAGCGAAACGCCGCACACGATCATCACCCAAATCGTCACGCGCCGCGTCTCACCGCGAAACAGTTCCGCGATGCCAGGTTCGTGGTTCTTCGCCTGCGCCTTCGCCGCGTGCCATTCCTCCGGCTCAGGCACAGCCCGGCGTATCCAGAACACCAGCAGCGCCGGCAGCACGCCGACGAGGAACAAATATTTCGGCGGCGCACCGGCCATCAGATAATTCGCCAGCACCGCCCCGAGAATTCCGATGTTCACGCCGCTTTGCAGCACGGCGGCGATCCACGGACGCCAATGCTTCGGCCACGTTTCTGAAATCAGCGCCGCGCCCAACGCCCATTCGCCGCCAACACCGAGCGCGGCGAGAAAACGCAAAATCATCAATTGCCACCACGTCTGCGCGAAGAACGACAATCCTGTGAACGCCGCGTAAGTCAGCACCGTGAGGCTCAACGTCCGCGAGCGTCCCAGCCGGTCGCCGATGCGCCCGAAAAACCCGCCGCCCAGCGCCCAGCCGAGCAGGAATGCGCCCTGGATGATGCTCGCGTATCGGCCCACTTGCGGGTCGCTCGTGCTGGACGCGGCGATCAATTGCATCACGAACGGCGCGGCGACCAGCGTGTAGAGGTGCATGTCCAGCCCGTCAAACGTCCAGCCCAGCCACGCGGCGATGCCGGATTTCCATTGGCGGGCGGAGATGGACTGGTTCATGTGCAGAGGGATTAAAGAAAATTCATGCAAAGGGCAACACATGAATTGCAGAAGACGACGCAAGGAAGCCTGCCGAGCCTAAATCCTGGTAAAGGCTGGTGCGCAAAATTTTTTCAGCAAGTGAGTCCGTCAAATGTTTTAACACCATTGTCTCTTTGACAGTTTTGTCACATTCCTTATCTTTAAGCCGGTAATTCATCATGCAAGACACTCAAGCAGCTTTGAAGGTTATCAATGAAATGCAAGGGGCTGGCGTGATTCAGAAGTATGCAATCGGCGGGGCAGTGGCCGCGACATTTTACATTGAGCCGACCGCCACTTACGACATTGATATTTTCATTCCGTTTGAAAATCTCCCGGGAAGTTCATTTGCCTCGCTCGAACAAATTTACAAATATTTGTCCGACCGGCAGTATAAAATGGTCGGCGCGCATTTTTTGATTGCCGGATGGCAGATTCAATTTCTCCCTGCCGACGATGCCTTATACAGCGAAGCCCTGATGCA
>Ga0137403_10002996_pt1 | contig 20412 bp, 16 predicted proteins | sample CZOMad2_1_16fung_FD_122057 | JGI IMG/M metagenome (GOLD analysis project Ga0137403, IMG submission 122057) | Vadose zone soil fungal communities from Angelo Coast Range Reserve, California, USA - CZOMad2_1_16fungal (Hybrid Assembly) | ecosystem: Environmental > Terrestrial > Soil > Vadose zone...
GGGCTTCGGCATCGTTTTGGCGCTCGGCCCCCTGGCCTGGGTTGGGCTGCGGCACCGCAACGCGCAGCCGGCCGGCCGGCTGCGTGCGCTGACCTTTCTCACCTTGTTTCTGACCTTCGATCTGGTGCTGTTCGGAGCCTTCACCCGCCTGACCGATTCGGGCTTGGGCTGCCCCGACTGGCCGGGTTGTTATGGCAACGCCAGTCCACTGGGTGCGCAAGCCGACATCCACGCCGCCCAGACGGCGATGCCCACCGGGCCGGTGACGCACGGCAAGGCCTGGGTCGAGATGCTGCATCGCTATCTGGCCACCGCGGTCGGTGTGCTGATCACTGTGCTTGCGCTGGCCAGCTGGCTGCATGCGCGCCAGCGCCAGACAAGCATCTCGCCGTGGTGGGCCACAGCCACTCTGGTGTGGGTGTGTCTGCAAGGTGCGTTCGGCGCGCTCACGGTCACGATGAAGCTGTACCCCGCCATCGTGACCGGGCACCTGCTGGGCGGCATCGGCTTGCTGCTGCTGCTGGCAGTGCAAAGCCAGGGTTTTGCACCGGCCCCGCTGCAGCTGACGCGGCGCTTGTACATGATGGCCGCCATGGTGATGGTTCTGACCCTTGTTCAAATCGTTCTCGGTGGCTGGGTCAGCACCAATTACGCGGTGCTTGCCTGCAGCGATTTCCCGACCTGTCAAGGCACGTGGTGGCCGCCGATGGACTTCGGTCACGGGTTCACCTGGCTGCGTGAACTGGGTGCTGGCAAAGACGGCGCTTATCTGCCGTTCGCCGCGCTCACGGCCATTCATGTGGCGCACCGCCTGGGCGCTGTCGTGCTGCTGACCGCGGTTGCAGGCTTGGCCTGGCAACTGCATCGCAGCGGCGACCCCGCCTTGCGCCGCTGGGCGCTGGTCATCGGCGCTGCGGCGCTGTGGCAACTGGCCAGCGGCATGAGCAACGTCGTGCTCGGCTGGCCCTTGCTGGCCGCGCTGGCGCACACCGGCGGAGCGGCGGTTCTGGCCAGCCTATTGGCGGTGCTGCTCGCGCGAGCCCATGCCTCGTCTGGATGGACGCAGCTGGCCCCATTGGAACGTCGTGTGCCCGTCGCGGCCTCGTAAAATCAAGAGCTCGCCGCACACCATGTCTGACACCGTGATCACCACCGCCATGGCCATCTTGCCAACCTCTCGTTGGCGGCAGTTCTATGCGTTGACCAAACCGCGGGTGGTGCAGCTGATCGTGTTCTGCGCCGTCATCGGCATGCTGCTGGCAGAGCCAGGCGTGCCGCACTGGAAGCTGGTCTTGCCGGCCACAGCGGGCATCTGGCTGGTGGCCGCTGCCGCCGCTGCATTCAACTGCGTCGTCGAGCAGCACATCGATGCCAAGATGGCACGAACCGCGTGGCGGCCCACCGCCAAGGGCGAACTCACGAACACGCAGACCTTGTTGTTCTCGGGCGTGCTGTGCGGTGCCGGCAGCTTGTTGCTGTACACCCTGGTCAATCCGCTGACGATGTGGCTGACCTTTGCCACCTTCGTCGGGTATGCCGTCATCTACACCGTCGTGCTCAAGCCGATGACGCCGCAGAACATCGTCATCGGCGGTGCCTCTGGCGCCATGCCTCCGGTGCTGGGCTGGGCCGCGATGACGGGCGATGTCGGGCCCGAGGCGATGATGCTGTGCCTGATGATCTTCCTGTGGACGCCGCCGCATTTCTGGGCGCTGGCGCTGTACCGCGCCGAGGACTACCGCAAGGCAGGCCTGCCGATGCTGCCGGTCACGCATGGCGCCGAGTTCACGCAGCTGCACGTGTTTCTGTACACGCTGGTGCTGTTTGCCGCCACCTTGCTGCCGTTCATCAGCGGCATGAGCGGCGTCATCTACCTGACTGCCGCGGTGCTGCTCGGTGCCGGCTTCATCGGCCATGCCTGGGCGCTGTGGCGCAACTACTCCGACGCGCTGGCCCGCAAGACCTTCCGCTTCTCGATCCTGCATCTGTCGCTGCTGTTTGCGGCCTTGCTGGTCGATCATTACCTGGGCGGGTTCGTGTCGGATCTTTTGACGAAGGCAAGATGATGATCAAACGCCGACAGTGGATTTTGGGTGCCTCGGTGCTGCTGGCCGGCTGCGACAAGCTGACCGGGCAAAGTGCTGGGGCCGGCAGCAGCGGGGTCTTCAAGTCGGTGGACATCACCGGCGCCGACTATGGCCGCAGCCTGTCCTTGCCCGACCAGAACGGAAAACTGCGCATGCTGGCGGATTTCAAGGGCAAGATCACCGTCGTCTTTTTCGGCTACACGCAATGTCCTGATGTGTGCCCGACCACGATGGCCGAACTGGCGCAGGTCAAAAAGGCCATGGGCTCGGACGGCGAGCGCATTCAAGGCGTCTTCATCACGGTCGATCCGGAGCGCGACACGCCCGAGGTGCTCAAGGGCTACATGGCGAGCTTCGATCCCAGCTTCATCGCGTTGCGCGGCACGCCAGAGCAGACTGCGGCGCTCGCCAAGGATTTCAAGGTGTTCTTCGCCAAGGTGCCCGGCAAGACCGAAGGCAGCTACACGATGGACCACACCGCCGGCTCGTACATCTTCGACACCCAGGGCAAATTGCGCCTGTTCACGCGCTATGGCGGCGGCGCCGAGGCACTGAGCTCCGACATCAAGGCCTTGCTGGCCTCGGCATCGACCTGAACCACAGCGACCGGAAACCGAGAAAAGAAAACGGCCCCGCAGGGCCGTTTTTTGAGTGCTTCGCAAGCTCAGGCCGGTTCGACCAGGGCCTTGCGCATCTTCTTCATCGCCGCCACTTCGATCTGGCGAATGCGCTCGGCACTGACGCCGTATTCGCTGGCCAGATCATGCAGCGTCATGCCGCCGGAGTTGTCGTCGTTCACCTTCAGCCAGCGTTCTTCGACGATGCGCCGGCTGCGCGCGTCCAGCACATCCAGCGCCTGCGCAATGCCGTCGCCGGCCAGCCAGTCACGCTTGCGCGTTTCCATCACGCGGGTCGGCTCGGTGCTGTCGTCGGCCAGATAGGCGATCGGCGCATAACTTTCCTCGCCGTCGTCGTTCTGCGGCTCCAGCGCCACGTCGCCGCCCGACAGGCGGGTTTCCATTTCCAGCACTTCCTCGCGCTTGACGTTCAGTGTGCGCGCGACCGTGTCGACTTCGTCCTGCGTCAGCGTCGAGCGGTGCGTCGCACCGTCGAGAGCATCTTCCTTCAGGCTTTGCTTCATCGAGCGCAGGTTGAAGAACAGCTTGCGCTGGGCCTTCGTGGTGGCCACCTTGACCATGCGCCAGTTCTTCAGGATGTACTCGTGGATTTCCGCCTTGATCCAGTGCATGGCGTAGCTCACCAGCCGCACTCCCTGGTCCGGGTCAAAGCGCTTCACTGCCTTCATCAGGCCGACATTGCCCTCCTGAATCAGGTCGCCGTGTGGCAGACCGTAGCCCAGGTACTGGCGAGAAATCGACACCACCAGACGCAGGTGCGACAGCACCAGCTTCCCGGCAGACTCGACGTCGCCGTTTTCGCGCAAACGCTTGGCAAAGGAAACTTCTTCCTCCAGCGTCAGCAGCGGAATGCGGTTGACGGCCGAAATATAAGCGTCGAGGTTGCCCAGCGAGGGCACCAGCGCATAAGGGTCGCGCAATGACAAGGCAGAAAGAGAAGAGGTGTTCATGACGGAATCAGACATCCAGAAGCTCGTTTGGTTCCGCGAATACTAGCACTCGGCAATCGAGAGTGCTTGCGGCTGGAATCACGGCAATGCCGGGGTTATTTCCGGATGGGGGTCAGAACAAATCTCGGAAAAACAGTTCTCTTCTAGAATGTGGGTGTTTGCAAACATCTTGATCGGGTCAGGTCGGGCGGCCGCGCAAGGCGGGGCCTGGGGCGCTCAGAAGTAGCGCGTGTCGACCTCGTCCAGCACGGCATCCACGACCGCCAGCAACTGCGAGACGCTGACCGGCTTGGTCAGGTAGTTTTGCGCGCCCTCGGCCATGGCGGTTTCGATCTGGCTGGCCAGTGCATCGGCCGACACCACGACCACCGGAATGTCGGCCGTGTTGACGTCGGCCTTCAGGTGGCGCAACAGCTCCATGCCGTCGATGTCGGGAAGGTGCATGTCCAGCAGGATCAGGTCAGGCCGGCGCGCGCGAATCGCCACCAGCCCGTCCAAGCCGGTCACCGAGACGTCGAGCCGCACCTGGGCTCGGCGCGACAGGATGCCGCGCATGACCTCGATGTTGGTTTCGTTGTCTTCGACATAGTGGACCACCCGCTGGTGGTAGTCGCTGGCCGACATTTCTGGCGATCGGAGTTCGGCCACCGGCTGCCGCACGTCTGCGCGTGGCAGCGACAGGACGAATGACGAGCCTTCGCCGGTCGTGCTGATGGCTCGCAGCGTGCCCCCCATCAATTCGGCCAGGCGGCGGCTGATCACGAGCCCGATGCCGGTCCCTTCCAGCGACGAGCGCTCGCGGCCAAGGCGGTTGAAAGGTTGGAACAACTGGGCCAGCTGTTCGGGTGTCATGCCCAAGCCGGTGTCGCTGACGACGATCTCGACGCTGTCGCGCGGGCCGGCGCGGGTCGCGATGTGCAGGCGCCCGCCATCGCTGTTGTACTTGACGGCATTGCTCAACAAATTGGTCAGGATCTGCTTGACCCGGGTGGCGTCGCCGGTGACCCGGGACGCGGTGTCGCCGACCTCCTGCGAGACGATGATGCCGCGCCGCTGTGCGTCGCGTTCGACCAGCGCCAGCGTCGACTCCAGGATCTCGCGGAGGTCCAGCGTTTCCGGCTGCAGATTCAGCGTGCCCGACTCAATGCGCGATAAATCCAGCACGTCGTTGATCATGTTCAGCAGGTGCCAGCCGGCGCTTTGAATCTGCGCCACCCACGGGCGCTGGGCTTGCGGCAGCGGGTGGGCCTGGTCCAGTTCCAGCAATTGGGCAAAGCCCAGCACCGCGTTCAACGGTGTGCGCAACTCATGGCTCATGCGCGACAGGAATTCGCTCTTGGCGAGGTTGGCGGCTTCGGCAATTTCGCGGGCGCGCTCGGCTTCGGCCAGACGCAGGTGTTCGGTGATGTCTTCGACCACGCCCACCACGCGGTGCGGCCGGCCTTGCGTGTCGCGCAGCAGGGTCACGATGGACTGGATCCACACGGTGCGGCTGTCGCGCGTCAGATAGCGGCCCTGGTGGCGGTACATCGGTATTTCGCCGCGCACCAGCTGTCCCGACAGCTCGAAGTCCTGGAAGTGGTCTTCGGGGTGCGTCAGCGCGGTCACGTTCATGCTCATGAGCTGGTCGACGTTGTAACCCGTGAGTTCGCAAAAGCGCGGGTTGACTTGCTGCACGTTGCCATGCAGGTCGGTGTACACGACGCCAATCGGCACGTTGTTCAGAATGTTGCGAAAGCGCTGCTCGCTCTCGCGCAGGTCGGCGTCGGTGCGCTCACGCTCGGCGATTTCCCGTTGCAGCGCGGCGGTGCGTTCGGCCACGGCGGTTTCGATGCGCCGTGTGCGGCCGGTGACGGTCAGCAGCAACGCGCCCAGCATCGCCGTGGCCAACAGGCCGACCAGCGACAGCAACAGGGAATTGCGTTCGCGCGCGTCCGGCACGTCCTCGCGCGACGCCGACACGCGCAGTTCCCACTGCCGGCCTGCGAATGCCAGCGATCGCACGTGCAACAGGTCGGCGGCCTTGGTTTCACACCCGACCGAACCTGCCAGCCTGTGGCGGCCGGTGCCGGGGGCGGTGTCCACGACGCACAGGTTGAGGTAGCGCGGCAAGGTGGTCTGGAACTCTTGCAACGCGGCGTTCATGCGCAAGGTCACGAACACCACCCCGTGCGCCCCCGTCAGGCGCTCGGCCGCCGTGCTGGGCGAGCCGTTGTAAAGAGCGTGGTAGATGACCACCGACGATTCATCGTTGCCGACGTCCTGAGTCAGCCGAAAGCCCGCGCTGGCCACCGGGCTGTCGGTGCGGATCGCCGTGTCGATGGCGTCGCGGGCCGCCGTGATGGAGCGCGCGTTGACACCCAGCGCCGAGGCGTTTTCCTGCAGGGGCTCGATGTAGCGGATGACGGTCAGTTTGTCGTCCGGGCTCGGCTTGAATCCGGAGTCGAAGCGGTCGTACACCGTGAAGTCGCGTACGCCGTCCGAGGCGCGCACCTTCGCTTCGAAGGCGGGCACGTTCGGACGCATGACCATCTCGGACCAGCCCATGGCCTGCAACTGGTCGCCCGGCGACGACACCCAGGCCGCCGTGGCGCGTTCCATCTCGGCGCGCGAGACGTCTTCACTGGCCAGGAAAACGTCACGCAGCGCCTCCAGCGCGTGCAATGGGTATTGCATCTGCGATGCCAGGTTCGACGACGCATGCACGGCATCGCGCTCGAACGCGCTCACGACGCGTTTTTCCTCCCATTGCCCGACCTGGCGAATGCCCAGTGCCATCAGCAACATGGCCACGCACAGCGTGAGTCCGACCGTCATGCGCCGTGCGGCCCATTCATCGCGCGGTTGTCCGATCAAGGTCAGCACGATGGGTGCGGCGATGAGCACGCCCAGCGTGTCGCCGGTCCCCCAGATCCACCAGGTGAACAGCAGGCTGTCTGCGGCCTGTTTGTTCAGCAGCCACAGCGCCGCCGTGCCGATGGTGCAACTCGTGAAGCAGGCCACCACGCCGCCTGCGACGAAGAACACGGCGATGTCGCGCAGCTCGCTCAACCTCAGCGGTTGCGACACGAAACGCCGCACCAGCACGGCGCCTGCGGCCGCCTGCAGCATGGCACCGCAGGCGATGGCGGCGGGCAGGGCGACCGAGGTCGTCAAGTTCCAGGTGCCGGGCTTCAGGCAGACCAGGATGTTGACAATGAACGAACCCAGCGCGACACCGGCCAGCATGCGCCAGCCGAACGTCAACACACTGGCGAGCGCGATGCCTGCCGAGGGATACAGCGGAGAGGCGTAGCCCGGCGACACGGCCAACAGCAGCGACGCCCAACCGACCACGGCGTAGGCCAGGGCCGTGCCTGCCAAGGCAAGCGTCCAGTGCGGCGATTTGCGAAAGGGCGCAGACGTCATCAGGCGGATTCGGCGAGGAGGGGGCGGGCGGTGGCGCTGGCGAAGGGGGCGGGCCGGCTGCGGCCAGAGACTACCATTGCGGTCTCGTTTGTCGCTCGGGCCGGTCTCACAGTTGCAACGTTCACCGGACCGCGCGCTTCAGACGTTGAACAGGTCGGCGGGGCGGACCGAGGTTGGATGGCTGTGCGTCGGTCTTCATTTCGTACCCGCTTTCATATCCGCTTTCGGGGTCGCCATGGCTGCGGCGTTTGGCGGTGCCGTTTCAAAGTTCAGATTGTCGCTGACAGCGGTCGTTGGAATGCGGTACCCCATGGCTTGGTAGCCGCGCTGGCGTTTGTCCCACATCCGCAACAGGGCCGGGTGACCGACATCGACGAAGTCGATGATGCGCACACGGGTCTTGTTCGCGTGCTCGCGGTGCAGGCGGCCGGCATATTGCTGCAGCGTGCCCTTCCATGAGATGGGCATGGCCAGTACCAGCGGTCCAGTGGCGGATGGTCAAAGCCCTCGCCGACCAGCTTGCCGGTGGATAGCAACACGCGCGGAGCGTCCGGCGGCAAGGCATCCAGTTCACTGACGAGGGCCGCACGCTGCCTCTTGGACATGCGGCCGTGCAGTGTGAACAGTGTCGACACCCGGTTGGTCAACGCTGCGCCGAGGGCGTCGAGATGTTCGGTGCGCTCGGTCAGAACCAGCACTTTGTGGCCTTGCGCGGAGGCGCTGGAGATTTCGTCAGCGATGGCGACCGTGCGACCGGTATCGCTGGCAAGATTCCGGAACACGTCCTGGATGCCGGCGCACGCGGCAAGGGCCACGCGAGCCGACAGGTAGCGGGGTACCACCTCCAAAGTTTGCAGTGCACTTCGTAGATCGTCTGGTCGGTCAGAGGCACGAGCAGGCGGTTGGCACAGTCAGTGCACTTGATGCGGGGTTTCTCGCAAATACCTGCTCGCCACTCGTTGGCGCAGGCCGGCGAGTAGCCGGTCTTGCCGGCCTTGTTCTCCCAGCGCACCGGATAGACATCGGTGCGGCCGCGAAACAGGCGGCGAAAGAGGGCAACTTTCTCGTCTGTGGTTAACGGTACGGCAGCAACCGGCGCGGTCGGGGATTCGGGCACACGCCAAGCAATGCCATGGGTGTCCAGCAGTCCGACCAGCCGGGCGTTTTCGGCTCGCAGTCGAACGAGTTCATCGCCTGCGTCTGCCGTCATGGCTCCTTCATTCCGACCACAAGCCGGCGTCAATCAGGCGGCGGATCAATGCACCGCGTTTTGCATGACGCACCAGCAGGCGCCGCAGCCCGTGGTCGAACTCCTTGCGGCTGGACGTGAGCGCATAGCCTTCGGCCAACTCCGCCAGGGCGCGCACCGCCTGCTGGTAGCCCGATGCCGAACCGCGCTGCGCCTGTGCATCGATGGCGCCGCTGCCGTCTTCCATGCCAAAGCGATCGTGGTCCTCGCTCTCATCCAGCGACCAGTCGATGATCCAGTGCTCGTCGCTCGCCTCGATGCTCAAGGTGTGCTGGGTGGGAAATGGCTTCAACTCTGACTTCTTGAACGTCTTCAACGGCATGCGCAAGGCCAGCCGGCAACTGCACCAGTTGGCGGTGTAGACGAAGGCGTCGAAGTAGCGCCGCATCCAGTCGGCCGGATTGGCCTTCAGGTCGCCCCACTCGTAGTGGTTGACGAAGCCGGCAGGGGTTATTTCAGCGCGCGTGGAGACCGCACGAAGTTGCGTCATCTCGGCGCGGGTGAGTGGCCGGTCGATAGCCGCAAATTCGTAGTACTGGTACTCGCTCATGGTGGTGGGGCCAACACGGGTTCAGCCAATCTTGCGCTTGCGCGTGGGCTTTTGTACGGCAGCTGTCTGCCTTACAGCGCGAAATGCCGAATCGTCTCCGAGGTGGATGTAAAGATGACCCTGCAACTCGCCATCCACGATTTCGACATGTCCACGGCCGGTCAACTCGTCGCCTTCGTCGAAGCCGTGTCAGGTCAAATCGACGCGCGAACTCGTCCGCGGGTCGAACTGGCAGTCCATCTGGCCTTGCACCATGCCGAACTGGAAGTTACCGGATCGGCCCGCACCGAAAGTAACGTGGCCGGGCACGTCCATGTCGACGTAGTCCCGGTCCCAGCCGGACATCCAGACGATGCGCCAAGGGCCGGAGAAGGGGTTCGGTTTCATGCCACGAGGCGCCTCAAACCATCACGCAACTTGCAGAAGCTCGGCGACTGGTTGCGGTCGATGTCCATCTGCGGACCGATCTTCTCTGCCCACTCGTGCTTGAGCTGCCCAGGCAATGGCCAACCAGCCTTTCGGACAGCCGTTGAACCACCTGGATAGACGGCATCCGCCAGCAATTCCCAGGTGCCGCACACACTGTCTTGCTTGTAGCGGGACAGGACGTCTTTCTTGGCGCGGGGATACGCCGCCAGCAATGCTTGGCGATCACCCAGGAACCAGGCTTCCATTTCCTCGATGGCCAGGCGGAACAAGGTGTTAGGCGCCGGCCGGCACGTGCGCAGCAGGGCTTTCAGTTCCTTGAGAAAGACCTTGCAGTCGCGCCGGTCGGTGTCCAGCACCACGACCACGGCATCGTTGCCTGGTGTCTGGCCATGACCGGCGAGCAGGCGTGGCAATCGATCGAGCAATGTCCGTTTGGCAGGGTCCGCCTTTGCAGACAAGCCGACAGGCAGTCGGCCAATGCCTTTGTAGGAATGCACCCGCCATGTGTGCGGCTCGCCATGTGGCCCGATCACTGCCGGCAACAGCACTTCGATCAGCTTGGCTCCGGAACTGTCCTCCACCAGCACCTCAATGTGCATGGCCTACCTCTCGTCCAGATAGTCGCTGTACCAAAGGCCGCCCAGCGGCAGGCCTTCGTTCACGAGGTTCTGCACGAGCGCCAGGTCGGACACGCGACGGATGGTCGAGAAGCCGTCTTTGCCCTTCTCCAGAATCCAGACTTCCTTGGGGGACAGTGCATCCACGAAGTAGGGCTGGTGCGTGGTCACGAAGATCTGCGGCGCATTCTTCTGGCCGGTGGCATGGCTGCGCAACTCGCTGGCCAGCGAATCCAGCAAACGGTGGTAGAGACCATTTTCGGGTTCTTCGATGCAGATGAACGGAGGTGGTTCCGGGTCTTCCATCAGCAACAGGTAAGCGAAGATCTTTAGCGTGCCATCGGACATCTGCCCGGCGTAAAACGGATCGGCGAATGCGCCATCGTTGAACTGCAGCAGCACGCGCTTGTCCTGCGTGACCGCGGTGTGGATGCTCTTGATGCCCGGAATCTTGGCGGAGATTCGGTCAAGAATCGACTGAAAGCGATCCTTGTGCTCGCGCTCCATGTACTGCACCACGTTGCCAATGTTGTCGCCGTGAATGTTGAGATGCCGCTGCGCTCCGGCGGATGGAATCGAGCGCGCCATGTCCGGGTTGAAGTACGACAGGTACCAGCCCTTGAGAAAGTCCCGAAAACGTTTGATGCGCGGGTGTTCCTTGAGCGTTCCCAGGGTGGCAATGCCGAGCTGCCGCAAGTCGGTCAGCTCGACGTTTTCCTGCGCGCGATCCTCTTCGGTCTGCGATTCCTCCACTGCCTCTTCGCCTGCCCACACTTTGCCCTTGCCGTGGTCCAGTCGCAGAAAGGGATATGGCCTGCCATGTTTCTGGCCCTTGCGACGCTGCTTCAGCACTTCCGACTGCACATAGGGCCGTCCGACATCGTCGAGGTTGATTGCCAGTTCGTAGGTGATCGGGCGCTCGCCCTTGGCCTCTCGGTAGTAGATCTCGAACTGGATGGGTTCGCTAGTGCCCAGCGAACGCATGCGTTCGAATCCGCCGCGCTGCTTCATGTCGCATGCCGCTTCGACATCGAACGACAGGCAGTCGGAGACAAAGCCGAAGGCATCGAACAAGGTGCTCTTGCCCACGCCGTTCTTGCCGATTACCACGGTGAATGGCGTCAGAGGGTCGCCTTGCTGCTGCGTGGACAGCTTGCCCAGCGTGATGTCGTGTAGTGCGCGGTAGTTGCGAACACGGAAACCTTCGATCAGAGCCATGTCTTCATTCCTTTTGCCGTGGTACGCATCTAAGTCGTCGCTTCCCTTCGGGCCGCTTCCATAGCAGTTCATACCGACCGCCGCGCCCGAGACCGTGCAGGTCGAGACGCCTGTGCTTGGCAGGTTCGCGGAATTGCTGTTTGAGCGCGTCGCGATTGCCGCCTGTCAGACGCATCGCATCACCTTTCGTGATCCGTCCATGTTTAGTGCGAACTCGACCTTCGCTCACACATTGAACAGGAAATTCAGCACGTCCCCGTCTTTCACCACGTACTCCTTGCCTTCGGCGCGCATCTTGCCGTGGTCCTTGGCGCCTTGCTCGCCCTTGTAAGCAATGAAGTCGTCGAAGGCAATCGTCTGGGCACGGATGAAGCCGCGCTCGAAGTCGGTGTGGATCACCCCGGCCGCCTGCGGTGCCGTGTCACCCACATGGATGGTCCAGGCACGCACTTCCTTCACGCCGGCGGTGAAGTAGGTTTGCAGGCCCAGCAGCGTGAATGCGCTGCGGATCAGCCGGTTCAGGCCGGGTTCGGTCTGCCCCATTTCCTGCAGGAACATCAGGCGGTCGGCGTCTTCCATGTCGGCCAGTTCGGCTTCGGTCTTGGCGCAGATCGCGACCACCGGCGCCTTTTGCCCTTCGGCGTAAGCGCGCAGCTTGTCGAGATAGGGGTTGTTCTCGAAGCCGCTTTCGTCGACGTTGCCGACAAACATCGCCGGCTTGGCGGTGATCAGGCACAACGGTTTCAGGATCACCAGTTCTTCTTTGCTGAAGGCAATGCCGCGCACCGGCTTGGCTTGGTCGAGCGCCGCCTGGCATTTCAGCAGCACGTCGACCAGGCGCTGCGCTTCCTTGTCGTTGCCCGAACGCGCCGCCTTGGTGTAGCGGTGCAGGCTTTTCTCCACCGTCGCGAGGTCGGCCAGGCACAGCTCGGTCTGGATCACCTCGATGTCGGAGATCGGGTCGACCTTGCCGGCCACGTGGATCACGTTCTCGTCGTCGAAGCAGCGCACCACGTTGACGATGGCGTCGGTCTCGCGGATGTGCGCCAAGAACTGGTTGCCCAGCCCTTCGCCCTTGGATGCGCCCGCCACCAGGCCCGCGATGTCGACGAACTCGACGATGGCCGGCACGATGCGCTCGGGCTTGACGATCGCCGACAGCGCCTGCAGCCGCGCGTCGGGCAGCTCCACCACGCCGACGTTCGGTTCGATGGTGCAAAACGGGTAGTTCTCGGCCGCGATGCCGGCTTTCGTCAGTGCATTGAAAAGGGTGGACTTGCCCACGTTGGGCAAGCCGACGATGCCGCATTTGAGGCTCATGGTGTGGTGCTGGAAAAGGGCTTCGCAGGCTGCGAAGCGAAGCCTGGATTCTAGGAGCCTGTCGGGCCCGAGCCAAAGCCCGACAGCGCCTAATCGAAGCGCAGGCTCGCCTTGCCCGTCATGCCCGCACGCAGCGTGCACTCGATGCCTTGCACGACCACCGCATTCATGCCGAAGGTGATGGCGCCGCCCATGCGCGCATCGGCGCGATAGGTGGCCAGCGTGTCGCCGGGCTCGTGACCCCGCGCGCCCGTCAGCGGGTTGACGTCGGGGATCGAACAGCGCGTGCAGGGTTTCACCAGCTTCAGCCGGACCAGGCCTTCTTCGGTGTCGAAGCTGATTTCGTCGAGGTGGTCTTCGCCATGCGCATCGAGCCCGTCCAACACCAGGTTGGGCCGAAAGCGCGCCAGCGTGACCGGTTCTTCGCCGCGTGCCTGCAGACGCTGGTTCAGCTCATCCAGCGAGGCCTGTGAGGTGACCAGCAAGGCGAAGCCGTCGCTGAAGGCGTTCTCGGCGTCGATTTCGCCGGTCCATTGCTTGTCGGACAGGCGCTTTTGCTCCGGGTCGAAGCGGGCCATTCTCAAGGGCCGACCGAGGAAATCGGTGAACCATTGCGCCGCCAACGCGCTCATGTCGTAAGCCGCGACCGTGTCGTCCCACACGGTCACGCGCACCGGCTGCTCCACCGCATCGAGCGCCAGGTGCAAGGCCAGCATGCCGGGCGCGCGCAGCACCAGCTCGGTCTGCTTCAGCGTGGTCTGGATCAGGGCCATGCGCGGCAGCTCGCGCTGGCTGACGCAATGGCCGTCGGAGCCGACCAGCATCCAGGCGCGGTCGAACTCCAGGCCGGTTTCGATCAGCAGGGCGTCGCTCGGGCTCACGCCGGCGCAGCTTTTCACGGGGTAGACATTCAGACCGGCCAGCGTGATCGCCAGCAAGCCCTCCTGCGCGTCGGCCACGTTGGCGTGGCTTGTTGCGTTGCTCACTTGAACAATCCTTTCAATTTTTGCTTCAGCTTGTCCTTGGCCGCCGCATCGCTGGTGTCGGCGCTGGCACCACTGGCCGCGCTGGCGGGTCCCGGCAGGCCGAGTTGCTCGCGCAGACGTTCCTTGAGCTTGTCTTGGGCCTTGTCCAGAATCTGGGTCTTCAAGGCCGCCGCCGCAACGGCCGACCACTGAATGTGCCACTCCATCGCGTCCAGCGGGCCGGTCAGGCGCACCGGCAGCGTCAAGCCTTTGAGGTCGGCCAAATCGGCACCGCCCTGGCCTTTGGCGGTGGACGCCACGGTGGCGCGAGCCGTGTAATCGATGCGGCTTTTGCCGACGTCGACGAGGCCGTCACCGCCGAGGCGCAGGAACGGGCTCTTCACGTCGAGGTCCGAGCTGCGCGCCACGCCGTCGGTGATCGCGAAACTCGCCGACAGCTCGGAGAAATCGGTCTTTTCGGTCTGGATGGAGGCTTGCGCGGTGTCTTGCTGCATCTGCAACACGGCCTTGGCCTGACGCAGGCTCTTGGCCAGGTTGATGCCTTTGATGGCGCCATCGTGCAGCTGCAAGGCGGCCGTGCCTTTGAGGCGCGACTTCATCTCGCTGGTACTGCGGCCGGCGGTGTCGACGTCCAGTTGCACGCGCCCGGTGCCTTCCAGCGTGTCCTTGTTGGCCACGGCCTTCAGCAGCGCGTTGATGTTGACGCCGTTCGCCGCGCCCTTGATGGCGACGCGGCTGGCGCGTGCGTCGGCAAACGCCGTGGCGCTCACGCTGCCGCCCCAGGCCTTGCCGGCGAGCTGGCTGACACGCAGCATGCCGCCTTCGAGCGTGGCCTCGAGCACTGCGTCGGAGATGCGGTAGGCCTTGTAGGCGAGCTGACCGACGTGCACATTGAACTGGCCTTGCAGCGAACGCAGTGCCGACAGGTCGACCGGCGCGTCGGCCGCCGCGCCCGCCGGGCCGGGGCCGGTGGGCGCCGGTGCGGACGCGGCCGACGCCGGCAGCCAGCGGTTCAGGTCCAGCGCGGCCATGCGGGCGGACGCCTTCAGCGTCAGCGGCTCGGTGGCGAGGATCGCGCTGCCGTCGCTGCTGAAGTCGGCGTCATCGATTTTCCCGCTCACGGCCCAGTGAGCCGCCTCGGACGATGCGTCGGCCTTGCCCTGGAGGCTGAGGAGCAGCGGCTTTTGCGTGCCTTGCTGCCACTGCGCCTGGACACCGAGCGCCTGCAATGCCAATGCAGCTTGCGCCGGCCGAAACTGCAGGTCGGCCTGCAGCGTGGCCGTCAGCAGACGCGCCTTGCTCTGGCTTTTGAACGTGGCCTCCAGGCGCTGCAGTTCGATGCGGTCCCAGGTGCCGGCCGGGGCAGCCGCTTTGAACGTGGCCTGAATCGGCGTCGGGCCTTGCAGGCTGAATTGTCCGGACAGCGCGCTGCCCTTGATCGAGCTGCCGGTCACGGCCAGCTCGGGCCAGTCGAGGCCCAGCGTCATCGGCTGCTCGGCTTGCGTGCCCGCCAGCTTGAGCGCCAGGCCGGACAGCGCCACGGATTTTGCGGCCGGCTGCCAACTGGCGCTGCGCAAGCTCAGCTTGGAATCCACCAGTTTCAGGCCGGCGCTGCTGGCGCCGCCGCTCAGGTCCAGCCCTTGCACCTGCAGGGCGCCGCTTGCGCCGTCGTAGGCCACGCTGCCTTGCAGCGTGGCGTCCATGGCCTGGAGGCCCAAGGCCTTGCCCTGCCAGCTCAGCTTCATGTCGCGCACGGCCACCGAGCGCTTGGCCAGGCCCGGCGTCAGCAAGGTCTTGCCCGTCAGCTGCCCCTGAATGGCCGGCGACTGCAGTGCCAGCTGCGCTTTCAGTTCGATCGGCGTTTCGACGCCGTCCTTCAGGCGCCCGGTCGTCAGCGAATTCAGCGTGACCTCGCCCGACCAATGGGCTTGCTCGTCACGCAGCGACAGGTGCAGGTCTTCGAGCCGAATGCGGCTGATGTCGAAGGCCGTCGGCGTGCTGCTGGAGGACGCCGCAGTGGCAGGGCTCTGCGCCGCCTTCGGCCCCAGCAGGTCGTCGAAATTGGCTTCGCCCTTGGCGTTGCGCTGGTAGTTGAGGTGCACCCCGCGCGCATCGATGCGGTCCACCACCACCTGCTGGCGCAGCAAGGGCCACACCGCGACCGACAGCGCGGCTTCGTTGAGCGTCAGGAACGCGTCGGCACGGCCTTTCTCGCTCAGCTTCACGTCCGACATCTGCAGCGCCAGGCGCGGAAAGACAGACAGCTTCAGCGGCCCGTCGATCACCAGCGTGCGGTCGCGGTGGGTTTTCACCCAGTCGATGGCCTGGCCCTTGTAGGCGTTGGCGTCGAAACTCGCGGCCAGCCAGACCAGCGCGGCGACGAACACCAGGACCAACGCGCCCAGCGCGAGCAACAACTTGCGAATCCAGCCTGAGGTCATGAGCAAGGGCTTCCAGCGTGAAAGCGCTCGATTTTGCGCCGTGCAAAGTGTCATGAGCGCGTCTCTACAATGAAACGCTATGAAACGCTTTGATGTGTGCGTGCGCGGGGCCGGCATCGTGGGGCAAAGCCTGGCGCTGGCGCTGGCGCGGCAGGGATGGCAGGTGGCCTTGGTGCCCGATGCCGCCGCGGCGGCGGCGGATCCAGTGCCCCCACGCTCACTGCGTGAGCTGCCCCCCGAGGGCGCGCGAGGGACCGTGGGGCGGCCCGGCGTCCCCTCGGACGTGCGCGCCTACGCGCTGAATGCCGCTTCGGTGGCCCTGTTGCAAGGCTTGAAAGTGTGGGAGGCCTTGCCCGCGCAGGCCGCCACCCCGGTGTACGACATGCACATCGAAGGCGATGCCCCAGGGGGTTTGCTGGAGTTCTCGGCCTGGCAGCAGCGGGTGCCTGAACTGGCGTGGATCACCGATGCCGCTGCACTCGACAAGGCCCTGGCCGCGGCGGTGCAATATGCGCCGCACATCACGCTGACCACCGGCGAAGTGCAGGCCGAGTTGCTGGCGCTGTGCGAAGGCAAGACCGCATCGACCCGAGAAGCCCTGGGCGTGACCTGGGATCGGCATGACTACGGGCACCACGCCGTGGCCGCGCGCCTGGTCTCCGAGCTGCCCCACCGCCACCTGGCGCGTCAATGGTTTCGTGCGCCCGATGTGCTGGCCTTGCTGCCCTTCGATGTGCCGCAACCCGGGCACTCGCAGGCCCTCGTGTGGTCCTTGCCCGAGGCCCGCGCGCAGCAGCTGATGGCGCTGGATGCGGCGGCCTTCGAGGCGGCCCTGAACGAGTCGACCGGCGGTGCCTGCGGTGCCCTCACTCTGGCCAGCGAGCGCGCCAGCTGGCCGCTGATGCAGGCCCGCGCCAGCGCCTGGTGCGGCACTGGCTGGGTGCTGCTGGGCGACGCCGCGCACGTGCTGCACCCGCTGGCCGGCCAGGGACTGAACCTCGGATTGGCCGACGTGGCCACGCTCTGCGAAGTGATTGCGCAACGCGAAACCTGGCGGCCGATTTCAGATGCCCGCCTGTTGCGCCGATATGAACGGGCGCGCGACCTGCCCACACGCGCCATGGGTCGGCTCACCGACGGGCTTTTGCTGCTTTTTTCCACAGAACAAGCCACGCTGCGGGAACTTCGCAATCGCGGCATGGGTCTGGTCAATCGCCTGGCACCGGTCAAGCGCTGGCTGACGGCGCGTGCACTCAACTCCTGAAAGCTTCTTATGCCCTCTGTATTCCGAACCCTGCTGGCGTTGAGCGCGGCTGCCGTGTCCTTGTGTGCGTCGGTCGCTTGGGCCGATGAGGCGCAGATCCGCAAGAACCTGCCGGAGCGCCTGCCCAAGCTGCCGGCCATCGACGAAGTCAGCAAGACACCGATTCCCGGCCTCTACGAAGTGCGCATCGGCACCGACGTGGTCTACACCGACGAGCAGGGCAATCACATCATCCAGGGCAGCGTGGTCGACACCCGCACCGGCACCAACCTCACCGAGGAACGCGTCAACAAACTGACCGCCATCGACTTCGACAAACTGCCTTTCGCAGACGCGGTGATGTGGAAAAAAGGCACCGGCGCGCGCCGCATCGCGGTGTTTGCCGATCCGAATTGCGTCTACTGCAAGCGCTTCGAGCAAGACCTGCAGAAGATCAGCGACATCACGGTCTACACCTTCATCATCCCGATCCTGGGCGGAGACTCGCCTGAAAAATCACGCAACATCTGGTGTGCCAAGGAACCCGCCAAGGTTTGGCTGAGCTGGATGCTCGAAGGTGCCATGCCGCCGCGCAGCATGGGCCAGTGCAGCAGCGGGCCGATCGAGCGCAACCTGGTGCTCAGCCGCAAGCACCGCGTCAACGGCACGCCGGTGATCGTGTTTGCCAACGGCACGCGGGTGCCGGGTGCCATGAATGCCGAGCAGATCGAAAAGCAACTGGCGTTGGCCAGCGCCGCCAAGCTCTGAGCCTCTCGCGCCTGGCGTGTTTGCGGGCCAGCCCCGCGCGGTGACAATGAAGCTCCGGTCCAGCCGCGTGCTGGGCGGCTGCTGAACCACGTCACCCATGATTTCCTACCGCATTGACATCGCCGACGCGCACGCCCACTTGTTTCGCGTCACGCTCACCGTCCCGCTGCCCGCCACCGAACAGACCCTGAGCCTGCCGGCCTGGATCCCCGGCAGCTACCTGGTGCGCGAGTTCGCGCGCCACCTGTCCGGCCTGCAAGCCCGCCAGGGCTCGCGCGAGGTGGCACTGCAGCAACTCGACAAGGCCACCTGGCGCGCACCCTGCCAGGGGCGCGCGGCGCTGACGCTGAGCTACCTCGTCTACGCATTCGACACCTCGGTGCGTGCTGCGTTCCTGGACGCCCACCGGGGTTTCTTCAACGGCACCGGCATGTGTTTGCGCGTGCATGGCCGCGAAGACGAAGCCCACCAGCTGCAGCTGCGCGCCTTGCCGGCCGGGTGGGCGGTGGCCAGCGCCTTGCCGGCGCTTCAAGTGGATGCGCGCGGCCTGGGCGTCTACGAAGCCGGCGACTACGACGAACTGGTCGACCACCCGGTCGAGCTGGGCCGCTTCTGGCACGGCGAATTCAAGGCGGCCGGCGTGCCGCATGAATTCGTCGTCGCCGGCGCGCTGCCCGATTTCGACGGCGAGCGCCTGCTCGACGACGCGCGGCGCATCTGCGAAACCGAGATCGCGTTCTGGCACGGCCCGCCGAGCCGGCGCGCCGGCTCGGCGGGCAAACCGCCTTTCAAGCGCTATGTGTTTTTGCTGAACGCGGTCGAGGACGGCTACGGCGGCCTGGAGCACCGCGCCAGCACCGCGTTGATCGCCGCGCGACGCGACCTGCCGCAGCGCGGCAAGACCGATCTGAGCGACGGCTACGTGACCTTGCTCGGCCTGATCAGCCACGAGTATTTCCACACCTGGAACGTCAAGCGCCTGCGCCCGCAAGAATTTACCCGCTACGACTACACGCAGGAAAACTACACCCGGCTGCTGTGGTTCTTCGAGGGCTTCACCTCGTACTACGACGACCTGCTGCTGCTGCGCGCCGGCCTGATCGACGAAGCGCGCTACCTCAAGCTGCTGGCCAAGACCGTCAGCGGCGTGTTGGCCACACCCGGGCGCAAGCTGCAGAGCGTGGCGCAGGCCAGCTTCGACGCCTGGGTCAAGTACTACCGCAGCGACGAGAACACGCCCAACGCCACGGTGAGCTACTACACCAAGGGCTCGCTGGTGGCACTGGCGCTCGACTTGACCTTGCGCGCAGAAAGCCAGGGCTCGCTCGACGACGTGATGCGCCTGCTGTGGGAGCGCAGCGCCGGCGGCCCCATCTCCGAAGACGACATCCGAGAGGCTTTGAAGCGCGTGGCCGGCCGCTCGCTCGACCGGGAGCTGAACGCCTGGGTGCACGGCACGACGGACATTCCGTTGCGTCCGCTGCTCGCCAAGGCGCGTGTCACCTGGGCCTCGCAGCCGCCGACGATGGCGCAGCGCTGGGGCGTGCGCGCCTCTGAAAGCGCACTCACTGGCATCAAGATCAGCGCGGTGCTGCGCAGCAGTGCGGCCGAACGTGCCGGGCTGACCGCCGGCGACGAGGTCCTGGCCGTCAACGGCTGGCGCATTCGGCGCCTCGACGAGGCGCAGCGCGTGCTCGCCGCCGACGGCGCCGCGGCCGTTTTGCTGGTTCGCGACCAGCGCATCTTGACGCTCGATCTGACGCTGGACGAGGCGGCAGAAAACGGCGCCCTGACCTTCGGCCTGATTGCCGAAGAGACACCTCAGGCCGCGCCTTCGATGCGGCAGGCGTGGTGGCGGGCCTGAGCTCCATGCGGCGTGCGCTGGCCTGGGCCGGCGTGGCGATCGGTGTCCTGGTCTTGCATGGCGGCGTGCTGCGGTGGCTGGCCTGGCAGGCGGCCAGCTTCGACGCGGCCAACCCGATGCCGGCACGCATTCAAGTGGCCTACGTGCGCGAGATGGCCCTTGAGAACCCGGCGCCGGCGCGGCGTGCGACCCGGGTTGGCGTGTCGCAACGAGCGCGGCGGACCCAAGCTGCCGCCGTTGCGCAGCCGGTTGAAGCGCCGGCTTCGCAGGCCCAGGCCACGGCAGCCGAGCCGCGCCTGTCCAGCGCCGAGGCCGACGCTGAAGCTGTGACTGCGCCGGCCACCGAAGCGTCAGCGGCGGTGGCTGCTGCCGCAGCGCCGTTTGAATGGCCCGTCTCCACGCGCCTGCGTTACGTGCTCACCGGCAACTACCGCGGCGAGGTCAGCGGCCAGGCGCAGGTCGAGTGGATACGCGTCGGCATGCAGTACCAGTTGCACCTGGACGTGACGGTCGGCATGGCGATCGCGCCGCTGCTGTTTCGCCGCATGAGCAGCAGCGGCGCGATCACGCCCGACGGGCTGGCGCCGCAGCGCTACGACCAGGAGACGAAACTCGTGTTCCAGGACCGGCAGCGCGCCACGATG
>Ga0137403_10002997_pt1 | contig 20407 bp, 16 predicted proteins | sample CZOMad2_1_16fung_FD_122057 | JGI IMG/M metagenome (GOLD analysis project Ga0137403, IMG submission 122057) | Vadose zone soil fungal communities from Angelo Coast Range Reserve, California, USA - CZOMad2_1_16fungal (Hybrid Assembly) | ecosystem: Environmental > Terrestrial > Soil > Vadose zone...
TCGATCGCCTCGCGCCAGCGATCCCGGTAGACGAGGTCGTTCCAGTCGGGAATCAGGTTGCCCAGCGGGCAACCCTGGTGGCAGAAGGGGATGCCGCAGTCCATGCAGCGCGCGCCCTGCTTCTTGAGCTTGTCCGCCTCGAACGGCAGGTAGACCTCCTGCCAGTCATGGACGCGCTCGCCGACGGGGCGCCGCTTCGGCGTCTCGCGCTTGATCTCGAGGAATCCGGTGATCTTGCCCAAGAGCCGGCCTAGTTGTGGGCGGATGCCATCACGGCCTCGTCGACGGACATGCCGGACTCCTCGGCTTTCTTGATGGCCTGGAGCACGCGCTTGTAGTCGCGCGGCATGATCTTGACGAACGCCTGCTGCGTCGCCTCCCAGTTGACGAGCAGGCGCGCGCCCACCGGGCTCTGGGTGTGGCGGATGTGGCGCGAGAGGAGATCCTTGACGAGCTCGACGTCCTCGACGTCGACCAGCGGCTCGAGATCCACCATGCCCAGGTTGCACCGGCGCTTGAAGTCGCCCGCCTCGTCGAGGACGTAGGCGATGCCGCCCGACATGCCGGCGGCGAAATTGCGCCCGGTGCGGCCGATGACCACCACCCGGCCGCCCGTCATGTACTCGCAGCCGTGGTCCCCGGCGCCTTCCACCACCGCGAGCGCGCCGCTGTTCCTGACGCCGAACCGCTCGCCGGCCACGCCCCGGAAGTAGGCCTCGCCGCTCGTGGCGCCGTAGAGCACCACGTTCCCGATCAGGATGTTGTCTTCGGCGACGAACGTCGACTCGCGGGGCGGATAGACGATGAGCTTGCCACCCGAGAGGCCCTTGCCGAGATAGTCGTTGGCGTCGCCCTCGAGCGTGAGCGTGATGCCGCGGGGCACGAAGGCGCCGAAGCTCTGGCCCGCCGACCCCGAGAAATGGAGTCTGATCGTGTCGTCGGGCAGGCCGTCGGCGCCATGGCGCGAGGTGACCTCGTAGCCGAGAATGGTGCCCACCGTTCGGTTCACGTTCCGGATGGGCAGGTGGACGTCCACCGGCTCGCGACGCTCGAGCGCGGGCCGGCAGAGCGGCACCAGGGTGGTCATGTCGAGCGACTTCTCCAGCCCATGGTCCTGCTCCACGACCTTGCGGATGGCGACCTCGGGTCCCACCGCCGGCCGGTGGAGGAGGGGCGCGAGATCGAGCCCGCGCGCCTTCCAATGCTCCACCGCGCCGCGGACGTCGAGCCGGTCGGAGCGCCCGATCATCTCGGCCATGGTACGGAAGCCGAGGCCGGCCATCAGCTCGCGCACCTCCTCTGCCACGTAGCGGAAGAAGTTCTCGACGAACTCGGGCTGGCCCGCGAACTTGGCGCGGAGGTGCGGATCCTGGGTGGCGATGCCCACCGGGCAGGTGTTGAGGTGGCACACCCGCATCATGATGCAGCCCATCACCACCAGCGGGGCGGTGGAGAAGCCGTACTCCTCCGCGCCCAGCAGGGCCGCGATCACCACGTCCCGGCCGGTCTTCAACTGGCCGTCCGCCTGGACGACGATGCGGTCGCGAAGCTTGTTGAGGACGAGCACCTGCTGGGTCTCGGCGAGCCCGAGCTCCCAGGGCACGCCCCCGTGCTTGATGGAGGTGAGGGGAGAGGCGCCGGTGCCGCCGTCGTGGCCGGAGATGAGGACCACGTCGGAGTGCGCCTTGGCCACGCCCGCCGCCACCGTGCCCACGCCCACTTCCGCCACCAGCTTCACGCTGATGCGCGCTTTCGGGTTGGCGTTCTTGAGGTCGTGGATGAGCTGCGCCAGGTCCTCGATGGAGTAGATGTCGTGGTGCGGAGGCGGCGAGATCAGCCCCACCCCGGGAGTCGAGTAGCGCACCTTGGCGATCCACGGATACACCTTGTGGCCGGGGAGCTGACCGCCCTCGCCGGGCTTGGCCCCCTGGGCTATCTTGATCTGGAGGTCGTCGGCATTGACCAGGTACTCGCTGGTGACGCCGAAGCGTCCGGAGGCCACCTGCTTGATCGCGCTCCTGCGCGAGTCGCCGTTGGCGTCAAGCGTATAGCGGGCGGAATCCTCCCCGCCCTCGCCGGTATTGGACTTGCCGCCCATGCGGTTCATGGCGATGGCGAGCGTCTCGTGCGCCTCGAGGCTGATGGACCCGTAGGACATCGCGCCGGTAGCGAAGCGGGTGAGGATGGCCTCCACCGGCTCCACCTCCTCGATGGGAATGGCCCGGTCCGCCGGCTTGAGGGTGAAGAGCCCTCTCAGCGTGGCGAGGTTGCGCGTCTGCTCGTCCACCGCGCGTGTGTAGTCCTTGAAGACCCGGTACTGACCGCTGCGAGTGGCGTGCTGGAGCTTGAACACCGTGTCCGGATTGAAGAGGTGAAACTCTCCCTCCCGCCGCCACTGATACTCGCCGCCCCACTCGAGCTCGGCGTTCCCCACCGGCCGGTCGGGGAAGGCCTTGGCATGACGCGCCGCCGTCTCCTCGGCGATGACGTCGATGCCCACGCCGCCGATCCGCGAGGCGGTCCAGGTGAAGTAGCGGTCCACGAAGGCGTTGTCCAGCCCGATGGCTTCGAAGATCTGTGCCCCCCGGTAGGACTGGATGGTGGAGATCCCCATCTTGGAGATCACCTTGAGCACGCCCTTGTTGAGCGCCTTGATGTAGTGCGTCACCGCGGTGACCTGGTCCAGCCCCGGAAGCAGACCCTGGCCGATCATGTCATCCAGCGTCTCGAAGGCCAGGTACGGGTTGATGGCGCCCGCGCCATAGCCGAGCAGCAGCGCCGCGTGATGCACCTCTCGCGCGTCGCCGGATTCGATGACGAGGCCGACCTTCACGCGGCTGCCCTCGCGGATGAGGTGATGGTGCACGCCCGCGGTGGCGAGCAGCGAGGGAATGGGCGCCAGCTTCTCGTTCATCCCGCGGTCGGACAGGATCAGATAGGTATAGCCGTCCCGCACCGCCTGGCTCGCCTGCGCGCACACCGCCTCCAGCGCGCGCGCGAGGCCGGCGCCGCCCTCGACCACGGGGTAGACCATCTGGATGGTGGTCGACCGATAGCCGGGGAGATCGGCGTGACGGATGCGCGCGACCTCCTCATTGTTGAGGATGGGCGTCTTCAGCTTGAGCTGCCGCGCGGCCTCGGGGGTGGGCTCGAGCAGGTTGCCCTCGGGCCCGATCGTGGTCGCGATCTGCGTCACCAGCTCCTCGCGGATTCCGTCCAGCGGCGGATTCGTCACCTGGGCGAAGAGCTGCTTGAAGTAGTCGTAGAGGAGCCGCGGCCGGTTGGAGAGCACGGCCAGTGAGGTGTCGGTCCCCATGGAGCCCACCGGCTCCTCGCCGGCGGTGGCCATGGGGCCCAGAAGCAGGCGGAGGTCCTCGTGGGTATAGCCGAAGGCCTGCTGGCGCTGGAGCACCGTCTCGTGATTGGGCTCGAGAACATAGGGCGGCACGGGCAGGGTCTCGATGGGGCGGATGTGAGTCTTGAGCCACTCGCCGTACGGATGCTGGGAGGCGTAGGCCTTCTTGAGCTCGGCATCGTCGATGATCCGGCCCTGCGCGGTGTCGACCAGGAAGATGCGCCCGGGATGCAGCCGCTCCTTGAGGAGCACGCGCTCGGCGGGAATGTCGAGGACGCCTACCTCGGAGGCCATGATGACCATTTCGTCCTTGGTGACGTAGTAGCGCGAGGGGCGCAGCCCGTTGCGGTCGAGCACCGCGCCGATCACGGTGCCGTCGGTGAAGGCGATGGAGGCGGGGCCGTCCCAGGGCTCCATGAGGCACCCGTGGTACTCGTAGAAGGCCTTGCGCTCGTCGCTCATGCCCTCGTGGCCGGCCCAGGCCTCGGGGATCATCATGAGCACGGCCAGCGGCAGCGGCCGCCCTGCCATCACGAGGAACTCGAGCACGTTGTCGAAGACGGCGGAGTCACTGCCGCCCTCCACGACCACGGGCATGATCTTCTTGAGGTCCTCCCCCAGCACGGAGGAGCGGCAGATCGCCTCGCGCGCGTGCATCCAGTTGATGTTCCCGCGCAGCGTATTGATCTCACCGTTGTGGGCGATCATCCGGTAGGGGTGGGCAAGGGGCCACGACGGGAACGTATTGGTGGAGAAGCGCTGGTGCACGAGCGCCAGCGCGGAATCCACCAGGGGGTCCGTCACGTCCGGGAACATCCCCTCGATCTGGTCCGCCGAGAGCATGCCCTTGTAGATGAGGGTGTTGGCCGAGAGGCTCGGGACATAGAAGAACTTCCGCTCCGCCAGCCCGGTGCGTGCCACCGCATGCTCCGCGCGCTTGCGGATGACGAAGAGCTTGCGCTCGAACGCGGCGCGGTCGGGCACTCCCTCCGCCCGGCCCACGAAGATTTGGCGGAACCGGGGCTCCACCGCCCGCGCGCTCGGCCCCACCGCGGAGGAGTCCGTGGGGACGTCGCGCCATCCCAGCACGGTTTGCCCCTCGTCCCGGACCATGCCCTCGAGGATGTGCTCGCATTCCGCGGCCTGGGCGGGATCCCGCGGGAGGAAGACCAGCCCCGCGCCGTAGTGACCGGGGCCGGGAAGGCGGATGCCGAGGCGCCCGCACTCGCGCGCCAGGAAGGCATGGGGCATCTGGATGAGGATGCCGGCACCGTCCCCGGTATTGACCTCGCAGCCGCAGGCGCCCCGGTGGAGGAGGTTCTTGAGCACCTCCAGGGCCTGGCTCACGATCGCGTGCGAGCGCCGGCCCTTGATGTCGACCACGAAGCCGACGCCGCAGGCATCGCGCTCGTGGGCGGGATCGTAGAGGCCCTGGGCGGGCGGCAGGCCCGCGGGGGTGGGGTCGGGTCCCGTCGTCATCGAGCTAGCGTCTCCTTCGCGTCGGCGCGCGTCTCACGATTGAGGGAGTAAGTTACTCCACTCCGGAGCATTAGCCAAGCCCACAATCCAAAATTCATTGTATTAGTAATGCTAATGGGATAGCCTCGGAGCGTGAACCTCGACACCCTGCGCCTCTACTGCGACGTGGTGCGCCTCCGCAGCTTCTCGCGGGCCGCGGCCGCCAGCGGGGTGTCCCAGTCGGCCGCGAGCCAGGCCGTCCAGCAGCTCGAGGCGGAGCTGGACGCGACCCTCCTCGATCGCTCGCGCCGGCCGCTGGAGCCCACCGCCGAGGGCCGGGGGTTCTACGACGCCTGCCGCGGGCTGCTGGCCGGATTCGAGAAGGCCCGCGCTGACCTCGCCGCCTCGCGGCAGCGGGTGGAGGGGACCGTCCGCGTCGCCGCCATCTACTCGGTGGGCCTCCACGACATGAGCCGCCACATGCAGCCCTTCATGGCGGCCTACCCGAACGCCCGCGTGCGGCTCGAGTGCCTGCACCCCCACAAGGTGGTGGAGGCGGTGCTGAACGACGAGGCCGATCTCGGCATCCTGTCGTATCCCGCGGCGAGCCGCGCCCTCGAGGTGCTGCCCCTCCGCGAGGAGCCCATGATGGTGGTGACGCACCCGAGCCACCCGCTAGCGCGGCGGCGGCGCGTGAGCCCCGCCGACCTCGACGGCGCGCGGTTCGTGGCCTTCGACCACGACCTGCCGATCCGGCGCGCCATCGACCGGGCGCTGAAGCAGCACGGGGTGAAGGTGGACGTGGCGATGGAGTTCGACAATGTCGAGACCATCAAGCAGGCCATCGGCATCGCCGCCGGGATCAGCATCCTGCCCGCGCCCACGGTCCAGAAGGAGAGCGAGATGAAGACCCTCGCCGCGGTGGAGCTGGCGCTCCCCGGCCTCGTGCGTCCGGTGGCCATCATCCACCGGAGAGGCCGCCACCTCACCGCCGCCGTCTCGCGCTTCATCACCCAGCTCCGGGACGACGACGCCCGGCCCGCCGCCGCCCGCGTGCTACGTTAGGAGCATGACAGTCGTGATCGCATGACGGTGACGCGGTTCGAGACGCGCGGCGGCGCGCGCGTGTACCAGATGCCCGTGGAGACCTTCCCCGGGCACGTGAACAACATCTACCTGATCCTGGACGGCGACCTGGTGACGCTCTTCGACGTGGGTTCCGGCCTCCCCGACCCGGCCAGATCTGCCTCGAGGTCGATGATCTCCTCTTCACCGCGGACCACGTGCTCTCTCGCATCACCCCGCATCAGTCGCCGGCGGCGATCACCCCGTTCTGCGGCCTCGAGCTCTATCTCCAGTCGCTCGACAAGGTGCGCGGGCTCGAGGGCATCCGCGTCTCGCTCCCCGGCCACGAAGCGCCCATCGAGGATCTCGACGGCCGCATCGCGGGCATCGTGAGCCATCATCAGCGCCGGCTCAGCCAGGTCCTCGACATCTGCGCCGAGCCCCTGGCGCTGGTGGAGGTGTCGAAGCGGCTCTTCGGCCCCCGGGCGGGCTACACGCGCCTCCTGGCCCTCGAGGAGGCCGGCGCCCACGTCGAATATCTCTTTCAGCGCGGGGAGCTGCGTATCGCGAACCTGGAGGACGTGAAGCGGGAGAACAATCCCGTGATCCGCTACGAGGCGCGTCGGGGCGCCTGAGTCCGGCTCGAGGGCGCCGCGGAGCCCCGGCCCGACGGTCAGACCGCGGATAACCTTGCCAAACTGCTGCGCTTTGGTTAGCATGGGAAAGGGCTCTGACATCGTCCGAAGGGTTCCCCTGGGCAGGCGATGGCCGGGGGTCCACTCCGTCCTGAGTCAGGGAAATCCAGACGCGGGGAACAGGAAACGCTTGCGTCCGTCTCATGATAGGGACGGGTGCGTGATGCCTGGAAAAGGGAGAGGACCGAGGACATGAGCGACACGATCGCGTCCGCACCGGCCGCGGCGAAGCCCCGACGGACGCTCACGCGCGCGGTGATTCGCTTCGCGGGCGATTCAGGCGACGGCATGCAGGTCACCGGCGAGCAGTTCACCACCGAGGCCGCCTGGGCCGGCAACGACATCTCCACCCTGCCGAACTTCCCCGCCGAGATCCGTGCGCCCGCCGGCACGCTCTTCGGGGTGTCGAGCTTCCAACTCCAGTTCGGCAGCCAGCGCGTGTACACGCCGGGCGACCAGCTGGACGCGCTGGTGGCCATGAATCCGGCCGCGCTCAAGGTGCACCTGGGCGATCTCAAGCCCGGCGGCATCCTCATCGTCAATACCGCCGCCTTCGAGGAGCGGAACCTGACCAAGGCGGGCTACGCCAAGAACCCGCTCGAGGATCCGGGCCTGGGTGAGAAGTTCCGGCTCCACCAGGTCGACATCACCGGGATGACCAAGACCTCGCTGGAGGACCTGCCGCTCAACGCGAAGGAGAAGGATCGCTGCAAGAACTTCTTCGCGCTGGGACTGGTGTCCTGGATCTACACGCGGCCGCTGGATCCCACGCTGGACGCCATCAAGAAGCGCTTCGCCAAGAACCCGACCTTCGTCGAGGCCAATATCCGCGTGCTCAAGGCGGGCCATGCCTTCGGCGAGACGGCGGAGATCTTCGCGGAGAACTACGGCATCGACCCCGCCGAGATGGCCCCGGGCGTGTACCGGAGCATGATCGGCAACCGGGCGCTGGCCTGGGGGTTGCTCGCCGCCGCGGAGCGCACCCAGATCCCCATCGTCTTCGGCGCGTATCCCATCACGCCGGCCTCCAGCATTCTCGAGGAGCTGGCGATGCACAAGCGCTTCAAGGTGCGGACTTTCCAGGCCGAGGATGAGATCGCGGCGGTCACCTCCGCCATCGGGGCCTCCTTCGGCGGCGCCATCGGGGTGACGGCTTCCAGCGGCCCGGGTATCGCGCTCAAGGCCGAGGGCATCGGGCTGGCGGTCATGGCTGAGCTGCCGCTGGTGATCTTCGACATCCAGCGGGGCGGCCCGAGCACGGGGCTGCCCACCAAGACCGAGCAGGCGGATCTCATGCAGGCGCTCTACGGCCGGAACAGCGAGTCGCCCATCGTGGTGATCGCGCCCTGCAGTCCCGGTGACTGCTTCTTCATCGCCTACGAGGCGGTGCGGATCGCCATCAAGTACATGGTGCCGGTGATGGTGCTGTCCGACGGCTATCTCGCCAACGGCTCGGAGCCCTGGCTCCTGCCCGACGTGAAGTCGCTGCCCGACATCCCGGTGAACTTCCGCTCCGAGAAGGAAGGCTTCTTCCCGTACCTGCGCGATCCGGCCACGCTGTCGCGGCCGTGGGTGCGTCCGGGCACGCCCGGGCTCGAGCACCGCATCGGCGGCATCGAGAAGCAGGACGTCACCGGCAACATCTCCTACGAGCCGGACAACCACGACCACATGGTCCGGCTTCGCGCGGAGAAGGTCCGGCGGGTGGCGCAGGAAATCCCGCCCACCAGCATCAACGGGCCGCACACCGGCGACGTGCTGGTGGTGGGCTGGGGCGGTACCTACGGCGCCATCACCGCCGCGGTGGAGGAAGCGCACCTCGAGGGCAAGGCGGTGGCCTCCGTACACCTGCGGCATCTCAACCCGCTGCCGCCCGATCTCGGGCAGATCCTCCGCCAGTACCGCAAGGTCCTGGTGCCGGAGATCAACAGCGGCCAGCTCGTGCGCGTGCTGCGGGCGGAGTACCTCGTGGACGCGGTGGGCTTCAACCGCGTGCGCGGTGTGCCGCTGCAGACCCACGAGATCCTCGAGGCGATCAATCAACTGCTGGAGACTACGCGGTGAGCACGGTCAAGGGATCTCCGGAGGCAGCGGCGAGCGGGCCGAAGTACACCAAGAAGGATTTCGAGTCCGACCAGGATGTCCGCTGGTGTCCGGGATGCGGTGACTACGCCATCCTGAGCGCGGTGCAGAAGGCGATGCCGGAGCTCGGCATCCCCAGGGAAGACATCGTGTTCATCTCGGGCATCGGCTGCTCCAGCCGCTTCCCGTACTACATGAACACCTACGGGTTCCACACCATCCACGGGCGCGCGCCCGCGCTCGCCACCGGGCTCAAGCTGGCGCGGCCGGACCTCAAGGTCTTCATCGTCACCGGGGACGGCGATGGGCTCAGCATCGGCGGCAACCACCTCCTCCATGTGCTGCGGCGGAACGTGGAGGTGACCATCCTGCTCTTCAACAACCGCATCTACGGGCTCACCAAGGGCCAATACTCGCCCACCAGCGAGATCGGCAAGGTCACGAAGTCCACCCCGCTCGGCTCCGCCGACCGGCCGCTGAGCCCGTGCTCGTTCGCGCTGGCGGCGGGCGCCACCTTCGTCGCGCGCACGGTGGATCGCAACATCGCCCACATGGAGGAGACGCTCAAGCGGGCGGCCGCTCACAAGGGCGCCGCCTTCGTCGAGATCCTCCAGAACTGCAACGTCTACAACGATCTCGCCTGGAACGTGCTGTACGACCGGGAGTCGAAGATCCAGCACGAGCTCCGGCTCGAGCACGGCAAGCCCTTGCTCTTCGGGCCGGCCGACGACCGGCGCGGCCTCGTGCTCGAAGGGGTGAAGCCCAAGGTGGTCCGGGTGAAGGACGTGCAGGAGAGCGCGCTCTGGGTGCATGACGAGACCGACCGCGGCACCGCCCTCATCCTGGCTCAGCTCTGGGCGCCGGACTATCCCATCCCGCTCGGGGTGATGGCGAACGACCCCCACGCGCCGATCTACGAGGACATCCTGCTCAAGCAGGAGCAGAAGGTCATCGCCGACCGCGGCCCCGGCGATATCGTCGCCCTGCTGCGCGCGGGCGAGACCTGGACGATCAAGTAGCGCGGCGCCGCCCGGCGCGCCGCCCGACGGCGGCGCCGACGCCGTGATCGTGCTCACCGCGACTGCCGGCCTCCTCCCCGGGGGCCGGCGGTCGTTTTTCGACGGGGCGACATGACCGCAGAGCCGAGGACACCCGACGCCTCCTTCCTTCGCGAGCTCGAGGGAATCGTGGGCCGGGGTGGCGTGGTGTCGAGCCCCGAGGGGCGCCTGACCTACGAGTGCGACATGCACACGTTCTACAAGGGCGCTCCCGACGTGGTGGTGCTGCCCGAGTCGGCGGCGCAGGTGGCCGCCATCGTCCGCCTCTGTCGCCTCCACTCGGTGGCCGTCGTGCCGCGCGGATCGGGGACCGGCCTCATCGGGGGCGCCATGGCGCCGGTGGGCGGGGTCATGGTGTCCATGACGCGGATGAATCGGCTCCTCGAGGTGGACCTGCCCAACCGCTGCGCGGTCGTCGAGCCGGGGCTCATCAATCTGTGGCTGTCCAACGCGACCCGGGAGCGCGGCTGGTTCTTCGCGCCCGACCCCTCCAGCCAGATGGTCTCCTCCATCGGCGGCAACGCCTCCACCAATGCCGGGGGTCCCCACTGCCTCAAGTACGGGATCACCGTGAACCACGTCCTCGGCCTCCAGGTGGTGACGGGGGCGGGGGAGCTGATCTGGCTGGGCGGCAAGGTGCACGAGCGGCCCGGCTACGATCTCACCGGGGTGATGGTGGGCTCCGAGGGCACGCTCGGCCTCCTCACCGCCGTCGCGGTGCGCCTCACCCATCTGCCCGAGGGGGTGAAGACCCTGCTCGCCTCCTTCGCCGCGATGGAGGACGCCTCGGAGGCGGTCTCAGCCATCATCGCCGCCGGCATCATTCCGTCGGCCCTCGAGATGATCGACGAGGTGATGGTGCGCGCGATCGAGGAGGGCGTGGGCGCGGGCTATCCCAAGGACGCGGGCGCCGTGCTCCTCATCGAGCTGGACGGGCCTCTGGCCGAGATCGAGTCGCAGTCGGCCCGCATCGAGGAGATCTGCTGGTCGCACGCGGCGCTCGAGGTGCGGGTAGCCGCCGACGAGACGGAGCGGGCGCTGCTCTGGAAGGGCCGCAAGGAGGCAGCGGGGGCGGTGGGCCGTCTCACGCCCAACTGGCTGCTGCAGGACGCGGTAGTGCCACGCTCGCGCCTGCCCCAGATCATGCGCGAGATGAGCGCCATCGGCCGGCGGCACGGGCTGGTCCTGGCCAACGTCTTCCACGCCGGCGACGGCAACCTGCACCCCATCATCTGCTACGACGAGCAGAAGCCCGGCGAGCTGGAGCGCGCCAAGCAGGTGAACGAGGAGCTCCTCCACGCCTGCCTCGCACTGGGGGGGACGGTGACCGGCGAGCACGGCGTGGGCCTCGACAAGGCCAAGAACCTGCCCTACCAGTTCGGCGAGGCCGACCTCAACTTCATGGCCCGGCTGCGCCGCGTCTTCGATCCCGACGGCATCATGAATCCCGGAAAGCTCTTGCCGTCGCATCCCGCCTGCGGCGAAGGCTTCCGTCCGGCGCGCCCCGCGCTGCCGCAGGGAGCCTGGATCTGAGCACGACCGCGATGTCGGCCGCCGCGGCGGTGGCGCATGCCCTCGAGGAGATCGCCGGGCGCGGCCAGCTGCAGGCCGATCCCGCCGCGCTGGCCGCGGTCGCGGTGGATGGCGTGGTCCCGCGCTGGCTGGTGCGTCCGGGCACGGTCGAGCAGGTCGCCCAGGTGCTGGTGCTGGCCTCCGCCGAGGGGCTCGCGGTGACGCCCCGCGGGAGCGGCTCGAGCCTCGCGCTCGGCAATCCCCCACGCCGGCTCGACCTGGTGCTGGACCTGGGCCGGCTCACTGCCGTGCTCGACTACGTCCCCGACGACATGGTGGCCAGCGTGCAATGCGGAATCACGCTCGACGCCATGGCGGCGCGCCTCGGCCAGCACGGCCAGCGCCTCCCCCTCGATCCCGCCCCGGGAGGCGGCCGCTCCGTGGGCGGGGTTCTCGCCACCGCGGCGGCGGGGCCGCTCCGCTTCCGCTACGGCACCGGGCGCGACCTGCTCCTCGGCGGCCGCCTCGTCCAGGCCGACGGCGTGGTGACCTGGGGCGGCGCGCGCGTGGTGAAGTCGGTGACGGGCTACGACGTGCCCAAGCTCATGGTGGGCTCGCTGGGAACGCTCGGGGTGCTCGCCGAGGCGACGTTGCGGCTGCATCCGATTCCCCCGGCCTGGGGAGCCCGGCTCTGGACCTTCGACACGGTGGCGGGCGCGGCGGCCTATGTCGCGGCCATCATCGACTCCACGCTGCAGCCGGAGCGGTTGGTGCTACTCGGCGCGGGCGCGCTCAATGCGATGCGCGACGCGCTTCGGGATAGTCCGGCCGACTTGCCGCCGGACGGGGCCGCGGTGGCGGTGTCGGTGGCCAGCACCGCCGAGGCGGTGCGCGCCCAGACGGCGCTCCTCGAGCGCCTGGCCGTTCCGCCCGGCGGCCGGGGCACCGAAATGACCGGCGGCTTCTGGAGCCGGCTCGGCGGCGCGCTCGAAGGCCCGGTGGCGTTGAAGCTCGCCGGCGAGCCCGCGCGCCTCGGCCACTGGCTCAGGCAGCTCGAGCACGTGGCGCGCGATGGCGGCGTCGGGCTCATCGCCGTCGGGGAGGCCGGCAGTGGCGTGCTCCGCGCGGCGCTGCGCGCCCCCGGGGGAGACGGCTTGCCGTCCGGCACCTGGCTTGCGGGGGCGGTGGCCGGGTTGCGCGCGGCGCTGGCGCCCGAAGGCGGCAGTCTCGTCGTGGAGCGCGCGCCGCGGGCGATGAAGGAGACACTGGACGTCTGGGGGCCCGTGGCCCCGGAGGTCCTGGACGTCATGCGCCGCCTCAAGCACGAGTTCGATCCCGCCGGGATCCTCAATTCCGGCCGTTTCGCGGGCGGTCTGTGAAGAGCGCGTTCGATGCCACCGATCCGCCGTCGATGGACGGGCTGCGGGCCTGCGTGCACTGCGGGATCTGCCTTCCGCAGTGCCCCACCTATCGCGTCCTGGGTCAGGAGATGGACTCGCCGCGCGGCCGCCTCTACCTGATGCGCGCCGCCGCCGAGGGGCGCACCGCGCTCACGCCGCAATTCGCGCATCATCTGGACCTCTGCCTGGGCTGCCGCGCCTGCGAGACCGCCTGCCCCTCCGGGGTGCCCTTTGGCCAGCTGCTCGAGGCCACCCGCGGGCAGCTCGAGCGCGCGGGCGTGCGCGCGCCCGGCGCCGATCGCGGCGCCGGGCGACTCCTGCTCGCGCTGTTCCCGCGGCCCGATCGGCTGCGCGTCCTGCTGCGGGCGCTCCGGCTCTACCAGAGGACGGGGCTCCAGGCCGCGGTGCGCGGGCTCGACCTCCTGGCCCCATTCAAGCGCCTCCGGGCGCTGGAGGCGCTGCTGCCGGCGCTTCCCGCCGACAACGAGGCCCCGCTCCCCGCGGTCACGCCCGCGCGGGGAGAGCGGCGAGGTCGCGTCGGCCTCCTCACCGGCTGCGTGCAGAGCGTCTTCTTCCCCCACGTCAACGCGGAGACGGCGCGCCTCTTGTCCGCCGCGGGCTGGGAGGTGGTGGCGCCGCGGGAGCAGGGGTGCTGCGGCGCCCTGCACCTGCATGCCGGACGGCTGACCGACTTCCGCGCGCTCGCGCGGTCCCTGGTGGCGGCGTTTCCGCCCGACGTCGACTTCGTGGTCACCAATGCCGCCGGCTGCGGCTCGGCGCTGAAGGAATACGGCCACTGGCTTCCCGGCGCCGACGCCGAGATGTTCGCGGGCAAGGTGCGCGACGTCAGCGAGGTGCTGGCGGAGGCGGAGCTGGATCTCGCTCCCCTGGCGGTGACGGTGACCTATCATGACCCCTGCCACCTCGTCCACGGCCAGCGGGTCAAATCCGCGCCGCGCGCGCTCTTGCGGCGGATCCCCGGGCTACGCCTGGTCGAGCTCGCGGAGAGCGAGCTCTGCTGCGGCAGCGCGGGGATCTACAATGTGCAGCAGCCGGAGATGGCCGGTGAGCTGGCGCGGCGAAAGGTCGAGCGGATCCGCGAGAGCGGCGCGCCGACGGTGGTGAGCGGCAACCCCGGCTGTCTCCTGCAGATCGCGCAGGAGAGCCGGCGGCAGGGATTCGCGCTCGAGGTGCTCCATCCGGTGGAGCTGCTCGGCCGCGCCCTGCGTGACGGGAAGGGAGCGCAGGGATGAAGATCCGGGTCCGGGAGCATGTCACGCAGGATCGCGAGCGCATGGCCAAGGTGGCGCTGGCCACGACATCCCGCGCCCAGCTCGACCTCTACTGCGTGGCACCCGGACAGGCCCAGAAGCCCCACGTCCACGGCGATCAGGACAAGATCTACTATGTGCTGGAGGGCGCCGGACGCTTCACCCTCGGCGCCGAGAGCGAGCGGCTCGAGGCGGGGGAGGCCCTGGTGGCCCCCGCGGGCGTGGAGCACGGGCTCCTGAACGACGGCGCCGCGCCGCTGCTCGTGCTCGTCGTCGTCACGCCCCCGCCGCCCCATGCCAAGGCTCCGGGCCACTGAGCGCGCGCGAAAGCTCGATGGGGACCGGCGTGAAAGCGTCCATCATGATCACCTGCCTCGGCGATCTCTTCTTTCCCGAGGTCGGGGTGGCCATGGTGACCGTGCTGCGCCGCCTCGGGGTGACGGTGGACTTTCCGGGGGGACAGACGTGTTGTGGCATGCCGCTGTTCAACTCCGGCTATCACGACGAGGCGGTGCGGGTGGCCGAGCGGACGGTGCGTCTCTTCGCGGAAGCCGAGCGCGTGGTGGTGCCGTCGGGTTCCTGCGCCTGGATGGTCAAGACGGAGTACCCCGGTCTCCTCAAGCACGATCCCGAGCTCTCGGCGGCGGCGCGGTCGCTGGCCGCGCGCACGCACGAGTTCTCCCAGTTCATCGTGGACGTGCTGGGGGTGACGCGGGTGGAGTCGGACTTCGCGGGGACGGTGACCTACCACGACTCCTGCCATCTCCTGCGAGGTCTGGGCGAGTCGCGCGCGCCGCGCACGCTGCTCCGGAATATCGCGGGCGTGGACCTGGTAGAGCTGCCCGGCTCGGACGAGTGTTGCGGCTTCGGGGGCTCCTTCGCGGTGCGGTTGCCCGAGGTCTCCACCGCCATCCTCGACAAGAAGCTGGGCAACGTGGAAGCCACCGGCGCCGGCTGCCTGGTGGCCTGCGACGCGGGCTGTCTCATGCAGATGGGCGGAGGGCTGTCGCGCCGCGCGTCCCGCGTGCGGCCGCTGCACCTCGCCCAGATCCTGGCCGGAGGCCGGTCGTGAGCGAGAAGCGCGGCCAGGTCCCGTTTCCCGAGCGCGCCGGCGCGGCCCTCAAGGACGCCTACCTCCAGGAAGCGCTCGGCATCGCCACCACCAAGTTCATCGATCTGCGCCGGGAGGCCTTCGAGGGCTTTCCCCAGGGAGATGCCCTCCGCGATCGGGCGCGGAGCATCAAGGAGGCCACGCTGCAGCGCCTCGACCACTACCTCGGGCTGCTGGCCGACAACGTGGAGCGGCTGGGGGGGCACGTGCACTGGGCCGGCACCGGCGAGGAAGCGCGCGAGATCGTGCTGCGGCTCTGCCGCGACCGCGGCGTCAAGATGGCGGTGAAGTCCAAGTCCATGGCCACCGAGGAGATCGACCTCAACGAGGCCCTGGAGCACGCGGGGGTGACGCCCATCGAGACCGATCTGGGCGAGTACATCATCCAGCTCGCCCACGAGAAGCCATCGCACATCATCGCCCCCGCCATCCACAAGACCAAGAGCCAGGTGGCGGAGCTGTTCTCCAAGGAGCTCAAGGGTCGGTTCGCCGCCGATCCCGAGGTGCTCACCGCGGTGGCGCGGAAGGAGCTGCGGCAGAAGTTCCTCCAGGCCGACATGGGCATCACCGGCGCCAACTTCGCGGTGGCGGACACGGGCACGCTGGTGCTGGTGACCAACGAGGGGAACGGCCGCATGGTGACCTCGCTGCCGCGAATCCATGTGGCGGTGATGGGGATGGAGAAGGTCATCCCCAGCATGATCGATCTCATGGTGTTCCTGGCCATCCTGGCGCGCAGCGCGACGGGACAGAAGCTCTCCTCCTATACCACGCTGGTCCGCGGGCCGCGCCTTCCGGGTGAGCTCGAAGGGCCGGAGGAGCTCCATCTCATCCTCATGGACAATGGGCGCGTCCGCCAGGTGGCGGGCCCCTTGCGGGAGGCGCTGTACTGCCTGCGCTGCGGCGCCTGTCTCAATGTCTGCCCGGTGTACCGGCAGATCGGCGGCCATGCCTACGGGCATACCTATCCCGGACCGATCGGCATCCTCCTCACCGCGATGCTCAAGGGGGACCGCTCGGTGAAGGAGCTGGCACATGCGTCCTCGCTCTGCGGCGCCTGCAAGGACGTCTGCCCGGTACGCATCGACATCCCGCGCATGCTGGTGGAGCTGCGCGATCAGCTCGACCGGGGCCGCATCGCGCCCTGGCGCGAGCGGATGGTCTTCCGCGCCGCCCGCCGCGGCATGCAATCGCCCACGCTGTTCCGGCTCGGCGCGCGGATGGGCCGGCTGCTCCAGCGGCCCTTTCTCCACGGGGGACGGCTCCGCCGGCTGCCGCTCTTCTTCGGCCAGTGGACGGCCACGCGGGATCTTCCCGCGGTGGCGGCGAAGACATTCTCGGAGCGGTGGAAGGATCTCGGAACACCATGACCACGCGCGCAGAGTTCCTGGGCCGTGTCCGCACCGAGATGGCGAAGACGCGCGGCCTCTTTTCCGCCACGCCCTCGCCGCGGCCCGGGCATCCCCGGGAGGCCGCCGAGACCGTCCGGCGTCAGCTCGCCGAGCGCTGGCCACCGGCGCTGGACCGTTTCCGCGCGGAGTTCGAGCGCGTCGCCGGCGTGTTCCACCGCGTGCCGTCGCTGGTCGAGGTGCCCGCGCTCCTCGCGCGGATCGCGGCGGTCACGGGCGCGCGAGAGGTGGTGGGCTGGGAGGCGGGGGCGCTGGGCTGGGATCTGTCCGCCGCGCTGACGCCGCTCGGGCTGACGGTGCGAAGCGCTCCCGGCGGTGACGGCGACGCGGAGCGTCTCCGGCACCGGGAGGAAGCGGCTCGGGCGCCGCTCGGGATCACCGGGGTGGACTGGGCGCTCGCGGAGACCGGCACTCTGATCATTGCCTCCGGGCCGGGACGGCCCCGCTCCACCTCGCTGCTGCCGGACACCCACGTGGCGGTGTTCGGGCCCGGCCACCTGGTCGAGTCGCTCGAGCAGGTGGGGCTCCTCCTCGAGGCGTTTCACGCCGACGGCGGGGCCGCGGTGCGGGGCGGCACGATCGCCTTCATCACCGGGCCTTCGCGCACCGCGGACATCGAGCTCACGCTCACGCGCGGGGTGCACGGGCCGAAGGAGGTGCACGCGGTGTTCGTGGACACGCTGGGCGGACCGGCATGACCCCACGGCTCTTCACGACCGGGGAGGTGGATGCCCTCATCCCGAAGCTGGCGGAGCTGATGGGCACCGCGCTGGAGCGGCACGGCCAGGCCCAGGCGCTCGCGGAGGCGATCCGGGGCGCGAAGGAGCGCATCCGCATCTCGGGCGGGGCGTCGGTGGATCAGCGTGACTGGCGCGCCCGCGCCGAGCGCCTCGACGGCCTCACCATCGAGGTGCGGGCGGCCCTGGCGGAGGTCGCGGCCCTCGGGGGCTTGGTGAAGGATCTGGAGCAGGGGCTGGTGGACTTCCCGGGGCTGGTCCCCGGCGCGGGCGGGGACGAGCCCGTCAACCTCTGCTGGAAGCTCGGTGAGACCGCCGTCCGCTTCTGGCACGGGTTCGACGAGGGCTATGCCCAGCGGAAGCCGTTGCCATGACCTCCACCACCTGCGAGGCCGTCCTCTTCGATCTCTTCGATACCCTCGTCCTCTTCCAGCGCGAGCGTCTCCCGGAGGTCGAGATCAACGGCCGCGTGGTGCGCTCGACGGCCGGGCATCTCCATGAGGCCTTTCGACCGTTCGCGCCCGCGCTCTCGCTGGGCGATTTCGCCGGGGCGCTCTTCTGGAGCTGGCAGGAGGCGGAGAAGATCCGGAGCGGCACCCATCGCGAGGTGTCGGCCCCGGAGCGGTTCGGCATGCTGTTCGGTCGGCTGGGGTTCGAGACGGCGGCCATGGAACGCGAGGCGCTGCCGCTCCTCCTCGCCACCCACATGCGCGAGCTCTCCAAGGCGGTGGTGTTCCCGGCTCATCACCGGAGGGTGCTGGAGGAGCTCAGGCGGAGCCATCGCCTCGCGGTGGTGTCGAACTTCGACTACACGCCCACCGCCCGGATGGTGCTGGAGCGGGAAGGGGTGGCCCATCTCTTCGAGACCATTCTCGTCTCGGACGCGGTAGGCTGGCGTAAGCCCGCCCCCCGGATCTTCGAGCAGGCGCTCCAGGCGATGGGGCTGGCGCCGGGCGCCGCGCTCTTCGTGGGGGACCGGGCCGATATCGACGTGGCGGGAGCGCAGGCAGTGGGCATGCGGGCGGTGTGGATCAACCGGGACGGAGAGGCGTTGCCCGAGGGCGCCCCCGCGCCCGACCATGAAATACGCGACCTTGGGGAGCTGCCCGGGCTGCTCTGCACCTAGAGGCGGCCGCGCGGCATCTAAAGGGCAACGCTGATCAAGCGGGGAGACGGACGATGGCGACGACACGGAAGGTGATCATCATCGGCTCGGGACCGGCCGGTTATACCGCGGGCATCTATGCCGCCCGGGCCAATCTCGCTCCCGTGATGTTCACGGGTGTCCAGGCGGGCGGACAGCTCATGCTCACCACTCTGGTGGAGAACTATCCCGGCTTCGTCGAGGGCATCGACGGGCCACCCCTGATGGAGACCTTCCAGAAGCAGGCCGAGCGCTTCGGCACCGAAATGATCCCCGACGACGTGACCGAGGTGGATTTCTCGAAGCGTCCCTTTCGTGTCACTGCGGGGGACGTGACCATGCACGCGCATACGGTGATCATCGCCACCGGCGCCACCGCCAAGCTGATCGGCCTGCCCAACGAGTCCAAGCTCATGGGGCGTGGGGTGTCCACCTGCGCCACCTGCGACGGCTTCTTCTTCAAGGATCAGAACATCATGGTGGTGGGCGGCGGGGACTCCGCCATGGAGGAGGCGCTCTATCTGTCCCGCCTCGGGCGGAAGGTCGAGGTAGTGCACCGCCGCGACAGCCTGCGCGCCTCGAAGATCATGCAGGAGCGCGCGCTCAAGAATCCCAAGATCTCCTTCACCCTGGACACCGTGGTCGAGGACGTCATGGATGCCGCGGCGGGGAAGGTGACCGGCGTGCGGCTGCGCAATCTCAAGACCGGGGCCCAGTGGGAGACTCAGGTGGACGGCCTCTTCGTCGCCATCGGGCATGAGCCGAATACGTCCGTCCTCCGGGGGCAGATCGCGCTGCACGAGAACAACTACATCAAGGTCGAGCCGGGGACGACGCGGACCTCGGTGGCGGGGGTCTTCGCGGCGGGTGACGTCCAGGACTTCACCTACCGGCAGGCGGTGACGGCCGCGGGCACGGGCTGCATGGCCGCGCTGGAGGCCGAGCGCTACCTCGAGGCGAACCACTCCGAGCACTGAGGCCGGCTAGCCGACACGAACGGGAGCCCCCAGCTCTCGGAGCATCGCGATGGCGGAAAGGTAGGACAGCTTCCCCGTCCGCGGGTTCGCGGAGGGGATGTTCTCCACCTCGATGACGAGCCGGCCGAACTCGCCCTCCACCGTGATCCGGTGCTGGTTGCGCTCCTGGCCGGGCACCGCGAAGAGCTTGATCCGGGTCCGCTCCGGCCCCACCCCGGCCAGCGACAGCGCGGCCACCACGTTGACGTTGGCGGGGAACGCCTTCACCGCCTCCGTGGCGGGCCCCTCGAAGATCAGGGTCTCCTCCCGGATGGCGTCCAGATCGATGCGCCGCTCCTCGATATAGGGAGCGCCCGCGAGCCCGCGCGGGGGCTTGCGCGTCTCCATGGTGATGCTGGTGATGGCGCCCTCGCGCGCGCCCTTCACGCCGTCCAGCCCCGCGATGGCACCCGAGGGCACCAGGATGCGGCCGCCGTGCTTCTCGGCCAGCCGCGCCCACTCGTCGAGCACGCCGATCAGCGCCCCCACCGAGAGCACCATCAGGTGCTTGCCGGCGGCGAGGACGGCCGGGCCGAGCTCGCGGAGCGCCGCCTGCGTGGCCGCCTCCACGATCAGATCGCAGCGGCCGATGAGCGCGTCGAGCGGATACGTGGGATAGCCGGCGGCGGTGGCGGGATCGCGCACGGTGACGCCCGCCAGGGTCACGCCCGGAATGTCGCCGCTCGCCGCCTTCGCGATGGCCTGGCCGATGACCCCCATGCCGACGATGCCTACCTTGAGCATTGGACCCTCCTCGCGGGTTCCTAGAAGTCTACGTCGACGTCGGGGGCCTTGGCGAGGCGAGACTGCGTGCGGTGGTGCGGCCAGACGGCGAGGATCAAACGGTGGGGGCCGCGGAAGCCGGCACATGGTAGTCGCCGGCGCACACCCGCGGCGAGCGCGCTCAGGCTCCGGCGGGCATTATGTATCCGCTCGCCTCGCCTGCGGCTGCGGCTCGCCGAGCTCGGACCGGAAGGAGCGGGAGATCCAGTAGAAGGCGGCGGCCGCCACCACCAGCATGGCGACCCCCATGGCCGTCTCGGCGAAGATGAGCTTGCCGATGCCGAAGAGCGTGGCGTAGACGGCCACGATGC
>Ga0137403_10002998_pt1 | contig 20406 bp, 19 predicted proteins | sample CZOMad2_1_16fung_FD_122057 | JGI IMG/M metagenome (GOLD analysis project Ga0137403, IMG submission 122057) | Vadose zone soil fungal communities from Angelo Coast Range Reserve, California, USA - CZOMad2_1_16fungal (Hybrid Assembly) | ecosystem: Environmental > Terrestrial > Soil > Vadose zone...
CCCACCGAACTCGGATTGGTTTCAGTTTCTGAATACGCCCCAATTGATCTATTTTGACGGAAAGAATTTGACCCGGAACGTGACGCAGTATCAGGCACTCAGTGTGACGGCACTTGCAGCGCTGCCCGATGGGAGCACAAAGCTGCTCCAGTACGTCGTCGCGCCGGTGGCTCTGCAAATTCCGATTTCGGCGGCACTGACACTAGCCGGACCCGACTCGATGATAAATGCAGCCGTGTTCAATCCACCGTCGATGCCAAACTATACATTTTCGATTCACGGAGATGACCAGGCGGGCACCAACGGTGGGTCGCCGCCTCCTCCGCCGCCTCCTCCTTGTTCCGTGAAGCCATCGCTTCCGGCAATCGGGGTGTTGAACGGCGACGGCTACACGAGCGTACATGGCACGCTTGTGGGCCCACAACAGGGGAATTACACGAGCGGCGGAGCGCCAACCCCGAGCGTATCGCAAGTCGATCCGAGCAATACAACCGTTGACATGAAGGACGCAGTTTCGCTCTCCAATTTTTTGCCAATAGTTCAAAACGCCGCGGATTCTGTGTTGAATGGTCCGAGAACTGAAGCGGACATGCCCTCAGCGATGACTTCGTTGAATCCGATGACGGTGTACGTGAATGGAGACCTGTCGTTGAATAGTTTCGCGGGATACGGACTTCTGGTTGTAAGAGGAAACCTAACTTACTCCGGCGATTCAGGCTGGAAGGGAATTGTGATCGTATTGGGCGGCACGATTACAGCAACTAATGCGCCGGGTAGTAACGGCGAATTTGATGGCGCAGTGTATCTGGCAAATCTGCCGACTGGTGGCGGCGTGACTCTAGGTCAGCCGACGTACAATATAGCGAACCACGCAGGACAAGGAATTTATTACCACTCCTGCTGGGTTTCAGCTTCACTGAAGCCGATCACGTACAAAGTGATTTCCTTCCGCGAAATTCCGTATCCGTGAGCTGCCGGAAGCCGCTGGATGAGTTTTGGTGCGTGTTCCCGCCAGGCTGTATAATGGTCTGATGCAGACAAGCCGAAATAGCGCACAGGGCGATCCCGCGATGCACGGCACGACCGTGCTCTGTGTGCGCAAAGACAACAAAGTGGTGCTGATCGCCGATGGGCAAGTGACGATGGGCGATCACGTGATGAAACATTCGGCGAAGAAGACGCGGCGGCTGTATCAAGACAAAGTTGTTGCGGGATTCGCAGGATCGACAGCGGACGCAATTTCACTGTTCGAGCGCTTCGAGGGCAAGCTGCAGGAATTTTCAGGAAACTTGCAGAAGGCGTCGGTCGAGCTGGCCAAAGAATGGCGGAAAGACCGGGCGTTGCGTCATCTGGAAGCTTTGCTGATTGTGGCCGATGCGAAGGGAACGTTTATTTTGTCCGGGAATGGCGACGTGATTGAACCGGACGACGGGCTCGTGGCGATCGGCTCCGGCGGGACGTATGCGCTTTCCGCGGCGCGGGCGCTGGTGAAGCATTCCAAGTTGAACACGAAGGATCTTGCGCTCGAGGCGATGCGCATAGCCAGCGAGATTTGCATTTATACCAACGCGAACTTTACAGTGGAAGAGTTGTAGGAAACGAGCAAGACGCACTTCTAATCCGCAAAGACTGATACTCTAAGACAACCCATGGCAAGCAAGTCCGATAAAGAACTGATATTCATGCCGAACGGCGCAACAGCCGCTCCGGGCGAAGGCGAAGAATTTTTGCCCGCGCTGGACGAAATGACGCCGCGCGAGATTGTGGCGGAACTCGACAAATATATTGTCGGGCAGGCAGCGGCGAAGCGCGCCGTGGCCGTGGCGCTGCGGAACCGCGTGCGGCGGCAGAAGCTGTCGGCGGAAATGGCGGAAGACATTCTGCCGAAAAATATTTTGATGATTGGTCCGACCGGCGTGGGCAAGACGGAAATTGCGCGGCGGCTCGCGCGGCTGGCGGGTTGCCCATTCGTGAAAGTGGAGGCGTCGAAGTACACGGAAGTTGGGTACGTGGGACGCGACGTCGAATCGATGGTGCGCGATCTTGTCGAGACTTCGATCGACATGGTCCGCGAAGAAAAACTGGATGAAGTTGCGGACAGGGCCGAGCAGGCCGCCGAAGAACGCGTGCTGGATTTGCTTTTGCCGCCGCCACCACCGCCGCCCCCCGGCACGCCGGACAGCGAAGCGGCCAGCCAGCGCGAGATGAATCAGAGGTCGCGCGAAAAATTCCGCGCTCAACTGCGCGAAGGAAAGCTCGACGAGCGCATGGTGGACCTCGAAGTGCGCGAGCGGCAGATGCCGTCGTTCGAAATCATTTCCAACCAGGGCGTCGAGGAGATGGACGTCAATCTGAAGGACATGCTGAGCGGCATGTTCGGGCAGCAAAAGAAAAAGCGGAAAATGACGGTGGCGGACGCGTTCGAATATCTGATTCAGGAAGAAGAGAGCAAGCTGCTCGACATGGATCAAGTGACGCGAATTGCGGTGGAACGCGCCGAGCAGATGGGAATTATTTTCATCGATGAGATCGACAAAGTGGCCGGCCGCGAATCAGGGCACGGGCCGGACGTGTCGCGCGAAGGCGTGCAGCGGGATATTTTGCCGATCATTGAGGGCACGACGGTCAATACGCGTTACGGAATGATTCGCACGGATCACATTCTGTTTATCGCGGCGGGCGCGTTTCATGTGACGAAGCCATCGGATTTGATTCCTGAGTTGCAAGGACGACTGCCGATTCGCGTCGAGCTGCAATCGCTGAAGGAAGAAGACTTCATCCGGATTCTGACGGAGCCGAAGAACGCGCTGATCAAGCAATATGTGGCGCTGTTGGAGACCGAAGGCATCAAGCTGAATATTACCGAGGATGCCGTGGCCATGGTGGCGAAGTTTGCGACGACAGTAAACGAGCAGACGGAAAACATCGGCGCGCGGCGTTTGCACACGATTCTGGAAAAAGTTCTCGACGACATTTCCTTTGAAGCGCCGGACCTGAAGAAGAAAAATGTGAAGGTGGATGCGGCTTACGTGACGAAGCAGCTCGCCGACATTGTGAAGAATCAGGATTTGAGCCGCTACATTCTCTAATCATCGAAAATGCAAAATGGAAATTAGCAAAGCGGAACGAGCCTTCTCTAACCGGCTGATTCGGACCGGTGCGTTCGTGCTCTCTTCCGTGCTGCCTGCGATATTTGTTTGTGCGGCGTGCGGAGCACCGGGGGAGCCGACTCCGCCCTCGCCGCCAATCCCCGCTGCCATTACCGATCTCGCGGCCCGTCAGTCCGGCGAAGGAGTATTGCTGACGCTGACGTTGCCGACCAGAACGGTAACGAACGAGCGCCTTACCGAACCGCCGGCGGTGGAGATTTTCCGCGGAACCGTGAAGCCGGATGGCAAGCCTGACAACAAATCGTTCCGGCTTGTCTACACATTACCTGGCGCGCTGCTCGACACCTACACGAGCGAAAAGCACATTCAATTCAAAGATCCGATCGCGCCGGAGGAGATTCAGGCGCGTCCCGGAGCGCTACTGGCCTACCGGGTGCGTACGCGCGCGGCGAAGAAGCGAGGCTCGGCGGATTCGAATACGATTACAGTGAAAGCATTTCCCGTGCCGGAACGGATCACGGCGGTCGATGCGAAAGTGACGGAAGGCGCGATTGAATTGAGTTGGGGTGCGCCAAGAAAGACATCGGCCGGCGCAACGATGGAGGGCGTTAGCGGTTATCGCGTTTTGCGCGGAGAAATTGACCCGGCCAGCTCAGATGCAGCCGCGCATAACATCGCCCAGGCAAAATGGAAATCGCCGCTGACGCTGGTGGCGCCGGCGCCGGAAAATTCCTATCGCGACACGTTGTTCGAATTTGGCAAGACCTATGTGTATGTTGTCCGGTCGGTAGCGCTAACGCCTGAAGGTCCGGTCGAGTCGGATGATTCCGCACCGGCCGTTGTTACGCCACGAGACACGTTTCCGCCCGCCCCACCGCAGAACTTCGTCGCCGCGGTGACGACTCCGCCCGGAGAGGCGCCGTCCGTGGGCTTGTCGTGGTCCATCAATCTGGAAAACGATTTGGCCGGATATCGCGTCTATCGTAGTGACGCTCAGGATGCGCGCGGGCAGCTTTTGACCACGGATTTGTTGCCCGCACCCGCCTATCGTGATATGTCAGTGCAACAAGGGCGCAGGTATTGGTACAGTGTGACGGCGGTGGACCGCGCGGGGAACGAGAGTGTGCCCGCAACGGTCACCGCCGATCTGACGCAACTTTCGCAATAGCTGAGGGTTAGTTTCGTTTTCGGACGTTTGGGGGTCTAGCAACTTGTGACTTTCGCCGCGCGTTTGCCCGGTTACAAACTGTACGACGCGCTGAAGGATTCAGCGTTTCGAATGGGCGTGTGCGTTGGATTATGCCTGTTTGCCGTGTTTGCGGCGTGGCTCGTCGTGGCAAACCGGTTCTCGATGTTCGATCGCCTCGCAATGGAGCGAAATATTGTCGCGGCAGGGGCGATGATCTTGCTGGCTGCTCTGCCGATTCTCCGATTCATTCGCCGCCCCGGAAGTTTGCTTGGGTCTGGTCTGACTGCGTGGGCCATCTTCAGTTTTCTTTATCGCGTTATTTGCCTTTTCTTTGAAAGGCTTTCGTCGTGGCACGGCGCGTGGCAGGTTTTTGTGGCCGGGATGGTGCTGTACCTGATTGCGGCGACGGTCGCGTGGATCGTTGGTCTCGTGTGGCGCGTGCGCGCGTCACATTCTGGGTCGCGCGAGAATCATCAACTGACCTGATACACTCTCCACATGAAATTCTGCCGGTTCATCGCCAAGGATTCGTCCGCGCCGCGCTTCGGAATTCTGCACGGGGATGCGGTCGCGGAGATCGGCGCGCCGCCGTGGGCGGCGGCCGGGCGGGATAAAACCGGAAAATCATTCGAACTGGCAAACGTCAAACTGCTCGCGCCGGTTGTGCCTTCCAAGATTGTCTGCGTTGGCCGAAACTACGCGGCTCACGCCGCCGAACTGGGCAACGATGTTCCCAAAGAGCCGCTGATATTTCTGAAGCCGCCTAGCTCGATTATCGGACCGCGTGACGCAATTGTTCTTCCTAAGTATTCGAACCGAGTGGAACACGAAGGGGAGCTGGGGCTGGTCGTCGGGCGAAGGGCTTCCCATCTTTCCGACAGCGACAATGCGCTTTCGTATTTGTGCGGGTATACCTGCGTGAATGATGTCACTGCTCGCGATCTGCAAAAAGCAGACGTGCAATTTACTAGAGCGAAAGGATTCGACACGTTCTGCCCCGTGGGGCCGCACATCGAAGCGGACCTGATTCCCGGGGACGTGCCGGTGGAGTGCCGCGTGAATGGCGCGGTTCGCCAGGCCGGCAGAACGTCGCTCATGATTTTTTCCGTGGAGTTTATTGTGCGCTGGATTTCGCGGATGATGACGCTGGAACCGGGCGACTTGATCGCGACGGGAACGCCCGCCGGAGTCGGGCCCTTGCTTGCCGGAGATACGACCGAGGTCGCGGTGGAGGGAATCGGCGTGTTGTCCAATCCGGTGCATCCGGCACAAGCCTGATGCCGCAAGTACCCAAAAGTTCCGATAAAATATGTAACTTCACAGTTGATTGGGAGTCTGCGCGTTGAGAAATTTGTTTGCCGACCCGAAAACTGTACTGGCTCTCGCCCTGGCAGTCCTCGCCGGTACTGGCGTCGTTTTCTACGCTTTCTTTCGGCCGTCGGTTGACCCGGAAGAAACCGAACGCAAGCGGCGTCTGCACTTGAATCAGATTGGACGTATCGCGGAAGGTCAAGTCGTCGACTTGATGCAGCATCCCGCTGAAGAAGCTCCTGCGTCGAAAGGGCTCTTCGGCTCGAAGCCGCGCCCGCTTGCCGGACGTTTGCGGCATATCGTTTCGTACAGCTATTCGATTTCCGGAGTGACGTACCAAACCGGCCAGGACATTACGGGACTCGAAAGCCAGGTGCGACTCGAGCGGCTTGTCGCTGGTCAGCCCGCCAGCATCAAGTACGATCCTTCGAATCCGGTCGATTCGATTCTCGTTGCGGACGATTGGTCGGGCCTGCGGTGAGCGGCGCGGCGGCCAAACTTCTAGACTCGCGAGGTTCTGCGCTATTCTCGTCCCGGCAAATGCTGAACGGCCGGAGTCGCATATGAAGATGGTGCTGGCCTCAACTTTTGTAGTGATCCTCGCGGTGGCGATGGCCCTTGCGGCTATGTACGCTCTCGTGATTACCACGCAATACGTGACTGCCATTCAATCCACGCCGTCTCGAATCGCGGCCATTGGGGCCGAGTTGTTGCTCGGAGTCGTCTTGCTGCTCGGCACGGTCTGGGTTGCCACGCATTTCGCTGTGCGAATATTTGGCGCAAAGAATCTGCCGTCTGACGGAGGTCCGCTTGGCTGAGAAGAATATCCGCGCGCCCATCACTAAATCCGCAGCGGAACGTCTGCAAGAGTTGCGGCGGCGCAGCGATGAAGCCGAAGCCGGCGGAGGCGCGGAGCGGCGAGAGAAAGAGCATAAGGCCGGCAAACTCACCGCGCGCGAACGCATTCAACTTCTTTTGGATGAAGGAACATTCGAAGAGCTGGATAAATTTGTTCGACATCGCTGCACGGATTTCGGCATGGAAGATCAACGGCCGGCCGGCGACGGATTCGTCACTGGATTTGGCCGCATCGAAGGTCGCCTCGTCTATGCGTTCGCGCAGGATTTTACGGTGTTCGGCGGCTCGCTTTCCGAAACGAATGCGCAAAAAATCTGCAAAATCATGGACCTGGCGATGCGCGCAGGCGCGCCCGTGATTGGACTGAATGATTCAGGCGGCGCGCGAATTCAGGAAGGCGTGATGTCGCTCGCCGGATACGCGGACATTTTTCTCCGCAATACGCTGGCGAGCGGAGTCGTGCCGCAAATCAGCGCCATCATGGGGCCATGCGCGGGTGGCGCCGTCTATTCCCCTGCGATTACCGATTTCATCTTCATGACGCGAGAAAATTCGTACATGTTCGTGACCGGCCCGGACGTAATCAAGACCGTCACGCACGAAGAAGTCACCAAGCAGGAGCTTGGCGGCGCCATGACGCACAATGAGAAGAGCGGCGTGGCCCATTTTATTTCGCGCGACGATGCCGACTGCTGCGCCATGATTCGCGAGCTGATGAGTTTTCTGCCCTCGAACAATCTGGAAGATCCGCCCGTTCGGACCACAAGCGATTCGCCGACGCGCCGCGAGGAATCGCTGAATACGCTCGTGCCGGAGGACGCGTTCAAGCCGTATGACATCAAGGACGCCATTCACGCCATCGTCGATGAAGCCTATTTCTTCGAAGTCCACGAGCACTATGCGAAAAACATCGTCGTTGGATTCGCGCGTCTGGACGGCCGCCCCGTCGGAATTGTCGCCAATCAGCCCGCTTTTCTCGCCGGAGTCCTGGACATCAACGCCTCGGTTAAGGGCGCGCGCTTCGTCCGTTTCTGCGATGCCTTCAACATTCCGCTTATTACCTTTGAAGATGTTCCGGGTTTTCTTCCTGGCACGCAGCAGGAGTTCGGCGGCATTATCAAACACGGCGCAAAACTTCTGTACGCCTACGCCGAAGCCACCGTGCCGAAAATCACTGTGATCACCCGCAAGGCATATGGCGGCGCGTATTGCGTGATGGCCTCCAAACACATTCGCACCGACGCGAATTTTGCCTGGCCTACCGCGGAGATCGCCGTCATGGGCCCGGAGGGCGCGGTCAACATTGTGTACAAACGGGATTTGGACAAGGCGCCGGAAGCCGAGCGCGAGAAAATCCGGCAGCAAAAAATTGCAGAATTCCGCGAACTATTTGCGAATCCCTTTGTCGCCGCGGAGCGCGGTTACATTGACGCCGTCATCGAGCCGGCCGAGACGCGCACGAGAATCATCAACGCCCTGCGGTCGCTCGAAAACAAAAAAGATACAAATCCGCGCAAGAAACACGGAAATATCCCTCTGTAGCGATTATTCCGCCCGGCAGACTTTGCCCAGTTATCTTCTCGCTGCACTCCGATTGAATCTATCTTCACCAACATAAACGCCGTCGTATTCTTGCCAAACCTCCCCACGGCTTTGCCGAAGCCCCGCCGTTTGTGTGCGCACAGGAGGCTTCCGTGGTCACTGCGGTCCGTGAATTTTCTCTCGAACACCATTTGCTGGACCGGCTGCGCCATTGCGCGATGGAGCGGGAGAACCTGTCCGACCTCATCAGCATCGTCGCCAGCCTCAAAAATAAATACGGAATTCAGCCGTTCACGGTCGCAGCCTCCGGCGCGCCGATTCCAACCGCCCTGGTGGCGCGTTATACGCTCCAGGCCACTATGTTGAATAAATTAATGAACCTGCTGCTCGATACTCCACGTTTGGCGGAACTCGCCGTGAACCCGTTCGGTTATCCGCGCGCCACGCAATTCGAGCTGGTGCTTACGCTCGGCGACTAATCTCGCATTCGCAAAACGCCGCTACTCATCTGTTGTGTTACTCTCTCGCTTCCGCGTTGGGGGCCATCCATGAGCTTTCGCAAATTTGCTTTCACCTTTGTCGTGCTACTCGGCGCTTGCCTGCCGAATCTCGCACAGACCAAAACCGTCGCCGAACGCCTCGGCTACCCCGCCGATACGAAGCTGCTGATCATTCATGCGGATGACCTTGCGATTGCCCACTCCGAAGACGCAGCGAGTCTGGAAGCGCTCGATAAAGGTTACGTCACGTCTGCGAGCGTCATCGTTCCGGGGCCCTGGCTCGCGGAAGTTGCGGACTATGCAAAAGCTCATCCGGACGCCGACCTCGGCTTGCATCTCGCGTTGACGAGCGAGTGGAAAACGTTCCGCTGGGGTTCGGTCGAGTCCAAGGACAAGGTTCCGTCCCTTTTGGATCCAACTGGCGCGCTCTGGCCGCTGACCGAGGACGTGAGAAAAAAAGCGAAACCCGGGGAAGTGGAGCGCGAATACCGCGCGCAAGTTCAGCAAGCGCTGGCCGTCGGAATCCATCCGACTCATCTCGACACACACATGGGCTCGGCGCTAGCGACGCCGGAAATCGTTGCCGTGTACGTCAAGATCGCCCACGAGTTTCACTTGCCGATCCTCGCGCCAAGAATTCCTGGCGATCCTCTGAAATTGTCGGCCCAGCTTTCGGAGAAAGACGTGATGGTGGATTCAGTGACGATTGCCGGTCCCAGTGTTTCGGCGGACAAATGGAAAGACTTCTATCTCGATGCAATCAAGAATATGAAACCGGGTCTGAACGAAATCATCGTCCACCTTGGCCATGACGACGCCGAGATGCAGGCCGTGATGGTGGATCATCCCGACTACGGCTCCGCCTGGCGTCAGCGCGATTTCGACGTCGTCTCCAGCCCCGAGTTCAAGAAGGCGTTGCAGGACAACCACATTGTCCTAATCAAGTGGAAAGACCTGCAGAAGCTCGTTCAGTAGCGTCGAGCGGACCGACCGCTTCCGCAAGCTGGACGCCGAGCGCAAAAAGCGGCACAAAAATAATTCTTCGGGTGTGTCGATTTCGGCCCCGCTCGTTCGACGTATAGTAGAGCGGCAGGAAAACGAGCTCACGAGGCTCCGGCACCGCGCGGCGCCTCGAAACTTCAGTAAGGGAGATCGCCAATGAAATTTCTGAGCGTGTACCTAAACAAGGAAAGAAATACTCCACCCTCGCCCGCCGAGATGGAGAGAATGGGCAAGCTCGTCGAAGAAGGTTTCAAGTCGGGCAAACTCCTCGCCGTGGAAGGGTGTATGCCGACCGCCTTTGGCGCGCGTGTCCGGCAGGACACCGGCACGGTCACCGTCAAGGATGGCCCCTTCTCCGAATCGAAGGAAGTTATCGGCGGCCTTGCGATTATTCAAGCGAGCTCCAAGGCGGAAGCGATCCAGTACGTAAGAGAGTTTCTCCTCGTGGCCGGCGACGGCGAATGTGAACTGCGCCAGCTCTACGAAGCCGGCGGCGCCATGCCTTGCGACGACAAAGCGGCGAAAGCCCAGGCTTAACCGCCCCAATGTAGTGGCCAATCTTTAGATTGGCTCTTTGTTTCGAATCCGCACGGCAGCTCTTTCTCTACGTACGCCGCTGGCTTACTCTGAGAAGCTGCCGTGTCCACCACCGACACTCACCGCGCGATTGACGCCGTCTGGCGTATCGAATCCGCGCGCCTGATCGCCGGCCTCGCGCGCATCGTACGCGACGTTGGCCTCGCCGAAGAATTGGCGCAGGACGCGCTCGTCACCGCGCTCGAAAAATGGCCCGAAACGGGTATACCGGATAATCCCGGCGCGTGGCTCATGGCCACCGCCAAACATCGCGCGCTCGATCATTTCCGCCGCGCGAAACTTCTCGAACGAAAGCACGAAGAACTGGGCCGCGAGCTGAAATCGCAGCAGGAAGCCGCCGTGGCAGATTTCGAATTCTCGGAGCAAGGTGACATTGAAGACGATCTCCTTCGGTTGGTATTTGTTTCGTGCCATCCGGTTCTTTCGACGGATGCGCGTGTTGCGCTGACGCTCCGCCTCCTCGGCGGCCTCACCACAACCGAAATCGCCCGCGCCTATCTCGTGCCGGAGCCGACCATCGCGCAGCGCATCGTGCGCGCAAAACGCACGCTCTCGGATGCGAAAGTCCCGTTTGAAGTGCCTGCTGCACGCGACCGCGCGGCGCGGCTTTCCTCCGTCATCGAAGTCATCTACCTGATTTTCAACGAAGGCTATTCCGCGACGGCAGGCACCGACTGGATGCGCCCGGATCTTTGTGCCGACGCGTTGCGCCTAGGAAGAATGTTGGCTGAACTCGCACCGAGCGAAGCGGAAGTCCACGGCCTCGTCGCGCTCATGGAAATTCAATCGTCCCGCTTCGCGGCGCGAACGACTCCGGACGGAGAGCCGATCTTGCTTCTCGACCAGAATCGCGCGCTCTGGGATCAACTTCTTATTCGCCGCGGTCTTGCCGCTCTGGATCGTGCCCAAAGCCTAAATGTTTTAGGGCCGTACGTCTTGCAAGCCGCGATCGCTGCATGTCACGCAAGGGCGCATGCCGCAGAGGAGACCGACTGGCCGCAAATCGCGGAACTCTACGCGCAACTTGCAGCCGTTGCGCCATCCCCAATCGTTCAACTAAATCGCGCTGTAGCGATCGCAATGGCGTCCGGCGCTGCCGCTGGTCTTGAAATCATTGACACACTGGCCACCGAGCCGTCGCTTAAAAATTACCATTTGCTCCCCGCCGTCCGCGGCGATTTCCTCGTCAAACTCGGTCGCTTCCCCGAAGCTCAGGACGAATTTGCCCGCGCCGCCTCGCTCGCCTCCAACGCCCGCGAACGCGAACTCCTCCTGACTCGTGCCCGAAAAGCACAACACGGGTCAACGTAGGCGAACATCGGAGTCGGGCGCCATTGTCGACGCTTCAGTCGATTCCTTGCCGCAGGAATTTCAGGGCAACTTCACCGGCGTGCAATCGCTCGCCGGTGGTGCCGCTTGTGTCACCGGAGTGTTCAGCGACGGCGAATTTTCGAAGTCGAACATGTCTTCCAGCGGATTCGCAAATTCATCCCGTTTCGTGAGATGCAGAGTCGTTCCGTTAATCGTCAGGAACCGCCGCTCGATCAATGCCAGCAGCGAAGTGTGATCGCCCACCGTGTGCGAAACGTGGCTCGGTCTTGCAAACGGCGAAATCGCAATCAACGGAACGCGAATTCCCAATTGATTAAAGTTCGCGCACTCCGCCGGATACGGCCCCGTAGGATTTACCGCCAGCGCGGGACACAGCTTTTCAGCATCGGCAAGAGACGTGTCCGTGGTGCTCGTGAAATTGTACGAACACTCCGCGCCTCCTCCCCGAACTTCCGTGAATGGCGGAAAGGACCGATCCCTGCATTGTCCTGGCGCAATTCCGTCCGGCGTCCTGGCTCCGCCTTGCGGCGCCGCCGGAGACTTGGCGTGATCGTAGAACCCGCCGTGCTCATCGTACGTAATGAATAGAATCGAATCTTTCCAGTAGGGACCGTTGCGCAGCGCATTCACGACTCGTGAGACGTACGCCTGTCCCCGCTGAATGTCCGTCGGGGGATGTTCGTCGTTCTCCAGCAGCGTTCCCTCCAGTCCGAAATCCGGATCGATGAAAGAGACCTGCGGCAGCGGCGGCGTCCCCGGAACTCCCGCCGCCTGCGCCAGAAAAGCTGTCACCGGCAGGAAGTGCGGATCGTTCGGAAGAAAAGCCGCCGCTTGCGGGGCATCCAGGAAATAGTCGGCCCACGTGACGCCGTGCTTGTTGAACAAATCGAAGATAGTTCCTGTATTCGGTTTGTAACCGCCCGGCGGTGGAATGATATCGTTCGTCGTGAGGTGGCCAAACGAGGTCGCGGCCATCAAGTAAGAGCGGTTTGGGAAGGTCGGCCCCAGCAACGACGCAAAATAGCGGTCGCCGATGGCGAATTTCTGGGCCAGATCGTAATAAAAGGGAAGGTCGCCCTGATTGTAATAGCCGATGGTGGAATCGTCCGTCGGACTCTCCACGCCGTTATCAATCTGTTCCGTCAGGTCGTTGACGCGGACGAATCCGTCCGCCAAAAAGTTCGTCAGCGTGCTGTTCGGGCTCAGAAAATTTCCCTCGTGGTGCGTGCCGAACCACGAGTGGTCCAGGTCCGGAGTCACGCAACGGCTCGGTTCATGGAACGCCCTCACTACGGCGCCGTTGTCGTCCAGATTGGAGTTCGAGCAAGTGAGATTGCCCAGCGAATCGGCGCTGCACGTCAAACCATCCACGCACCGGTTATCCGTTGCGGCGCACGCGCCGTTTCCGTTCCGGTAGGGACTGCCGGACGCATAAGCGAGAACCCCAAAGTAATTGTCAAACGAATGGTTCTCTTGCATCACGATGATGATGTGATTGACCTTCCGAAGGTCGACATTCTGAGCGAAAGCCGGGGTGGAGAAAAAACAAAACAGGACAACTGCGGTCAAACAAATCTTGCGGTACATTGACGCCCCCAATGGGTTTGAACTTCGAGGGGCGGGATCTCGTCTCCAAAGCATACCAAACCATCCCGGCTCGGCAATAAATACTCGATTAAATCTCTGTTGTACTGCGGCGTTTCGCCCGCCCCGTAAGAGGGCGCTACTCCCGCCACCGCCCGGAGGATCGGGCAAGAACTTGAGCGAATTAGGCAAGCTCTTCGAGGACAGCCGGACTACACTTTTCCTAGCCCAAAGGAGAAGCTATGCAGAAACGCAAACTTGGAAAAAGCAACCTGGAAGTCTCAGCCCTCGGCCTGGGCTGCATGGGATTGAGCTTCGGCTACGGCCCCGCCGTGGAAAAGAAGGAAGGCATCGCACTGATTCGCGCGGCAGTCGAACGCGGCGTCACCTTCTTCGATACCGCCGAGATCTACGGCCCGTTTACCAACGAAGACCTCGTCGGTGAAGCGCTCGCTCCTTTCCGTGACCAAGTGGCCATCGCCACAAAGTTTGGCTTCAAGATTGACCCAGGCACCGGCAAACAAGTCGGACTGGACAGTCGGCCTGCGCATATTAAGGAAGTCGCCGAAGCGTCGCTCAAACGCCTCAAGACCGGCGTCATTGACTTGTTCTATCAGCACCGCGTCGACCCGGACGTGCCCATCGAAGACGTCGCCGGCGCAGTGAAAGACCTCATCAAGCAAGGCAAGGTGAAACATTTCGGGCTCTCGGAAGCGGGCGCAAAAACCATCCGCCGCGCCCACGCCGTTCAGCCTGTCGCCGCGTTGCAGAGCGAATATTCGCTGTGGTTCCGCGAGCCGGAAGCGGAAATCATCCCAACGCTGGAGGAACTTGGCATCGGATTCGTTCCATTCAGTCCATTGGGGAAAGGCTTCCTCACCGGCAAGATCAACCATGACACTCAATTCGACAAAAACGACTTCCGCAACATCGTTCCTCGCTTCACGCCGGAAAACCGCAAGGCGAACCAGACGGTAGTCGACCTGATCGGCAAGTTCGCGCAGCAGAAAAAGACGACGCCTGCGCAGATTGCGCTGGCATGGTTGCTCGCGCAAAAGCCCTGGATCGTCCCGATTCCCGGCACCACCAAGCTTCATCGACTGGAAGAAAACATGGGAGCTGTCGCCGTCAAACTTTCGCCCGAAGATCTCCGGCAGCTCGAAGCCTCCACGTCACGAATCGCCGTGCAGGGAGCCAGATATCCGGAGGCCCTGCAGAAACTGGTTGGCCGCTAAGGCACCGACACGCTTGGAACGTTCAAGCGAAACCTAAGAACGTCCTAACTCGAAATGTCGGTGTTGTCGTCTGACGGTCGCTGAGACACACACAGCGAGAGAAGAGGAATCCTATTCTGTGAACTTATCTTTTGAGAACAAAGTTGCACTCGTCACCGGCGCCGCTTCAGGCATGGGATTGGCCGCAGCGCAGGCATTTGCTGCGGAGGGCGCTGCCGTGGTGCTGGCGGACGTAAACGAAGCTGCGGCTCGTGCCGCCGCCGAGCAACTGGTCGCCACGGGACACAAGGCTATCGCCGTACGCTGTGACGTGGCCGATGACGCACAGGTGAAAGCGATGGTGGAGAAAACCATTTCGAGCTTCGGCCGCCTCGATGCGGCATTCAACAACGCCGGCATCCAAAGCCCCGTCTCGGAAGTCGCCGATGCGAGCGTGGAAGAATTCGATCGTGTGAATGCTGTCAATCTCCGCGCCATCTTCAGTTGCATGAAGTACGAGCTGCTCCAGATGCGCAAACAAGGAAGCGGCGCTATCGTCAACAACTCCTCCCTTGGAGGACTCGTCGGTATAGCTGGCCGCGCGATCTATCACGCTGGCAAACACGGCGTGCTTGGACTGACCAAGAGCGCCGCGCTCGAATATGCTTCCCGGGGCATCCGCATCAACGCGGTCTGTCCGGGAATCATCGACACGCCGATGGTTGCCGGCATGCTGACGAGTCAAGCAGACGCCATGAAAGAAATGATGAGAGATGTACCGATCGGGAGGTTAGGCAGAGCTGACGAAATCGCTGCCGCCGTGCTTTGGCTTTGCGGTCCGGGCGCTAGCTTTGTCATAGGCCAAGCGCTCGCGGTCGATGGCGGGTACACCGTACGCTGAGGACACGAAGTGAAGTTTCAGGGAGATATCACGGTGGCTACGTGGTTGAAAGACGAACTGAGAAAAATCGCCGAGGCGGACGATTTGCATATCTCGCCCTTCCGTGAAGACGGGGTGACATACGGCACCCCAACATGGATTTGGTCCGTGGCGGTCGACGACGCACTCTATGTTCGCCCGTACAACGGCCAGAAATCCCGTTGGTACCAGGCCGCAATGCGGCAAAAGGCGGGGCGAATCACTGCCGCAGGCATGACGAAGGATGTCACCTTCGAGCCAGTCAACGAAGCGATTAACGATCCCGTTGACGACGCTTATAGTACGAAGTACAAGGGGAGCTCCTATCTAAAGCCGATGATTGGGTCACGCGCCCGCTCCGCGACGGTCAAGATCATGCCGCGCGAAATCAAAGCATCAAAATAAGGAAGTGCGATGCCTCATATAATTGTGAAGTTGTGGCCGGGGAAATCTGAACAGCAGAAGACCCGTCTCGCTGAAGCAATCACTAAGGACGTTATGGACATTCTGCATTACGGTGAAGAGTCGGTTTCGGTAGCGATGGAAGAAGTCAAACCTCAGGACTGGCTGGAGAAAGTGTACAAACCCGACGTAAAAGGTAAATTGGGCGAGCTCTACAAGAAGCCTGGATACGACGAGAATGACCTGTGAGTTGTGAATCGCACCAAAGAGTGGGGATAGGAAAGTATGGAAATCAAAAGAGCAGGCTCGCAACCCTCCGCAAAAGGACCGTCGGACTGGTTCACCGGTACTGTCCGAATCGATCCACTTTTCCAAGCACCCGATCCGGCATTCGTTCAGGGCGCCAGCGTAACGTTCGAGCCGGGCGCACGAACCGCGTGGCACACACATCCACTCGGTCAGACGCTCATTGTCACGGCCGGCTGCGGTTGGGCCCAGCGCCACGGAGGACCAATCGAGGAGATCCGCCCCGGTGACGTCGTCTGGTTCCCGCCCGGTGAAAAGCACTGGCACGGCGCCTCACCAACCACCGCCATGACGCACATCGCCATTCAAGAAAAGCTCGATGGAAAAGTTGTCGACTGGATGGAACACGTCAGCGATCAGCAGTACCAGCGTGGATTTGAAACCAAACCATAGGAAATATTCATGAGCAAAGAAGCCATTTTCCAGGGCGTCAGGATGCAAACCAGAAAAGCTATTACGCGGACCATCAGCAGGACTGCGGTAAACGAATTAGAATCGGCCGACCTCGCGTGCCGCATCGCTGCCTATGCTCCCCACGACGGCACCTTTGACCTCAGCATTCCCGGTTTGCACGTCAGCCGCTTTTCGCGAATCAACGCCAGTTGCGCGCACGCCATTCAGTTGCCCGCCTTGTGCCTCATCGTACGGGGAGCGAAGACCGTCATCGTCGGACAGGAAGTCTATGAGTACGACGCCTCCCGCATGCTCGTCTTCTCCGTCGCGCTTCCCGTTGCCGCTCAAGTTACGCGTGCAAGCCACGCCGATCCGTATCTCGCTCTAAGGCTGGACTTCGATCCGCAAAAAATTGCCGACCTTGTATTGAGAGTATTTCCTCACGGCCTGCCTCCCATTTCGGAGAGGCGCGCCGTTTACGTATCTCCGCTCGACGCGAGTATCGTCGGCGCAGCAACTCGTTTGATGGAGTGTCTTGCACAACCGGGAGACGCGGAGCTTCTCGCTCCGCTGATCGTTGACGAAATTCTAATTCGTCTGCTGCGCAGCGGCATCGGCGCCCGCTTCGCTCAAATGGGGTTCGCGGAGTCTAGTGTGAACCGCGTCGCGAAAGCGATCTCCTGGCTCCGCGGAAACTTTTCCCAGCCCATGAAAGTCGAGGAACTCGCCGAACTCGTCCACATGAGCGTGTCCTCATTCCACGAGCACTTTAAGGCCGTCACGTCCATGAGCCCGCTGCACTATCAAAAAGTTTTGCGCCTTCAGGAAGCGAGGCGCCTCATGTTGTCCGCGATGACGGACGCGAGCACCGCAAGCCAGCGCGTAGGCTATCTCAGCCCGTCGCAGTTCAGCCGCGAATACAGCCGCTTCTTCGGAAGCGCGCCAACAAAAGACATCGCCCGATTGCGCCAGGACCTCCGGCCCTCGGCCTAAGCAGAAGCTATCTCCGCCTCCAAGTGTAGGGGCGGGACTTCAGTCCGCCCTCTTCAGAAGGTCGGGGCCAGCCCCTGGATTTTGGGACGCTCCCATTTACGAGACGGGTTCTAGTTTTTTCTGAACTCTAATTTTTTCCGCCTACTTCTTCACCAATGCGTCCACACCGGCCTGCGCAATCGCTTCATCAATCTCCGATTTCGCTCCGCTCGCCGCAATTCCGCCAAGGATTTGCCCATCCACGATGATCGGCAATCCACCTTGATTCGGAAAAAACTCCGGCATCGCCATCGCTTCAACACGCCCGCTTTTCACTGCATCCGCCGCGTCTTTGGAAGGTGCGCGGTAGAAAGCGGAGTGCCGCGCCTTCTTCTGCGCAAATTGAATCGTGTTGATGGATGCACCGTCTGCTTTTTCCAGAAACAGCAGGTTCCCGCTCTCATCCACCACGCACAGCGTCACTTCCACGTTTCTTTTTTTCGCTTCCGCTTCCGCCGCGCCGATCATCGTCTTGATCGCCGCCAGATTCAAAACCTTCTTCGTTGGCAAATCCATGTTTGGAGTGGCTCCCGAAAAGTAAAAAACAATCGCAAAAAGTAAGGTAAACATGGCCGGATGCTAGCAAGTCCTGCGGCTAGCTTCCACTAGAAATGTATCGGCCCGGCTGAAGAGAGGGTATTTACATAAGATATCGCGCAACCAGCGCGAACTACTCGTAACGCAAAGCCACCATCGGATCTACGCGCATCGCGCGAAGCGCGGGGATGTAGCAGGCCGCGAGCGCGACGAGCCCAAACAACAGCGGAATGACGGCGAACGTCACCGGATCATTCGGGCCTATCCCATAAAGTAAGCTGCGCATAAATCGTGTAAGCGCGAACGAGGCACCGATGCCAAAGAAAACGCCGGTCGCCACGATCTTCAACCCGTCGCCAAGGACCAGCCGCAGCACGTCCCGCCTCTGGGCACCTAGAGCCATCCTCAAACCAAATTCGTGGGCGCGCTGGCTGGCGGCGTAGGCAGCCATTCCGAAGATGCCAATCGCTGATAACAGTAGGGCCAAACCTGCGAACGATCCGACTAGAAGAAGACTAAGCCGTCGAGGCGCGAGTGCTCGAAATAAGGCGTCGTTCATTGTCTGCATCGCTTCAATCGGTTGGTCAGGCCGAAGCGAGTGGACAAGTGCGCGAACGGTGCCGGCGAGCGACGTGGCAGGGCCGCTAGTTCTGATGAATAGATTAAAGCCTGCAAAGGCATGGTTCGTTTCATCCTGCAGATAAGGTGTGTAGAGGGCTGGTTCGACAGGCAGGTCGAGCCCTCTCTGTTTTACATTTGCAACGATCCCGACGACCTCGCGAAAGCGCGGTGCTCCAGTGATGTTTCGTCCCGCCCCGACATAGTCCACGCCAATCTGCCTGCCGATCGGATTTTGGCCGGGCCAGTAGGATTCCGCTAATGCTTGATTCACGATCGCGACGGCAGGCGCGTTCGCATCATCCTGCACGGTGAAGAACCGCCCATTCATCAGGCGGGCCCCAATCGCCTTGAAGAAATCTGAGCTGATCCAGCAAGCCTCTACAGTCGGAACCTTCAATGGGTCATTCGGCCGATCATTGAAAACCAGCGTGGCCGAGGGTGCATACACGCCGGGCATGCATTTCCCCAGTGCTGCCGCGCTCACTCCCGGAAGTTCAGATGTCCGCTCGACCAACCGAGGGAAGAAGAGTCGGCCGGCGCCGTAATCGTTGTTGCGCAGATATGTGCTCAGGAGATGGTCGGGAAGAAAACCTGGATCGAGGCGTTCTGCCTGCTGGAAGCTTCGCAGCAGCAAGCCGGCCCCAACGGATAGCACAACAGCCAGCGAAATTTCCGAAACCAGCAACAAACGAGAAGGCGAAATCCCAACACCTCCAGCTTCTTGCCACCGTGTCTTCATTCTGGCGATGAGATCCAGTTTCGAAAACGCGGCGGATGGCGCTAGAGCAACAAGCAAACCCGTGAGTACCGTAATGCACAATGCGAAGAACAACGCGTAGACGTCGACGCCGATGGATGCACTTCGCGGAAAGGTGCTTACGCGGTCGAACAGCCTGACACTACCCGCCGCAAGTATCAGCCCAGCCATGCCACCAAGGCTTGCGAGAATCAGGTTTTCCGTTATGAATTGCCTTATCAGCCGGCCTTTGCCTGCTCCCAGGCTGACGCGCACGGCAATCTCCGATTGTCTCCTTCTATTTCTGGCGAGCAACAGGAATGCCACGTTCGCGCACGTAATCAGCAGAACCAGCGCGACCGCGGCCATCACGAGCTGAAGTTGCGATCGCACATTTCGCGTCAGTTCATCCTTGAGAGGAACGAGATGCACCGAGACTTCCTGTGATTCTCCTGGCCCTCGGCGCAAGATCGCGGTTAATTCCTGCTCCGCTCGCTCGCGTGTAACACCCGGTTTGAGCCGCCCGACGAGATCCAGGAACTTGTTCCCCCTCATCCGCATCCATTGGAAGTCCGGAACATCCTTTGCCCAAACATCTGTCTCCGGAAAGAGATCCGGAACGGGCGGCATTACGCCGATAACTGTTTGGGCTGTGCCGTCCAGATTTAGGACGCGACCAATCACATGAGGATCGCTGCCGAGCTGTCCTTTCCAGAAGCGGTGCGAAATAACCACCTGCACGCCGTCCACGTGATACTCCTCGGGCTCGTACAGGCGTCCCAGGTAGGGCGTCACTCCGAGCATCGGAAAGAAATCGCGGGATATGCCGGTGCAGTTCACGTTGCGGGGTTCGCCCTGCCCGGTCCACGTGTAGGTCCAGCCTGATAGCATATTGGCGATGTATTCGAACGACTGGCTTTGGTCTTTATAGTCCTCAAACTCCGGCATGGAAGCGCCAATTCTGTCCGGTTGGCCCTTCTGTGCCGCCCATATTGCAAACAAGCGTTCTGAATCCTCAAATTGCAAGGGTCGCAACAAGACGCTCTCGACTACGCTAAAGACGGCTGTATTCGCGCCGATGCCAAGCGCAAGAGTCAGAACAGCGACAACGGTGAACCCGGGGTTTTTCCGCAGCATCCGCACGCCGAATCGCACGTCCTGCCAGCACGTCTCCACAAAAGATTCCCATCTCGCAGACCAGACAATTTCCTTCGTGTCGGC
>Ga0137403_10003000_pt1 | contig 20404 bp, 21 predicted proteins | sample CZOMad2_1_16fung_FD_122057 | JGI IMG/M metagenome (GOLD analysis project Ga0137403, IMG submission 122057) | Vadose zone soil fungal communities from Angelo Coast Range Reserve, California, USA - CZOMad2_1_16fungal (Hybrid Assembly) | ecosystem: Environmental > Terrestrial > Soil > Vadose zone...
GATCGCCCCCTGGAGGACGTCTCGGATGGCCTGGACGATGTCCACCGCCGCCTGGGTCTTGAAGACATAGCCGACAGCCCCTGCATGCATGGCCTCCAAGACATACGGGTCATCGGTATGCATGGTGGGCAGGACGACCTTGGTCTGGGGCACGGCCTGCCGCAGTCGTCTGGCCGTCTCCAGGCCATTCAAGTGGGGCATGCCGATATCCAGGACCACCACATCGGGCTGCTGCGCGTCGGCGACCTGCAGGGCCTCCTGGCCATCGGAGGCCTCGCCAATCACGACCATCCCCGCCTGTTCCAAGAGGGTACGTAACCTCTGACGCAGCATGACGCGATCATCGGCGAGGAGGATGCGGATCGCCATTCATCGTCTCCTTCGGATCTCAGCAGGCCCCGCAGCGGTGCCCCGTCAGGGGACTGGGCCGTGCGATCTCTTGGGGCGCAGTCGGTTGCGACACGGGGCCGCGTAGGCGCTGGATCGTCGGCAGCAGGACGGTCATGAGGGTCTTCTTGACGAGATAGGCATCGGCGCCGCTGTCCTCCGCAGCGTTTCGATAAGCCTCTTGGGTGTGCACGGTCACGATGATGACCTTGGTCTCGGGTCGCTCCGCCTTGATGCGCCGCAGGGCCTCCAGGCCATTGACCCGTGGCATGGCCAGGTCCAGCAGGACGATATCCGGCCGGAGCTCGTGGATGAGTTGGATCGCCTCGGCACCGTCCTCTGCCTCTCCCACCACGTGGAGGTCGGGCTCCTGTGCTGCGATCCCCCGGATGTGCGCGCGCATCTGCGTGTGATCATCCACAATCAAGATCGTCGCCCCCATGGTTTATGTCCTCCCCACTCAGGAGGATAGCGCCCGCGCTCCGGAACAGCCATCGGGTCAATCCCTGAAGCGGCACGCGGAAACTCCTGGACATGAAGGCGGGAAGCCCCTCACGCAACATCTCCTATCCCGGTGCACGGGGGCCAGAAGCTGGCCCATCTCGTCGTCAAGTTCATCGGCCATCCGGCAGCGCTCGGCCTCACGCGACCGAAACGGATAAATCGGCGTGATATGCGGCATCCAGCGCCAGAAGTGCCGATCGTGTTGCCGCCGAATACTTGGATCGGGGGCCAGAGATGGCTAGGGCGATGAGGACAACTGCGGCCTTCGCTCTCACGGAAGAAGCGCTGACGAAAGAGCGCCTGCGAGCCTTGCACCTCGACCACGTTCGCATGCTTGATGCTGAGCGGCAAGCTCGTTATGCCAAATTCGGCGTCAGGAGTTGGCAGGAGATGGACAAGCTCCTTCAGAACGGGGTTGTCACAGCGGAGGACATCTTAGAGGACCTTCAGCATGTCGATTATCGGACCACTCGCATCGCACCAGTGAAAGGCCTGCTTGAGGAGCTCTAATGCCGGATTGAGCAAGATTCCGCAGCAGTGCCGCGGGGGAGTTTCGTTCCCTGGTCCGGTCCACGACGCTGCTCAGGGATCAGCTCAGGGTCGTTCGCGTGGATGGCTCTTATCTTGACGTTTGGTGGTCTACGCAAATTCCGGGGCGCTATGCCCATCACTGGGAGAGACGACACGTTGCTGGAACCATCTACCGTTTCAGGGGAACATTCTGGCCATCGAGGTCGCGAGTGGAGAGCACTTCATCTGCCGCCCGACCGTGGCCACATAGCTGCTCCATCGGTATTACGCAGGCGCGGGAACCATCCCTGCTCGCACAGGATTCAACCCGACATCGCGACACAGCTCCCAGAGGGAGCGCTCGTGCTCGACCATGATGGCTTGATACCGGCCTGGAAACAGGTGGCTGACGCGGGCGTGCCGGCGATTGCACTGCTGTGTGTAGACCCCGTTGAGCTGCCACATGCCGTGCGACAGGTTTCCCTCGGGGGTCTCAAGCACCAGGTGGTCGTGATGGTCCATCACGCACAAGGCATGACCGCGCCAGTGATACCGACACACTACAGCCTCCAGCACGGCCAGCAAGGTCTCGCGGGCCGCCTCATCGGCATTGATGGGCTGCGGTTTGTTGCGGTGGGCTGGTGACATGAGACACGGCTCCGGGGGAGGCAAAGCGGACGAGCCATGGCCCAGCCTAGCTGACACATACTGATAATTCAAAACCTGACCGCATCCCCTATGGTCCGATTTAGAGATCACGCAGTACCTGCTGCAAGTCCGCAGTTGGATCTCCAGTCAGCCCGGATGCAGTGACGTTTCCCTGCGCATCGTGGTAATGGTGGGGGAAGTTCGGCAGATGAGGAAAATGGCGGGCATTATCCCAACGCCGCAAAGGCTTGTCGGTAAATTCCTGATACGAGTACCGGAGGTAGCCGGTAACGGCTCGGAGCCTGAGCTGGAGGGTTTGTCTAGACATCAGCTCACAACGGATCTTTAGGAGAAAGTTGCCTTTATCGACGGCATCGTGATCAATGACTTGAACCGACATGACCTTCGGAGAAGCTCGAAGAAGCGCTTCAAGCCGTGGGAGCATGCTGCAAGTCTGCCTCCACAGCCTGCCAGTGGGCCAGATACTGCTCTGCAGCCTGCCATTCCTCTAGGTCATCTTCTGCCCGCACAACCTGTTCCTGTCTGTCCATATGGCTCAGGGCAAGAATCTGTCCGTCTCCTCGGCACAGAGCGGCTACCTGCTTCGCGAACTGCTCCACGGAGGTCTGATAGAACGTACGAAAATGCTCCACCCGTTGCGCATAACGTATGACCTGTCTCTGGACGTAATCTTTGGCCAACATTTGCAACGCTTCCATCTCGTTTGTGCAGATCCCGTGGATGAGAAAGGGTGCGATGACCTTTTTGATCGCATCTAGCTCGTTCATATCTTGCACCCTAACACGGCCTTGCACCCTACGCAATATTTTTGCACCAGAAATGTTTGCCCTTAATCCACCTCCCCCCCCGGAACCATCATGCTCCATGTGCACCGGAGGGAGCTGCCAAAAGGCCAGACCACCATATTCGCGCATCGACTCGCCCCCTGCCGCCCCAGGGTGAGTCAGAAGAAGAGGATAGGCCGCGCGGCCATGTGGTCGTGAGAGTCCATCAAGCACAAGGCAGGACCGCGCCAGTGATCCCGACGCCCCACGGCCTCCAGCACGGCCAGAATGGTCTCGCGGTCCGCATCATCGCCATCGAGGCGTCGCCGCGGCTGGTAACGTGATACAGGGCTCCGGGGTAGGTGCGGCGAAGCGGACGAGCCATGGCCACAGCCAAACTGAAGGATGCCGATAATTCAAGACCTGACCCCACATTTTTCTGTAAGGGGGATTCCTCTCTGAACCTTGGATGAGAAATCCCTCCGAGATGGATAGTGCCAATCAGATGGTATCTGTTCCGATGATGGGCGAATCGGCCTCCTTGTACCTCCGACCACCAGAAGTCAAGGAAAGTGTGTCGCGATGGCCGTGGTCGCATCCAAGCTGGATGTCATGAGCAAGCCCTGCGGGCTCATCAACCCATCTGCCCTGGATCAACGATCCGGCTACCGCGAAGAGACCGGCGGAGCCGGTATGGAGGTCATCATCATCTGCTCCATCAAAGGCCCCAACAGAGGCCGCTGCAGAGCACAAATCTGCGCTGGCGGAGCGACTCGAGGCGCAAGGATTTCACCCCGTGAGCGAGGCCTAGTGCGCTTTGGCCCACAGGACAAGCAATGCCAAAAATTTCCCTTGCTTAGACCGGTGCCGAGTGAAGCTGACCTTCAAAAAGGGTGAAGCTGTCTGTGGCGACTGATCATCGGTTGCGGCGGAGTGGCGTGAGCTCTCGCATGGAGGGGGAGCAAAAGCCTCGCGTTCGGACGGGCGAAGCACCGGCCGTGGCCGCGCGTGGCCGCGGCCGGTGCCATGAGAGACGGGTTCCAGGTTAGACGAGGCGCAGCGGACAAGCCATGGCCTAAACGTTCCTGAAGTATGCTGATCATGCAAGACCTGACTCCAGATCAAGGGCACTAATGTCTAATGTCAAGACTTGATCCCTTTGCTTCTGATAATACGCTACGCCCTGAGGCGAGCCTCTGGGATTCATGGAATTATGATTATATGGAGAGATGTTCCTCCGATGAATCACCTGGCCGACGTTGCCTGCGTCACGGTGGTGGTTTCACTGGAGGTGTTGTTGGTCTGGTTAGAGTCGCGAACCGAGCTTGTTACGCTCACCGTGTTGCGCAATGTGCTGGCAACGGTCGGGACGCCATGCAGGTTCCACACTTTGCTGGCCCCGCTCGCTAGGTCGCCGAGCGGACACCGCAAAGTGGTGCCATTGATCGAGCACAGGTTACATTCGCTGCATCGCAGGCTGGAACGGGAAAGACCCGCGGGAACGATGTCGGTCAGGACTACTCCGACCGCGGTCGAGGGGCCCGCGTTCGTCACGGTCACACTATACGTTACTTGTGTGCCAGCGGACACCGGATCCGGGCTGTCCACCTGACTGACTTTGAGATCCGCGGAGCCTGCGACCGCAGTGACCGTCGTCCTTTCGGTGGCGGTGTCATTTTGCTGGTTGAGGTCCCTCACCGTGCTGGTCACACGCACGTTATTCTGGATCGTGCTTGCCCGCGTCGGAGTCACGCGCAAGATCCAATCGGTCTCATCACCGGGCGCCAGATCCTTGATGGGGCAGGAGAGAACAGCAGGACCGGTAAACTTGCATGTAGTGCAGTCGGTGCATTTGACGTTTGTTACCCCCGCTGGCAGGGTATCCATGAGGGTAATTCCTGGTGTTCGGATCGATGCGCCGAATGCGCTTGCCGGTTCCCGAGATGTCCCCGAAAACCGTAACTCCTCCATCAACGACCAGGATGTTTCCTGCCCGATCAACCGCTATGCTGGTCGGAAAACTGAAACGGACGTCGATTGGCCCCCCGTCCCCACTTCCGGGGTGCGTCTCCCGGCCGAATACCGTCAATGGGGTGCCGGCGGATGAGTATTTGCGGACGACGTGATTTCCGGTGTCGGCGACATAGATGTTCCCGTCCCGATCGATGGCCACACCGCGTGCATCGATTAGAACACCTTCGAGGGTAACGTCCGGGTTGCCCTCCGGGATGATGGCCTGTTGAGCAGCAACGGACGGCGTTCCGACCGGCGACAGGACAACGCACAGGAATGCCAATGACAGGAAGCGCGCCAATTGATAGATTGGGTGCCGTGGCCGTCGTGTAGCAATCCAGAGCTCGATGGGCTCCAGTGCAGAGCCCATCCAATTCACTAACGACTGTGTCGCACGTGTCATTGCCGCCTCCTCAAAACTCAAAAGTGACAGAAGGAACAGGCAGTGTCATAGCCCGCTGCGCCGACTGGAATGGAACCGATCAGCACGACCAAGTACAACTGAACTGAACAGACAACAATGCTCAAAATAAGGCAAACTGTGACAGCTTCCCGGCTCTAGAACATAGGGCATGGGGCGATGGCAGGCCATCCGGTAAATCCTGGAGGCAAGGGGAGAAAATCACTGGTGGACGGGGGCGGGAAAGGCCTGAAGGAGTGTCCCGCTCAGAGTGAGGTCAGCCCGCGACGGATAGCGTAGCGGACGAGGGTGGCTGTTTCGTGAATGTCCAGCTTGCGCATCAGGTGGATGCGGTGGGACTCAACGGTTTTCACGCTCAGGCCCAGGTGCCAGGCAATTTCCTTTGTTGTCTGGCCCTCGGCGATGCGTTGGAGGATCTCGCGTTCCCTAGAGGTCAGGGGATCGGGCGGGAGGTCGAACTTGGTCAGATAGGCTTGCACCACCGCGCGGGCTATCTGGGGACTCAAATAGATCGCCCCTTGGAGGACCTCCCGGATCGCCTGGACTAAGTCCATCGCCGCCTGCGTCTTCAAGACGTAGCCGACGACCCCCGCCTGCATGGCCTCTAAGACGTACGGATCGTCGGTATGCACAGTGAGCAAGACGATCTTGGTCTGGGGCTCGGCCTCTCGCAGCCGTCTGGCGGTCTCGAGGCCATTTAAGTGCGGCATGGCGATATCCAAGACCGCCACGTCTGGATGCCGCTCGCGGGCGATGCGCAGAGCTTCCTGACCATCGGATGCCTCCCCGATCACGCGCATCTCCGCCCTTTCTATGAGGGCTCGTAACCCTTGGCGGAACATGACGTGATCATCGGCGAGGAGGATATGGATCGGCATCGGAACCTTCCTCCACCTCCATAGGCTCGACGGGCAGGGTGATGTCGAGCGTCGTCCCGTGACCGGGGGCAGAAGTGATTCGCAGGGTTCCGCCCAAGGCTTCCAGGCGTTCCTCGATGCCCAGGAGTCCAAGGCCCCGTGGACCTGTCCGCCCCACCAACTGGTCGACGGCAAAACCAGACCCATTATCCCGGAGGCTGCCGTGGACCATTCCGGCGTCTCGCCACAGCTGGAGGTGGACATGAGTGGCCGCGGCATGTTTGATGATGTTAGTGAGGCCCTCTTGTATGATGCGATAGAGGGCCGTCTCGACAGCGGGCGGCAGACGTGATTTTATCGAGCCATCCACGTGGATGTGGAGCCCCGTGCGCGCGGCCACCCCTTCCGCGAAGAACCGGAGGGCGGGGAGGAGGCCTAAGTCGTCCAGGATGATGGGACGGAGTTCGTGGGAGAGGCGGCGTAGCTGGGCCTCAATGGCGTCGAGATGGTCTCGGACTGGCTGAAAGCCCTCTCGAAGCTGTGGCGGCAGCCCGCTCACCGCGGCCTCCAGGGCCAGATGCACGGAGGCGAGAAGCTGGCCCGCCTCGTCGTGGAGCTCATGGGCAATCCGGCGGCGCTCGGCCTCTTGGGCCTCCAGGAGCTGGTGGGAGAGGCCCTGCAGCCGCTCATGCCCGGCCTGCATTTCGGCATAGAGTTGGGCATTGGCGAGGGCGATGGCGGCGTGGTCAGCGAGCCGCTGCAAGATCGCTTCATCGTGGTCGGTAAACGTGCGAGGCTGCTCGCTGCCCACGTACAATAAGCCCTCCACACGCTCCCCGCTGCGGATCGGCACCACCAGCACGCCGACCGTGCGCCCCGCCTGAATGAGGGGGAGGTACTCATGGCTCAACCGGGAATCGCTCGCATAATGGTCCGTGCGGCAGGGGCGGCCGGTCGCCAGCACTATGCCGCCAATCCCCTGGCCCGGCTCGATCCGCACGCCATGGTACCCCCGGGAGCGCGTGCCGGCCCAGTAGCGAATGACCGCTGCCTCGATCCCGGGCTCGCACAGGGCGATCGCGGCCCCATCGCTGCCGCACAACTCCTTCGCCCCATCGGCCACCCGCTGTAGGACAGTACTCACCTCCAAGGCTGCGTTGATGGTCCGAGCCATCTCGGCCAGCACTTCGGCCTCCCGCCGCCGTTGCTCGGCCGCGGCCTCCAGCCGCTGACTGGCGTCGAGTTGGCCGGTGCGTTCGACCATCAGCTGCTCGATGACGGCGGCTCGACCGGTGACGATCAGGAGAAAGGCCCCAAGTGCACTGGTAAACACCAGCCCCCCGCCTAGCACCGTCCACGGCTGATAGCTCTGCCGGACGGCCAGATACGTGGGCGTCGGGGTAAAGTGCAGCTCCCAGCGGCGACCAGCCAGACCTACGGTTGTCTGCCAGTGCATCCCGGTCGGGTTCTCCACGAATGCTCCCTCGCGCGTCAGGCTCACGCCTTCCGGCGCCCGTTTACGGCTATCGTAGAGCAGGCGCTGGTTGGTTGGGGCTGCGTCGTCCTCGATCCACAGCTCCAGGCCTTCCCGAGCCAGGTCTGGCAGGGAGGCCTCCACCATGTCACCGATCTGGAACACCCCGGTCGCATAGCCATGGAGGTTCTGGCCGCGCTCCTCTACCGTCGCGTGCGGAAGCCTATGGTCGTAGATCGGCAGGAAGACCAGCAACCCGAATTGGTGACCGGTCTCCTGCACCAGCATGAGCCGGCCGGTGGCGGTCGGCTGCCCTGTATCTCGCGCCTGTCGCCATGCTTCCAGACGGTCAGGGGTTGATGCCACATCGAACCCCAACGCCCGTTCATTCCCCACATACGGCTCGATGTAGGAGACCACCAGATATTCGGGGCGCCGCGCCGCCCGGACCATCTGCCCATGGCCGTCTTGTTCGGTAATCTGGAAGTCTGGATAGCCCTCCCCCCATACGGCCTCCTCGTAACCATCACGCAGCGCGTCCGGCACGCGGCGGTCCCACGACAGCGCCTGCAGGCCTGGATGGCGTGAGAACGGGCGCTGGACAAATGTATGAAAGGCGCGCCGGGTCAGACCGCCGGAGCTAACGTAGGAACTCTCGACGGCATAGAGCACATCCAGGTAATTATCGAGGCTGTTCTGGAGGCTTTCAGCCAAGGTGGTCGCCTGTCGCTCGACGAGGAGGGTCAGGCGCTCCCGTTCCTGCGCGCGCGTATACACGAAAACGACGACGGCGAGCGCCAACGCGCCCACGAGCGGCAAAGCGACTGATACCTGGCGGCGGCGCCAGATCGGTCGAGGTTCGGCGAGCCAACTCAGCACAAGCAGAGTCAAGATGAGGACACCGAGCGTGTCCCCGACCCACCACGTCCCCCACGTGATGGGGAACAGCGCCCACGGGATCTGGCCGCTGACCGCCAGGGTCGTGACCCCGACGGTAGCACTGATCAGGCAGCTGACCGGTCCTCCCAGCACCAGAAAGGCGCCGATCTCTCGTGCCTTGGTGAGCGCAGTTGGAAAGCCCACGCAGCGGCGCACCAGGAACGCCCCCACCAGGGCTTGCATGGTGGCCCCCACGCCAATACTGGTCGGGATCGCGACGGAGGTGAGCAGTGCTGCCGCATGGGTCGGGTCGAAGGCTGTCCAGATATTGACGAGAAACGATCCCAGCCAGATGCCGGGCCAGACTCGCGCGCCGCCCATCAGGATGCCGGCCAACGCCAGCCCTGAGGGCGGCCAGAGCGGCGTCGCATAGCCCGGTGGAATGGCCAATAACAGCCCGATGCGACCCAAGATCGCATATGCGGCGGCGAGGATCAACGCGGTAGCGATAGAGCGGCGTAGTGTCTGCGTGGGGGGAACGACGGTCATGGTGCTATCTGCCGAAATACCCTTTCTCTCATCCCACAACCAATACAGCAACAATAGGGATACCCCATTCAGCAATTGCAAGTTAACACAAGTGTATTTTAACGGGCATATCATGTCAATAAGATACCGCCAGAGTTCGGCGGAGTTTGCCTCGAGGCGCTAGAGTTGATCGCAACCAAGGCATAAGGGCCGCCAAACTGCCCTTGGGCAGTCCTACACGCGAGGTCGCCGTGCTGTATAAGATGGTGAAAACCGCTTTCCTGGAGGCGAGGGCAATAGGAGGACAGCCCTGGAGTGCCGTGGATTATCCAACGCTGGGGAACCGCGGTCAATTGGATGGTTACCGTGAGTCAGTTGCAGGGATGGTACGATTCCCCTATAATCGCCCATATATTCCGCTGGCAGCGCGGGCCAGCGCAGGGGGTGTTTGTGCGCCTTTTCTTGGGGGTGGCGGTCATTGCCGTGGGCATCGCCAATCTCTGCTTTGCGCACCGCTGGCACCGTGTGTTGGGGGTGGTCGCGATTGCAACTGGACTGATCCTATGCACCCTCGTCTGGTTCCGCTAGGGGTCGTGGTTTCAGCCCAAAGAAGGGTGGGGTGACGATGCGTCTGGCCTGTGTGGTTGCCATCAGTGGGTACAGCCCCACTGATCTGGCATCGAAGCGAGAGAGTTTGAAGGCGATCCTGCGGCCAGATACCCAACTCGATATGTTCGCGGCCCCGAGTGGGGTGCCATATATCGAGTCGAGTGTCGAATTTTATCTGTCAGAGGCCGCCGTGGCCCGGAAGTGTGTGGAGATCGCGCAACTCGGGTATGATGCCATCGCCGGAACGGCATTCTTAGACAATGGGCTAGATGGCGCACGGGAGCTGGTGGACATTCCGGTCGTCGGGCCCGCCAAGACCACGCTCTACCTCGCTGCCAGCCTGGCCAACAAGTTCGCGGTGATCATGGCAGGCGGCGATCTACCCAAGCACGTCTGGGCTTTCGCCAAGGTGATCGGGGTGGCGGATCGCATCGTGGCGGTACCGACTCTGGCCTGCAGCGTGACCGACTTTTTGCGTGACGAGAGTCGTGCCGTCCAGATGGCCGTGGACATGGGCAAGCAGCTGAGGGATGAACAAGGCGCCGAGGCGCTTGTCCTCGGCTGTGGCGCGACGACCGGCCTGGCGCCACAAGTGTCAAAAGCCTTGGGAATCCCGGTGCTGGATCCGGGTCGGACGGCGGTGAAGTTCGCCGAGATGCTGGTGGACCTGGGGCTAAGCCATAGTAAGAAGGCCTACCCGTCCAACGAGCGGGTCGTGAAATTGTTGGCGCAGATGCGTTTGCATGAGGTATAAGCAACGCTGCCGAAGATGGGCAGGCAATGCCCATCGAGCCTGAAAGGAGAGATTGTCGATGCATATCACCGTTAATGGCATTCGCGTCAACTACACACTCGATGGTCTTGCCTCCGGACCGGTCATCACCATGAGTAACTCACTGGCGTCCAACCTCTCGATGTGGGAACCGCAGATGCCCGTTCTGACGTCGCGCTACCGCGTCTTGCGCTACGATACGCGCGGCCACGGTGGGACCGACGCCACTGCCGGGCCCTACTCGCTCGACGAGTTGACCGAGGATGTACGGGCCCTGCTGCAAGCACTGGGGATCACGCGGACGCACTTCATTGGGTTGTCGATGGGTGGCATGATCGGTCAGATGATGGCCTTAAAATACCCGCAGACCCTGCAGAGCCTGGTGCTCTGCGATACCATGAGTCGTGTGCCGATGGAAGCCAAGCCCATGTGGGATGACCGCATTCACACGGCCGAGACCGGGGGCATGGCACCGCTCGTCGAACCAACCCTCACACGCTGGTTTACCGAGCCGTTTCGGCAACAGGGCTCGCCAGTTCTCGATCAGGTGCGTACGATGATCGGGACCACGCCTCCCCGTGGCTATACAGGCTGCTGCCATGCCATCGCCGCGCTGAACCTGACAGATCATCTCACCGCGATCACCCTGCCGACGCTGATCATCGTCGGTGAAGACGATCCAGCTACGCCGGTGGCAGCATCGCACGTCATCCACCAGCAGATTCAGGGATCGGAGCTGGTGATCCTCAAATCTGCCGCTCACCTGTCAAACCTGGAACAGCCGGAGGCGTTCAACCAGGCGCTGACGGCTTTTCTCCCGAAGGTGGGATAAGGGCGTGATGACATCCCGCTGCAGGCTCGTCGTCAAGGCCAAACGTGGGCGGTTGGGCCGGGGCGTTCTGCCTCACGGAATGAGACAGCCCTCCCGTGCGTCAAACGCTCTGCTGCAGCCGATCCTGGGTCTGCAAGGCCTCAGCCCAGCCGGTGATTTTGGGCATGGCCGCGTCGATATCGCGCTGATCTAGTGTCCGAGCGAGGTCGGAAGCGCCCGCTCTGATCAGCATCGCGGGCAGTCGGGTGCGTAAGCGTTCCAGTGTCCATTGAAACGGATCGCCATCCGCCGTCGTGTCCAATGCCACATACTGATCATTGGTCGACCAGGCATAGTGGTAATGTGGTGCCCGTTGGAAGCAGTCGAAGCGCAACACCTCTTCCTCTCGTCCATTCACCTCGCCGAACACATGGATGCAGATCCCCTGGTCGGCTTGCAGATGGCGGAACTCAATGCCAATCTTGAGGGAACCGGCGGGAATATAGACCGTCTTGGCCGGGTCTGCATAGTTACGCAGCTGCTGCATGTGTGTACCCCTTCCTGATGCGGTTTGGTTTGTCCTGGGAAACTATGCGCTCGCGTCACGAACTCAGTATGATCAGCGTCGCAAACTGTCACGTGGCCATTATACGGGATGCCCTTTGACACAAGCTATCTTTCAAAGCGCTGGCCGGGCGAGCGGATCATGACAACCGGTTTACCGCGAGATCTATGACTAGAGCGATGTACAGGAGGCGCACCGGTAACCGTGTGGGTCTCCCCTAAAGTAGCGTGCTCGACGCGGCCTATAAACCCTAGCTTAAAGGAGAAATGATTGTGGGTGAACAGATCGAAAGGCTGGTGCGGTTCGTTAGCCAGACAAGCTGGGACGATGTTCCTGAGACGGTGCGGCGCCACGCCAAGCTGGTGCTGCTCGATACGCTCGGAGTCATCCTGGCTGGTTCGGAGCAGCCCGAGGTGCAGCAGCTGCGCAATCGTCTGATCGCCTCCGGAGGCCAGGGAGCGACAGTGTTGGCGCGCAACTTCCCGACCACCGACCCACGGACCGCCGCCCTATTGAATGGGATCGCCGGACGGTCGATCGAGCTCTGTGAGGGACACCGCTATGTCTCCTGTCAAGGCGCCGTGCAAGTGGTGCCAACAGTCCTGGCCACCGGGGAATGGTCGAACCGCAGCGGCCGCGAGGCCGTGACAACGCTCATCCTGGGATATGACGTGGCCGCGCGCATCGGCGCCTGTCTGACCCCACGTGCGCTGGCGCATCAGAGTGGCCAGGCGCCGCTCCTCGGGGCCGTGGCAGCCGGAGCACGGCTGCGCGGTTTGAACATCGACGAAACCAGTCGCGCCCTGCGCATCGGTGCCACCCTGGTGCTGACTCCGAGTTACACCAATGCAGTCGCCGGCGCCACTGCTCTCAATATCGCGGGCGGCATGAGTGGCTTCGCTGGCGCCCTCGCGCCTGACCTGGCACTGGCTGGCCTCGAGGCACAGGACAATGCCATCGAAGAAGCTTTCACCAGTCTGGTGGGCGACGGTTTTCAACCCGACATGATGGTTGAAGAACTTGGGAAGCAGTGGGAAATCGCTCGTAATTACTTTCGTTTACGAGCCTGCTGCAATCCGATATATGCTGCCCTCGACGCTCTCGAAGATGCGTTAGCCGAGCTGCGGCCGTCTCCAGACCAAATCGAGCGCATCGACGTGGCCACCTATCGGTTCGCGTCGGTGATGCGCAATCCCGACCCGAAGAACTACTTTGGTGCAAAATACTCGCTCCCCCATGCGGCTGCGGCGGTGGTCGTGCGCGGTAACGCGGGTTATGCTTCCTTTACTGAGGCAGTTGTACACGATCCCATCATTGCCGCGCTCCGCCGCCGGGTGCACGTCACTGAGGATACACAGTTCACGGCCATGGCTCCGCAGCTCAAGCCAGCGCGTGTCACGCTCATCCTGAAAGATGGTCGCCAGAGCATCCGCCTGTGCGAGAGTCCCCGCGGCGATTATCAGCGGCCCTATCAGGAATCGGAGGTGCGAGGGAAGTTTCGTGAGTTGGCTGGACTCGTGCTCACTCGGGAAGGGGTGAGTGCCATCGAGCAGGCAGTTGACCAGTGTGACCACCTGAACAGCGTACGCGATCTCGTGGAACAGATGCGCCACCACAGCTTGCCCTAGCTCTTGTTGGCCACTACCGTTCGACTTGCGTTCAGCGGCCTTGGAGCCCACCGGCTGGTGGGCTCCCAATGCACCGCCCTGGCTCCCCTCACCTGGCGCCCAACCTTCCAGAGAGGGGAGAAGCCTCAGTCCGTCGTTGCCGGGGTCAACTTCTGCAACGGCATTTTGGCTTTGATCTGCTCATCCCAGCCGCGGACACGCATGTCGATCATCAGCCCATCAGGGCCCCTGTACTTGGCGTTGGCGGTGCTGCTCCCCGGGCACTCCGTGGAACCCTCAGCCTCGATGGTCTTGCGTGCCTCTTCCATCTCGTCCACGTAAAAACCGATGTGATGCACGCCCTTCACGGTGGACGGCCCTTCGCCCAGATCTGGGGTGTCGTCGCCACGATACTTGAGGATAGCGAAATAGATGTAACCGTCGCTCAGCCAGACCCCATCGGCACCAGTCTCCTTGGGTCTGCGATGCAACTCCTCAAGGCCAAAAACTTTCTTGTAAAACTCGGCGGTTTTCGCGGGATCATCGGTTGACAGGGCAATGTGTTTAATCCGTGCCATGGCTTCTCCTCTCGTTGTGAATGTCTTGCGCCACTGCGCTTCATCTCGACCATTGTCTCATGCTAACGCCGAGTCTAGGCCAATACACCAGCGCAGTCAAGAGATGAACACCCGAACTGATCACACACTTCATTTACACGATCGGAGGCTGACGCCGGTGCCAGTCGGTCTGCTGCTCATAGGCGTGCGCCACCCGCAGCACCGTGGCCTCGTCAAATGCTTTGCCGGCGATTTGCAGCCCGATCGGCAGCCCAGTGGACGTGAAACCGCAGGGGATCGAGATGGCTGGCGATCCCGTCAGATTAAACGGTCGCATCAGCCGCAGGATGGCCTCGCGGGTGGACATTTGGCGGTCGCCTATACGCACGTGCGTCTCAGTGGGATGAGGAGCCGCCAGCATCGTCGCTGGTGTCAAGAGCACGTCCACCTGGCGCCAGAGCTGTGCCACCTCTCGGCACAGCAGGGTTCGTAGGCGTTGGGCCTTGATGTATGCTGACGCTGGCAGCAACAGACCCCATTTCAAACGCAGGGCAATGTCTGGGGAATAGTCCTGCGGGCGCGTGCGGATCCAGGCGTCATGAAAGGCCGAGGCTTCAACCAGCACGATGATCAGAGCGGCCAACGTGACATAGCGCAGCGCCGGCCATGACACATCGTAGAGCGACGCACCCAAGTGTCTCAGCACCTCGATGGCCTGGCGTACAGCGCCTTCGACCTCGGGATCGATCACGTCAAAAAAATATTCGCGTGGGATGCCAATACGCAGGCCACGCACATCGCCACTGAGCGCTGCGGCATAATCGGGCACCGCCCGGTGGGCGCTAGCGGGATCCTTGGCATCATAGCCCGCCATGGCTTGCAGGAGCAGGGCAACATCCTCGACCGTCTTGGCCATCGGCCCGGCGTGATCGAGGGACCAACTGAGTGGGGTGAGGCCGTAACGGCTGACGCGCCCATAAGTCGGTTTGATGCCGGCAATTCCACAGAGTGCAGCGGGAATGCGAATGGAGCCGCCGGTATCGCTGCCCAGGGCCCCCAGACACAGCGAAGCCGCCAGCGCTGCCCCCGAACCACTGCTCGAGCCCCCCGTGATGTGTTCCAGGTTCCAGGGATTACGTACCCGCCCATAATGCCCATTGTCGCCATCGGGGCCGTAGGCGAACTCGTTCATGTGGAGTTTACCGAGCAGAATCGTCCCCGCCTCAGCCAAGCGGAGGGCAACCGTCGCATCATCCGATGGTATGTGATCTCGGAGAATCTTCGACCCCGCAGTGGTACGCACCCCCTTGGTGGCGCAGAGATCTTTCAAGGCGATGGGGATGCCATGCAGCGGGCCACGCCTCTGGCCTGACATCATCTCCTGCTCAGCCGCTTTGGCGGCAGCGCTGGCTCGATCCTCCAGCACCGTGATGAAGGCATTCAGCTGCGGATTGAGCGTCGAGATGCGCTGCAGCGCCGCCTGGGTCAGCTCGACAGGGGACAACTCCTTGCCCCCCATCAGCCTGGAGGCCTTGGCTATGGTCAGCGTGGTCAAGTCAACCATGATAATCTCCTAAGGTCTGCACCCCGAGATCCTTACCCGGCATCGACATTCTGAGGCATGCAGCACATCTCAAGCCAATGCGGTCGGCTGTTCGATCGGTAAATCTAGCCGATCCCCCCATTCCTTCCACGAGCCGATGAAGTTACGTAGCCGGGGATATCCCAACAGTTGCAGTGCCAGGAGAGTATGGGAGGAGCGATAGCCTCCCTGACAAAATGAGGCACAGGTTTTATCCGCCGTAATGCCCTTGGCCTCGTACATGGCCCGCAACTCGGAGCCGGTCTTGAAGGCGCCGTGGGCATCGAGGTTATTGGTCCACTCCAGGTGAACCGCCCCAGGGATGGTCCCCCCTCTGGCGGCGCGGACACTCTTCCCTATGTACTCATCATCCGTGCGCGTGTCAATGATGGCCAGATCCGGGTCACGGAGATGTGTATACAATTCATCAGCGCTCCAGTGCAGCTCCGGACGCGGGCGAGTCCGGAAGGTCGTGACCTTTGGTGCTGGCATCTCGCGTGCGATCGGCAACCCGGCCGCCTTCCAGGCGTTGAACCCGCCGTCTAAAACATGCACGTCGTCGTGGCCGAGGTATTCCAGGAACCAGAACCCCCGCGCTGCCCGCATCCCAGCGATATCCTCATAGAACACGACCGGGGTATCGAGATTCACCCCGCGCAGTTCCAGGACGTGTTCGATGGCCCACATGAATGCCTGCAAAGGTTCCGGCGCTGTGTTATTGAGGCTGAGACCGAACAGGTCAAAATGCGCCGCTCCGGGAATCCAGCCCTCCTGCACCAGTGTGTGGACCGGGCGCACATCAATGATACGCAGATTCGGGTCGCTGAGGCGCGGAGCCAGCTCCGCCGGCGACCAGAGCAAATCTGGATTTGTATAACCCTTATCAACCATGTCGCGTGTCCACCCCTCTCTTTTTCTATGGAAGCATGATGGTCTCTCCTGCTGAGGCTCCTTGTACCACATCTCCATCTCCAATGAAAGTGCCAAAGCCTGCCGGCAGGAGCACTTAAGGTGTGCAGATTCACCCATAGTATTCAGTTCTATGCAGGAGCAAGGGCCTAAAGAACTATAAAACAGTATGATGTAACCAATCGATGACGTAACCGATTGCCTGCTGGCGCTTGTTTACCATCGCCGCCGACTGCGCAAGTATGTTCGCGGCGTTCCAGGCACCGTCGCTGCATGTGGGTCGGGAATCCCCCGTCCCCGATGGTGGTACCTTCAAACCCTGCATGGCGACGGTTGCTCTGATCCTCGCCAGCGTAACAGCACTCACGGCCGCTGCAGACGCTGCAGGTGTTCATCAGCGCGAGCCACCCAGTCCTGTTCCTCGGGCGTTCCTCGTGCTATAGCTAGGTAACTGCGCCAGCGCTCGAGGGCTTGGGGGATATTGAGCCGTTCGGAGACGAGCGCCAACTGATAGGCCGCCGCGGCAAAGTTGGGCCTGAGCTGCAGGGCGCGCTCGAATTGCTCGCGTGCTTGATCGGTGGCCTTCCCATACATCAGTGACAGCCCCAGGTTATAGTTCAGGACAGGATCCGAGTTCTGCAGAAGCTGAGCCCGCCGTAACGACGCCGTCGCCGCCGGAAAATTCCCCTGCAGAAGGTACACTACGCCCAGATTCGCGAATGCCAACGGGTCGTCGGGTTTAACCTCTAGTGCCCGCAGGAGCGTCTTGGTCGCATTGACATCATCCCTCAGCGCGGCGTAAGCCAATCCAAGGTCGAGGTGCAGCTGATAATCGCGCCCATCGAGCTGTAGGCCCCGTTTATAGGCATCCAGGGCGCGCGTGGCGTCATGCTGGGCGAAGTAAGCGTTGCCGAGGCGGCGGTAGATGACAGCGTTGCGCCTACCAACGCTGAGGAAAGCTTGATAGGCTTCGATCGCCTCGGCATATTGTTTCTGGCGAAACAGCAGGTCTCCCTGTTGACGCCAGGCCATGGCGAATTTCCCATCGAGCTTCACCGCCTCCTTGAAGAGGTTTACCGCCTGCGTCACATCCTCCTCATCATCCGCCATCTCAGCCGGTGGTAACGCCCGGGCGAAGCGCTCGAAGGCTTCGGCCGAGGAGGTGTAGCGTTCGGCGAAGCGCCGCCCCTCTGTATCGGATGGAGGGACCTGTAACACCGACACCACGAACGTCGCGAGTTTGATCCCCAGACCATCGGGGTCTCGCTCTGCCGCCTGTTCTTGAGCCTTCGCTATGAAACGTTCTGGCTGCTGCGTCCAGACCTGGATCTCGGCCCGCAAGGTTGGCTCAACTTGTATGAAATGTCCGAAAACGAGCGCGTCATAGCCCAATGGCTGCAAGCGTTCGAGAAGTCTGCTAACCTCGCTATGATCGAGCCCATTCAGAATTCCCTCCGCGTTGGAGAGCATGGAGCGCGGGAGCACCGTCACCTTCAGTTGGGGTACATGCTGCAAGCGCAGGGCCACGACGTATGGGAGTCCTTCGCCGAGCCAGTCACGATCTGCGGCTGCGGAGGGGACCCCGAAAGGGACGATCGCCACTTTTTTCGTGATGCTGTCGGTGGCGGCATCCAGAGGACGCCCCTGAACACACACGCTTAACGCTAGCAGTGCGAGGACAAACCATCGTTCTGGCTTGGCAATCATCAGGGCATCTCCAGTACGGATGACCAGGCATGATAGGTCAATCGAGGTATGCAGCGCGGTCACTCTAACATACCCAGGCGTATGGAACAAGCGGTGCTCCCAGAGGGATATGACTCTTGCCACCTCTCAGGCGTAAGCGCGCTTTACACCCATTTGATAGATGGATATATTATTAGTTGAGTACCAACGCGAAGCTCGCCTACCAACTGGGTGGCTTTTCTCATTTGCGCCTTTACCTTCGCACGACACTACTCGTGTCTGAGGGAAGCGTTTGAAGGATAGAGATACTTATGGTAGACACTGTTGATCGAAGTCTCATCGCCGACGCCTTTGGCAGACCCCTCCGCAACCTGAGGCTGTCGGTCACAGACCGCTGCAACCTGCGCTGCCAGTATTGCATGCCAGAGGAGGAGTATGTCTGGCTTTCCCGCAAAGACCTCCTCACCTTCGAAGAGATACGCGAACTGGTGGACATGTTTTCCGAGCTCGGCGTCGACAAGGTTCGACTCACTGGCGGCGAACCCCTGCTCCGCAAAGACCTGCCAACGCTGGTGTCGATGCTGGCAGATAACCCCCGCATTCACGACTTGGCAATGACGACCAACGGCATTCTCCTACCCGAACACGCCCAAGCATTGTACGACGCCGGCCTGCATCGCGTCACCATCAGCCTCGATACCCTTCGCCCCGAACGCTTCAAGCGCTTGACCCGACGGGACGCTCACCTCAAGGTCCTGCAGGGCATTCAGGCCGTGGAGCAGGTCGGTTTCACTGGCTTAAAGCTCGACACGGTGGTCATTCGCGGTACCAACGAGGATGAGCTCGTGGATCTGATCGAGTATGGCAAGCGGGTCGAGGCCGAGGTCCGATTCATTGAATATATGGACGTGGGCGGGGCTACCCAATGGTCCATGGACAAAGTGGTGTCGCGTGCCGATATCTTGGCGCATCTAGAGCACCACTATGGCACAATCTCGCCCATTCGTGAGCTCAGCTCCGCACCAGCGGAACGCTTTCGACTTCCCGATGGCACGGTGTTCGGCATCATCGCCTCAACCACCACGCCGTTCTGTCGGACTTGCGACCGGAGTCGGCTGACGGCCGATGGCATGTGGTATTTGTGCCTCTATGCGCAGAAGGGTGTCGACCTGCGAACGCCATTACGCGCCGGGGCCTCGCGCGACGACATCCGCGCCCTGATCGCGTCGACGTGGCAGCGTAGGTATGACCGGGGCGCCGAGCAGCGCCAAGAGCTCAGGTTTCGTGGGGTGTTGGTCCAGGTCGAGGGGCTACGGGAAGACCCGCACCTTGAAATGCACACCAGGGGAGGATAGGCGACGAGGCGCATCGCCCTCGTAGGCTTACATACCGAGTCGCCGGCGAATGCGCCGCATCTCCCGCGGCGTTTTGTCACGGTTGCGCGTCATGCTCGTCAGCAAATCTTCCAGAAGGGCGCGGCCATCGGCTTCTGTGACGGCAGACGTGGGGTCGCGACCGTCTAGATCGCCATGCGGCTGTTTGAGCCATTGGTCGCAGGTAAGATTCTCGACAAAGCGTTTGATGACCATGCGTTCGATGATGGGAATCCTGGTCAAGAATTCGAACCAATCCCGCGGCATGCGCCGAGTGGCCACACGCATGCGGGCCTCTGGCAATGCCAACTGAAACCATTGGCGCAGTGACCGTGTCGGTTGCGGCCGCGCGTCTTCTCGCTCCTGGTCCATTGTCTTCTCCCGCTCTTTGAGATAGGGCACGCATATCGCGGAGGATAAGACCACACTTCTAGCCGAGGCCAGGCGGCTTGTCAATTGAAAATGGGTGACGATCCGCTGCTATACAGACGTGGGCGTATCATGATGCAGCACACAGGACGGCATCCGAACAAGAACACCGACATCCTCAGGAGGTGGTATGGCATTCCAAAATCCCCCAGATGATACCATTAGAGCGGTGCTGGCTACGCCACAGACCGTGGCCGTGGTTGGCTGTTCGCCGAATCCCGAGCGCGACAGTCATCGCATCGCCAAACTGTTGCAAGCCCGAGGGCACCGGATGATTCCCGTCAATCCGGGACACCGATCGATCCTCGGTGAGACCTGTTATGCTAGTCTACGCGATATCCCCGAACAGGTAGATATGGTGGACATCTTCCGCCGCTCGGAGCAGGTCGCGCCGATTGTCGACGAGGCTATCGAGGTGGGGGCCAAGATCGTCTGGATGCAACTCGGCGTCATCGACGAACGGGCGGCCGCCACAGCGCAGGACGCTGGGCTCACAGT
>Ga0137403_10003001_pt1 | contig 20402 bp, 18 predicted proteins | sample CZOMad2_1_16fung_FD_122057 | JGI IMG/M metagenome (GOLD analysis project Ga0137403, IMG submission 122057) | Vadose zone soil fungal communities from Angelo Coast Range Reserve, California, USA - CZOMad2_1_16fungal (Hybrid Assembly) | ecosystem: Environmental > Terrestrial > Soil > Vadose zone...
CCGCGCCGGCCTGCCGCAGTGGCTGGTACATGGCGCGCACCGAGGTGGAGCCGCCGGTCGCCTGGAAACCGATCAACGGATTGGCGTACAGCTTGTCATCCGGCGGAGCGTGCTCCACGTGGACCTGGTCGAGGCCGATCTCGAGCTCTTCGGCGATGAGCATGGGCATGGAGGTGTACATGCCCTGCCCCATTTCGACTTGGTTTACGATGAGCGTGATACGGCCGTCGGTACCGATCCGGACGAACGCATTGGGCGCGAAGGCGGGCGGCGCCTCTGCGGCGCCCACAGCCGCCGCGGTCCCTTCGGCCAGGTCGGGCCGCCGCCCGCCCACCCGGCACGCCAACAGCAGGCCGCCCCCCGCCGCGGCGCCAGCGGCCAGGAAGTCGCGACGGGACACCGTTTGCATGATCAGGCTCCTTTCGCGGCGACGGCGGGTGCCTGGGCCGCCTGCTTGATGGCGGCGCGGATCCGCCCATAGGTCCCGCAGCGGCAGATATTGCCCGCCATCGCCGCGTCGATGTCGGCGTCGCTGGGATTCGCGTTCTTCGCGAGCAGCGCCGATGCCGACATGATCTGGCCGGACTGGCAGTAGCCACACTGGGGGACGTCGAGGGCGATCCACGCAGCCTGAATCTTCTTGCCGGCTGTGGTCTCACCCACCGCCTCGATGGTCGTGATCGGTTTGCCAGCTGCCGCGCTCACCGGCGTCACACACGACCGGATCGCCTGCCCGTCGAGGTGCACGGTGCAGGCGCCGCAGAGGGACAGCCCACAGCCGAATTTGGTCCCCGTCATGCCGAGCACGTCACGCAGCACCCACAACAGCGGCATGTCCGTGGGTACATCCACCGCGTGCGCCTGGCCGTTGATCTTCAGCTCGACCGATGCCATGGGCTGCTCCTGTGAGCGTTACTTGCGCGACCCGGCCGCCGCCAGCTCCGGCGTCGGCGTCCGTGGGCGAGCCTCTTCCTTGATGAAAGCGAGCAGATCCTCGTTGATCTGATCCTTCATGGTCGAGGGTATGCCGTGCGGTGCACCCGGGTAGACCTTGAGCCGAGCGTTCTTGATCTGCTTCGAGGACAGCATGGCGGAGGCCCCGATCGGGACGATCTGATCATCGTCGCCGTGCAGGATCAGGGTCGGCACGTCGAACTTCTTGAGGTCCTCGGTGTGGTCGGTCTCGGAGAACACCTTGATGCACTCGTAGAACCCGACGAAGCCGCAGAGCATGCCCTGAAGCCAGAAGGAATCCCGCAGGCCCTGGGAGACCTTGGAGCCGGGACGGTTGGCTCCGAAGAATGGGGCGCTGAGGTCCTTCAGGAATTGCGAGCGGTCGGCGAGGGTGGCGGCGCGGAGCTGATCGAAGGCCTCGATCGGGGTGCCGCCGGGATTGGCGGCCGTCTTGAGCATGAGCGGCGGAATCGCGCTGATCAGCACGGCCTTGGCCACCCGCTTGGTGCCGTGGCGACCGATGTACCGGGTGACCTCTCCACCCCCGGTCGAATGCCCGACGTGAATGGCGTCCTTCAGGTCGAGCTTCTCGACCAGGGCCGCAAGGTCGTCGGCGTAGGTATCCATGTCGTTGCCGGTCCACGGCTGGCCCGAGCGGCCGTGCCCCCGGCGATCATGCGCGATACAGCGGTATCCCCGCTTGGCCAGAAACAGCATCTGGTCGTCCCAGGCGTCCGCGCTCAGAGGCCACCCGTGGCTGAACACAACCGGCTGGCCGGTTCCCCAGTCCTTGTAGTAAATCTCGGTACCATCTTTGGTGGTTATGGTCGGCATGCAACTGCTCCTGGTTGGGTTTGGTGATTTCGCCGGTGGTGGGTGACAGCGCACATCGCCGCGGGCAGCAGGGGGTTACGCCTGGCCCGTCGGGCGCGGCGCTGGGTCTTGTCCTCGGTGACTGAAGGCTCGATCAGGCGGAGGCCGCGGGCACAGCGGCCCAAGGTAGGGCTTGGGCACTTCGCCGTCTTGAATCCGCTTGCTACCACAGATCGAGGGCTGTGAGCTCGCCGTGGCCGGGACGGCCCCCCGACGGCGTTTGCGGGTCAGGTCTTCAGGGATACCAGCAGGTAGGCGAGTCCGATTGCGACCAGATCTTCCGGTATGGCAACGAACGCGTCCCTCACCTTGAGCCCCGTGACCAGTCGTTTACGCGCCTGGTAACCCCCGAACGCGCCGATCACACCGCCCAGTCCCCCCAGGATGGCGCCTGCCACCAGAGATCGATTGGCCGATACGCACAGGGAGGCGCCGCAAAGGGCGCCCATGAGAACGCGCGCGGCCAAAGGCCCGGGGGCGGTTCGGCTGGGAGTCTTCGGGAGCAGGTCACTCACAAACTCGCCAACGGCCAGCAGCGAGAATATTGCGACCGTCACCGTCGACCCCATGAACGACAACGGAGAGCCGTGCAGGTCCAGCCATCCCAGATGGGCGGCCCAGCTCACTGCGGCGGGAGCGGTCAGCGATCGCAAGCCGGCCACGATCCCAATACCGACCGCGAGCGCCAGAACGAGATTTGGGTTCATGTGAGCCCTCGGTTTGCAGCCAGACCTGGTCGATCACCCACGATGATCGACGAGGCCGTGCTCGCGCGCAAGGCCTCTCGGAGGGTGCCTTGTTAAGCCGGATGGGTAGCCCGCTCACCATCGGCGGACGCGGGCGCGCTGGTGGCGGCATATTCAGCGGGGGCCCAATGTACCCGCAGGTGCCTGTCTCCCGACGCCGGCGAAAGGACGTGCGAGCATGTCCGGTCGATCTCTGAAACTCCTCTGGACCTTTCTCCTCGCGGCCTGTGCGCCCACCGTCACCCGCCCCGCTCCGACCACCCCGGAGCAGGTCCAGGTCGCCCCACCGCACCGGGCCTGGTGGAAGGAAGTGGTCGTGTATCAGGTGTACCCGCGCAGCTTCAAGGACAGCGACGGCGACGGCGTCGGCGACCTCCGGGGAATCACCTCCCGGCTGGACTACATCAAGAGTCTGGGCGTGGACGTCGTGTGGCTTACCCCGGTCTACCAGTCCCCCAACGACGACAACGGCTACGACATCAGCGACTACCGCGCCATCATGGGCGAGATGGGCTCGATGGCGGATTTCGACGCGATGCTGCACGCCATGCACCAGCGGGGCATCAAGTTGATCATGGATCTGGTGGCCAATCACACCAGCGACGAGCACCCCTGGTTCCAGCAGAGCCGGAGCAGCCGCAGCAATCCATACCGTGACTACTACCACTGGTGGCCGGCGGAACGAGGCACGCCGGCCGCCCGTTGGAGCTTCTTCGACGAGGAGGGCAACGCCTGGCGCTACGATTCGACCACCCGCGCCTACTACCTGCACTACTTCAGCCGCAAGCAGCCCGATCTGAAGTGGGAGAACCCGCGGGTGCGGCAGGAGGTCTACGCCATCATGAAGTACTGGTTCGACAAGGGCGTGGACGGATTCCGCATGGACGTCATCCCGTTCATCTCCAAGGACACGACCTTCCCGCCGCTGCCGGCGGCGTATCGCGGCGACTACGTGGCCTACTATGCCAAGGGCCCGCGGCTGCACGAGTACCTGCGGGAGATGAACCGTACCGTGCTGAGCAAGTATGACGTGATGACGGTGGGCGAGGGCGGCGGCGTCACGGTCGACGACGCGCTCAAGTTCGTGGCCGAGGACCGCCACGAGCTCCAGACCTTCTTCCAATTCGAGCTGGTGGACCGCTGGGGCCGCCGGCCGGGCAACTTCCTTTATTCAGACAGCAGCACCCGGAGTCTCCCGGCTCTCAAGCAGGTCTTTACCAAGTGGGACAGTGTCTTCGCCACAGCGGGGTGGGGCACCGTATTTCTCGGCAACCACGATCAGAGCCGGATGGTGAGTCGCTACGGCAACGACGCCCCGCGATATCGCAATGTCTCGGCGAAGATGCTGCACACCCTGCTGCTGACCATGCGCGGCACGCCGTACATCTACAACGGCGATGAGATCGGCATGGCCAACATCCGCTTCACTGATATCCGGGATTACCGCGACCTGATGACCATTAACTACTACAACCGGCTCGAGCGAGAGAGGGGCGACCTGCGGGAGTTTCTGGCGGCCCAGGCGGACGTGAGCCGTGACAACGGCCGCACACCGATGCAGTGGGCCGCCGACACCAACGCGGGGTTCACCACCGGCGCGCCGTGGATCAGGGTGAACCGTGATTACCGGTTGGTCAACGTGGCGGCGGAGGAGCAGGACACGAGCTCGGTGCTGCACTACTTCCGTCGTTTGATCCGGCTGCGGAAGTCCCAGCCAGTGCTGGTGTACGGGCGGTACCGGCTGCTCGATCGGGACAACCCGGAGGTGTTCGCCTACACCCGGACCCTGAACCGGCGCACCCTGATGGTGGCGCTCAGCTTCAGCCCGGCCGGCGGCCGTACCGCGGTGCCCGCCGGGTACACGGCCGGCAAGACCCTCATGAACAACCTCGCGACCTCCCCGGTGCACGGCGCGGAGCTCCTGCTCCAGCCCTACCAGGCCATCGTGCTCGAGCTCGAGCCGGACTAAACCGGTGTCTACTTTTGGAGAGCAGCCGCGACCGCCGTCATGAGCTCGTTGTAGCTGAATGGTTTCTGCAGCATGGCAACGGCGCCCAGCAGCTTTACGTCCCCCAGCAGGTCGAGGTCCTGTGAGCGGATCCCACCCGACATCGCAATCACCGGCAGCGTAGGAGCAAAGGCCCGCAGCTCGAGCACGACCTCGATGCCGTTCTTCTCGGGCATCTGAATGTCGGTCATCACGAGATCCGCGCCCGTCTGCCGCCAGAGCCTGAGTCCTTCGGCCCCGTTGGCGGCCTGGATAACCTCGTAGCCGGCGCGGCGTAGCATACGAGCGACGGCTTCTCGCAGCCGTGGTTCGTCCTCGATCACCAGAATCCGGCTTAGCTGCTGGGGCTCTCTCAAGACCGTCCGGCCTGGCTGCACTGGACCAACGCCGCGCTGAGCTCGCGCAACTTGGGTGGCTTGCTCAGGACGCGGTCCACGTGGGTCGGAAGATCGCTCTCATCGGCCATCCGCTGTCCCCAACCGGTCAGCATGATCACCGGCGTCGAGGGCGACGCCTGCTTCACGGCGCCGGCCACCTGGCGGCCATCGACATAGGGCATGCCCAGATCGGTGATCACCGCGGCGAACGGCTTGGCGCCACCCAGTGCCTCGCGGAAGGCGTCGATACCGGCTTGGCCGCCGGCCGCGGTGACGACGCTGTGGCCGGCTGTTTCCAATGCGTCACGCAGCGACTTGAGCAGGAGCGGGTCGTCGTCCACCACGAGAATGCGGAGGGGCGCGGGAACCGCGTATGTCGTGGCGACCTCCCGCGGCCCGGCGACCACGGTGGGGGCCGCGAAACTGAGGCGCATGGTGGTGCCTTGCCCGACGACGCTCTCGATCTCGATGTCCGCACTGTGCCGTTGCATCGTTCCATAGACCATCGCCAGGCCCAGGCCGGTGCCCCGCTCGCCTTTGGTAGTAAAAAACGGCTCGAGGCATCGGCGGCGCGTTGGCTCGTCCATGCCGAGCCCGGTGTCGGTGACCTCCACGTATACGTTCCGCAGAGCACCGTTATTGGATGAAGCCGGCGAGCTCGCGGTGACCGCCGTCCGTATCGTCAGCGTCCCGCCCTCGGGCATGGCGTCGACCGCGTTGAAGATCAGATTGATGAGCGCCTCCCGGATCTCACTTTCCGCGGCCAGGATGGGGGGAAGGTCGGGGGCCAGGTCGGTCACGGTCCGAATCACCACACCGCGCTGCTGCGGCATGTCCCTCCAGCGGGCGCTGGTGAGATGCAGGACTTGCTGCACCAGCGGGTTCAGGCCCGTGGGCGCGAGTGTTACCTGCGCTTCCCGCGGCCGATAGAACTCCCTCAACCGCGCGACGGTTGCGGCGACATCGTCGATGGCGCGTTCGATCGTCTCCAGGTATTCGCGAGCTTCCGCGCTCAGGTTCTGCTCCTTCTCGAGCAGGACCTGAGTATAAAGCGCAACCGGAGAGATCGCGTTATTGATGTCGTGGGCGATGCCGCTCGCCATCTGCCCCAAGGCGCGCAGCCGCTCGTGCTGCAGCACGGTTTGCTGGCTCTGACGCAGCTCGTCATAGGCTGCCTGCAACGCGCCGTAGATCTGGGCCTGGTGCGCCGCCAGGGCGACATGCTCGCTCAGCTGCCGGACGAACTCGCAGTCGGGGCTGCTGAAGGCGCCGGGCTCCCGCCGGGCCGCCACCAGCACGCCGAACACCTGGCTCTCGAGCAACAGCGGAGCCGCGATCAACGAGTGCAACCCTTCCCCTGCCAGCCGCTGGGGAAAGGGGAACGCGAGACTGCTGGTATCGGGCTCGTAGACCAGCTCGCCCCGAATGGACCGCGACAGGCCGTTTGCGTCGATCGGAATGTGGGCCTGTTCGGTCAAGCCCAACGCGGCCGCCAACGACCGTCCCTTCACTCCGACGCCGGTGACCGTCAGCACCTTCTGCCCGGCGTCGTACAGGCACACGCAGCCAACGTCGATCGGCAGGTTGTCCTCGAGGGTCGAGATCACCACCCGGAAGATGCTGGACAGGTCCTGCCGCTCACCGATCGAGCGGGTGATGCGATTGAGCAGGTGGTGTCGGGCCAACTGCGCATGCAGCTTCTCTTCCGCGTGCTTGCGCTCGGTGACGTCGGTGACGAAGCTGCAGAAGCTCGCCCCGCTGGTCGCGGCCAGCGGGCTCACCGCGAGCTCCACTGGAAATTCGCTGCGATCCCGCCGTAAGGCGGTCATCGCGACGGGCAGATTCCCGCCGGCGCCGTCCCCGGTCCTGAGCGACTGCGCCACGGCGCGCTGATACGCCTCGCGACTGCTCTCGCCTATGATGGTCTCTTCCAGACTCCGCCCGAGCGCTTCCGCGCGCTCCAGACCGAACATCGTTTCCGCTCGGGTGTTCCAATCGGTGATCCTGCCGGCGGCGTCGGTCACGATCACCCCGCTCAACGCGGAATTGACGACCGCCCGGACCCGCTCCTCGCTCTCCCGGAGCTCCTCGTTCTGCCGCTGAATCCGGGCGAGCATCTGATTGAAGGCGTCGGTGAGCAGGCCCACCTCATCCTGGCCCAGCTTGGGGGCGCGGACAGCGTAGTCCTGGCGTTCGGAGATTGCCTTGGCCGTCTCGGCCAGAGCCAGGATGGGCTGGGAGATCTGTCCCTGCAGCCTTCGGGCAACCAGATAGGCCGCCAGAAACGACGCGGCGATGACGAGGGGTGCGATGGTGGCATACAGCCGCAGCCGCTCGTACAGGGCCCCCAGGTCGGCCTCGAGATAGAGCGTGCCCAACCGCTCGTTGTTGCCCTGCACCACCGGTTCGAAGCCGATCAGGTGCGACTGCTCGAACCGAAAGCCATCCTTTCCCGGCACGGAGGGAAAGGCGCCCGAAGACCGCTGATCGGGATAGACCGCGAAACGTTGCCCGCGATTGTCGTACAGCGTGGCGGCCACGATATGCCGCTCGGCCTTGAGCGCGGCCAGCACCTCGTGGGCGTCATCCTGGTTCTCAAAGGCCAGCGCGGCAGTGCTGTTGGCGGCGATGATCTTCCCGAGCGTGGAAAGCTGCCGGACCGCGCTTTGCCTGAAGGTCAGGACGTCGTACGCCAGGAACGCCGCGCAGGTCAGCAGCAGGACCAGGCCGCTGGTCAGCAGCATGATCCTCATCAGCTTGCGCCGGATGGGCGTGTCCCGAAGGGTCATTGCATGGTCGCTTGGGTGGTCACGATCTGCGCCGGTCGAAGCAGCTTCGAGCTGATCGTCAGGTTCGCGGCTCGCGCAGCCTCCAGATTAACCCGCAACCGGATGCGGTTCTGCTCGGTGACGAACCCGATCATCCCCCCGCGCGAGGCGAATCCGTCCGCATCGCTCACGGTCAGCACGCTCCGGTCCTTGAGACTGTCGAGTATCTCGCCCAGGCGGCCCTGTTCCGGCCGGCTGATGAAGAGAATATGACAGGCTCCCACCTCTTCCACTCGGCGGAAGCGCCGGACGGTCAGCGGACGGTCGTTCACCGTCTCGCCTCGCACGGTCTCATCCAGGTAGGGACCGAACGGATCTTCCCCCAGCACGCCGATGACCAGGGGGCTGTCCGGTTGGGGGAACGCACTCGCCGGCCATTCGACGAACTGCGCAAAGTTGAAGAGGAAAACGGCCTTGAGCCGATACTCCGGCGCGGGCACCGACTGCGCCGCCAGCCCACCGCCGAGAGCGACGAACAGGCTCGCAAGGAGACCGAATGCTCTCAGTAGCGCCATACTGCCTTCGCGTACACGCCGCGCTCGATCGCCTGCTGCGCGCCTGGACCGCCGAATTCCACGTGTCTTTCGTGCAGCAGGTTCTGCCCGACCAGGAACAATTCGAGCGTGGGCCGGGGCAGCCAGGCCAGGCGCAGGTCCAGCTCGCTGTAGCCGGGAACCGCCTGGTTAGGGTTGGTGATGCGACTGACGTACCGGTACCCTGCGTCGAGCTCGAGATGCCGGGGCAGGTCGAATGACGATCTCACGGAAAGGTGGTGCTTGGAATCCGCCGCCTCGGCCGCGCCGAAGGTCTGGTCGCGACTGCCGGGCTTGGGATGGATGTCGACCCGCAGTTCCGTGTAGCCCACCTGCGCCTGCCACCAATCCATCAGTCGAAGGCGCGCCGTCGACTCCACCCCGTACGACTTCCCCGCTTGCCCATTGCCCAGCGTCGCAGGAAACGGGTTGGGCGGGTTGGCCAGTTCCACGCTCCGAAGATCGTCGTAATCGTGATAGAACGCAGCTACGGAATAGGAAAGGCGCTTGCTCGCCTGGCCCCGGTATCCCAGCTCATAGGCCACCAGCCGTTCGGAATCGAAGTTCGGTCCCGGCAAGAAAGCCAAATCGCGATCCAGGCGCGATGGCGTCCTGACGGCCCGGGAGACGGCCGCCCAGAGCATATGCTCGTCGCGCACCTGCCAGGCCAGCCGGATGCTGGGCTCAAACTCGAAGTCGGTATACTCGTTGTGCTCGATCTTGGTTCCGAGCGTCAGATGGAGTCGGTCTCTGAAGGCGATCTCATCCTGCGCGAAGGCGCTGAACGTTTCCAGCGATACTCGCTGAGGAAGGATAACCAGCCCTCGCGATTCGAAATCATCCTTCACCAGTCGATAGCCCGCTCCCCAGACAATATCGTGTCGCCGGCCCAGGGCGATGCGGTGCTGGAAATCGAGGTCGTAAGTGCTCAGCACATCGTCGTAGGTTCCGGGAACGTTCCGGTGGGTCCGGTCCACATACAACTGCGCCTGCAGGTCCGAGGCCGCGGAGACCTTGTGCGACCAGCGTCCGATCGCATTCGCTCCCCGGGCCAGCACGTGACTCGTATCGGTCACGTGCGTCCGACCGTCGTACAGGTCGCCTTGCAAGGTGACCAGGTCCCGAGTCGTGGCGTCCCAATCCAGACGAGCTCCGCCCTGCCCGAAGGTCCAGTCATTGGGTATGTCCTGCCCGTTGGGCCGGGCCGTGCCATCCCGATCGGAGTACTTGCCATACACCCGGAAGTGAGCCTTGGTGCCGATCCTGGCCCCATACCGGACCCCGCCGAAGCCGTGTAGCTCATTGCCCCCTCCGCCCAGGGCCAGCAGCCCCTGGGTGTCCTTCGCCTTGCGGGTCGAGATGTTGATCACCCCGTTGACCGCGTTGGCGCCCCACAACGTCGCCCCCGGCCCACTGATGACCTCGATCTGCTCGATATCCTCCAACAGCACATCCTGCGCATCCCAGAAGACCCCGGCGAAGAGCGGGGAATACACGGTGCGACCGTCGATCAGCACCAGCAGCTTGTTCGCCAGGGGGCTGTTGAACCCGCGAGCGCTGATGGCCCACTGGCTCGCATCGAGCTGGTCCACTTCCAGGTTGGTGGCCAGGCGCAGCGCCTCGGGCAGCCGAGTTGCCCCTGAGCGGCGGATATCGTCCCGGGTGATGACCTGGATGGCTGATGCAGTTTCCGAGAGCCGCTCGGGGCGCCGGGACACCGAGCTCACTTCGATGGCCATCAGCTGTTCCAGGCTCAGCTTCTTGAGGGCACCGGGCGTTGCGAGGGAGTCAGGTTGCTGGGCCAGGGCGCGGCTCACGAAGATGAGCCCGCCTGCGGCCGCGAAGATCCAGCTCCGAGCGCACGATGACAGATTCGCCACCTGGATGACCTCCGCCCGCAAGGCAGCCGACCGGCTGCGGCTTGGGGGCTGGTTTGCCTGCATCTGGCATACGCTCGTCTCGCATCGCGAGGACGATGCGGCCGTATGAGCACTGATTTGGTAAAGGGTGAGGGGGTGGTGCTCGAAGATGGTCGGGTGGCTCCCGCGCGTCTAGGCCAGGGGCCGGCCGCCGATCAACCGGTCGGCGTCTCGTCGGTGTCGCACCGGTTCGCCAATTGCGCCAGATGCGCCAAGGTTTGGGAGGGAGCGGGGTCGCACAAACGCCATTTACTGGCGTCGATGCGACATCGAGGCCCCTGAACCAGCTCGGCGCTGGTCAGGACCCCGTTGCGGCGGCTGCGGCAGCCGCCTCGGCCGCCGCAACGTCCTCCCGCCGCGAATCCCGCCACAAGGTCGCCGCCGTGTAGCCCACCACCAGCACGACCAGCACTCGCACTGCGTCGAGCGGCAGTGACTTTACCACAAAAGCCGCCAGCAGAACGGCCGGGACCCCGCCCACTGCCAACCCGATCGCGGCTTTCCGGTCGAACTTCCCAGCCTTGATGAACCGCATGCTCGCGACCGGCATGAGGAACGCGCACGATCCCATCATGATGGGGAAGGCCGTAGTCGGGTTCATGCCGAGCAGGCTGACCATCGCCATGCACGGCGCGTAGAGACCGATGCCCAGCGTCATCAGCGCGCCGAGCAGCATGTTCCCCACCACGCCCACGACGAGAAGCGTGCCGCTCAGCGCCAGCGCGTCACCGCCGCCGGGGAACACGCCCGTCATCCGCAGCACGATCAAAGTCGCCGTCGCTGCCAGCGCCAGCGCCATGCCGCGCTGGACCCTCCGCTTCTCCCACCCGCTCACGATGCCGGCGCCGAACCAGGCGCCCACCACTGCTGCGCCGATCAGGAGCACCAGGGTCAATCGGTCCACCGCGATTGCCGTGATATAGATGACCGCTTGCACCAGGGTCGGCGGGGTATGACCCACGTTGAGAGTGCCCGGGATGAGCTCGTCCGCCACCAGTCGCCGGGCCCGGAAGGCCGCGGTCGTCGTCGCAAAGGAGCCGATGCCGAGCGTGTCGAAGAAGTTGGTGACGAAACCCAGCAGCAAGCGCTCGATCATAGCTCTCCCGGGCGGTGCCTGTGAACTGCTCACCACGGAAACACGGAACTGCACGGAAGCCGCATGGATCCACTCAGGCTAGCGGTGAACCACCCCCACCTCTGGTCCGTGCAGCCTCCGTGACTTCCGTGCTTCCGTGCTTCCGTGGTGAACCAGCTGAGATGAAATCGGTGGACGAGAGACGATACGTCCAGTGGGCCGAATCCGCCAGCAGCCGGCGAGAGGATCAAGCTCCCAGCGCAGACTGACGTTGCCGCAGGAAGTGGCGCACCGCGAGATCGCGCTCGAGCCCGATGGCGACTTCGTAGGCGTGGCGGGCTTCGCTGTGGGCGCCGGTCTGGGCCAGCAGCTCCGCGCGCGCAGCCCAGTAGGGTTGATAGTCGGTGAGCCGCAGATCGGCCGTCACCTGCGGCATCGCCTGGAGACCGTCGCCGGCACCGCGCAGCTCGGCGATGGCCAGCGCGCGATTGATGGCGACGACCGGTGAGCCGGAGAGTGCCAACAGCCCGTCGTAAAGCTGCACGACCTCTGCCCAGTTGGCGCGACCCGCCCGCCGACGATATACGTGCGCCGACTGCAGCGCGCCTTCGATCTGAAAGCGGCCGACGGAGCCGAGCCCGCTCGCGCGGACCAGCAGCGCCTCGGCCTCATCGATCATCCGCCCGTTCCAGAGCGCCGGATCCTGCTCGGCGAACGGCACGTACTCGCCCTCCGCGTTGCGCCGCGCGCGGCGCCGGGCTTCCGCGTGCAGCATGAGGGCGAGCAGCCCGAGCGCCTCCGGCTCCTCCGGCAGCAGCTCGGTCACCAGCCGGCCCAGAAACAGCGCTTCCTCGGCGAGATCGCGGCGGGCGACATCGGCCCCGCCGGGATCGGTCCAGCCTTCCGTGAAGGCGGCGTAGATCGCATCCAGCACGGTGTCGAGCCGGCCGGCAAGCTCCTCGCGCTCCGGGATGCGAAACGGAATGCCCGCCTGCCGGATCTTGGTCTTGGCGCGCACCAGGCGCTGCCCCATCGCCGTGGGAGACATGAGGAACGCCGAGGCGATCGTCGCCGCGTTGAGTCCCAGCACGGCCTGAAGGATCAACGGCGCACGGATGGCCGGCTCGATGGCCGGATGGGCGCAGGCGAACATCAGCGCGAGACGCTGGTCCGGGATTGCCGGGTCCGCCGCGGCGGCGTCCAGCCCTTCAGCGAGGACCTGCAACTCCCCTGCTCCAATCTCGGAGGTGCGCCGTCGGCGGGCCCCGTCGATCAGCTTTCGCCGGGCAACGGTCAGCAGCCACGCCTCCGGGTTCGAAGGGCAGCCTTTCAACGGCCAGTCCACCAGCGCCGACGCGAACGCGTCCGACAGTGCGTCTTCGGCCGCAGCGACGTCCTGGGTGCGTGCGGCGAGATAGGCTACCAGCTTCCCGTAGCTGCGGCGCGCGACCCGGTCCGCTGTGCCGCGCGCCTCGTCATCTGCCTCGGGTGCCGTCATCTGCTCGCGCCGGGGGGCGGCTCCGGCTACATGGCCCAGATTGGCCGTACCTCGACCACACCGTGGCCGGCGCCCGGGCAGCGGGCTGCCCACGAGAGCGCCGCGTCGAGATCGGGCACGTCGATCAGGTAGTAGCCGCCCAGCTGCTCTTTCGAATCGGCAAAGGGCCCATTCAGGACCTGCGGCTTGCCGTTCCGGGTCCGCACGGTCGTCGAAGAGTGGCTGTCCTGGAGCCGGTTCGAACCCGCGAGAACGCCGGCCTTCTTCAGCGCCTCGGTGTACGCGCCATAGGCTGCCACGCCCGTTTGCTGCTCAGCGGGAGTCATCTTGGACCAGTCAGCCTCGCTCGAGTAGATCATCAGCATGTACTGCATGGGAGGTCTCCCTCAGGGGTCATGGGCGGGCACCATGCTCCGCCACCACCATGACGTGCCGGGCTCGGCGATTTCGACAGCCTGGCCCCGTCACACCTTCCGTCGCTCGAGGACCAATCCGGCCGCTGTCAGAAGCCCCAGCGCGACAACGACAAGCATGACGAGGAAGACGGGATCGCGGGTGCCATCAGCAGTCCGGTCCCGGTCCTCCCCTTCTGTCGCGCCGCTGGCGTGAGCTCATTACTTGGGGGGGGTGCCGGGTGGAATATATCGCCCCCGGATAGGCTCCGCCCCCTCGACCGGACATATTTCTCCCGATCCCCGCACCGCTCCACCACCTCCAGGCCCGACAATGCTGAACTACATCTGGGCAGGCCTGATCGTCACCAGCTTCCTCTTCGCCCTCGGCTACGACGCCCGCGATATCGCCGGCGACAGGTATCGGAACGGCCGGCCGCTCCCGGTTGCGCTGGCGTTCACCGAGACCTACGACTCCGCCACCCGGCGGGTGCCGGTCGAGATCCGGATCGATCCGCGGCAGTTCGCGACGTTCTACGGGACGGAGGAGAAGCCCGCCGCGAGCTATCCCGGCTACCTGCTGCAGACCCGGGAGGGCACCCAGCTCCGCTTCGAGGCCGGCGCCAAACTTCCCGAGCCGCTGGCCACGATCGCCAAGGTCTCGAGCTCGCGCGACCAGGAGCTGCAGGGCCGCCTGGAGGGCTTCTCGCCCCTCGCCGCCGCCCAGGCGCGGGATACCATGTTTCCCGTCGCGGCCGGGGTCGTCTTCGAGCCGGTCCGGTTCGTCAAGCTCAACGCCATCGCCGCCGCGGCGCTCGACTTCGCCAAGACCGCCGCGGGGATCGCGCTTGGCCTGGTCGGCGTGCTCGCCCTTTTCCTCGGCCTGCTCAAGATCGCCGAAGACGCGGGGATCGTGCATGCCCTGGTCAAGCTGGTCCGGCCCGTCCTTCGCCCGCTCTTTCCCGAGATACCCCCCGACCATCCCGCGCTCGGCCTGATCGCCCTTAACCTGGCGGCCAACTTCTTCGGACTCGGCAACGCCGCCACCCCCTTCGGCATCAAGGCGATGGAGGAGCTGCAGACGCTGAACCAGTCGAAGGACACCGCCACCAACTCGATGGTGATGCTTCTGGCCATGAACACGGCCGCCGTACAAATCGTGCCGCCGGTGCTCCTGCTCGCGCTCCTCGGGCTCCAGATCAACCGGCTCATCTTTCCGATCATCGGCTCGACGGTGCTATCGCTGATCGTCGCGATCACGGCCGCCAGGCTCTTCGGCCGGCTCCGCGTGTTCCGCGACTCCGACCCCAACCGGAATCCGCCGGCTCCCGCCGCGGCCCCGGAGGCGTGAGGCAGCCATGGACACCGTGCGCAACGCCATCAATCTCGTCTCTTACTTCATCATCCCGTTGATGCTGGTGGGGTTTCCGCTCTACGGCCTCTACAAGCGGGTGCCGGTGTACGAGAGCTTCGTCGTAGGGGCCAAGGAGGGGTTCCAGGTCGCCGTTCGCATCATCCCCTACCTGGTCGCGATCCTCTTTGCCGTCGCAATGTTCCGCGCCAGTGGAGCGATGGATGCCCTCGCCCGGCTCCTGGGTCCCATCCTGCGGCCGATCGGCTTCCCTGCGGAAGTGCTGCCGATGGCCATCATTCGACCGCTCACGGGCTCGGGTTCGGCGGCCCTCGTGGTGGACATGATCAACCGGTACGGCGAGGACTCGATCTACGTGAAGATGGCCTCCGTCATGTTCGGGTCCACCGAAACCACCTTCTACGTCATCGCCGTCTACTTCGGCGCGATCAACGTCAGGAAGACCCGCCACGCCGTTCCAGTGGGGCTGACCGCCGACATCTCCGCCATGCTCTTCGCCGTCTGGTCGGTACGGCTGCTGTTCGGCTGAGGCGACATAAGAACGGGGATCGGCTGGCGGGCGGGCTGGGTTGGGCCTAAGGCAATGTCGCATCAAGCACACCATCCCGCCGGCTCTGGGCAACGATGCCTTGGAGCAGGGTGAGGACCGCATCCATCTCCCCGACCGGGACTACCATGGTCACCTGCCCGATCGGGGGGGCACTGGCCGGCCTGGGACCATCGCGCTCGACGGTAAGAAGCGCCGTCTGGTCGCCGCTCATGGGAACGGACAGCGTCGCCGTCCACCAACTCCCCTGCCCCATCGGCACTGACCCCGTGGCCCGGCGCGCGCTGTGACCAGGCTCGTACGTAGAAGGACTCGGCGCGGGCGGACGCGCCGCTGCAATGCTCGGCGGGTGCTCGTTGTCGGCAACGATGAGGCTGTGGATGGCGGACATTGGACGATTGGTTGAGGAGCGTCACCAGCCAGGTAGCCTGAACTTCAAGATACCGAACAAATGCCGAACCTGCAAGGTACCAACCCTGCCCCGTCACGCACCTCGCTGCCCGCCGTTCCGTCGCGGGTTTGGTCGCGACATGATCGGCGGAAGATGCCCCTCGCGATGGACCGCCGTGCGAGTTTCAGCTATACCTGATAGTGGAGGGCGAAACCTCCGCGACCCACCTGAGCGATTTCACGGGCGCGCATCGAGGCGCGACGCCCAGTGCCGGAATGAGGAGCGGCTGCATGCCCACGGTCGCGGTGATGATGATTGACACTGTAGCGCGCCAACTGGCCAGTGAGCAGATGGGAGCAGCGGTGAAAGCTCGCTTCTGCGAGACGACCGACGCGCTCCTCCGGCTGGTCGCCGGGGGCGGACTGGATGCGGTCGTCGCGGATCTGTGGGACGGCTCCGGTGCCAGCATCCTTCCGGCAATCGGTGCGATCCGCCGCGGCGCGCCCAATTTGCCGGTGATCCTCTACTTCGCGCCTACCCCGGCCGCATTGCGTGAGATCCCCGACGTCATTGCCGCCGGCCGAGGCTTGCACGTCGTGCTCCGGAACTACGAGCATCTCGGACTTGCGCTCCGCCCCCTCCTTCAACCCCCTCGGGTGCCGAGCGCGGCGGAGACCGTAGCGCGGCACGTCGTGCCGCTGGTCCCGGTTCCCTTCCGTCCGTTCTTTCTCGTGTGCGCGCTGAAGGCGTCGCCTCGGCTCCGGGTCGGAACCGCCGTCGCCTGGAGCGGCCTGTCGCGCCGCACCCTCGAGCGCTCGCTCCGTCCGGCGCGCTTGCCCAGCGCTGCCGTCACCCTCGGCTCGTGTACGGCGCTGCATGCGGCGTGGTGGCTCGACGTGCAGGGGTGGTCAGTCAAGCAGGTCGTGGCCGAGATGCGGTTTTCCCACGCCAGCGCGGTGACCCGCGTACTGCAGCGCTACTTCGATTGCTCCCTGAGAACGCTGAGCGAGGTCGGCGGTTTTCAGGAGCTCCTTTACCGGTTTGAAACCACTCTCCTCGCCGGCCGCATCCTCCCCAGCCGGCTCTAGCAGACCCGTTGTCGCGACATAGCAAGACCTGGCGCAGTCCTGCGTATGGCGTGCTCGCGCGCCGATCCCTAGTCTGTCACCCACTGATCATTCCTTTCGCGAGACGGTCAAGTCGAGGCAGCCGACCGTGACAACCGGCATCCCAGGCGAAACCCTGCAGAGATACGCCCTTTCCGAGCGCTTTCGCCCGTTGCGGCACGTGGTCTGGGCCAGGTACGCCGATGCGACCGTGCTGCTCGATGCAGACCGCGGGCAGTATTACACGCTGAAGGAGGTGGCGGGACGGATCTGGGAGCTCTTGGCAGCAGGTGAGCCGCTGATCGAGGTGCTTCGGCTGCTCCGAGCTGAATACGAGGTGTCGGCTGACGCGCTGGAGGTCGATCTCGAGGCCCAGCTCGACCGGCTGCTGGAGGCCGCTCTGATCGAGCGGGTGGCGCCGTGAGCAGTGGGCTCCGTTCCCCCGCCTGGAAGGAAGCGGCCGCACTGCTTCGTCGGCACCGTGGTTCGCTCGTGCTGGCGCTTCTTCTCGTACTGATAAACCGGGTTGCGGCGCTGGCCCTTCCCTTTGCCTCGAAGTACGTCGTCGACGAAGTCGTTACCCGGCAACGAGCCGATCTGCTCGTGCCAATCGCGCTGCTCGCCTGCGCGGCGGTAGTTCTCGAGGCAGCCACCGCGTTCGGCTCAACCCGGGTCGGCGGCATCGTGGGCCAGCGGGCCGTCGCAGACCTGAGGCGCGAGCTTCAGCAACGCATGCTTGGCCTTCCGCTGTCCCGCATCGATGCAGCTGAGAGCGGTAGCCAGGCCGCCCGTCTGATGGCCGATTCCGATCAGATCCGCTACGTGGTGGGTACGGGGGTGGCGCAGCTCTCGAGTTCAGTGCTCACCGCGGTGCTGGCCCTCAGCGTTCTCCTCTGGTTCAATGCCTCGGCCGCTCTCACGGTTTGCGCGATCCTGATCGCCGTGTTGGTGGGCCTCGCGGTCGCCTTCGGGCACATCACCACGACGCTGCAGAGGGTAGCCCACCTTCGTGCCGAGCTGACCGGCCGGCTGGTCGAGTTGACGGGCGGCGCCCGGGTCGTCAAAGCGTGCGTGGCCGAGCGGCGCGAGGCGCACCGCTTCACGGGGCAGGCCCACCGGCTCCTCCGCGAGAGCATTCGGGTGATCCGCGGGATCTCCCTCCTCAACGGTGGCACCACATTGGTCGCCGGGGCGATCGGCCTGTTGGTTCTCGTCGTCGGCGGCCGGTCGGTCGCGCTCGGAGTGATGAGCCTGGGAAGCCTCGTGATGTACGTCTGGCTGACGGGGCTGCTCTTTAGCCCAGTCGTGCAGATCGCGGCGGCGGCCGGCGAGTTGGGCAACGCCGCTGGCGCGCTCCGCCGAACCGCCGAGCTCCGGGCGATGGCCACGGAAGAAGAGGAGGACCGGAACAGCGGCCGACTCCCTCAGGTCCGTGGGACGGTGGACTTCGACCACGTGAGCCATGCCTATGCGCCCGGCCGAGCCGCATTACGAGACGTGACCTTCCACGCGCCGGCGGGCTCGACGATCGCGCTCGTGGGGCCGAACGGATCAGGGAAGAGCACGCTGTGCAGACTTCTCCTGGCGTACGACCGACCAACGGCCGGCCGCATTCTGATCGACGGGCGGGATCTGGCAGGAGTGCGCCGCCGAGACTACCGGTCCCACGTGGGTGTCGTGCTCCAGGACGACGTGCTCTTCGACGGCACGATCGCCGAGAACATCCGATATGGTCGGCCGCAAGCGGCTTGGGCCGACGTGCTGGCCGCTGCGACGTTGGCGCGTTGCGACGAGTTCGCGGAGCGGTTGCCGGACGGGTACGAAACCATCGTCGGAGAACGAGGCGCGCGGCTCTCCGGCGGCCAGCGTCAACGGATCACCATCGCGCGCGCCATCCTGGCCGACCCGCGGATTCTGGTTCTCGACGAGGCGACCTCGCAGCTCGACCGCGAGAGCGAGCTGCTCATCCAAGTGGCGCTTCGGACCCTGTGCCACGGCCGGACGACGTTCGTGGTCGCGCACCGGCTTTCGACCCTCCGCAGCGCGGACGAGGTTCTGGTTCTCCACCACGGACTGTTAGCGGAGCATGGCACGTTCACCGAGTTACTCGGGCATGGAGGACGCTATCTGCACCTCTGTAATGCTAGTCGCTCCCTCCAAGGCCTGCGCCTGCACCAACCGGTGCATGCCGCCACTCGGCACGTGTCGGCGGTCGCCGCGAAGGAGGGATGAGCCATGTCACTAGTCAGCCGCGAGCGAGCTGGCAGCTCCGAGACCAACGCTCACTGGAAGGAGGCACGCCCCGCAGGCGGAGCGTTCCGCGTCAGTGATCGCGTTATAGGCACCAGAGTGCTGGGTTGCGTCGTGCTGCTAGATCGCGCGACCGAGCAATACCTGACGCTGAGGGACGTGGCCGCTCGGATTTGGGAGCTCATAGCCGAAGGCCTTACGCCCGGGGAGATAGTAGATCGGCTGTACGATGAGTACGACGTGACACGCGAGCAGCTGATGGCGGACGTGACGGCGCAACTCAAAACCTGGCTGCACCAACGGCTAATTGAGCCTGCAACGGCCAACCCTGAGCCCAGCCCACGCGTCATCGGGCCTGCACTCATCTGTCCCGCTCAAGAAAGCACGGTCCCAGAACGCGTACGGGGCATGGTCGTGCCACCGGTGATTCAGTGTGCTTTCCTGATCCTTGCATTCAAGATGATGCTCAAAGTTCGAGGCTTCACGTCGACCATCGATTGGATCCGATCACGTGTTCGCGCCGTTCCGGCGTCGACCGGCGCCCCTATCGAAACGGTGCGCGCCGTGCAGTGGCCTGTCGCCATGGCAGCAGCTCTCTACCCCGGGCGCGCTCGGTGCCTGGAACAGTCTTTGGTGCTCTACTACTTGCTGCGCCGCCAGGGGATTGCGATTCGGCACTGTCAAGGCGTGAAGCCGTTTCCGTTCCAAGCGCACGCCTGGATCGAATATCGTGGTGAGCCAATCAACGACGTTCCGGAGCACGCCCAGCAGTTCGCCCGACTGCCGGAGCAATTGCCATGAGGTATTTCGTTTGCCTGCTTGGCCAGGCGGGCCGCGGTATCGGCGAGGCGTTCCAGCGCCAGTATGAGGCGTTGCCACGCGCACGCGGACTTGAATTCGCATGGCAAGAGCTTGGCGCAGCGGCGCATTCCCGGCAGGCGCTTGTCTTGGTCGCCTGGGACGATCCCTGGGGTGATTCGCTGCTGGCTCGCGCCGGCGATCACGTTGCAGTCGGCATGGTGCGGCTGGACAACCGCAAGGACATCGAGCGCTTGACCGAGTGCACGGGCGAGTCAGTTCCGGACTTGGAATTGGTTAGGTGCGCCGTGGCGCGTTACGGGCCCTCCTGCATCAGCCGACTGCTTGGCGATTTCGCCTTCGTCGCCTGGGATGGAACCACCCGCGAGGTCACGGCCGCGACGGACGCATTCGCAGTCAAGAAGCTCTACTATGCCGAGCGTGACGGGGTCATCGCCTTTGCTTCTCGCGCCGAGGCGCTCGCGCTGCAGGAGTGCTATAACGCTCAGTTCTTGGCGGAGCTCGCAACGGGCTGTGTCGTAACGCCGGGGCTCAGTCCCTATGCTGGCGTCCGGCAACTCCCACCGGCCCATGTTGCCGTCAGCAAAGGTGTTGGGATCACGCTTCGCCAGCATTGGTCGCCGACTGATTTCACCATTGAATCGCGTTGGACGAACCGCGAACGCGGGGCAGCCGAGACGTGCCGTGACCTGCTAGCCGAGTCTGTGCGCCTCC
>Ga0137403_10003002_pt1 | contig 20397 bp, 15 predicted proteins | sample CZOMad2_1_16fung_FD_122057 | JGI IMG/M metagenome (GOLD analysis project Ga0137403, IMG submission 122057) | Vadose zone soil fungal communities from Angelo Coast Range Reserve, California, USA - CZOMad2_1_16fungal (Hybrid Assembly) | ecosystem: Environmental > Terrestrial > Soil > Vadose zone...
TTGTCCTTCGCCTTCGCCGCCATCTTGTCGAGCGCCTCCGCCACCCACTGCCGCGCCTTCTCGAACACCTCCCAGGTTTTGTCCGGGGGGACTGCCATCGGGTCTCCATAGATCGGCGGCTCGATGAAGACGTGGACGAGCACCACCTCGCCGCCTTCCCAAACGACCTGGCCGGCCGGTAAAGATCACCCGGCCCGCTCATAGGCGTGCCGGGCCTCTTCATCGGAACTGCGCATGAAATCGCAACTCACGATGCCCGGCATTCCGCTTGCTTGGGGATCGAGCCTAGGGCGGAGCTACGAGCCCACCACGGGAGGCGGCTTTGACGCTGGAACGAGAAGCGCACGGCCACGCCGCGCGTGCTGCCGCGCGACCGACGCCGGCGATCAACGATCTCTGGTACAAGAACGCGGTCATTTACTGCCTTTCCGTCGGCACCTTCATGGACGCCAACGGAGACGGAGTCGGTGACTTCTCGGGGCTCATGCGCCGACTGGACTACCTCCACGGGCTCGGTATCACCGCGATCTGGCTCATGCCGTTCCAGACCTCGCCCGGCTGCGACGACGGCTACGATGTGTCCGACTACTACGGCGTGAATCCCGCGTACGGGACATTGGGCGACTTCGTCGAGTTCACCCACGGCGCCAAGCAGCGGGGGATTCGCGTCATCATCGATCTGGTGGTCAATCACACCTCCGACCAGCATCCGTGGTTTCAGGAGGCGCGCCGCGATCCCAAGTCCAGGTACCGCGACTGGTACATCTGGTCCGATAAGAAGCCGGCCAACGCGAACCAGGGCATGATATTTCCCGGCGTGCAGAAGTCGACCTGGTCCTATGACAAGGAGGCGCGCGCCTGGTATTTCCACCGCTTCTACGACTTCCAGCCGGACCTCAACACCTCGAACCCACATGTCCAGGCGGAGATCCTCAGGATCATGGGGTTCTGGATCCAGCTCGGGGTCTCCGGGTTCCGGATGGATGCGGTGCCGTTCCTGATCTCGACCAAGGGCGGGCGCGTCAAGAAGGCGGTGGCGCAATTCGAGATGCTGCGATCGCTGCGCGCGTTCCTTCAGTGGCGGGTCGGCGACTCCATCATCCTGGCCGAGGCGAACGTCTCACCGGAAACCGGCCTGGACTATTTTGGCAAGGACGGCGACCGGCTACACATGATGTTCAATTTCCATGTCAACCAGAACCTGTTCTACGCGTTGGCCGCGTCCGACTGCCGCCCGCTCGTGCGCGCCCTGAAGGCCACGAACTATCGGCCGGAGGCGGCGCAGTGGAGCCTGTTCCTGCGTAACCACGACGAGCTGGACCTGGGCCGGCTGACCGAGGAGCAGCGCCAGCAGGTGTTCAAGGTCTTCGGCCCCGAGGAGAGCATGCAGCTCTACGACCGGGGCATCCGGCGTCGGCTCGCCCCCATGCTCAACGGCGATCGGCGGCTCATCGAGCTTGCCTACAGTCTGTTGTTCACGCTGCCGGGGACGCCGGTTCTCCGCTATGGCGATGAGATCGGTATGGGCGACGACTTGAAGCTGCCTGAGCGCAACTGCGCGCGCACGCCGATGCAGTGGTCGGCGGAGCCCCATGGAGGATTCACCACTGCGGACAAGCCCGTCCTGCCCGTGATCAGCGAGGGGCCCTACAGCTATCAGCATGTCAACACCGCGGAGCAACGCCGGGATCCGAAGTCCTTGCTCAACTGGACCGAGCGCATCGTCCGCATGCGGAAAGAGATCCCGGAGGTCGGCTGGGGCGAGTTCGAGGTGCTGCCGATCCGGAGTCCCTCGGTTCTGGCCATCCGCTATGACTGGCGCAACAACTCGGTGGTGTTCCTGCACAATCTCTCGGATAGCCCGCGGGAGGTGACGTTCGCTACCGGCGTGCGCGGCCCGGAAGGCCGGGTGCTGGTGAATCTGCTGAGCGATAACCACAGCTACGCGGCCAAGGACGGTAAGCATCACCTGCTCCTCGAGGCGTACGGGTATCGCTGGTACCGGGTCGGCGGCCTCGACTACCTGCTCAAGCGCAGCGAGATCGAGACGCCCTCGCGGGACTGAGCGGCGCCCGGCCGTGGATCGGATGACCTGGTGGCGGACGGCGGTGATGTACCAGATCTACCCCCGCTCGTTCCAGGACGGCGACGGCAACGGCGTCGGGGATTTGCGCGGCATCAGACAGCGGTTGCCGTACCTGAGCGAGCTGGGCGTCGACGCCATCTGGATCTCGCCCATATTCCCTTCGCCGATGGCCGATTTCGGGTACGACATCTCCGACTACACCGGAATCGATCCGCTCTTCGGGTCGCTGGAGGAGTTCGATGCGCTCCTGGCGGCCGCCCACGCGCACGGTCTCAAGGTCATACTCGATCTGGTGCCGAACCACACCTCCGACCAGCATCCCTGGTTCCGGGAGAGCCGCTCCTCCCGACAGAGCGCGAAGCGCGACTGGTATATCTGGCGCGATCCGGCGCCGGACGGCGGGCCCCCGAACAACTGGCTATCGGCGTTCGGCGGCGGCGCGTGGCAGCGGGACGAGCGCACCGGCCAGTACTACTACCACGCGTTCCTGGCCGTCCAGCCCGATCTCAACTGGCGCAACCCGGCGGTCCGCGAGGCGATTCACGACGTCATGCGCTTCTGGCTTCGTCGGGGGGTGGACGGGTTCCGCGTGGACGTGATCTGGCATCTGCTCAAGGACGACCAGTACCGCGACAACCCGCCGAACCCCCGCTTTCAGGGGGGCCAGCCGCCGCATCACGCCGTGGTCCCGCTCTATACGACCGACCTGCCCGAGGTGCACGAGGCCATCGCGGGACTCCGGCGGGTGCTCGACGAGTTTCCGGACCGGGTCCTGCTCGGCGAGATCTATCTGCCGATCGAGCGGCTCGTCGCGTACTACGGCCGCGAGCTCGAGGGTACCCACCTGCCGTTCAACTTCGCGCTGCTCGAAGCGCCGTGGCGGGCACGCGACATCGCGAAGCTCATCGACGACTACGAAGCCGCGCTGCCACCGGGCGGCTGGCCCAACTGGGTGCTGGGCAACCATGACCAGCCTCGTATTGCGGGCCGCGTCGGTCCGGAACAGGCGCGTATCGCCGCCATGCTGCTGCTCACGCTGAGGGGAACGCCCACCATCTACTACGGCGACGAGATCGGTATGCCGCAGGTGCGCATCCCGCCCGATCGCGTGCGCGACCCGTTCGAGCGGAACGTGCCCGGCATCGGATGTGGCCGAGACGGGGCGCGCACCCCCATGCAATGGGACGCCACGCCCCACGCCGGTTTTTCCACGGTGGAGCCGTGGCTGCCGGTAGCGACCGGGTTCGGAACCGACAACGTCGAACGCGAGCGGCGGGACCCCACGTCCATCTACAATCTCTACCGCCGGCTGATCGCGGTGCGCCGGCGGTCGCCGTCGCTGCTGGTCGGCCACTACCGGCCGATCGTGGCGAACGGGGATCTGCTGCTGTTCGTGCGCGAGCACGAGAGCGAGCGCACCCTGGTCGGCTTGAATCTGGGCGGACAAGCCATCGCGGCGAGGTTTCCCGCCCAGCAGCTTCGAGGCGAAATCGTGGTGTCGAGCGCCGGGGATCGTGATGGCGCGGCCGTCACCGGCGATATCACGCTGAGCGGCCACGAGGGGGTGGTGGTGGCGCTCGCGCCCAACGTGGTGGTGTCGCGCTAATGGGAAGCGGACGTCTTGCGCGATTTCTTGCGGGTCGGCAGTTTCGAAAGCCAGCGCGCGGAGCGGCCGAACGTTCTTTGAATGGATTCGTCGCTGACCAGGCGCGCGCCATCGGCATGATACTCCAGCACGAGCTTCCGGGTGTGAAATGCCTCGAGCTCGGCGCGGTGTCCGACGCTGATGATGGTCGCTTCGGGGAGCCGCTCCAGCAGGAGTTGCATCAACTGCTCCTGGCCCAGCGGATCGAGCGCGGCGGTGGCTTCATCCATCACGATGATTTCCGGGCGCTGGATGAGCACACGGGCAAACGCGAGCCGCTGTTTTTCGCCGCCGGAGAGCACGTGTTCCCAAGTCGTATCTTCATCGAGCCGATCGAGAAAATGACCCAACCCCACTTCCTCGACGGTGGTACGGACCACGGCATCGTCGACCTCCTCGGGCGAGAGCGGATACGTCACCGCCCGCCGCAGCGTCCCCAGCGGCACGTAGGGCGCTTGCGGCATCAAGAACAGGCCCTCGAATTTGATCAGGATTTCTCCCCGGCCCCACGGCCATAGGCCGGCGATCGCCCGCACCAGCGTGCTCTTGCCCGTGCCGGATTCGCCGACGACGAGCACCTTTTCGCCGCGCGCGATCTCGATGTCAGCTTCGTTCACCACCGCGCTTCCGTCGTCCAGCGTTACCGAGAGGTCCCGCAGCCGAAGCGCGCCCGCCTCCGCTGGCTTGCGAACGATGCGGCCGGTCGTTTCCTCCCGCTCCGCACGCTCCAGGCGGTCCAGCGACACCAAGAGTGAGGCCAATCGGGACGCGGAGGCGGTCCAATCGGCGAGACGTGGATAGTTTTCGACCAGCCAATTGAACGCCACCTGCACGATCAGGAAGGCGGAGGCGGCTTGCATGACTTCACCAAGGGTCATGGTCCCGGCCACGTACTTGGGGGCGCACAGGAGAATCGGAATGATCGGCGCGAGGCCGTTACTGCTGTGGGACACAAGCGTGGTGCGGACGTACTGCATCATGAGCTCGTACCAGCGCTGGCGGACGGTGGTGAATGCTCCGTCGAGGCCGGCGCGCTCCTCATTGCCCCCGCCCAGTATCGCGATGCTCTCGCCGTTTTCCCGGAGGCGCGTGAGCATGTACCGGTAATCCGCCTCCGCCTGATTCTTGTTCTCGGAGACGGTGACAAAGCCTCGGGCAATCATGACCATCGATCCGCTGGCCAGCGCGGCATAGGTGAAGGCGGCCACGACCAGGAAACCCGGGATACGGAGTACCGTACTTCCGAGCGGGATCATGAGCTCGCCGCCGATGAACCAGAGGACGCCGATGAAGACGATCGCGGAGGTGACGGCGGAGAAGACGCCGACCAAGAATTCGACCGGTGCCTCGACGCTCAGACGCAGATCCTCGGCCACGCGATATTCCGGATTGGTGTGATCGCCCGGAACCAGGTTGAGTTGGTAATACCGGCCTCTGGTGAGCCATTGATCAAGCACGTGCGCGTTCAGCCAGTCGCGCCACCGGCGCTGCAGGGTCATTTTTGCATACGTGGCCGCGGCCGCCACGCCCACGACGGCGGCGATCAGAGGGAAGAAGATCACGGTTTGGTAGAGCACGCCGCCGCCATCGCGCTTGTCGAGGGCATCGAACATCACGCGGTGCCATACGTTCAGCCGATACTGGAGGGCGAGATTCACCAGGGCAATGGCGATGACCGCGAACGTCAATGACCACGCGGTGCGCCCGCCACCTTCCCGCCAGAAACCCAGCGCCGCTTCCCAAAAACGGGCGAGAAGGTATTGGCGGCTTTGCTGGTCCTCGTCCGGAATCATCGGTGGCCCGTTCTCCTGCGCCGTCTTTTGCTGGGTTCGGCCGATGCCTCGCGCTATTCATCACTATGATACTCAATCAGGGAGGCTCGATGAACACGCCGTCGGCGAGATTGGGCGGCGAAGCGCCTGAGAGTCGAGGCGGAGCGAAAGACGCAGCGAAAGACGCAGCTATTTGCGCGGGTCTAGAGCCCAGGCCCGTCGAGGATCTCGCGAACCTTGGTGAGGAGGTCATCGGGGGTGAAGGGCTTCGGCAGCAGCGGGCCGATGAGGTTGGTGAGTCCGCGGCCCAGTATGGCTTCGGGTGCGTAGCCTGACATGTAGAGCACCTTCGTCTCGGGGCGCATCGCGCTCACGCGCTCGGCAAGCTCACGGCCATTCATCCGGGGCATCACCATATCCGTGAGCAACAAGTGGATCGGACCGCGGTGGTGTTCCGCGATGCGAAGGGCGTCGACTGCCTCACCCGCGGTGAGCACGGTATAGCCCGTCATGGTGAGAATCTCCTGCGCGAGATCACGCACCGTTTCCTCATCCTCGACCAGGAGCAGCGTCTCGTGGTGCCGCGTCTCCGAAGCTCCCGTTTCCCGGTGCTCGGCCGGGGCCACCGGTTCCTCCGAACGAGGCAGATAGACCCGCACCGATGTGCCTCGATCCACCGCGCTTTCGACCTCGATGGAGCCACGGTGCTGCTTGACGATGCCGTGGACGGTGGAGAGCCCCAGCCCCGTGCCCCGACCGACCTCCTTCGTCGTGAAGAATGGCTCAAAGATCCGCGCCTGGACCTCCGCGCTCATTCCGGCTCCCGAGTCCGACACCGCCAGCATCACGTGGGGGCCGGAGGAGGCATTGGGATGCTGGACCACGAACGCGGCGTCGAGGTCGACCTCGGCGACCTCGATGCTGATCTGCCCGCCCCGGGGCATGGCGTCGCGAGCATTGACGGCGAGGTTCGTGATGACTTGCTCGAGCTGGGCCTGGTCCGCCTTCACGCGGCCCGCGCGCGATCCACGAACGACGAGCTCGATGTCCTCGCCGATGAGCCGTTGCAGCATCGGCGTGAGGTCGTCCACCACCGCCCGGAGCGCCACGATCTTCGGCGCCAGCACCTGCTGGCGGCTGAACGCGAGCAGCTGCCGGGTCAGAGCCGCCGCGCGCGCGGCCGTCCGCTCGATCATCTCGATATTCCGTCGGAGCGGATGGTCGGGTCCCAGGCCCGACAGGAGGATCTGGGCGCGCCCGGTGATGACCGTGAGCAGGTTGTTGAAATCGTGCGCGATCCCGCCCGCGAGCTGACCGATCCCTTCGATCTTCTGCGCCTGGCGCAGCTGGGCTTCGGCCTGCTCCTTCTCCGCTTGGGCGTGCCTCCGCTCCGTGATGTCGCGAGAGACGCCGATGACGCCGATCGCGGTGCCGGCATCGTCGCGCAGAAAGGAAAGGGTTGTCTCCACCCAGACGGTCGATCCGTCCTTCCGGAGCAGCTCGAGCTCGAGGGTCCGGGAGCGCGAGGGGCCCCCGTGCTTCGATTGTTCGAAGGTCAACTCTTCGGCGAACGTCCGGGCGGCGAGCTCGAGCGATGCCGGCGTCGCGCGCTGCTCCCTCGTCTGCGAGAGCGTCTCCGCGACGCTATAGCCCCGGAGTCGCTCGATCGACGGACTGATGTACGCGAGCTGGAAATCCAGGTCAAAGAGCGCGATCACGTCCTGGACGTTCTCGGCGAGCAACCGGTACCGTCGTTCGCTGTCCCGCAGCGCGGTCTCGGCCCGCGTGCGCTCGGTGATGTCGCGAATGAACGCGCTGAAGGTGACGACGGACCCCACTCGGGCCGGGGAGATCGAGAGCTCGATGGGAAACTCGTGCCCATCCCGATGAAGGGCGGACAGCTCGATCCGCTTGTTGAGCACCGGACCTTCTCCGGTCGCCAGGTACCGCGCGAGGCCGTTCGTGTGCGCGGCACGGTAGCGCTCCGGAATGATGGTCTCCGACAGCGAGCGCCCCAGAATCTCCCCACGCGGCCAGCCGAACGTCGCCTCGGCCTGCGGATTCCAGCCCCTCACCCGGCCGGCGGCGTCGATCGTGACCACCACGTCAAGCGCGTTCTCCACGATGAGCCGGGTGCGCTCTTCATTCTCGCGGAAGGCGTCCCGGAGCCGCATGTGCGCGATCGCGATCGCCAGCTGGGCCGCCACTTCCTGCGCGATGGCGATCTGCTCGGGGGGAAACTGTCCCGGGGCTCCGCCAAAGCTCAGCCCGCCGATGAGCTCGCCCTCCGCAATCATGGGCACCACCATGTACTCGTGGACGCCCGAGGCGAGCAGCGCCTCCACCGCTTCGCTGTGGGGCTGGGCGGTGGCCTCGACCACCTGCAGCTCCCCCCGCTGCAGGCCGTCGATATCCCCCATCAGCGAGAGTGGGAAGCGGACTCCAGGGCCGCCGCGGATCCGGCGGCGGCCCGCCGCCGCGAGCCATTCTGCTTCGCCGGTCTCGAAGTCGAACAGGTTCACGATCGCGCGCGGCACCCCCAGCAATTCCCGCAGCCGCCCGAGGACTGCCTCGGCCACCGCCACTGGCGGCTCCCCGGCGATCACCCCGCGATCGATCTCATGCAAGAGGCTGAGCCGCTCGGCGGCCTTGGCGAGTGCCGCTTCGCTCTCGCGCAGCTCGGCGGTCCGGTCCCGCACGCGTGTCTCCAGGCGCGCCGCCAGCGGACCCACCCGGGTCCAAACCAGCGCCACCCCGCCCACGGTGACGGTCGCCACGAGGAGCGTGGCCAGCCCGACCTGGCGCCGGATGGGCGCGTAGATCTCATCCACATCGACCTTGAGGACGGCCACCAGGCCAGAGCCCGGCAGTTGTGTGAACGCTCCGAGGACCCGGTGGCCACGGTAGTCGAGGCTGGTGCTCACACCGGGGCCCTCGGTGAGCGCCCGCTGCGCGAGTCGCGGTGGGCCTCTCTCGGCGTACGGCACGACGATGGTCCCCCTCGAAAGGCGCGAGGGGAAGCAGTGGAACGCGGGTCCGGCGGGACTGCACAGCAGAAACTCGGCGCTGGCGAAGCCGGTCTGGTTCCCGAGGAGCAGCTGGGTGATCCGGGGGAGACGCTGCTCTGCCATGACGCTGCCGAGAGCGCCATCGGCATCCCGCAGGGCCAATTCGTGGCGCAGCGACATGTCCCCCCGCCACACGAGCTTGGCATTTCCGCCCTGATCGAGCGGTACCTCCAGGGTGGACGCGGAGGGCGTCTCGCCCGCTCGTGCGACCTCCTCGCCGCCGGGAAGAGTCACCGAGAGCATGGAAAAGTCGTGCGGCAGAAAGCTCTCGAGCACGCCCTGAATCACCCGGCGGGCTTCCTGATCGCGCGGCGGCCCTGGGGTGAGAATCCGGAGGTACCGCAGCATGTTGGGACGGGTGGTGATGATCTCGGCCCGGGTTGCGCGCAACTCCAGATTGGTGGTGAGCTCGGCGAGGTGCGCATCGAGCAAGTGGCGCAGCTCACTTGCCATTGAGCGCCGGAGCTGCGATTCGAGTGCCGAGATTCCCACGATCCCCATGGCGCTGGCCGCGACGATCAACGCGAGGGCCGCCGTCCAGGTGATGCGCTGCTCGTCGCTGACCGGCCGCGACGGCTGCGCTCCGGCGCGGCCAGCTGCGAGTAGCCCCGCTCCGAGGAGGATGAACGCAGCCGCTGAATGTACGGCAACGGAGCCGAACGAATACCACGTGTACAGGAATACGACCTCGAACGCGTAGCCGAGCAGTCCCAAGGCCCCGACCGCCACCACCGCCCCACTGAGCGCCAGGGTCATGGAGCCGACGGCACCGTGACGTGCGCCGCGCTCGGTGAGGAGGAACGCCGATGCCGACAGCAGAAAGCCGACCGCGGTCGCCACGGCCATTCGGCCCGGATTGAGCTCTGGAGGTGTCTTGGGGTCCCGGAAGAGTAGCTCGTCGATTCCGAGGTTCCAGGAGGTGCCATATTCGATGACGGTCGCCACGGCGATCATCAGGACAAGGGTGGCCGCGAGGCGGGCGGCGCCTCGAGCGTTCCGGCCCTCACGGGCCAGTAAGCAGAGCCCGGCGCCCAGGAGCACGAAGCAGACCGCGGTATTCGGCTTCATCGTCGCCTGGCCTGGCAACACGCCGGTCAGATTCGGGATGTCGAACAGCCAGCCGCCGAGCACCAGGAAACCCAGCACGGTGACCGAGGCGCCGGCCACGACCGAGGTGCGCGTGAGGAAGACGTCGAGAGGGGAATCGGGAGCATTCACGGTTGAGACCCCCGATACAGCTTTATCCTACGTGGTCCATCTTACGTCATTTCTTCTCGGCTCGTGCCGGGCTGGCCCGAGCTCGCGCGGCAGAAGGGAGCACCACTCGTCGCCTCATCCCCCATGTCGAGAACGTTCCCTCCTTGACGCTTCGGTGTCACTGAGAGTGGAGTCCGCTTGATCTTCCCGCCTCGGACTGTCGGACCAGGGATCGGAACCCAGCAGATTCGGGCCCCAATCAGGTCAGATCCCTCGATTGCTTCGCCTGGCATCGGCCATGCACCCTGACTACGCCGCTCGCCGGAATTCCCTCCTCTGGGAGATCGAGTGACGGGCAAATCAGGTCACGCTCCCGGAGAAGGGCTCAACGGTTTTCCTTGGGGAGGAACCCATGCCCAGACCGAGAATCGTCCAGGCCATCCTCGTCGTCCTGGTGCTGGCTTTGCCGTCTCCGGTCGTCTTCGCCGAGGAGACGCGCGCGCTGACGCCGCGACCGTCGCTCTCACTCGGGTCGGAGGTTGACGTCCGCACGCTCCACGGGGGGCCTTTCGCGGTGCCGCCGGGCCAAGCGGTAGCCGAACAGAAGAAGCCGCTCCTGGTTCCGGATGTCGAAGAGCTGCGGCGGTTGAAGGGACGCCTGCAGGTGCCGGGCGCGCTCCCTCAGGGACCGAACTTCGTCAATGACACGGCGGGTCCGTCCGCACCGCCGGTGACCGCGCCCGCGGTTTCTCAGCAATTCGAGGGCTTGAGCCAGGTGGACAACGTCGCGACCACCGGGGCCGCCGGCCTGCCGCCGGACCACAACCTCGGGGTGGGGCCCAACGAGATCTTCCAGATGGTCAACCAGGTCGGCCGCATCACGGACAAGAGCGGCTCGCCGAACTCGGCCGCGACGTTCGATCTGGCGACCTTCTTCTCGATTTTCTTCCAGGGTTCGGACCCGCGGATCATCTATGATGCCGACAGCGGCCGGTGGTTCGCAACGTACCTGGACTTCGAGCCGTTCTTCTCCTACTCAGCGATCACCCTCGCGGTCTCGACCTCGAGCTCGCCGACGCTGTTCTGCAAGTACCAGATCCCGGGACCGACCAACGTGCTTCAAGACTTTCCCCAGCTCGGGGTGAGCCACGACAAGGTCGTGGTCTCCTACAACGGGTACCGGTTCCCGGCGCTCACGAGCTACGCGGGCGCGGGATATTACGTGGTCGACAAAGCGGCCCTCCTCGCCTGCGCCTCATCGGTGACCGCGGCCGAGGCGGCGCCCGATCCGGCCCGCGCCACGATCTTCCCTGTCCAGTCCCTCGGCAGCACGAACGACCTCTACATGGCGATGCACACTCCGTCCAGCAGCTCCCTGGCCCTCATGACGGTCAGTGGTGTGCCCGGGGTCGCCGTCGTCACCGAGACCACCGCATCGCTCCCCGTCAACCCGTGGGTTGCGCCACCGCCGGCCGTTCAGCAGGGCACGAGCGGCGCGCTCCTCGACACGGGGGATGACCGCGTGCTGAGCGCCGCGTGGCAGAACGGATCCCTTTGGCTCGCCGGGAACGAGGGCTGCACGCCGGCGGGCGACACAGAAGTCCGGAGCTGTCTGCGGCTGATCGAAGCCCGCACGGACACCGTGAGCGTCATGCAGGACATGACCTTCGGCGCCGGGGGTTCCTACTACTACTATCCCGCGGTCCGTCCCGACGCCTTCGGGAACGCCCATGTCGTGTTCACGGCATCTTCGGCGAGCGCGTATGCGAGCGTTCGCACCAGCGGCCGCCAGGCCACGGACCCTCTGAACACGCTTCAGGCCTCGAGCCTCCTCCGCATCGGGGAAGGCGAGCAGACCTACCAGCCCGGGCGCATGGGGGACTACGCCGGAGCGGCCGTCGATCCGAGCGCCCCTCAGACGGTCTGGGTCATCGGCGAGTACATCCGCGCTCCCGACTTCAGCATCTTCGGTACGGGCGGCTTGGCCGATTGGGGGACGTACGTGGCCCAGCTCAGCTTCTCGGCCGCGCCGCCGCCGACCTTCCCCCTCACGGTCACAAAGGCGGGCACCGGGAGCGGCACCGTGGCCAGCAGCGACGGGAAGATCGACTGCGGCCTGGACTGCTCGGACTCCTACCTGAGCGGTAGCGTCGTGACGCTGTCCGCGACTGCGGCAGCAGGGTCGGTCTTCAAGGGCTGGAGCGTCAACGGGAACGTGAGCGTCTGTGGCACGGGCCCGTCCTGCACGCTCACCGTCAGCGCGGACACGAGCGTCACCGCGACCTTCAGCCCCGTCCCCCAGACCTTCAACCTCACCACGGTCCGGGTCGGCTCGGGGAGCGGTGCGGTGACCAGCGGCGATGGCAAGATCAACTGCGGCGCGACCTGCTCCGCCTCCTATGCCGATAACAGCAGCGTGACCCTGACCGCCATTGCCGCGCGCAACTCCGGGTTCAGCGGCTGGAGCGGCGGCGGATGCAGCGGCACGGGCGCCTGCACGCTGACCATCCACGCCAACACGAACGTGAGCGCGACGTTCAACAAGAAGGGGAAGAAGTAACGGCGACGGGCCACTGAACGCACGCGCGGGGTCACGGATCGCTCCGTAACCCCGCGTGAAGAACGGGGGCGCGACCTCCGCGGCACCACCTCCCAGATTGGCCGAGCGCGCAGAAACTCGGAATACTTCTCGATGGCTGCGCGGATTGCCCGTCCACCCCCTCGCTCGGGCTCATGCTCGCCGGCGGCCTTCGGGACTGGCTGGACCCGCAAACCCCCTCCCGGGCGTAGAATCCCCCTGGAGGTTCAGCCATGCCACCTACCAAGCTCGCGCACGTCGTGTTCCAGACGAATCGCTTGAAGGAGATGAGCGACTGGTACTGCTCGGTCCTCAGCGGGCACATCGTCTACCAGAACCCCCACCTCTGCTTCGTGACGTACGACGAGGAGCATCACCGGGTCGCCTTCGTCGATTTCGGCCCCCTGACCCCGCGCGATCCGGCGGCGGGAGGGGAGCTGATGGTCAAGGCCACCGACCAGCCCGGCCTCCATCACGTCTCATTCACGTTCGGATCGATGGAGGAGTTCCTCGGCAACTACGTCCGCCTCAAGGGCCTCGGCGTCCGTCCGTTCTTCTGCGTCAACCACGGGCCCACGACCTCGATGTATTATCGTGACCCGGACGGCAACCGCATCGAGCTCCAGATCGACAACTTCGCCACCGCCGAGGAGGGGCAGGCCTGGATGCACTCGGCGGCGTTCGACCGGAACCCGATCGGGGTCGAGTTCGATCCGGACGAGCTCACCAAGAAGTTCCGGGCGGGCGTGCCCCTGGCCGAGTTGGTCGCCCGGGAGTGAGCGGCGTGAACACAGGGGAGGGAGCTATGCCACGAGTGACAGGCCTCGGTCACGTCGGCCTCTACGTCCGCGACCTCGAGCGGATGGTGGGGTTCTACCGCGACCTCATGGGCATGCAGATCACCAAGCAGAACTGGCGCCTGGGCATCGTCTTCCTGAGCGCCGACCCCGAGGCGGTCGATCACGAGGTCGCCCTCATGCGTGGTCGCCCATCCGCGGAGGACCCTCACCTCATCCAACAGATCTCCATGCGCGTGGCCAGCCTCGACGACCTGCGCGCCTTCCATCGCCGCCTGCGGGCGGAGGGCTATCGCATCGACAACGTCGTCAACCACGCGAGCGCGATCGGCTGCTACTTCTTCGACCCCGAGGGCAATCGCACCGAGGTGTTCTGGGTCACCGGGCGGCCGAGCTGGGTGCCGGTCGCGAATCCCATCGACATCGAGCAGCCCGACGAAGTCGTCCTCGCGGAGGTGGACCGCTTGTGGGAGCAGGTGCGCCACGTGCCGGTCGGCGGCACGATGGCCGACGAGCCGGCGACACTCCAGATCGGGCGTTAGCGCAACCCGCGGCGAAGGCTCTCCAAAGGAGAAGACCCATGTCGGTGAGACTCACTCGTCGGACGTTTCTCACGGGCTCGGCCGCCGCGATCGCGCTGCCGGCGCCGGCCTTCGCGCAGCCGAAGCCCATCAAGATCGGGCTCCTCACCGTCAAGACCGGCCCGCTCGCCGCCGGTGGCATCCAGATGGAGCAGGGAACCATCCGTTTCCTGAAGGACCGGAACTACACGCTGGCCGGCCGCAAGGTCGAGCTCGTGGTCGGAGACACCGGCGGCAACCCCGCCGGCACCAAGACCAAGACCCAGGAGCTGGTCGAGCGGGACAACGTCGACATGATCTTCGGCCCGCTCGCCGCGTTCGAGCTGCTCGCGATCAGCGAGTATACCGCGCAGGCGAAGATGCCCGTCTTGAGCCTCGCCGCCGCCGAGGACATGACCCAGCGCAAGCCGAACCCGTACTTCATCCGCGCCTCCGCCACCTCGTCGCAGAACATGCACCCGCTCGCCGACTACGCGGCGAAAGAGCTGAAGTTCAAGCGCGTCATCACCATCGCGGACGACTTCGCGTTCGGGCACGAGCAGATGGCCGGTTTCCAGCGGGCCTTCGAGGACGCGGGCGGCCGCGTCGTGATGAAGCTCTGGCCGCCGCTGGTGACGCCGGACTACACGCCGTACATCGCCCAGATCAGCGGCGTCGACGCAGTCGTCCAGGGCTTCGCCGGCTCCAATCCTCTGAAGTTCATGAAGCAGTACCGCGACGCGGGGCTCAAGCTGCCCGTGCTCGGCGGCGGGGTCGCCTGCGACGACGCGCTTCTGAAGAGCTACGGCGACGAGGCGATCGGCCTGATCTCCTGCTCCGCGTACACAGGCGACCTCGACACGCCGAGCAACAAACGCCTCATCGAGGGGATGGTCAAGGACTACGGCAATATCCCCGGCCTCTACTCGGCCGGCCTCTACATCAACGGCCAGGTCGCGGAGGCGGCGCTGGAGAAGACGGGGGGCAAGACGGACGACCGGGAGGCCTTCAACCGCGCCATGCGCAGCGTCTCCCTCACCGACACGCCGCGCGGCCCCTTCACCTTCGACCGGCTCGGCAACGTCGTGGGCACCTTCTACATCCGGCGGTGCGAGCGGAAGGGCGACCGGCTCGTGAACACCACCATCAAGACCTATCCCAAGGTCAGCCAGTTCTGGACGTACGACGAGAAGTGGTTCCTGGCGCAGCCGGTGTACTCGCGCGATTACCCGCCGTTGAAAAGCTGAACGGAGGCCGCCGAGCGTGAGCCTCTGGCTGCTGCTGGCCGTCAACAGCATCACGCTCGGCGGCCTGCTGTTTCTCCTATCGGCGGGGTTCTCGCTGATCTTCGGATTGATGAAGATCCCGAACCTCACCCACGGCTCCTTCTTCATGCTGGGCGCCTACCTCGCGACGAGCCTCATCGCGCGCGGCTTCGATTTCTGGACCGCCGCGATCCTGGCCGGCCTGGGGGTGGCCGTCTTCGGCGGGATCGTCGAGCGCCTCGTCCTGCGCCGGCTGGCCGGCGCCGAGCTGGCGCAGGTGCTGGTCACCCTCGGCCTGTCGTTCATGGTGGCCGACGTCTGCCTGATGGTGTGGACCGGTGATCCCATCCGCATCGACACGCCGCCGGGGCTCCGCGGCACCACCGCGGTGATGGGCTTCGCCTTTCCCACCTACCGGCTCGCCATCAGCGTGATCGCGGTCGTCTTCGCGGCGGGGCTCTGGCTGCTCCTCGATCGTACCCGGCTCGGGGCGATGATTCGCGCGGGCGTCGACGACCCGGCGATGGCGCGGGTGGCCGGCATCCGCGTGTCGCGCCTGTTCACGGTCGTCTTCTGCCTCGGCGCCTGGCTGGCGGGCTTTGCCGGCGTCATGGGCGGGCCGATCCTCTCGGTCTACCCCGGCCTCGACGGCGAGATGCTGCCGCTGGCCCTCGTGGTGGTGATCCTCGGGGGCAGCGGCAGCCTCGTGGGCTCGCTCGTCGGCAGCTTCATCGTGGGCTTCCTCTACAACTTCGGGCAGGCGATGTTCCCGGAGGTCGCCTACGTCGTGCTGTTTCTGCCCATGCTGATCGTCCTGGTGGTGCGGCCGCAGGGCCTCTTCGGGCGGCAGCCGGCGTGAAGCGCGCGGTGCTCGCCGTCTCCCTCACCGCGCTGGCCACCGTCCCCCTGTGGGTGCCCGGCACCTTCTACGTCAATATCGCGAGTCAGATCCTGCTCTACTCGATCTTCGCGCTCGGCGTCAACGTGCTGGCGGGCTACGCGGGGCTCGTGTCGCTCGGTCACGCCGGCCTGTTCAGCATCGCCGCGTACACCGGCGCGAAGGTCCTCTCCGCCGGCCACGGCCATCTCGCGGGCGACGCGGCCGCGCTGGCGGTCACCCTGCTCGCCGCCGCGGTGTTCGCGGCGCTCGCCCTGCGGGGCACCGGGCTCGGCTTCGTGATGATCACCGTCGCGCTGGGGCAGATCGTCTGGGGGGTCGCCTATCGCTGGATCAGTCTCACCAACGGTGACAACGGCATCTCGATCTCGGGCCGGCCGAGTCCGTTCGGACTGTCGCTCGCGGCGCCGCGGAGCTTCTACTGGGCCACCTTCCTCGTGTTCCTCCTCGCGCTCGCTTCCATGTCCGTCTTCGTCCACTCGCCGCTCGGCGCGGCGGTGCGCGGGACCCGCGACCAGCCGCGGCGCATGACCGCGCTCGGCTACCACGTCTGGATGATCCGCTTCGTCGCGTTCCTCTTCTCGGGGCTGTGGACCGGCGCGGCCGGCCTGCTCTATCTCTACTACCACCAGTTCGTCAGCCCCCAGGCGGTGGCCCTCACCGCCTCCGCGGAGGCGCTCCTCATGGTGATCGCCGGGGGCACCGCCACCCTCCTCGGCCCGGTGGTGGGCGCCGGCCTCGTCGTCGTGGTCAAGAACGTGGCCAGCGCCTACATCGAGCGCTGGAACTTCGTCCTCGGCGCCATCTTCGTCCTCATTGTCGTCTTCATGCCCGACGGGCTCGTCCCCGGCCTCGCGCGCCTCGCCCGCCGCGCCACCGCGGGGTGGCGGCCGCCGGCCGCGGTGGCGGTGGCCGCGCCGCGCGAAGGGACCCGGCCGTGAGCGCCCTCGCCGTGCGGGGCCTCGACAAGTCCTTCGGGGGACTGCAAGTGACGTCCTCGGTCAGCCTCGCCGTCGAGCCGGGCGAGCGGCGGCTGATCATCGGCCCGAACGGCGCCGGCAAGACCACCCTCTTCAACCTCGTCACCGGGGAGGTTCGCCCCGACCGGGGCACGATCACACTCTTCGGCGAGGACATCACGCGCGTGCCCGGCCGACGGCGCGCGCACCTCGGCATGGCGCGCACCTACCAGATCATCACGCTCTTCCCGCGTGACACGCTGCTCCGCAACGTGACCCTGTCGCTGCTGGGGCTCACGCCCCTGCGCTGGAACCCGTTCGTGCGCCTCGACGCGCAGACGGCGCTGGTCGCGCGCGCCCGCGAGGTGCTCGCGCGGGTCGGCCTCGGCCCCCTCGCCGAGCGCCCCCTCGCCCAGACCTCGTACGGGGAGCGCCGCCGCGTGGAGATCGCGATGGCTCTCGCCCAGAACCCCCGCGTCCTCCTGCTCGACGAGCCCTTCGCCGGCCTGTCGCTGGAGGAGCGACGCGACGTGCTGACCCTCGTCACCGGGATCCCCCGCGACATGACGATCGTGATGATCGAGCACGACATGGACGTGGCGCTCGACTTCGCCGAGCGCATCACCGTGCTCCACTTCGGCGAGGTGGTGGTCGAGGGGACCCGCGCCGAGGTGGTCGCGCACCCGCGCACCCGCGAGATCTACCTTGGCGAGTGAGGCGCTGGTCCTGGAGGAGGTCGACGCCTTCTACGCTGACAGCCACGTGTTGCACCGCGTGTCGCTGCGACTGGGTGAAGGGCGGCTGCTCGGCCTCCTCGGCCGGAACGGGGCCGGCAAGTCGACGTCGATGAGCGTGACCGTCGGCCTGCTACCGCCCCGCGGGGGACGGGTCGCGGTGTTCGGCCACCTGGTGACCGGCCGCGCTCCGGAGACCATCGCCGCGCGCGGCGTCGCCCTCGTGCCCCAGGGGCGCCGGGTCTTCCCGAGCCTCACCGTGCGCGAGAACCTCGTGGTGGCCGCGCGGCGGCCCCGCGGGGCCGCCGGGCGCCCGTGGACGCTCGAGACCGTCGCCGAGCTCTTCCCCCACCTGCACCAGCGCCGGGACCAGCTCGCCGCCTCGCTCTCCGGCGGCGAGCAGCAGATGCTCGCGATCGGCCGCGCGCTGATGTCGAACCCCCGCGTGCTGCTGATGGACGAGCCCTCCGAAGGCCTCGCGCCGCAGATCGTGGCCGAGGTCATGGCGACGATCCGGAGGCTGAAGGCGCAGGGCCTGTCGATCGTGCTGGTCGAGCAGAACCCGAAGCTGGTGTTCGACGTCGCCGACGACATCGTGATCCTCAATAGCGGCCGCGTCGTCGTGGACGCGTCCGCCGCCGAGCTCCGCCGGAGCGGGGCCGACCTCCGGCAGCATCTCGGCATCTACTGAAAGGAAGGTGAGCCATGCTCTTCACGTGTCCGGCCGACGTTGCCCGCGGTGGGGCGAAGCGGCCCGCCCGGGGCAAGAAGGGGCGTCACCTCTGCGTCGACGTCCACTGCCACGTCCACTACGTCCCCGCGGACGAGATGGTCAAGGGGATCCACCGGCCGGAGCAGGAGCCGGCGGCGCGCTTCTCCAGTGAGCTTACCCGGGCGACCAACCGCAAGCAGATGCAGAACGTCCACGCATGCCTCACCTCCGTCGAGCAGCGCCTGCGAGACATGGACAAGATGGGCGTCGACGTTCAGGCCATCTCCGTCTCGCCGTTTCAGTTCATGTACTCCCTGCCCCCGGAGCACGGGCGGAAGACCGCGCGTGCCACCAACGAGAACCTGGCCGCGATCGTCCAGAAGCACCCCGATCGCTTCGTGGCCCTGGCCAACGTGCCGCTGCAGGCCCCGGACGCCGCCGCCGAGGAGCTCGAGTACTGCGTGAAGACGCTCCGGTTCCGCGGGGTGGAGATCGGCACCAACGTCGCCGGGCAGGAAGTTTCGCGGGGGCGTGACGCGTTCTGGGCCAAGGTGCAGGAGCTCGACGTCATGGTGTTCATGCACCCAAACGGGTTCACGGGCGGCGACCGGCTCGCCGACCATTACTTCATCAACGCCATCGGCAACCCACTCGACTCTACCGTCGCCGTCGGGTACCTGGTGTTCGACGGCGTCCTGGAGCGCTTTCCGAAGCTGAAGATCGTGGTCGCCCACGGCGGCGGCTACGTGGCGCACTACCCGGCCCGCATGGATCACGTGTGGACGGCGCGGGAAGACGCACGCACCGTCCTCAAGAAGAAGCCCCGTCAGTCGCTCGCGAAGCTCTACTTCGACACCATCGTGTTCGACCGCGAGCAGCTCCGGCACCTCGTGAACCTCTGGGGCGCGGGCCACATCGTCGCCGGCACCGACTATCCCTACGACATGGGCTGGTACGATCCGCGGGGCTTCGTCGAGGGGTCAACCTTCCTCAAGGGCGGCGACAAGGCGAAGATCCTCGGCCTGAACGCGGCGAAACTCCTCAAGCTCGAGCGCCCGCGCCGGTAGGGCCTGGCTCAGGCGGAAGGGCGAGGGGCAGTGGAGGCGACGAGAGAATCGCTGGCGGCGGTTGGTCGATGGGACTGGACGGATCCATCGGTGAGGCGGAAGACCGAGGTGGAAGGGGCGGTCCTGTAGTAACCTCCGGCCGTGGCGACCATGGCGCGCGCTGCCTTCGTTTTGAGCACCTGGCCGAGAAGATCCTCACTTCCAGGGCTGAAGGCACCACGACCGCCGAAAGATCCCCAACGTTTTAAGGCAAGTGCCAAGGAGTTGGTCATGAGACATCTCGATGCTTTCCGTGGGCCCCTTTCCGCCTTTGCTGCCGTCTCCGCGCTCCTGCTGGTTCTCCTGGGCGCGGTCGGCGCGCCGGCGGAGGCCGACACCCTGGACGCGACCGGCACTGGGACCGCGATCGGCGCGCCCACCTCCGACCCCAACATATACACCGTCACGGTCATTGCGGCGGGGCACTCCCCCCTGCTCGGCGATTTTCGGGTCCGGGCCCACCACTTCACCGACTTGAGTGCTGTAACCTTCCTGGACGGTGCCATCACCTTCGAAGGGGCGCATGGGAGGCTCTTCGGCACGTACGTGGGTACGGAGCTTCAGACGGAACCCGATACCTTAACCATCTCCGGAACGGTCACGTTCTTGGGAGGCACCGGGCGCTTCGCCGGCGCGACCGGTGAGGCCGACTTCTCGGGCGAGCTGCACATCATCGGCATCTCGCCAGGAGGGCTCGTGCGCGAGACGGTGACGTTGGAGCTTCACGGGACTCTCGATTTCTGAGTCCCGGCCGTCCGGCGCGCCGCACTTCCGCGGGAGCGCGGCGCCTTAGGCCAGGAGACGGGACCGGAACGCGTCGGGTGGACAAGCCTCGGGCTCGCCTCAGAACGACGAAGGGGTTACGGCGCCTGCCGTAACCCCTTCAGGTTAATGGTGGAGCTGAGGGGGCTCGAACCCCTGACCCCAGTGACCTTATGGCCGAATATAATTTGGCCGAAAGCAGATGTCGGAGAGCTCGTTCAGGCCGACACACTGCGTAGAACACTCGATCAGCGTCGA
>Ga0137403_10003006_pt1 | contig 20362 bp, 16 predicted proteins | sample CZOMad2_1_16fung_FD_122057 | JGI IMG/M metagenome (GOLD analysis project Ga0137403, IMG submission 122057) | Vadose zone soil fungal communities from Angelo Coast Range Reserve, California, USA - CZOMad2_1_16fungal (Hybrid Assembly) | ecosystem: Environmental > Terrestrial > Soil > Vadose zone...
GTCGAACACCTTCAACGCGCTGCTGGTCAACGACGAGTTTCCGCGCCACCTGTTTCGCGTCGAGCTGCAGGCCGTCACCACGCCCCTGCTGAACACCTCGTTTGCCAGCACCGATTTCACCAAGCGCGTGTCCCAGAACAGCCTGACGGTCGCGCGCTTCACCTTCACCGGTTCTCGTCCCAAAGAGTTTCCGACCGACATCCCGGTCAACGCCGAAGAGCTGTCGTTCGGCTGGGGCTGGCAAGAGCCCGAGCAGCGTCTGTTCAGCAGCTTCTGGCGCTACCGGCTGCTGCGCCGCGATGCGCTGAGAGACGATGTCCTGGTTCCGGGTCTGACCGACCGACGGGCGCGCATCGGCTTCAGTGAATTCACCTGGCAGACGCGTCCCGACCTCAACCTGCTGCTGCGCGCCTCACGCCGTTGGGACCACGACAAAGGCTTTGAAGACGGTGCCCAGCACACCACCAATCTGGTGGTGCTGCGCGCCACCCAGCAGTTGGCCGAACGCTGGAACCTCAGCGTTCACGTGGCGCGCCTCAACGACAGCGCCCTGTCGTCACAAACCGGCTTCGGCAGTGAACTCAGCTTCAGGCTGAACCACAAAGTGGTGCTGGCCCTCGGTTTCAACTTCAAAGGCGTCGACGACGACGAGATGGCCAACGACGACAAGCTCAAGAAAGGCGTGACGGCGCGCCTGTACATCCCGGTCGAGGCCACCCTGACGCGCTGGCTTTCGCAACCCATGAACGGTGCTGCAGGCAGCCAGCGGTCACCGCCGCCGCCGATCCGCTGAAGTCCTGCTGCCGGGCGACGGCGCCGGTCGCGCCATCAATGCGGAAGCGCTGCGGGAAACACCCACAGGAACGCCGCCGTCAGCGTCACGTAGCGTGCAAACTTGCCGACCAGCATGTACGCCACGCAAGGCCAGAACGGCAGCTTGAGCCACCCCGCCACAGCGCACAGCGGGTCGCCCACGAAAGGCAGCCACGACAGCAAGCATGCCTTGGCGCCGAAGCGCTTGAGCCAGACCAGGACCCGGACTTCATGCGGTTGGTGGGCCAGATGTTCATAGGCCTGCTCGGCGCCATAACCCATCCACCACGTGAGCGCCCCGCCCAAGGTGTTGCCCGCCGTGGCCACCAGAATGGCCGGCCAGAACAGCTGCGGGTTCAGTCTGACCAGACCGATCAACGCCGGCTCGGAGCCCAAGGGCAACAAGGTGGCTGAAACGAAGGCCACCACAAAAATGCCACTGAGGCCGAATTTCGGCAAGGCCAGCATGGCCAGCAGCGACACGGTCCAGGACTCCATTGGCGGACATTATCCGCAGGCTCCGTCAAGATCGATTTTCACAGCCCTCTGCGAGGGCCAAGGGCTATACTCTGCCTCTTTTTTCGGCACTCCTGCGGGACCCTTCGCGCCTCTAGACACGCCATGCACATCGGCCACATTCCTTTGGCGAATCGTTTGTTCGCCGCCCCGATGGCGGGCGTGACGGACCGGCCGTTTCGCCAGCTCTGCAAGCGCCTGGGTGCCGGCTATGCGGTGAGCGAGATGGTGACCTCGCGGCGCGACCTGTGGAACAGCCTGAAGACTTCGCGGCGCGCCAACCACGATGGCGAGGTCGATCCGATCGCGGTGCAGATCGCCGGCACCGAGCCGGCCATGATGGCCGCGGCCGCGGCCTACAACATCGACAACGGCGCGCAGATCATCGACATCAACATGGGCTGCCCGGCCAAGAAGGTCTGCACCCAGTGGGCCGGCTCGGCGCTGATGCAAGACGAGCCGCTGGCACTCGAGATCATTGAAGCCGTGGTGGCGGTGTGCGCGCCGCGCCATGTGCCGGTCACCCTGAAGATGCGCACCGGCTGGTGCCAGGCCGAACGCAATGCCGTCAGCATCGCCCGCGCTGCCGAGCGTGCCGGCGTGTCGATGGTCACCGTGCACGGCCGCACCCGCGAACAAGGTTACGGCGGCCAGGCCGAGTACGCCACCATCGCTGCCGTGAAAGCCGCGCTGCGCATTCCCGTGGTGGCCAATGGCGACATCGACACGCCCGAGAAGGCGCGCGCGGTGTTGGCCACCACCGGTGCCGACGCCATCATGATCGGCCGCGCCGCACAGGGACGGCCCTGGATCTTTCGCGAGATCGCGCACTTTCTGGAAACCGGCGAGCACTTGCCCGGCCCCGAGGTGCGGCAGGCCAAGGCCTGGCTGCTCGAACACCTGGACGACCACTATGGTCTGTACGGCGAAGACGCCGGCGTTCGCAGCGCCCGCAAGCACATCGGCTGGGCCGTGCGCCCGCTGCCCGACGGTGAAATTTTTCGCGCCCACATGAACACGCTCGACACCAGCCAGGCACAAGTCAGCGCAGTCAGCGACTGGTTCGACCAGCTCGCCGACAAGCTCTGGCGATTGCCGGCCTGGAGCCAGGCAGCCCACCCAGCCCTCACCCCAGAACAAGCATGAGCAAGAAGCACATCGAAGAATGCATACGCGACAGCCTGGAGGCGTACTTCAAGGATCTGCGCGGCGTCGAACCCACGGCCCTGTACGACATGATCCTGAAGGTCACCGAAAAGCCGCTGCTCGACGTGGTGATGAAGCATGCCGACAACAACCAGAGCAAGGCCGCCGAATGGCTGGGCATCAACCGCAACACCCTGCGCCGCAAGCTGCTCGATCACAAGCTGATCAAGTAACGCAGACATCCGAAAGCCTTCGATGCAAGCCCTGATTTCCGTATCCGACAAGACCGGCGTGCTCGAACTCGCGCGCGAACTGCACCTGCTGGGCTGCAAGCTGCTGTCCACCGGCGGCACCGCCAAGCTGCTGGCCGAAGCCGGCCTGCCGGTGACCGAGGTCGCGGAGCACACCGGTTTCCCCGAGATGCTGGACGGGCGCGTGAAGACGCTGCACCCCACCATCCACGGCGGCCTGCTCGCGCGGCGCGACGTGCCGGCGCACATGGCGGCGCTGCGCGAGCACCGCATCGACCCCATCGACCTGCTGGTCGTCAACCTCTACCCGTTCGAGGCCACCGTGGCCCAACCCGGCTGCACGCTCGAAGACGCGATCGAAAACATCGACATCGGCGGCCCGGCGATGGTGCGCTCTGCGGCCAAGAACTGGAAAGACGTGGCGGTGCTGACCGACGCCTCGCAATACGCCCAGGTGGTGAGCGAGTTGAAATCGCAGGGCAGCGTTAGCAGCGGCACCAAGTTCGCGCTCGCGGTGGCGGCGTTCAACCGCATCTCGAACTACGACGCCGCGATCAGCGACCACCTGTCGTCGCTGCAAGCCGATGGCACACGCAGCGAGTACCCGGCGCAAAGCAATGGCCGCTTCGTCAAGCTGCAAGACCTGCGTTATGGCGAGAACCCGCACCAGAGTGCGGCGTTCTACCGCGACCTGCACCCTGCCCCCGGTTCGCTGGTCAGCGCGCGGCAGCTGCAAGGCAAGGAGCTGTCGTACAACAACATTGCCGACGCCGATGCGGCGTGGGAATGCGTCAAGAGTTTGGCCGGGCCGGCCTGCGTGATCGTCAAGCACGCCAACCCCTGCGGTGTGGCACTCGGTGCCGATGCGGCCGAGGCCTACGCCAAGGCCTTCAAGACCGATCCGACCTCGGCCTTCGGCGGCATCATCGCGTTCAACTGCGAAGTCGACGCCGAAGTCGCCACGCTCGCGGCCAAGCAGTTCATGGAAGTGCTGATCGCACCGGCCTACACCGCCGAGGCGCTGGCCGTCTTCGGCGCCAAGAAAAATGTGCGCGTGCTGCAGATTGCCCTGCCCACAGGCGGCGACTCGGCCTGGATGCAAGGCCGCAACTCGCACGACATGAAGCGCATCGGCTCGGGCATCCTGATCCAGACGGCCGACAACCACGTGTTGTCGCGCTCGGACCTGAAGATCGTCACCCGGGCCCAGCCCAGCGCGCAACAGCTGGACGACCTGATGTTCGCCTGGGCGGTCGCGAAGTACGTGAAGAGCAATGCGATCGTGTTCTGCGGCGGCGGCATGACGCTGGGCGTCGGTGCTGGCCAGATGAGCCGCATCGACTCGGCGCGCATCGCCCGCATCAAGGCCGACAACGCCGGCCTGTCGCTGCAAGGCTCGGCCGTCGCCAGCGACGCGTTCTTTCCGTTTCGCGACGGGCTCGATGTCGTTGTCAAGGCGGGTGCCACCAGCGTCATCCATCCCGGTGGCAGCCTGCGCGACGACGAGGTGATCGCCGCCGCCAACGAACACGGCATCGTGATGGTGTTGACGGGCATACGGCATTTCCGCCATTGAAATGCTGGCCCCCCAGTCGCTTCGCTCCTGCCCCCAAGGGGCGCCGTCCGGCTTGGGGCGGCCCGGCGCCGGACACTCCGGACGCGCATGAGAATCCTCGGCATTGATCCGGCGCTGCGCACCACCGGCTTTGGCGTCGTTGATGTTGATGGCGCCGAGCTGCACTACGTGGCCAGCGGCACCATCAAGACCGACGGCATCGATGGCGGCGATCTGCCGCTGCGCCTGAAGGTCATCTTCGACGGCGTGCGCGAGATCGCTGCGCGTTACCAGCCGCACTGCGCGTCGGTCGAGATCGTGTTCGTCAACGTCAATCCGCAGAGCACGCTGCTGCTCGGCCAGGCGCGCGGCGCGGCGATCACCGGCCTGGTGTCCAGCAGCATCGAGGTGTCGGAGTACACCGCCTTGCAGATGAAAAAATCGGTGGTCGGCCATGGCCATGCCCGCAAAGAGCAGGTGCAGGAGATGGTGATGCGCCTGCTCAAGCTGCCCGGCCTGCCCGGCAAGGACGCTGCCGATGCACTGGGCCTGGCCGTGTGCCACGCCCACGCCGCGCGGTCGTTCGCTGCCATCGAGCGGGCCACGCAGCGCGTGCGCACGACCAAGGCGCAGTTCAAGGCCGGACGCACCTACTGAAAGACATCCCGATGGACATGGCCCGAAACGAAAAGCGCGGGTTCTCGTTGCTGGAACTGATGGCGGTGGTCGCGGTGATCGCCATCCTGGCGACGCTGGCCATGCCCAGCCTGCAGGGCAAGATCGTGCGCGACCAGATCGTCGAAGCGATGCCGCTGGCCAACATCGCGAAGGCGCCGGTCGCCACCGCGTGGGCGCTGACCAAGACCTTGCCGGCCGACAACGCCGAGGCCGGCCTGCCGGTGGCCGACAAGATCGTCAACAACTTCGTCAGTTCGGTGGTGGTCGAGAACGGCGCGATCCACCTGACCTTCGGCAACCGTGCCAACGGCGCCATCAAGGGCAAGGTGATCACGCTGCGTCCGGCGGTGATCGAAGACTCGCCCATCGTGCCGGTGACCTGGGTCTGCGGCCACGCGGCAGCACCCGACAAGATGACGATCCACGGCGTGGACAAGACCACGGTCGACGCGCGGTACCTGCCGCTCAATTGCCGCTGATCTGGCCAAGAGCCTGTCGAAGCAGGCTGCTTCCAGAACAACTTCTTCGAAACAGGATGCAGACGGGCTGGTGATCGTTCCAGGCGTCGCAACGTGCCTTGTGTGGCAACGTCCTCTCAATTGAAAGAAGTGCCGGGCCGTTCCCAAGTTTCCTTTTGCTTCCCTCGTGGGCGGACGCGCGAAGCGCGGCCTTGGGGTCCACAGTCAACCGCCGGGTTGAACGGCATGTTGCAGGACTTCGGTAGCCCACTGGTTGAGGCTCTTTCCTGCCGCTTGCGCTGCAACCAGTGCGCGCCCGTGAACTTCAGGAGGTACGCGCAGCAGCAACTTGCCAGAAGCAGGTTTTTCAGGCGCTACGCCTTCTTTCTTGCACTCGGCAAGATAGTCTTTGACGGCGTGTACGAACTCGGCTCGCAGCTCGGCGACTGTTTCGCCGTGAAAACTGATGATGCTGCGGACGCCCAGGATGCGGCCAACAAAGATGTTGTCTCGCTCGTCGTACTCGACGCGAGCGGTATAGCCTTTGTGAGACATGGTATTCATGGTCTTACTCCTACGTGCTCCAACAGTTCGCGAGCTTCTTCAACCTGATAGCGCTTGGCTTCCTTTCCGGGGTGAGGCCGATGGCAACGCCATTGCTCTCCCATCAGCTCGATCTTCACGCGAGAGCCCTCGCGTTCAGAAACAGAACCACCAAGCGCTTTGATGAGGGACTCAATGTCTGCGAATGGAACTGATGCAGGCGTCGGCCGCGCGAAGATCGCGAGAAGGGTTTTCCGCTGCTTGGCGTTCATGCGCAGATGATAGCAAAAAGTGCTATCAGAGGCAAAGGCTGCGAGCGCGTGAGGTAGCTAGATGTCCCCAAGGCATTTCTGGGGGCACGACCACACTCTGGGGCTCAGTTCATTTGACCAAGCACCGCGTGCTCAAGTTCGGAGAGCAAGGCAGCGAGAGACCGCTCGTACTCCTGCGAGAAGGCTTCTAGTTCGGACGGGTCGATGCCCGGAAACGCTTTCCTCGGTACCAACCTCGAAGGATGAAAAGCTTCTTTCAGCTGCGCCACCACATCTTTCGCCGGTAGTGACGAGCGTTGAATGAGGGTCATCCATGCGCTCAATAGAAGTGTGCGCATCGCATTTACTTCTCCGGCTGTGCGATAGCGCGATTCCTCTAGCCGGAGCAGACGGTCTTCCACCGAGTTGGACATAAGCCCTTCACTTTCATTCTGATTTCAGAATCGAGTTTTAACGCCCGCGTTGCAATGTCCAGCCCTGCGAGACAAGGCAGTCTTGCATGAACTGCGTACTCTGGGCCGCCTCCTGTAGATCAATGCCAGCATTGCGGATAGCTCCCCCTGCTGTGTCTCGAGAAATTCCCTCTCGGCTCGGTGGAGAGATGCCCGCCGCCTGCATTCGGCAGCTTGCCAGTGTGCGATTAAATTCTGCTTCGGTACCACCTGGCTTCACCCAGTACTGGGGTTGTGGTGACGCGCAACCAGCCAGTGCAACCAACGTCAGCGTCGCGAATGTTTTCATGAATGATCCCGAAGCTTTCATTTCGTAAATTGATGCCCGCAACAATTGGCACTCGAAACGCCTAACGAAAAGCGTTTATCTGACGCCGCCGCGCTGCAAGAGAAGACGACGCATGGTCGACGGCGACAGATAAACCTTGTTGAACTGAACCGCCGCTCGGTACTGGCATATCGGGTTTGGCGCAGCGACCGCGAAAACTTCAGATTTCATTCTTCTTTTCGGCCTTCGGAAAGATACAAGGCCGCCGTTGCAAGGTAGCAGGATGGGGACGACAAACCTGTCAGTGATAGCCCTTGTCTCGCATGCACGCATCCAACGCCGCACCTCGTGCCGTCGATTCCTTCACTTTGGTGGCAACAGGGTTCTTGCCCGGAACAATGAGTTGAGTTGCATCGACTGCCGTCTGGCACTGCCTTTGGTCAGCAGCAACTTGCTCGGGAGTGGCCCCCGGGCGGCTGTACGGGTTTGAAGCACAACCGGCAATGCTCAGAAGCACAAGGCAAAGCGCGGAAGTTTTCATGGCGGAAGGTCTCAGGCATCTGAGTGATGGAGTCATGCAGACCCTCCCTAAGCGCCTGGGTTGTTCGAACGCTGCAGCAGCTGCGCCACCGCGCCGACCGCGATCACCTCGGGCTCCTTGCCGGTGATGCCAGGCAGGCCGATGGGGCAGACCAAACGGTCGATGGCCGATGCCGCGATGCCACGCTCGATGAAGCGGTGAACGAAGCGCTGCTTCTTGCTGCGTGAACCGATCAGCCCGAGAAAGCCGAAGTCGCCGCGCTTCAGGATGGCCTCGGTGATGCGCATGTCCAGGTCGTGGTTGTGCGTCAGCACCAGGTAGAACGCGCCGGGCGGCGCGTGGCATACCTCGGTCTCCACCGCGTCGACCGCCAGCTTGGTGATGTGCGCAGGCCACGCGCCCTCGTGCAGCGCGGCCGGGAACTCGTCTTCACGCTCGTCGATCCAGTCGACCCGCACGTTCAGCGTGGCCAGGAGCCGGGCGATGGCCCGGCCCACGTGCCCGGCCCCGTACAGCTGTAAATGAAAGCGCGGCGGCATATCGGCCCAACGGGCCACGGCCGATTCGCTCAAGCTCTCGAACGCCAGCGTCATCGCACCGCCGCAGCACTGCCCCAGCGCCGGCCCGAGCGGGTAGTGAACCAGGCGCGGCACCGGCAAGGCCGTGGCCAACATCTGTCGCGCCTCTTGAATCGCCTTCAATTCGAGATGCCCGCCGCCCACCGTGCCCAGCACCTGCGTGGCCGAGACCAGCATGCGCGTGCCGGCTTCGCGTGGCACCGAACCGCGCACTTCGGTCACCTCCACCACCACGGCAAGCTGGCGGGCCGACAGCCACGCCCGTGCGGCGTCGAGCAGCCCACTCATCGGTTCACGCCGCTTGCACGGCGTTCAGCGCGCGCAAGATCGCTTCGCTCGTGGCCGGCGCCGACAAGGGCGGGTCCACGCGGTGCCCGCCTGCGGCCGAGACCGCATCGCGGATCGCGAAGAACACCGAGAACGGCAGCAGCAGCGGCGGCTCGCCGACCGCCTTGCTGCGGTGGATGCTGTCCTCGACGTTGTCGGTCTCGTAGAGCCGCACGTTGAACACCGGCGGACAGTCGTTGGCGGTCGGAATCTTGTAGGTGCTGGGCGCGTGCGTGAGCAGCTTGCCGGCGTTCTTCGAGCCGTCGGCCGGTTGCCAGACCAGCTCTTCCATCGTCAACCAGCCCATGCCCTGAATGAACGCGCCTTCGATTTGGCCGATGTCCACCGCCGGGTTCAGCGAACGGCCGGCGTCGTGCAGCACGTCGGCGCGCAGCAGTTTCCATTCGCCGGTCAGCGTGTCCACCACCACCTCGCTGACGGCCGCGCCGTAAGCGAAGTAGTAGAACGGCCGGCCCTGCAAGGTGTCGCGGTCCCAGCTCAGACCCGGCGTCGTGTAGAAGCCGTCGGACCACAGCTGCACGCTGTCGAGATAGGCCTGCGTCACCAGCGCGCAGAACGGCAGGGTGATGCCGTTGACCTGGACCAGGTCGTTGGCAAAACGCACAGCGGCCGGGTCGCCGCCATGCAGCCGCGCAGCACACGCGGCCAAACGCTCGCGGATCTGCCGCGCCGCGTCTTGCGCCGCCTTGCCGTTTAAGTCGGATCCGGTGGATGCGGCAGTGGCCGAGGTGTTGGCGACCTTGTGCGTGTCGGTGGCCGAGACGCGCACGCTCTCGAAGCCGACACCCAGCTCATGCGCCACCACCTGGGCCACCTTGGTGTTGAGCCCCTGGCCCATCTCGGTGCCACCATGGTTCACCAGGATCGACCCGTCGACGTAGACATGCACCAGCGCACCGGCCTGGTTGAAGTGCTTGACGTTGAACGAGATGCCGAACTTGACCGGCGTCAGCGCGATGCCGCGCTTGAGCACCGGGCTGCCCGCGTTGAACTGCGCCAGCGCGGCACGCCGTGCGCGGTAATCGCTGCTGGCTTCGAGCTCGTCGGTCAAGGCCTGGATGATGTTGTCGTCGACCTTCTGGCCATACGGCGTGACGTTGCACTCGTCGCCGCTGCTGGGGCCGTAGAAGTTGACGCGCCGCACATCGAGCGGGTGCTTGCCCAGCGTGCGCGCGATGCTGTCGAGAATGTTCTCGATCGCGATCGCGCCCTGCGGACCGCCGAAACCGCGGAACGCGGTGTTCGACTGCGTGTTGGTCTTGCCCGAGTAGCCGTGCATCGCGACATCGGGGAGCCAGTAGGCGTTGTCGAAGTGGCACAACGCGCGCGTCATCACCGGGCCCGACAGGTCGGCCGAATGGCCGGCCCGCGACACCATCGTGATCTCGCTGCCCAGCACACGGCCTTCGTCGTCGTAGCCGACTTCGTATTCGTACCAGAAGCAGTGGCGCCGGCCGGTGATCAGGAAGTCGTCGTCGCGGTCCAGCCGCAGCTTGACCGGGCGGTTGAGCTTGCGCGCCGCGACCGCCGCCACACAGGCGAACAGCGCCGATTGCGATTCCTTGCCGCCGAAGCCGCCACCCATGCGCCGGCATTCGATTTGCACATGGTGGGCGTGCAGCTTCAGTGCATGCGCGACCAGGTTCTGCATCTCGCTCGGGTGCTGCGTCGAACAGTGCACCAGCATGCCGCCGTCTTCCTTCGGGATCGCGTAGCTGATCTGGCCTTCCAGATAAAACTGCTCCTGGCCGCCGACGTCCAGCGTGCCGCTGAGGCGGCGCGGCGCAGCAGCGATGGCTGCCTGCGCATCGCCGCGAACCAGGTGCATCGGCGGCAGCACGTACTGGCCTTGCACATGCGCTTGTTGCGGCGTCAGCACGGCCGGCAGTGCTTCGACCTGCAGCACATCCTTGGCCAGCGCCGCAGCGCGGCGTGCGGCGTCGCGCGTTTCGGCGATCACCGCAAACACCGGCTGACCCACATGCCGCACTTCGCCCTCGGCGAGGATCGGATCGTCGTGCACGATGGGGCCGCAGTCGTTCGCGCCGGGAATGTCGGCGGCGGTCAGCACACTCACCACGCCGGGCATCGCGCGGATGCGGTCGAGCGAGACGCCGAGCAACTTGCCGTGCGCCACTGGCGACAGGCCCAGCGCGGCATGCAAGGTGCCCGTCAGTTCGGGCTGGTCGTCGATGTAGGTGGCTTCGCCGGACACATGCAGGTGCGCCGACTCATGCGGCCGGCTGATGCCGACGCGCACGCCTTGTTGCTGCGCCAGCGCTTCGGCACCCGGGTCGAAGCGCAGCGCGCTGTTCTTCGCGTGGTCGGCAAACGCTTCGGACGGCTGCAGCAACAGCCAGGCATCGAGCGGCTGGTTCATCTCGCCTCCATCACGGCATGCGGCATCACGCTCCAGACGCTGGTGGCGCTGCTTGTCAGCGGGTCGGTGCGGCGGGTTTCGAGCCAAAAACGTTGCAGCAGGTTCTGTGCAACCTGCAGCCGGTAGGCCGCGCTCGCGCGCATGTCGGACAGCGGCTCGAACTCCTGCGCCAGCACGGCCTGGGCGGACGTGACGCTGTCTTGGGTCCAGGGCCGGCCGGTGAGCACCGCCTCGACGCGGTCGGCGCGCTTGACGGTGGCCGCCATGCCGCCCAGCGCGATGCGCACCTGCTTGACGGTATCGCCATCGAGCTCGATGGCCAGTCCGGCACACAGCGCCGAAATGTCGCTGTCGAAACGCTTGCTGATCTTGTAGGCGCGCACTTGCCGCGCCGATGCTCCCGCCGGCACCGCAATGGCTTGCAGGAATTCGCCAGGCTGCAATGCGTTCTTCATGTAGCCCAGGTAGAACTGCGCCAGCGGCAGGCGCCGCTGGCGCGCGCCGAGGCGCAGCACGAGCTCGGCGTCGAGCGCCATCAGCACCGGTGCCGAGTCGCCGATCGGCGAGCCGTTGGCCACATTGCCGCCCATCGTGCCGGCGTTGCGAATGGGCAGCGACGCAAAGCGCAGCCACACATCGGTGAGCCCGTCGACACGCTGGGCCAGCGCGCGCCACGCCAGTTCGAGCGAGGCGCCGGCGCCGATCAGCAGCTCGCCGTCGCGCGCTTCGATGCGCTTCAGCTCGTCCACCTCGCCCACATAAAGGATGTCGCCGAGCGGTCTGAACTGCTTGTTGACCCACAAGCCGATGTCGGTGCAACCGGCCAGCAGTTGCGCCTTCGGGTTCTGTTCGCGCAACTGCGCCAACGCATCGAGTGTGCGAGGCGCGTGGAAGTGCGCTGCGGCTTGCGCTCCGGCCCGCTGCGGCCCGCCTGCCGTGAAGTGAAAACTGTTGTGTGTGGCCAGGCTTTGCAGCGCCGCGACGACCGGCGCTGTGTCCAGCGGCACGCGTGGCAAGTCGAACATGTGCTGGCCGGCATCGAGAATCGGCCGGTAGCCGGTGCAGCGGCACAGGTTGCCCGACAACTCGTCGGCCAGCACCTGCCGTGTCGGCCGGGTGCCGGCCGCCTGATGGTGTTCGTAGCTGGACCACAACGACATCACGAAACCCGGCGTGCAAAAACCGCATTGCGAGCCGTGACAGTCGACCATCGCCTGCTGCACCGGATGCAGCGCGCCGCCATGCAGGGCCTTCAGGTCTTCGACCGTGAACAGCGACTTGCCGTTCAAGGTCGGCAGAAACTGGATGCAGGCGTTGACCGTGCGCAGGCTCAGGCCACGCACCGCGTCTGCGTCGCCGGCCAACGCCAGCTCGCCGATGACCACGGTGCAGGCGCCGCAATCGCCTTCATTGCAGCCTTCCTTGGTGCCGGTGCAATGCAGGTCTTCGCGCAGCCAGTCGAGCACCGAACGGGTCGGATGCACGTCGCTCACGTCGACCAGCGCACCGCGATGAAAGAAGCGGATCGGTTGAGAAGAACTCATGGGCCTAGTGAACACTCTTTGAAGATGCGGCGCGCGTTTCTGTCGACAAAAGACAGCCGAAAACGAACCGGTTCGCCGGACTCTGTATACGATGCAAGCACTGCACCCCTTGTGATGAACGTTATGGCACAGCACCCGCGTTTCGACAAGTTCAACGGGTCACCCTGTCAAGCACGGTGCATGCCGCCGCGGCCCCTGCACGGTGCCGAGGCATGAGCCCGCCGGGCCGCCCCAAGGGCGAATACCGGAGTGCGCAGCACGAAGGTACTCCAGTGAGCCCGCCGGGCCGCCCCAAGCAAGGCCCGACCCTCCCGGAGGGTCGATCGCCGTACCCGGCGAGCGGGGTGCGGTCATGACCCCGGCGCCCGACGCATCGGTACGCCGCGCCCTGCGGGGCGACCTGCTCGACTTCACGGCCGCGCCCGAATGGGGCGCTGCAGGATCCAACGCGGTGCGTTTCAGGCCCGACCACTGGCTGCTGATGGAAAACGGGCGCATTGCCGGCACGCGGCCCGGCGACCAGCCGCCCGACGCCGCTTGGGAGCAGCACGACCACCGCGGCCGGCTCATCCTGCCCGGCTTCATCGATACCCACGTGCACTGCCCACAGCTCGACGTGATCGCCAGCTACGGCAGCGGCTTGCTCGACTGGCTGGACACCTACACCTTTCCCGCCGAGCGCCGTTTTGCCGACCCTGACGCGGCGGCACAGGGCGCCGCGCTGTTCCTTGATGCGCTGCTGGCGCACGGCACGACCGCCGCAGTGGTCTTTCCGACTGTGCACAAAGTGTCGGTCGATGCGCTGTTTGCGGCGGCCAGCGCGCGCCACATGCGCATCATTGCCGGCAAGGTGCTGATGGACCGCCACGCACCCGACAGCCTGTGTGACGACGTGGCGGGCGCCGAGCGCGATTGCGAGGAACTGATCGCACGCTGGCACGGGCATGGCCGCAATGCCTACGCCGTGACCGTGCGCTTCGCGATCACCAGCACACCCGAGCAACTGACGATGGCCGGTGCGCTGCTGCGGCGCCACGCCGGTCTGTTCATGCAGACGCACGTCGCCGAGAACCAGGACGAAGTGCGCTGGGTGGCGCAGCTCTTCCCGGAGGCGCGCAGCTACCTCGACGTCTACCAGCGCCACGGGCTGCTGAACCAACGTGCCGTGCTGGCACACGGCATCTGGCTCGACGCGCACGACCGCGCGCTGCTGGCCGACAGCGGTGCGCAGATCGCGTTCTGCCCGACCAGCAACCTGTTCCTCGGCAGCGGCCTGTTCGACTGGCAGGCCGCGGTGAATGCCGGACACAAGGTGTCGATCGCCAGCGACGTCGGCGGCGGCACCAGCTTGTCGATGCTGCGCACGCTGGCCGAAGGCTACAAGGTGCAGATGCTGCGCGGCACCAAGCTGTCGGCCTGGACCGCGTTGCACGCCGCCACGCGCGGCGCCGCCGAAGCCTTGGGGCTGGCGCATGAGATCGGGCACTTCGACGACGGCGCTGCGGCCGACGTGGTGGTGTGGGACTGGGCCGTCGGCAGCGTGCCCGCACACCGCGACGCCGTCGCGCGCGGCGCCGTGCCGCCGCTGCCGGCGCAGACGCTGCATGCGCGTGTCTTCGCCTGGATGATGCTGGGCGACGAGCGCAACGTGGTCGCCAGCTACGTGGCGGGTGAACCGCGCTTTGAACGCAGCTGATGCAATGAGCCTGAGCCGAAACCTAGACGCTGGCATGGACTTTGCGGAGTGGGCGGGTGGGCGGATGTCCTGCCCCACACACAACCACAGCCCGCAGGAAAACTATGCACCCCTTCGTCCGGATCACTTTTGCGGCCGCGCTGGCCGTCGCCTCGCTGGCCGGCCATGCTGCCGACTGGAGCGACACGTCGATCGGAATTCGCTACGGCAAAGAGTTTGCCGAGCCCTTCAACCCCGAAGACATCAGCAAGAAGATCGTCAACCTGACCCACGTCAGCGGCTACAAATACGGCACGAACTTCTTCAACGTCGACTACCTGATGTCCGACAGCACGGACCCCGCAGGTTTTGGCTCGAGCGACGGCGCCCGCGAGGTCTACATCGTCTACCGCCACACGCTGGACATGGAGAAAGTGTCCGGCCAGGCGTTCAAGTTCGGCCCGATGAAGGCGCTCGGCCTGACGGCCGGTTTCGACGTCAACACCAAGGACGACGCCGGCTACAACTCGAAGAAGCAGATGCTCGTGCTGGGGCCGACCGTCAACGTCGACGTGCCGGGCTTCCTGGCCGTCAGCCTGCTGCAACTCTGGGAAAGCAACGCGCCGTACAGCACCTTCCCCGGCGGCGGCGCCACGCCGCGCTACAGCTACAAGCCGCACCCGATGCTGACCGCCGCCTGGGGCATTCCGCTGTTCGGCCTGCCGCTGTCGTTCGAAGGCTTCGCGAACTTCATTGCGTCCAAGGGCAAGAACGAGTTCGGTGGCGATACAGCGGCCGAGAGCAACATCGACATGCAGGTGATGTACGACGTGACCACGCTCGTCGGCGGCAAGAACAAGTTCAAGATCGGCCTCGAGTACCAGTACTGGAGAAACAAGTTCGGCAACCCGACGACGGGTACCACCAATCCGGCCACCGGCCAGGCCGGCCCGGGCGCCTTCGCCAAGACACCGATGCTGCGCGCCGAATACCACTTCTGAAAATCCGATCGACCGCGTGCGCCGCCTGCGGCCTGAGCGCAGGCGGTCACGACCCACGGGCGGCGCATGCTTCGTCTTGAACTGGCCGGCATCAGCAAGCAGTACCCCGCCGTGCGCGCGAACGACGGCGTGAACCTGCGCGTCAAGCCGGGCGAGATCCACGCCGTGCTCGGCGAGAACGGCGCCGGCAAGTCGACGCTGATGAAGATCATCTACGGCGCGGTGCGGCCCGACGAAGGCGAGATCGTCTGGAACGGCAAAGAGGTCCAGATCAAGAACCCGCAGGAAGCGCGGGCGCTGGGCATCAGCATGGTGTTCCAGCACTTCAGCCTGTTCGACACGCTGACCGCGGCCGAGAACGTCTGGTTGGGCCTCGACAAATCGCTGACGCTGGCCGAAGTCACGCAGCGCATCACCGAAGTCGCCAAGGTCTACGGCCTCGATGTCGACCCGCTGCGCCCGGTGCACACGCTGTCGGTCGGTGAACGCCAGCGCGTCGAGATCGTGCGTGCGCTGATGACCCACCCGAAGCTGCTGATCCTCGACGAGCCAACCTCGGTGCTGACGCCGCAAGCGGTCGAGACGCTGTTCGTCACGCTGCGCCAGCTGGCGTCCGAAGGCTGCAGCATCCTCTACATCAGCCACAAGCTCGACGAGATCCGCGCGCTGTGCCACGAGTGCACGGTGCTGCGCGGCGGCAAGGTCACCGGCCAGGTCGACCCGACGCGGGAAACCAACGCCAGCCTGTCGCGCCTGATGATCGGCGCCGAACCGCCGCAGCTGCAGCACATGCAGGCGCGTCTGGGCGAGGTGGCGCTCGCGGTGCGCGAGCTGACGCTGCCGAAGCTGGACCCATTCGGCATGAGCTTGCACGGCATCGGCTTCGACGTGCGCGCCGGCGAAATCGTCGGCATCGCCGGCGTGTCGGGCAATGGCCAGCAGGAATTGATGGCCGCGCTGTCCGGCGAAGACAGCCGCGCCGAGGCCGAAACCATCATGCTGTTCGGACGCGCCATCGGCCAGCAGTCGCCGCGCCGGCGGCGTGCCCAAGGCCTGCATTTCATCCCCGAAGAACGGCTCGGCCGCGGCGCGGTGCCGCTGCTGTCGCTGGCGCAGAACACCTTGCTGACGCGCACCGAGGCGGTCGGCGGCAGCGGCTGGATCAACATCGCCGGTGTCACGGCGCTGGCACAGAAACTCATCGCCAACTTCAACGTCAGGTCGGGCGGCCCGCAGGCGCTGGCCAAGAGCCTGTCCGGCGGCAACCTGCAGAAGTTTTTGGTCGGGCGCGAGATCGACGCCAAGCCGCGGCTGCTGATCGTGTCGCAGCCAACCTGGGGCGTCGACGTCGGCGCCGCCGCACAGATCCGCGGCGAGTTGCTGAAGCTGCGCGATTCAGGCTGCGCCGTGCTCGTCGTCAGCGAGGAACTGGACGAGCTGTTCGAGATCTGCGACCGGCTGGTCGTCATCGCCCAGGGCAAGGTATCGCCCAGCATCCCGACCGCGCAGGCCACCATCGAGAAGATCGGCGAATGGATGAGCGGTCTGTGGCAGCGCCGCGGCCCCAATGCCCACCCTGCGGAAAGCTCCCATGCTCAAGCTTGAAGCGCGCCCCGAACCAAGCAGCCGCATGGCGATCGCCTCGCCGCTGATCGCGCTGGCGATCACCCTGCTGATCGGCGTCATGTTGTTCTGGATCCTCGGCAAGGACCCGCTGAAAGGCTTGCAGATCTTTCTGGTCGAGCCGCTGAAGAACCTCTACGGGCTGGCCGAGTTGTCGGTCAAGGCCACGCCACTGATCCTGATCGCACTCGGCCTGTCGGTCTGCTACCGCTCCAACGTCTGGAATATCGGCGCCGAGGGCCAGTACATCTTCGGCGCACTGGGCGGCGGCTGGGTCGCGATGCAGGCCGGACCGGGCACCGAGTGGATGGGCCACGCGTTCGTGATTCCGGTGCTGCTCGCCGGCATGCTGGCCGGCATGTTCTGGGCCGGCGTCGTGGCGCTGCTGCGCGACCGTTTCAACGCCAACGAGATCCTGGTCAGCCTGATGCTGGTCTACGTCGCCGACCTGCTGCTGGGTTGGCTCGTCAACGGCCCGTGGCAGGACCCGAGCGGACACAATTTTCCGCAGACCATCACCTTTTTGGCGCAGACCAAGCTGCCGCGGCTGATCCCGGGGCTGCGCGCGCACGTCGGTTTGCTGGTCGCGCTGGTCGCGGTGGTGTGCTTCTGGATCTTCCTGTTCCGCACCTACCGCGGCTTTGCCTTGCAGGTCGGCGGCCTGGCGCCGGCCGCCGCGCGCTACGCCGGCTTCTCGGCGCAAGGCGCGCTGTGGGTCGCACTGCTGATCTCGGGCGGCATGGCGGGTCTGGCCGGTGCACTTGAAGCAGTGGGGCCCCTGGGCCAGCTCACGCCCTATGTGCCGTCGGGCTACGGCTTCGCCGCCATCATCGTCGCCTACGTCGGACGGCTGAACCCGATCGGCATCCTGTTCTCGGGTTTCCTGATGAGCCTGTTCTACATCGGCGGCGAACTCGCGCAGTCGCGCCTCGGCCTGCCGAAGGCATTGACCGGCGTGTTCCAAGGACTGCTGTTGTTCACGCTGCTGGCCTGCGACACGCTGATCTACTACCGCGTGCGTTGGCACCAGAGCGCGACCACATCGGCGGGCTCGGCCACCCTGGCCGCGGCGTCCAAGGAGGCTTAGGATGAAACAGCCCCCACGCTCACTTCGTTCACTGCCCCCCAAGGGGGCGCGTCAGTCCCTTCGGGCGGCCGGGCGGCACTGACATGGAAGGCCTAGAACTCCTCATCGCCGCGTCGCTCAACGCCGGCACGGCGCTCGCGATCGCCGGCATCGGCCTTTTGATCAACGAGCGCGCCGGCATCATGAACCTCGGCGCCGAGGGCATGATGCTGGTCGCTGCGGTGGCCGGCTTCGCGACCGCGGTGCACACCGGCAACCCCTGGCTGGCCTTCGTGGTCGGCATGCTGGTCGGCGCGGCGCTCGCGGCCTGCTTCGGCGTGTTGGTGATCTGGCTCAACACCAACCAGGTCGCGACCGGCCTGGCGCTGAGCCTCTTCGGCGGCGGCTTCTCGGCCTTCATCGGCATTCCCTACGTGCAGGAGAAACTCGGCGAGCAGCCGCAGTTCCACATCCCGCTGCTCGGCGACATTCCGTTCCTCGGCCCGGCGCTGTTCCGCCAGCATCCGATGGTCTACATCGCGATGCTGCTGGTGGCCGTGCTCGCCTGGTTCCTGTACCGCACCCGCGCCGGCCTGGTGTTGCGCGCGGTCGGCGAGTCGCCCGAGTCGGCGCACGCGCTCGGCTATCCGGTGCGCCGCATCCGGCTGCTGGCCGTGGTCGCCGGAGGCGCCATGTGCGGGCTCGCAGGGTCCTACATTTCGGTGATCTACACCCCGCTGTGGATCGAGGGCATGATCGCCGGCAAAGGCTGGATCGCACTGGCGCTGACGACCTTCGCCACCTGGCGGCCGGCGCGCGTGCTGCTCGGCGCCTACCTGTTCGGCGGGGTGACGATGCTGCAGTTCTATCTGCAAGGCCGCGGCGTGCACGTGCCCAGCCAATTCCTCAGCATGCTGCCGTACCTGTCGACCGTGGTCGTGCTGGTGCTCATTTCGCGCAACGCCGCGTGGATCCGCGCCAACATGCCGGCATCGCTGGGCAAGCCGTTCTTCCCAGGTTCGTAGTTTTCCCCCCACCACCTCTACCAGGAGACAGATCCCATGACTCTCATCACCAAGCATTCGCTGCTCACGCGAACCGGCTGGACCGCGCTGGCTGTCGCAGCGGCCCTGGCCGGCTGCAGCAAGAAGGACGAGGCGCCGGCCGCTGCCGCCCCCGCGTCCGCCCCGGTCGCCGCTGCAGCGGCTTCGGCGGCACCGTTGAAGGTCGCCTTCGCCTACCTCGGCCCGGCCGGCGACCACGGCTGGACCTACGCCCACGACCAGGCCCGCAAGGCGGTCGAAAAAGAATTCGGCGACAAGATCGTCACCTCCTTCGTCGAGAACGTGCCCGAGTCCGCCGACGCGGAGCGCGTCTTTCGCGACATGGCCACGCAAGGCAACACGCTGATCTTCGGCACCAGCTTCGGCTACATGGAACCGATGCTGAAGGTCGCCGCGGACTTCAAGGACGCGAAGTTTGAACACGCGACCGGCTTCAAGCAGAGCAACAACCTGCGCAGCTACGACAGCCGCAGCTACATGACGGCCTACCTCGCCGGCATCATCGCCGGCAAGATGAGCAAGACCAGCATCATCGGCGTCGTCGGCTCGATCCCCGTGCCTGAAGTGATCCGCAACATCGACGCCTACACGCTGGGCGCGCTGAGCGTGAACACCAAGATCAAGACCAAGGTCGTCTGGGTCAACAGCTGGTTCGATCCGCCGAAGGAAACCGAAGCGGCCCAGTCGCTGATCAACGGCGGCGCCGACGTGCTGCTGCAAAACACCGACTCGACCGCCGTGCTGCAGACCGCCGAGAAGAACAAGAAGTGGGCCTTCGGCTGGGACAGCGACATGTCCAAGTTCGCACCGACGGCGCACCTGGCCTCGGCCATCATCAACTGGGCGCCGTACTACGCCAAGGCCATCAAGGAAACGCTGGACGGCAGCTGGAAGGGCAACACCGCCACCTGGTGGGGCGTGAAGGAAGGCGCCAACGACATCGTCTCGATCAGCGACCAGGTGCCGCAAGACGTCAAGGACCTGGTGGCCAAGACCAAGGCCGGCATGGCGGACGGCTCGTTCAGCGTCTTCAAGGGTCCGCTGGCCGACAACACCGGCAAAGAGGTCTTGAAGAAAGACGAGGTCGCCGACGACAAGCTGCTCGGCGGTCTGAACTTCTACGTCAAGGGCGTCGAAGGCAAAGTGCCGGGCGGCAAGTAAGTTTTTGCGAGCTGGTGTACGGTTGGGCCCACGCTGACCGTGCGCGGCCAAACTCCAAAGGCCGCCTTGGCGGCCTTTCCCGTTTTGGTGAGTCACCCACATGATCGATCAGACCTTCTGGCACCCGGTGGCCGAAAGCGCGGCCGTGGCAGGCGCTGCGCCGCTGGCAGCGCGCTTGCTCGGCCAGGACGTGGTGCTGTGGCGCGACGCCGCCGGGCAGGCCCATGTCTTTGCCGACCGCTGCCCGCACCGCGGCACGCGCCTGTCGCTGGGCCGCGTGGTGCACGCAGAGGGCAAGTCCACGCTCGAATGCGCTTACCACGGCTGGCAATTCGAGCGCCAGGGCCTGTGCGTGCTGACGCCGTCGCTGCCCTCGTTCGCGCCGCCGGCCTCGCACCGTGCCTGCCGCTACGAGTCGCACGAAGCCTA
>Ga0137403_10003007_pt1 | contig 20357 bp, 17 predicted proteins | sample CZOMad2_1_16fung_FD_122057 | JGI IMG/M metagenome (GOLD analysis project Ga0137403, IMG submission 122057) | Vadose zone soil fungal communities from Angelo Coast Range Reserve, California, USA - CZOMad2_1_16fungal (Hybrid Assembly) | ecosystem: Environmental > Terrestrial > Soil > Vadose zone...
AGCAAGCGCCGGCGAACTCGCCGCCCAGGGCAAGGGCATCCGGCTATGGAACCTGACCACCGCGACCATTTCAGGTTTTCAACTTTCCCCTGCCGGCAAAGAGACTTGGGGCCCTAACCAGACCTTGAATGACAAGGACAAGGAGGTCGATCATGACGAGCGCCTGCGCATCACGGGCGTGGAGCCCGGACGCTACGATGCCAAGGTGAGCTATCGCGGCGCGAGGCAATGCTTCGTGCGGGATATCGAGATCAAGGCGGACGCGGTGTTTTCGATTGAGGACAAGGATTTGAAGGACTGCAACAAATAGCGCGGCTCGGTACCCTGCGGACGTAACGTCGCCGATGTCAGATTTTTTCCTTGGCGTGCGGATATTCGCAGCGCCACCTGACCGCGGTCCAATTCGGATGCTCGCCAACCCATTGCGCAATGTAGGGCTGCGCGGCCATCACGCATTGCCGCAAGGAAAAGTCCGAGGAAAACACCAGGTTCCGCTCCTCACAAGTGGCCGGCGACGACACAGCGCATACCGTCAAGATCAGGTTTATCGCATTCATGCGCACTGCCTTCCTCTATATTGAACTACGTCGCCGGCCGACCGAAGTTTCCAAGGAACGTGCTGAACTCAGAAATTCACGCCGAACACCAGCCGCGCCTGATGGCGCTCGAAATTGACGAGATCAAGGGCCGCACTCGATCCAGCCGGCCGTCCCCAGGCCTGGACGCTCCAGGCCGCGGTCAACCGGGAGCGCGGGGACAACTGGAAATACGCCGTCGGACCGACAAAGAAGGCCTGGCCCGAAAATTCTTCCAATCCGATCCCCTCATACTTCCTGAGATAGCGCGCTTCGCCGCCGACCAGAATGTCGGGACGTATTCGCCACATCGCCCCGAGCGCGGCACCTATGGTGGAGTCCTGCTCCGCCGCGCCGGTTGCCACAGCGCGCGTCCATTGCGGCTGATAAATCAGGTTGAAGGCCGCGACCGCCTGGTTCGGGATCAATTCACGGTCGAAGGCCAGCCTGAATTCGGTCTCGAAATTCCGGACCGCAGCCCCGCTGATATCATCGATGCGGCTGAGCTGGCTCTCGGCGGCCAGCGTCAGCCCGAAGGGCGCGCTGTCCCGATCCAGGAATCTGTAGCGCAAATCAATGGAAGCGCCTTGCCAAGCCAATTGCCTGACATCCGCAAGGCCGGGAACGGCACGAATGTCGTGCGCAGCGAAAGCGCTTCCGATCTCGATCCGGAAATTCTTGACCGGCACGAATTCCAGCTCGAATTCCTGGCCGACGAACATGCCCTCGAAGAGCAACATCGAAACCTCTGGCGCGCGATGGAGGTGAGTGTCAGAGTCTTACCCGAACACAAGCAGCAACGGTTTGCTGAACTTGCCGTGTTCCAGTCTGGTTTGAAAGTCCCCGAAGCAGCCGCGGTCGTTCTCTGGGGTCACACGGGCGGGCTGAGCGAACGCCACGCGCGACGCCTGCTCGTGGAATTCAAGCAGCGATCTTTAGTGCAACATGATGGATTGGCGGGGGCGGTGACACTGGCCAACGTCTCGTTGCATGATCTGCTGCACGATTTTGCAGTGCGCCTGGCCGCGCAGCTTTTCGGGAACCTTGCCGCGCTTCACAATCAGCTCCTCGAAGCCTACCGCAAGCAATGCCCTAGTGGCTGGCCCAGCGGACCAAACGACGGCTACTTCTTCCGGCGTCTTCGCGATCACTTGATTGAAGCCGGCCGGAGCGATGAACTCGTCAGCACGCTGCTGGAATTGAAATGGCTCGAAGCCAAAGCGAGAAACGGCCTCTTGTTTGATCTGCCCACGGACTTCAGTGAAGCCTTGCGGGTCGCTCGCTCCGATCATCCGCAGCGCCGTTTTCTCCCGCTGATCGAAGAAGGGCTCCGCCGCGACATTCACTTCATCGCGAGCCACAGAAGTGAATATCCCCAGGCTCTGTTCCAGTGTCTGTGGAATTCCTGCTGGTGGTACGACTGTCCTGAGGCCGCGCGCCATTATGAGGTCGAAGGTCCCTGGTCAAGGCTCGGACCGAAGGTCTACGAGTTGCTGGAGGACTGCCGTGCGGCCCGCAAGGAAAGCGACAACGACTCTTATTGGCTTCGTTCACTGCGTCCGCCTCCCGTACATTTGGGCACTGCGCAGCGCGCCGTCTTGCTCGGGCCCGAGAATGCGGTGGACTGCGTAGCGATCTCGACCGATGGGAGCAGGATCGTGAGCGGGTCTTATGACAAGACGGTGCGAGTGTGGGATGCGGCGAGTGGGGAGGAGTTGCGCTGCCTGCGCGGGCACGAGGATGACGTGAGGACCGTAGCTATCTCAAGCGACGGGCGGAGAATCATTAGCGGCTCTAGGGACCATACTGTGCGAGTGTGGGATGCGGCGAGTGGGGAGGAATTGCGCTGCCTGCGCGGAGCCGAGGATGCGGTAAGGAGGGTAGCAATCTCAACCGACGGGCGGCGGATCGGCAGCGGGACTGCGGCGCATACCGTGCGAGTGTGGGATGCGGCGAGTGGGGGGGAGTTGCGGTGCCTGCGCGGGCACGAGAATTCGGTCAGGAGCGTAGCTATCTCAAGCGACGGGCGCAGGATCGTCAGCGGGTCATCTGACGAGACGGTGCGAGAATGGGATGCGGCGAGTGGGGAGGAGTTGCGGTGCCTGCGCGGGCACGAGATTTCGGTAACTAGCGTAGCTATCTCAAGCGACGGGCGCAGGATCGTCAGCGGGTCATATGGCAAGACGGTGCGAGTGTGGGATGCAGAGAGTGGGGAGGAATTGCTCTGCCTGCGCGGACACGAGGATGCGGTGTGGAGCGTAGCTATCTCAACTGACGGACGACGGATCGTGAGCGGGTCTGGGGACCATGTGCAAGTGTGGGACGCAGAAAGTGGGGAGGAGTTGCGCTGCCTGCGTGGGCACGAGAGTTCGGTGAAGAGCGTAGCTATCTCAAGCGACGGGCTGAGGATCATTAGCGGGTCATATGACAATACGGTGCGAGTGTGGGATACAGTGAGTGGGGAGGAGTTGCGCTGCCTGCGCGGGCACGTGGGAGAGGTGGACAGCGTAGCGATCTCAAGCGACGGGCGCAGGATCGTCAGTGGGTCTTCGGACCCTACCATCCGAGTGTGGGATGGGGAGAGTGGGGAGGAGTTGCGCTGCCTGCACGGGCACCTGAGGTGGGCGGAGAGCGTAACTTTCTCAAGCGACGGGCGTCGGATCGTGAGCGGGTCTGGGGACCACACGGTGCGAGTGTGGGATACGGAGAGTGGGGAGGAGTTGCGCTGCCTGCGCGGGCACGAGGATGAAGTGAGGAGCGTAGCTATCTCAAGCGACGGGCGTCGGATCGTCAGCGGGTCAAATGACAAGACGGTGCGAGTGTGGGACGCAGAAAGTGGCGAAGAGTTGCGCTGCCTGCGTGGGCACGAGAATTCGGTGAGGAGCGTAGCTATCTCAAGCGACGGGCGCAGGATCATTAGCGGGTCACATGACAAGACGGTGCGAGTGTGGGACACAGAGAGTTGGGAGGAGTTGCGCTGCCTGCGCGGGCACGAGAACTTTGTGAGGAGCGTAGCGATCTCAATCGATGGTCGGAGCATCGTCAGCGGGTCTGGGGACCATACGGTGCGAGTGTGGGATACGGAGAGTGGGGAGGAGATGCTTTGCCTGCGCGGGCACGAAAAAACGGTGTGGAGCGTGGCTATCTCACCCGACGGGCGCAGGATCGTCAGCGGGGCTCATGACAATACGGTGCGAGTGTGGGATGCGGAGAGTCGGGAGTGTCTGGAGGCAATCGAAGGTCGGGGTGACGTGCAGGCAATTGCCGCGGGAGCGATAGCGTTCCCCTTCAGGGCTATCGCGCGTGGTACTGAGACCGTGATCCAAGACCCCACAGGACAACTCATCGCTTTGTTCCCGCTAAACCTCAGCTACCTCGCGACTCATCCGTCGGGAAGGCTCTGGGCTGGCGCAAGCGGTGACCACGTGTACGTCATCGCGCTTGAAGGCGTGCCGGATTACACGATTACGGTGAAGCGGGGAGGGAAGGAGTCTTAACTAGTTCCTCTCGGCCTGGAATAAGCAAAAAGCCGAGACCTTAGCCATTAAGGGTGTAGTAAAGGAAACCAATGAGTGCTTCGGCAGAGAAAGGTACTCGATCTCGCCCAGCAAAGACGGCATCCTACGTTCGCGAGACCTCCCAGATTTCGGTTAGCCATCGGCCTTCGTGCGCAAGAGTTCTTTGGGTTCTTGTTCGGCCAATTTTCGCTCGCGAGTGCGGCCGTCACGGAGAGCGTCCAGAAGAGATCGTGTCGCTATTCTACGTTCGGGTCAGATGACCGTCCGCTTTCTCTTGAGTAATTTCAGGATATCTCTACCCACGCTCTATTGACCGGCGTATGATGGTACCCAGAGGTAGGCAGGCAGAATTTAAGAGCGTCGAACATGAAATCAGGTTATCACTTTTGCCACACGCTTAGGGTCCGATTCGCTGAGACTGATCTGCAAGGCGTTGTCTTCAACGCCAACTTTCTCATGTATTACGATGTAGCTTGGACGGAGTACCTGCGGGCAATTGGCTTAACATACGACGAAATGATAGGGATTGGGGTAGATACTCTGCTGGCTCGCACGGAGGTGGAGTTTTTAGCTCCGGCGCGCTTCGATGACGTGCTTGACATCTACGCATGCGCCACCGGCATTCGGAACACTAGCGTCACAGTTAAGTTCGAAGTGTATAATAGACAAAGCGATGTTTTGATTGGTTCGGCGTCATCATTATATGTCTGTGTTGACCCCCGGAACCATCGACCCATTCAAATACCAACTGATCTACACGACCGTCTGAGACAATCTGAGCAAAAGAGCTTATCGGAGTCCGGTAACACGCTCCCGTTGGCTGGTCAATAAGAGTTCGGTTAGCCAGAGGATTTGAGCTTCGAATACGCCTCAAAAAAATACGGAACAGCCCACAATAAATCGTGATGAACGTATTCAGATAACGAGTTAGCAGAAAGGCTGCTGCGCAGATAGGCTGCCACTGAATTGGCTCTCTCAAAATACTCTTCTGGGAGAAATCGTATTAAGAGTTCTCCAATCTGTGCGGACGTTCCGATGTCGCAGGGACCATCCAGGCTGAGCGGGTAACCTATTGAGCCGTCGCCGTTGACGATTCGGAGTTCGTCTAGTCCCAGTAGTACTTCCGTAAGCAATGTCCTAATTCTGGGGTCATCGCTCTTCGCCATTTGCGCTCCGCAAGCATCCAAGACCCACCAGCTGTAATGAGGTAACATGTGAAGTTGTTTTGAATGACCTAGAAGCGTAACGGAGGAGTCACCGACTCTTAGGTGATGGGCGTTTTGAAGTAGCCTTGTCTCAATATCATTCGTAATCTCGCGGAGGCGTTCGGTAGAGACATCGATGTGAAGTAAATCTGGATGAGTTTCCCCTAGTCCGATTAAATGATAGACCTCTGCGTACGACGATAAGAGTTGATCAATGAGGTCGAAGTGGTCAAGGCTAAATTTGGTCGCCTGTCGAATCGCTTCGAGTTGAGCGTAGTCCAGCTGCAACATTGCTTTAACAAAAGCCGCTGAGTGCCTCACATCTAGTTTGATTACTTCGCCCTCTGCCGAGCTACGAAAGAGACCCGCGCCGCGACCGTCGAAATGTTTCATTAGATAAAGTCTTGCCAGCGACAAGAGCTTTTCCAAGCGCTTAAGTATGGGGTTTTGTCGGTTCTCCCTTAGAATCATTCTTCGCAAACTGCACAGTCCACGGACTACCCAATGGGTTACAGTTACGCTATCGCCCGAGGCCACTGTTGGCGGGAGTTGATCAGGAAAAGCTAATGGAAGATAGTGAAGTGCGTACGCCTTTGACCACCCGCCGTATTGATGGGACTTAGTGTCCTCTGTAAACTGATCTGCCTCGATCTTTGACAGTAGGGGATCCCAATTAAGGTCGAGATGGTTAGGTGCGAAGAGAGTTCCCCTTGGCAGGGGCTCGTCCCGCAACGTGGCAAGGAGTTGCCCGAAACCGACCTCGAAGTTCGCGGGCTCTGTAAAGTCGACGTAACGCAAGAAAGCCTCTGAGGCAGGTATCTCGCATGGATGTAACAAGAGAGGGATTACTAGCCGGCGCTTGCCAGCAGGATCCAAGACTTTTGCGATCGACCGCTCTAGCAGCACCCATTCAGACGAGACCGAGTCGGGAGACAAGACAATAGCGATGTGCCTACTGCCGGAGATGGCTTGCTCTAAATGATGTGGGATGTTGCCCCCAAGCGGAATGTCCCACTCATCAAAGAAAACCCTCAATGTGCGGCGTTGCCATGTTTCTCGTTCGATGCGCCGTGCCAACATGCGCACCCAATCTTTATCACCATGGTTATGGCTTAAGAATAAGTCGTAATGCGCGTCCATTGCGTTCAAGGTCTAACGTGAGACACTGCTCTTAGCTCGGTCTTCCCGCCCCCAATTCTTGCAAATTGAACAATTATGATGGCGCCAATTATTGTCAATGTCAGTGAATACCAAGCTATCGCCGGATTGATGTCGCTCCTCATTGATTCCCAGATCAGCTTGGTGATAGACGTTCCTCCGGTCGCACCGCCTAAGTATACATTCGCGACAAGATCATCCAGGCTTATGTAACCACCGATAGAGAAAGCAAGCAGTAGGTGATTCACGATTTTCTTGACCACAAACTTCCATAGTGCCAGCGGGCTGGGAGCGCCAAGAAGAACGGCAGCTTCGAACTCGTTCCAGTTTATGTTCTTTAGCGTTGGTAATAGGAATGCCGCCACTGCAGGTAAAGCCTGCGTCGTCTGCGCGATAATTGTCAAAAACAATCCACGATCTAACCCAACTGAGCGCGCAATTGAAAGGAGGTTCAAACAGTATGCCGTCGGTGGCACAACGAACAGAACGGCCAATGAACATATGATTACTGCTCTAAACCACCACGAGGAGTTTATATAGCTTACTCCGAGAATCAGACCTAGGAAGCAGCTTAGCAGGCCGACGACTGCAAACTTCAGAAGCGTAAAGCCCAATGCGTTTAGAAACTTTGGATCTGAAATGGCATTCGTAAGCCACGTCAACGTAATTCCTCGAAAATCCGCCGATATGAACTCACTATTATTAAGACCGGCGTAAAGCAAGTAAATGATCGGCAAAAAAACGATCAAAATGAAAATCCAAATGAGCGCCTTCATTTACGTGTTGCTCCGATTAGATTTGGTTCTGCCCACCAGATAATAGCCAAGAACGATCACCAAAACTCCGCTCGTGACAAGCAGAGTATCTAGATTGGAGAGAAGAACTGCGGCGTCGCGCTTTAATGCAACATTGAGAAGATAGTCAACGCTCGTTGAGACAAACCAACCGGCACTTCCTCCCAGAACGGATGGCACCATGAATGCGCTATGGCATGAGATGAAAGTAAAAAAGAACACGACCGCTAAAGCCCATGAGAGTCTTCGCCATCGAATCCTCAAGTTAATACCGAACGTGTTTGCTCCCAGCACCGCCGCGGCTTCTTCGGCCGACTGAGGAACTGTGCTTCCGAACGAGTAGAAGGCAAAGATAGCCACGGGAAGGTAGATAGTTACGAGTGCGAAAATCAGAGTAATCGGCAAAGACAAGGGAGATTCTTGTTGAGGTAGTATACGAAGAAAGTGCAGGAACCGTCCGATGGCTCCGAATGAGCTAAAGAGCAGGACCCAGGAGAAAAGTCTGGCCGCGGTGCTCGCAAAGAAGGGGATCAAACAAACAAGAGCCAGTTTCCTGCGGGTAGCATTACCATAATAGACAAAAAGTACCAACGTGCAGAGCAACCCAAGGAAGCACGTTATGAGGGCGGACAACAACGCGTACCAATAACTGTTCCAAAGAGCTGACGAGTGCGCCGCCAACAGCCCACGCCAATCAACATCGACGGATTTGGTTAAGGACACCAATCCCAGAATGAACGGCGCAACCAGAAGAAGAACTGTTAAGATCGAGAGAACCTTTGTGACAAAGATCGCTCTATGGCCGATCATTCTCCCAACCACTTTATCCATAAGTCCTGGACCCAATCGATGTTGTCTGCCCACCACCGGCTATCCATCACAAGTGCTGGACTCTCAGAAGCCGTAAAGTTAGGGACGTAGTTTCGCAGATTCGGTGGCAGCATATTCATTGCTGCATCGTTCGGAGGGCCATATCCCGTTAACGAGCAAAACTTTCCTTCAACCTCAGGCTGAGTAGCGAATTCCAAGAATCTCAGCGCCTCGTCCTTATGCTTTGTTCCTCTCGGAATGACCCACCAGTCGTACCGAGCGAGAGCCTGGTTGAGCGTCATATCCACGTGTTCGCCCTTTGACATCATCACCCAAACTCTTCCGCTCCATGCGCAACTCATGGTGTAATCCGTTAGTAGCTTTTGTTGGTGTTCCGCGCCGCCAGACCACCAAGATATCTTCTTGCGAATCTGGCTAAGGTACGAAAGCGCCTTCTGAACTTTCTCGCGTGACAGTGGATATAGCTCGGATGGTTTTGTCCCATTTGCGAGCAAGGCAATTTCAATGGTGCCAATGGGGCTCTTCCTGAAACCAAACGGTCCTTGGTACTTGGGGTCCCAAAAGGCGCTCCAATTCTTGGGAGGCTGAAGGCCCAAGTTCTTTAGCCGATCCGTGTTGTAAGCTAGAACTGTACCCCACGAGAAGAATGCTATGCCGAATTTATCAACCGCCCGCTTGTCCAGCGGTAGTTTCTGTTTCCAATCGGCTGGTAATTCCTCAAACCAATTGTTCTTTTCACCCTTGAACATCATGTCGTCTTCGACATGCACTACATCCCACTTGACGTTGCCACTTTGGACTTGATCCCTTATTAACTCGAGTTCGCCGTTGTAAGTGGCTTCTTGAACTTTGACCGAATGCTTCTGCTCGTAAGGGGCGATTATCGCGCTACGGAGTCCGTCCTGAGTAGAGCCCCCCCAACTGACAACTGTTAAGGGCTCCGATTTCCGCCCAGGACATGCTATGAGCAAAAGTGACAGCAAGATCAAGAACACAATGTAGAAGCTGCCCCTTGTTAGCGCTTTGGAATTTCTCGGACGCTTAAACATATAGGTTCTCCCTTCCATTGAAAAACTTTGCCTTTTGCGGATCGTAGTAGATCCGAGCTAAATCACCTTGGGCCAAATTATCATCGCTGGTCTCGATCCTAAGACTAACGGAGTCATTCCCGAGTTGCACCTGATAGATAACAAATCGCCCATTTTGGGCTCTCTTTAGAACCTTCCCCTCGCCTAGAAAGAGCCTATTAGGACCTTCGCAAACGGAGAGCGCCCAGGGACGCGCGCCCCAAAACAGCGTTTGGCCAGCCGAGTGAGAAGGTGAAACGCCTTTGCCAACTAGATGCAACCCTCGTTCGGTTACCCCCTCGCAAACCGCGCCATCAGTCTTCGCAACGAGACTATCTACTTTCATGATGTTCATATGACCCGTTAAGAGAGCTGTAGCTAGGTTTTGCGGATCAGCGACAAGGGCATCCGGCAACCCTACTTCTACAATTTTCTTGTCATCCAAAATTGCTATCTGATCGCACAGATCCAAACAATCTTCGATGTCGTGTGATACAAGCAACACAGTGGTTCCATGTTCGATAAACAGTCTCAACATCAATTCTCTTGACCGCGAACGCAGGGGCGGGTCAAGTTGCGACAACGGTTCATCCAGAAGAACTAAGCGGGGAAGAGGAGCGAGACAACGCGCGAGTGCGACTCGTTGTTTCATACCACCACTTAATTCACCGGGAAAGAGCGACTCGGTGCCATCCAAGTGCAAAGCGCTAATCAAACGTCGAACATGGCCGGTGGGATCTACGAGATCCTTATTATAGCGAAGACCAAAGGAAACATTTTCCAGAACGGTATGATCATCGAACAGAGCGAAGTCCTGATGTGTAAAACCGATTCTTCTCTTGCTTGCCGGCAGGGCCCTGACTGACTCACCGTCAATCAAAACACCGCCGCTTTGGACCGGCGTCAGTCCAGCGATCGCTCTTAATAATGTCGTCTTTCCAGAGGCGCTAAAACCAAGAATCCCAATTATTGAACCCCGTTTCGCAACAAGAGATAGATCTTCAAGAACCACGCGTTGGTCATACTTGACGGTCAGGCCCTTAATCTCAAGCGCGATGCTCGGATGGGTGGGTTCTAAGGGCTCAGGGCTAAGGCCATTATTCACGAACTAGATTCCTCAAGGTCCTTCAGGTAGTAAGCGGCAGATACTAAAGCCCAAAGTAGGTCGAGACGAGTATCCGATGACGATGACGATCTTTCAAACAATTCCGATAGATACTCGAAAACCAAGCAGATCTTCAGGGTGTCTTCGCCTTCTGTGTACACAACACCCTTAAGGCGTTTGCGCTCTCTTTGTATCTTACGCACTGCTCGGGCTCTCTTTCGCCGCAATCCTTTTATAAGTTCGACCTCGGCCTTGTACTCAACTGGACAGTCCGCGAAACCTCTCTGTTTGATCGCACTGTGGAACCTAATGATCGAGTCAGTCTCGGCCGCTAAATCCTGCTCCAACCACTTTGCATTTTGGCTATCAAGAACGAGCCTTACCTCCAGTCGCGCATAGTCATACTCTATTGGACCTTCCTCCATACTGGCAACGTCGATTAAGGTTGGGGTGCTCTTAAGACTCTGACCTCGCACGCTGACTGGAGCCAATATATTATCCAAATGAAGGTCAAAATGGATTAAGGAAGAGATCCAATGAAATCGCTTTCCTTTCAGAACTGTTTGACGCCCATTCTGTAGCCGATGAAAAAACCTGATTGGATTTGGGAGCCGTTCGCCCAAAAATGGCAGGTAACGCTCGGTTAAGTAGTTACGCCAAACAATATGAAACATCTCAAGCTTCTTGCCCAGTTTTTCTATCGCTTTTGACCAGACGTCTTTTTCCGCGGTGAACATTCCTGGGTTGAGCATCAATTCGCGTTTGTTTAGCAGTTGCGACTGAGCGAGTGTTCGGAGCCAGGAACTCTCTCCAGAAAACTGTTTGAAAGTAATTAGCGTTCTCTCGCCGCTATCGGGCTCTAGCTGAATGGAAAGCTGCACTTCTTGGCCGCCATTCTCCCCATGAATTCTTACTCTGCGAATAGAGTATTTTCCGACCGTTCCATTGGCATCGGTGGTGGACTGTTCTGGCAATATAAGTGGGAGAAGATCCTGGAGGCCTTCATACTGTTTTGTAACGGTAAAACCATACAACCTTCTGAAGAAGGCTGCATAGAATTGTCTTGTCGTTGTCGCCTTGAAATGAGTGCGTCGATGAGAAACGGCAAGCTCTTGCAGCAGATCAAATATTACTTCTAGTTTTTTGTAGAACCGCTGCACATTACTCTTGCTCTTGGGCCATTGGGTTTTCAGGGTAAGCGTGGCTGGGGCCAACTCGGGCGCAATCGCTTGCGAGATCACAACGTCCAAGAGATCTTTATCTTTAAAATTTGTACGCCTTATTTCTCCTAAGCGATAGATGCACGAGACTAGGCCGGATTCCTTGTAGTGTTGTAGGACGGCCCGTATTTCCTCATAACGAAGTCTCTCTCGCTCTACCATTGAGGGGTGATCGAATTTGATTATGAACGATTCCCTTGGCCCATCGCCGGATTGCACCGTTGCAAAAAACACCTTCTCGGCTTTGATCTCGTCAAGCGTGATATATGTGTCAACGCCCGGTCTGTAAAACTGATGTCTGAGATAGTACTCCTTCGTTAAACTAAGGACTCGACCCAGCACTTGAGGATTGTTGATTCTCACGCGATCATTGGAATGACCATTGACGATCTGGTCGAACAAACCAATATCGACTGCTCGAAAAGTACTGGTTAGATACGTGGAGAATCCTTTAGCGAGCAACAACTCCCGAGCAATTAACGACGGGTTGCAAATATCAACAATTCTCCACGGAGTTGATGATGCATCTACCTGGGAAGAGTTAGCGAAAAGCTCAACCGTTGGCTTTACATGCTTCATCCAGTATTCCCGCAGGTAGAATGGAACCTCATCCAAAGTATGTTTTGCTGTTACATTGATCGTTCGCGTAAATCGCCATTTTTCGCCTACGGACGACGATGTCTGAAACCTCAAGTCCAAAAAGTTCGTAGGGATCTCCGTGCCAGTGAGTTGTTCAAGATTGTATCCATTGTCCTCCGGGTGGCGAACAAGCTTTGCTTTTGGACTGCTCTTGAATACATCTGGCTCCAGAATCCTAATATCCGACTGCATGCTGCTATTCTCCTCAATTGGATCTTAATTGGCTGTCGTAGAGCGTCCGAACTATTTGCCCCTCATCCGACCACTTATGAAAAGTGTCAATAATGCCCCAAGTTTGAATGCAGTAGTTACGCAACCGATCGTAAACGTGGGCAGATGCAACTATGCAACGGTCACTCAATTCGCCGCTCGATTCCTTACTCGAAAGCGAGGCGAGTAGCCTCAGACCAGAGATTTCTTTTGCTAAACTCTTCTCTCGGCTAATAAATTCATCATCAGTCCAGGCATGAGCTTGGCGAAATCGGTCTTCGTCTTGTTTGTTAAGCGCGAGATCGATGATTACTCGATCATATTGAGGAGCAGCTCTTACAATTCGATTGATCGACCAAACGCGCCCGCCTTTAGGCGGTCTACCAGCGGACCATGCGAAGTCGAAGCTGATTTCAGGGATGTCCTCCAACAGGTATTGAAATCGCAAGCGATCGGCCCACCAGTCCTCCACTATCAAAACCTTCATATGGTTTTGTCCTCAGAATATTCCAGAAAATACGGGCTTTCATCGGGATTAATCTTCACGGGAAATCTTATTTCGAATGCGACACCCGTTCGGTCGTTCCACGACACCGCGATTGAACCGTTCTGGAGAAGCGCATCACCTTCGCGGATTTCCAGTCGGCGCAGATAAGATGCAAACTCGAGCAAGGCCCATCCATATGAGCCGCCACTTTTTGACGTGAACGCTCGGCGTCGCATTTTTTCCCTGTATGCTTCTAAAAAAGCGTCAGAAGTTCTTGAAGAGAGTTTGTGAAATGCCGCGTCGAGTTCTTGCAAGGATGCAGTTTCCTCTTTTGTTGGTCTTGAGTTGTTCGAGACAACGAGCACCAGACACGCGTCTCTGCGCTTTCCCAGCTTCTTTTCTTCATATGTAAGTCTGAAGTCTATGTGCCAAAGCGGAAGAAACACATTCTTTTTCCAACGCAAAGCGGACTTTAAGAGATCGAACGCCTCTATTGCATTCTCAACTAAATTGGATAGGTGCATCACCGCAAGATCGGTATGACCGAGGCAGGCGGGAAGCGGCGTTGAGAGTTCAAAATTCAGTTGAATCATCTCAGAAGGAACAATCTGGCCTTCTGCGAAGTAATCACCAAACTCTTTATGATCAGGATCATGACAGACGCTCCAGAAATGGCGGAAGAACGCTGTCTCAGAGAACGATCTTAGTTCTAGTTCAACCTTATCCCATCGAATGCCCTGGGCCATCAGGTTTCTGTTAACATCCTCATGCTGTCGACGTCGCATCCTTGCGCGGCCATCACCTCCCGGTTCGTCCATCAATTCAAACCTAGTTAAAACGCCCAACGTCGTCTCGAGTGTTTTTGTAGTGAACAGTCCATCCGCTATGGACCATTTATCGATCGTGTCGGCCCCCTTGAAGCGACCGTGCTTGATTGCGTTATCAAATCTCTTTAGGGTGTTGTGCATCGGAGTTGATATCAGTTTCGTGCCAGCGTGCGTAAATAAGTGTGCGAGGTCAACGAATTGATCATATTCTTTACGCTTACTAAGTCTCTCCTGAAGAACATCAGCGCGCAGATAGCCGAGAATTTCGTTATAAACGAACCCGACGATCTGCAGATCCCTCATTCTCTCTTCAGGCAAAAGTCCGGCGGCCGAAATCTGCACGATTGCAACGGGAGGCTCATTTTTGTTGCCGTAGATAGGAATCATGAACATACTCTTAAGCCCGAAGCGATACTGCTCCACTTCGGAACGTAATAGTCTATCCAAGGGCTCGCTCCTGGAATCTAGTTCGAACTCTTGATGATCTTCTGCTAGCCATCTTTTTAGTTCTCTCCTCTCCTTTCTTGTCCGCCAGGGCTCCTCTTGCGAATACCAAATCCTCCAGTCGCTGATATACATGGATTGATTCGGGCTCAAAGAGCTAACGTAGGTGACAAACGATTTGTACCCATACCAATGGCCATTAGTAAGAATGTCATAAAGATCTGGCTCCTTTTCTTGGTATTCCAGCCATCGTTTTACGGTTTCTCGCTCTTTCGGCGAGAGGCGCCTTATTGCCGGTAGATTCTTGAAAGAGTCAAGAATATTCCCGTTTCTAACTTTAATCGTTGAGAGGCGAGTGTCCTTTAGCTCATCAATCTGCGACCGAGTGAACACGTAGCGATATTGTTGGTCATGTTCGTTTCGACGTGAGGTAGTGCGGAACAAGAAGGTCGCGGCGAAATTTTCTCTTTCATGGGTTCGTTCGTCAGAGAGGCGTCCTGTAATACGACGGAGAACTTCTTCTAGAGTATCTTGCAAAAAGCGAAAGGATGATTGTGTTTCGGGCAATGAATACTCAACTGGGGATCCTCTACCGTTGGCGGTTTGTAAGCTAGCGGGTCGAATAAGATTGATTTCACGTTCCAAGGTTCCCAAAAACTCATGTTCATAATCATGTTGGAACCTCGTCAATTTTCTTGAATTAGACATCGGGAGCACCACCGTGACAACGAGGTCCAAGTGTTGCGCGTCGATTCTATTCAGCGTCCGACTCAACCTGAAATTGAGACATGTCCCTCCATGAATAAAGGATTTGATCTTGAACGATTCATCGAGTCCTTCCTCTAGGGGACTTGTAACTCGCAGTCTGATCCGTTGTGACGTGCGGCGAGGTACTAGCAGTTTACGAATATTCAGAAGCAATTGATCTTGAGGGAGAACATTCCGGTACAGCCACTTCAATTCCGCCTCACTACAGTTCCGGCTAACAATCTCGTATTGTGAATCGTTGCACTTCAAAACTAGAACGAACGGTATCCCGGTTACTAAGTCTCTCGTTGGGGTTTCACAGTCGAGAAGGTGTTGTGTGATATCTCCGATTGTTTCGTAGAGATTGTGCGCGCCGTATTTTGTGAGACCGGCGACAGCTCTTGCCGCGGTCGAGAAGGGATTCTCTGAGGAGCGGTACATTGTGCGAGCGTTAATGTGGATTTCTTGAAAGACCAGCCCGAAATGAAGCAAGGCCATGGTCTGGAACTTGCGAAAACAACAGCACGATATTCCCGTCTTAGCCGAATGTCAATAGTTTTGCATGGCGTGTGAAATACTAGTGAGTCCTCAATTGGAAGATATGTGCAGGCATCAAGAAGATAACGTCATCGACAGATTGAAGGGCAAACGGTCTGAGGAGGAGTCCTTCACTAAAAATATGTCATTGAGGCTGGGTGCGAATCCTCCAACGTCCAGACAAGAGCAAACGACAACTTGAACTGAACGCCGTGCGGACCGCACTCTGGCCCTTGACACTATCGCGAAGTACGATGATAAATAACGAGGCTTCGCGGGTTGCGGCGTCGATCTTAAGCGTACTTCTAGCTCCATTGGAAGGATATCCTTCCTTAGAAAGTCTAGGTCGTTCTAAGACCAAGAAGGACACTGGTTCCACCATGTTGATGCCCGACACTGTTTCAAACTGCGATGAGCGCCCAATTATCGTCATGGAAGTTTGGCATCTAAAACCGGACGCAGCTAATGAGGGACTGGCTGTCATGCAACAAATGGATCGTTTGCTGGGATCTTCCACGCACGGGCACCCTGGCTGGTGTGGTCATGCCAGCTTTTACCAGCGGAATGAGAAACCATGTGAGGTAATCATTATCTATCCATGGCGGAATCGTGAGTTGCATGCGCAGCTCATCTCTGGAGAAGAACCGCTACTTCAGGAGTTCCATAAGGAATACTGCACTTCACAGCGTGAGATTCATTATTACAGTCAGCTGTTTGTTGAAGTTGAGGATCGGGGGTTAGTGGCTCAAAGATGAGCCTCACCAAGTCATCTAATGGATCCCTCAAGACGAGTGGCGATCGTTACTGGAGGCTCACGGGGCCTTGGAAGGGCTATTGCAGTTTGCCTAGCTAAGAGCGGGATCGACGTAGCAGTAAACTATCGCGACGAGGAAGGCGCGGCACTTGAAACCGCCGAACAGATAAGATCGCACGGTCAACGAGCTATTACGCTGCAAGCTGACCTGACTTCCTCTGCGGCTCCCAACACTCTGATAACCAGGACGTTGGAAGAATTGGGCGAACTAGACATTGTGGTTAATAATGTCGGCGAGTTTTTCTTTCGGCGTTTGGGAGAGATGGATCACAAAGAATGGCAATATGTGCTGGAGAGTAACCTCCACAGTGTCTTCTACATGTGCAGCGCTGTTCTTCCGTTGATGCGTCAGCGAAAACAAGGTCAAATAATCAACATCGGCCTTAGTCCGACTTACCTCGTACGTGGGGCGCCAAACATCTCAGCCTACGCCATAGCAAAAACAGGCGTCCTCGTGCTGACTCGCAGCCTGGCTGTCGAAGAAGCGCCATACAACATTCGAGTCAACTGCGTTTCACCAGGGCTCATCGATAACGGCCATTTGGCGCCAAAACAAAGAGAATGGATGGAGAAGCGCGTACCGCTCGGCCGCTTGGGAGCTCCAGAGGATGTCGGTAATGCGGTCGCGTTCCTAGTCTCGGATAATGCCAGTTATATTTCTGGGGCAAATCTCGCGGTTGCGGGTGCATGGGACTGGGACGATCGGCCAACGTATCAGGATGGAGACGTGCAGAATTTGTTTACTGGGAATCACTGATTGTAATGAGCCGGTCAGACTCGACGGTGCCTCGGGAATCGGGATGTGAGCGCATCATCTACGATTCTCTCTTTGAGGTGTTCAGGCTCCTCCTAATTCCAGATAGCGTTGAAAATGAGCTAAGACCGTAGGCTGGTCGTGAGCAGCTCCATAGAACCATCGGTATGCAGACCGCAAGACCTGACTAGGAAAATAGCTATTATCGTGTCCACGCACTTGGAAGACTGGCAGGCGATGAACGTGGTGGCTCACATCTCTGCCTATTTAGGGAATCGAATGAAAGAACCTTTTGATACGGGTGACTTTTTTCGCACCAAAGATGGGAAGAGCCATCCGAGGAATTCGCAGTTTCCAATAGTCTTGTTGTCAGCCAAAGCTCGTCAGCTGACCGAGCTCATTGCGAGTTTGCGCAAGTCAGAATTGCTCTATCACGGATTCATCCGTGAAATGATCGAAACTTCTGACGACGAGGAGATTTCCGATATCCTAGCTAATGAATTGGACGAAGATATTCAGTATCTAGGGGTGGGGAATCTTCGGAAACAAAGAAGTGGTCAATTCAATGACGAGGAAGTTCAGCTTGTTGCGATGATACGGACTAGGTGAAATCGACCGCAGCTGGTTGGCTAATTCAACATGTTCACACTCGTGATGTCATTTGGTTTTCGGTCTTCGCTTTGAAGGCCAAGACACTCTGCTCGGAGAGGAGAGCGGTATGCATTCAGGCGCAATCAAAGGTAGGTCAGTTTTATGTTCGGGTGTTGAAAAGGCAGTGAACGAAGGCTTACAACGGCTTCGGAATCATCCATTCGTGGTTAAAGCGAGCGCGCGCACTCTTTCAAAGAATGAGTTAGAGCGTTGGATTAAATGTGCCGGTCGGGAGAGCCAGCTATTTCCCAACATCCTTGAGAATATGGCGGCGCTTTGTGTGAACGAGCGAATAAAACAAGTTCTAGCCGATAATCTCGATGACGAACGTGGAAATGGTGACCCTGAGCGGGCGCATTTCAAGCTCTATCTGCAGCTGCTTGACGAACTTGGCATTCCTCGCGAGGATTTCTCCAACTATGAGGAGCGAGGGGGAGTAAGATTCGCCTGCGAGTTAGCACAAAACATTTCGCTCCAGTCGAGTTTAGCCATCGCGATGGGATATATGCTCATTAATGAGGGTATCCCTAAGATAACTTTTTCAGCGGTTCAACATGCGCTTCAGGGCCATTATCCGAAGTTGAGGACACGATTTTTTGAACTTCACATTAACACCGATGAAAAACATATAGAGGACCTCTACGCTACAGTAGACGAACTTGATCCCTGCCAAGAAAGCGAGATTCTCTTTGGCATTACCCTCGGAGAACGGGGAACGGCGGTATTACTGGACGAGGCCTTCGGGCTCTTCGATTATTCTGAAATTCCGGCGCACGTATCTTCGGATTGAGTCGATACGTTCTAACGTTTGGCAAAAAGGGAACATTCGTGTTAGACAGCAACAATGTGGTAGGTTTCTGTGACTCTTAGCGCTCTCAACATGTTCGAATAACTTAGGCTGATTCCAATGAGGTAAGGAAAGATTAATTCATGGCAGTTGCAGGAGGAGTGGCCGCGGCAGCAGCAGCCGCATTCGCTAACGCTATCAAAGCTAGTGGCGTCGTGGTTGAGGTTACGCCCGCCGCTTTCGAAACCATACTCCGAAAAGTTGAGAAGCCATTAGTGATTTATGCCGAAGGCGGATTCTTCTCAACTAATTATCAATATTTGGTCAGTTATAAGGGATTCGCGTTTGTCACCAAGTCCTCTGAACCAGTTTTGCTGCCGCCCGAAGTTGAAACCATCCTAGCGGAAAAGATCTGGCTACCACAATAACCAGATCCGCAAGTAATCCTAACAATCCAACTGAGGTCATCAACGCAGTTCTTTAGAGCAAAGTGACCCTGCCACGCGTAACCGCCACGAGCGTGAAACCCTTTTCTGCAAGCCTCAATGAATCGAACCTTGGTGTTAGGGACCGACGAAAGCTTGCGCTGTCTCAATCCAGATCAAGCTGAGTTACTTCACTGGTTTTCCCGGCGCCAAACCTCTGCCAAAATTTATCAAAATCGGTATCTGAACGTCGTGTTTCCTAGTAGTCGATCTCTTGTTCGCGGCGATCCCCTCTGTCAATCAATTGATTTAATGGGGTTACATCATCGCGGGTTTTCTTCCGGACGGCCAAGACCTGTCCATTTTTTCACACGAAAGGGGTGAGGAACAGCGATGTTTATGGTCCTGACTTACGTGACTCTCAGCGCCGTGCGGGGATGCTTGGGCCACACGATCGTCCACCGGCGCTGAAGTCACAAATTGTGACCTCAAATACCCACCTTTGGACTGCACCCGTTAAGGAGTAGAAATTCATCTTGTGACCAGTGGAATGTCATTTTATGACCTACCAATTTCACTTTGTGACCGATCCCACAATAGAGTTTCACTCTATGACCGAACGCAATCTCATTTTATGCTCCATCAAATCTCATTTTATGAACCACCAATCTCACTTTATGCTCCACCAATCTCACTTTATGAGCGAACCCACAAAGAATCCCGACCCGACCACTAACGGACCTCCTCTTGCTGAATGAGTATTCATCCAGTATGGCGAAAAAGTAAGAGTAAAATGTTCGTAAGGTATCCTACGAAGTAAAAGGCGCACTGCCAGGTTGCAGGTTTCATAAACACCACAATCGAATTCAATTCTCCTCCCGCTACAATTGCTTTCATCCGGAAAGAAGATGGGGCTAAGATGGTGGCGGGACGTGTTGATACATAACCAGCCGAAGCGATACCTTGACAACCGTTAGGCCGAAAAATACTGGTGCGTATCATTTGGTAAGACTAGGTTCTGCCGTCTCAAACGGACTTAAAATCCGTTGACCGTATGGTCGTGTGGGTTCGACTCGCGCCTCGGGACCAAAATTCCGAATACTTACCAACCATCTTGTTGCGTTTCTTGCTCGCTTTTTATGTACCTAGCTTCTGGTGATTCAATAGGACAAAAGTATCAGCATACTTGATAACCCGTGATAGTCGCGCTTGTTTCGGCCGGCAATCGCGCATAGTATGCACCATGCGGGAGGATGCCCGGACGTCCTGAACCGTTCGAGCACACGAGCACAGAGAGGCTGTTAGTTGGACCCGCGGATACAAAGAAAGTTAGCTTGGTCATTGCAGCCCCATATCGGATCCGTGGTCTTGTGGTTTACGACGGAAGACCCATCGAAGGCGCAGAGGTTTGGCTCGCGATATCGGGGTTTCCGAGCGTTCGCCCAGAGATAGTTGCAGTTAGCGATGCTGCAGGCCAGTTTGAAACGAGGACAGCCTATCCTGCAGTCCGCATGCAGGCCAGGGCATCCCTGTTTGCTCCATCGCCTTGGCAATTTGTTAGA
>Ga0137403_10003009_pt1 | contig 20348 bp, 15 predicted proteins | sample CZOMad2_1_16fung_FD_122057 | JGI IMG/M metagenome (GOLD analysis project Ga0137403, IMG submission 122057) | Vadose zone soil fungal communities from Angelo Coast Range Reserve, California, USA - CZOMad2_1_16fungal (Hybrid Assembly) | ecosystem: Environmental > Terrestrial > Soil > Vadose zone...
GCAAATGTAGTGTCATTCCTTGCTGGTCCTGAGGGCGGCTGGATCAACAGCCAGGTGTTGCGCCCCAACGGCGGCTTTGTCTCCTGAATGGAGTTCGGAACCTTGCAAAAGACACACGAGACACCAGGTGGAGGGAGAAGCTAGTCATGAAGAAGGTAATCGTAATCACTGGAGGGTCGAGCGGCTTTGGCCGTCTGTCCGCCAATGCCCTCGCGAAGGCCGGCCACACTGTCTACGCCACGATGCGGGATACCGCCGGCCGCAACGCGCCGCAAGCTGCGGACGTGAAAAAGTTTGCGCACAACAATAAGGTTGACTTGCGTCCCATTGAATTGGACGTGTCTTCGGAGAAATCCATCGAAGCGGCGATTCGCCAGATTGTCGCCGAACAGAGCAGGCTCGATGTTCTCATGCACAATGCCGGGCATATGGTGTTCGGACCGGCGGAGGCGTTCACGCCGGAGCAACTGGCCGAACTCTACGACATCAACGTGCTCAGCACCCAAAGGGTAAACCGCGTAGCGCTGCCTCAAATGAGAAAACAGCACCAGGGGCTCCTCATCTGGATGTCTAGCAGCAGCTCGGCAGGTGGAACGCCTCCGTATCTCGCGCCCTACTTAGATACGCCAGCTTCTTGAGCGATCAGCGCGGTCGGCGCGCTTAGCCCATGAGTGACGATCACACGGGTTGCTGCTGCCATGATCGCGTTCCGCTTATCCTCGCTTCTCGGTCTGGCCATGCTTTTGCCCTTTAGCCGCATGACTAGCATATAAAAGAATGGCTAGTCAGCCAACATTCTATGGCCGATGGCCAGGGCGATAGGGCGCGATGTCCCATTCATGAAATCCTCTAACGCTACAGCAGGAACGCCTACTTGGTAATGGGAAACGCCCTAGTGGTGACCGTCGTACTGCTGGCGAGATGCTAACCTCCCAGTACTAATTTGCGGAACCGAGCCCGGACTCATTTTCAACCCTCGTAAGTGGCTCGTGACGTTAGGACCGAGGGTCAGGTACGAGAATTTCGAAATGCACGGTCTAGAAGAGAATGTTCGCGTCCGAACCAATGGGTCGGTATCGTATTCTCATGCCCGGTCACTCAGAGCCATCAAGTCGGGTGCGTAACGTTCTCCCACGACCGGAATCTGCGCGAGACGCTCCACGATATTCTTCCGGTCGCTCTCGGTCAAGCTCACGTGGAGTGCGCCCATGTTCTCCTCCAGATAACGAACGCGCTTAGTGCCCGGGATAGGCACAATATCTCGGCCCTCGGAGAGCACCCAGGCCAGCGCCAATTGGGCAGGTGTCACACACTTTTCATTGGCCAGTTCCTTGACGGTAGCAGCCAGCTTGAGGTTTTCTTGCAACGCCTGCTGTCCGAAACGGGGATTGGTCCGCCGCCAATCGCACGGGTCGAGATCTTCGAGTGTTTGGATGGCACCGGTCAAGAACCCGCGGCCAAGAGGACTGTACGGAACGAAGGTAATGCCCAGTTCGTGGCACGCCGCCAGCACGCCGTTCGTCGCAATTTCACGCGACCAGAGCGAATATTCGCTCTGCAAGGCGGCAATCGGGTGGACTTTCGCGGCCCGCCGCAGCGTTTGCGGTCCGGCTTCCGACAGGCCGATGGTTCGAACCTTGCCTGCCGAAACCAGCTCGGCCATCGCACCCACGGCTTCCTCGATCGGAACGTTCGGATCAACCCGATGCTGATAGTAGAGATCGATCGTTTCAATACCTAGCCGATGAAGGCTCGCCTCGCACGCACGGCGCACATTCTCGGGCGAGCTATCGACGCCCCGGATTCCGTCAGAGCCGATACGAAAGCCAAACTTGGTGGCGACGACCACGCTGTCGCGAGGTACTTCGCACAAGAAACGTCCCAGCAACTCCTCGTTCTTGTACGGACCGTAGACTTCGGCGGTATCCAGGAAATTGCCGCCGAGCTCTAAATATCGGCGAAGAACTTGAAGCGATTCCTGTTCATCCGCTGGTCCATAGGCGGTAGACATTCCCATGCATCCGAGTCCCAGCGCGGAAACTTGCGGTCCATTCTGTCCCAATCTTCGGTATTCCATTTTCCCTCCCCCACGGTGGGTTCTCTTCTAGGATGTTCTGAGTCTAATGAACGGTACGGCTTGAGAAGAGGTGAAGGCCAGGCGGAAGACATCTTCGTTGTTTTGACTTGTGATGGCGCCGATGGCCCGGACCTGAGCCGCAGCACGACATACCACTACAATGACTGTCATGACCTACTATGGAGCCAGTAGATCGCGGCCAGTTTTCGCACCGTCCGCAATAACACGCTGAAGATCGCCGAAGAGATTCCAGAAGAGAAGTATCCCTTTCGTCCGGCGGAGGGCTCGCGGAGCATCGCCGAGACGCTGATTTATATTTCCAACGCTCATAGGTTCGCGCTCGAGATACATCGCGACAACCTGGTTGCGACATTGCGCTGATTGAAATCCCAAATCGACGCGTTCTAGATTCCAAAGACTCTTAAGCAACAGCTCAGCACAGACCAACAGCACCAGAGAAAGCGCTACCTCCCCAGCAACAAAAACATCGCCCAACCGCTGGGCCGAACCGGCACTTCCTCGAGCTCCCTCTCGAAGAACCTCATTTAGGTCGACTCTTGCTGCCTGCAATGCCGGAGCCAGTCCGAAAAGAAAACTACTAGCCAGCGAGACCAAAATAGTGAAGCTCAATACCGAGAAGTTGAAATTCAAGGAACTGCTGTGGGAAAGATTCTCGGGAATCAGATGCCTAAGGAAACCAAAGCTGCTCACGGCAAGTGCAGCTCCCATAACTCCACTTACAAGCGAAAGCAAAGCACTTTCGGCGAGAAGCTGTCGAAGAATACGGGCCGTACTCGCTCCGAGCGCCACCCTCAAAGCGATCTCATGTCGCCTGCCGGCTACACGTGCGAGCAGTAGGCTCGCCACGTTTGCGGACGCAATCAGTAGGATGAATCCCACCGCAGTCATCAGCATGACCAGACCACGCTTCGCATCGTGGATACAGCTCTCTTGGGGAGGCTCGGCAAAGAATCGGCTTACACTCTGCATCTCCTTTGGATACTGTTGAGCGGTTTGGCTCGCCAGCACGGAGGTGTCGGCGTTAGCTTCCTCAAGAGATATTCCCGGGGAATGAGAAAAACGGGGGCATGACGCCCTTCACCGTATAGAGTTCGTCGTTCCAGCGGATGGTCTGGCCAATGATATTTGCATTACTCGCAAAGTCGTTCTGCCAAAGCGAAAAACTCAAAAGGACTACGTGATTCTGGCCAGGCCGGTCTTCTTCGGGAAGAAACGTGGTGCCGATTAAAGGCCGCACGCCTAAAACAGAAAATAGGTTATGCGTCACGAGCGCGCCGGTCAGCAGGCTGGCGCCACCGGCTTCACTGCTCAGGTTGAATCCGGTCTCATTTACGGCGGCAACATCTTCGAAGACTCGGGTCTGTGCCTTTAGCCCGAGATAAGTTGGTGCAGAGACACGGTTTCGCGGATATCCCAACTTGCCCAAATCTTCGAAGAATGAGACTAGCTGCTCGGGGTGGCGATAAGGGAGTGAACGAAGCACCACGGCTTCTACCACGCTGAAGAATCGCCGTCGTTGCCCCGATGCCGAGGGCGAGTGTCAAAGTCGGGCCTTCCATTCATGGTAGTAAAGATCAGTCCCTGTAGACCCAGCAAATATAGTGCGATCTTCACTTCCGAGTAGTCCTCTGACTCGTGCTGTCCATTTGTCGGTTTCAGTCGTCAAGTTAATCCAACTTTGTAGCTGCGAGAACACGTAGCAACCGCGCTGGACGTACTCAAGCTTGCCGGCGGTCCGACGCACGCAGTTTCTTCAACGCCATGGCTGCGGAATGGGACTCTCCCCAGTGGCACATTTCTTCCAGCAAAGGTCGCAACGATTCGCCCAGTGGCGTGACGGTATAGACGACGCGTGGAGGCGTATCCGGGAACACGGTTCGATCGACGATTCCACTGCTCTGCAGTTGCCGTAGATGCTGTGCGAGCGTGCGTTGGCTGATACCCGGAATGCCGCGCTTCAATTCGGAGAATCGTTTAGCGTCGGAAAACAGTTGGTCGAGGATAGCGGCGCGCCATCGACCGCCCACAATACGGGTGGTCGTTTCCACGGCGCATCGTTCCGTATATTTTTTCATGGTTGATACCTAGTTACATATTCTATACCTGGTTGTGATGGGGTGTCACGTATTCGATTGTAACCATCGCGCTGCCGGGTACATCTATTCAGCCATTGCTTTCTATCCGATTCGGTGCGACCTGATCCCGAACCGGTACCCAGTTCGAAGGCATTGTGAATGGTGATTCTTATATGGAAGGGCCAAATAGAATGAACCTCGCGTCCGCATCACTTCATAAAAAGAATTCGCACGCCTGGTCCTTTCGCGGAGTGCTGCCTGCGCTTACTCTAGTGTTTCTCTCACTCTTGATGGTTGCGGCTCTCTCAGGCTGCAATCGCGCACAATCTGCGCCTGTCCAAGAAGCTCCAAAAGTCACAGTCGCCCCGGTTCTGGAGCGGAACATCACGGAATGGGACGAGTTCACCGGCCGGCTCGACGCGGTCGAGAAGGTCGAGGTGCGACCGCGCGTTTCGGGCTACATCGAGCGCGTTGCGTTCACGGAGGGAAAGGAAGTTGCCGCGGGAACTCTACTGTTCCAGATCGATCCACGTCCCTACCAGGCAATATTGGATCAGGCCCGCGCCGAAGAAGAGCGCGTTCGCACGCGGTCCGTGCTGGCTAAACAGGAGGTAGAGCGGGCGGACAAGATGCTCGCCAAGCGCGCCATCTCCCAGGAAGAAATGGATGAGCGGGTAAACGCTTTGCGGGAAAGCGAATCTGGTATCGCCTCCGCGAAGGCCGCGGTCGAGCAAGCTGCGCTAAACCTCGAATTTACCCACGTGAGGTCACCTATTCACGGGCGCGTGAGCCGCGCTGAAGTAACGGCCGGGAACCTGGTCTCGATTGCGCCGAACCCCACGCTACTAACAACGGTGGTTTCCATGAATCCGATCTACGCCTACTTTGACGGAGACGAGCAGTCCATTCTGAAATACGCCGCCCTCGCGCGCAGCGGTCAGCTTCCGAGCTCCCGCGACTTTCGCAATCCTGTTTATCTTGGTCTCGCGAACGAAGAGGGTTATCCGCACAAGGGCTATATCGATTTCATGGACAACCAGATGAATCCTGCTTCGGGAACTCTCCGGGTCCGCGCGGTTTTCGACAATAGCGACCGGCTCTTCACCCCTGGCCTGTTCGCGCGCATTCGGCTGGTGGGCAGCGGAAAATACAAAGCCATCCTGATCAGGGACGACGCCGTAGGCACGGACCAGGACAAGAAGTTTGTGTTGAGCCTCGGGCCGGACGGCACCGTGCAGTATCAGCCGGTGCAACTGGGGCCGATCGTCGATGGACTGCGCGTAGTGAAACAAGGTCTGAAGCCCGGAGAGCAGGTCGTCGTCAGCGGAGTAATGAGAGTGCGCCCGGGCATGAAAGTCAACGCAGACCATTCTTCCATGGATTCGCAGAAAACGAGCGCCGCAGGCCCCACGGGCAGCTGATCAGAAGAGGAAAACAAATTGAATTTCTCAAAGTTTTTCGTCGACCGGCCAGTTTTCGCGGCCGTCTTATCCATCGTTATTTTCCTTGCGGGCGCTATCGCTATGGGGAAGTTGCCCATCAGCGAGTATCCGGAGGTTGTGCCGCCAACTGTCGTGGTGCGCGCAACGTTTCCCGGCGCCAGCCCGCGCGTCTTGGCCGAAACCGTCGCAACGCCGCTTGAAGAGCAGATCAACGGCGTTGACGACATGTTGTACATGTCATCCCAGGCCACCACGGACGGTGTGATGACCCTGACGGTGACTTTCCGCCTGGGAACCGATCCAGACAAAGCGCAAGTCCTGGTGCAAAACCGCGTGTCACAGGCCGAGCCGCGGCTTCCCGATGTGGTCCGCCAGTTGGGTGTAACGACGCAGAAGACTTCTCCCGATCTCACCATGGTCGTACATCTTTTTTCTCCGGACGGGCGTTACGACAAGGTCTATCTGCGGAACTACGCGGTTTTGCAGGTCAAAGATGTTTTGGCGCGACTTCCGGGAGTCGGACAGGTGCAGCTGTTTGGCGCCGGCGACTATTCGATGCGTATCTGGCTGGACCCAGATAAGGTTGCGGCCCGAGATTTAACGGCGAGTGACGTGGTGAAGGCGATTCGAGAGCAAAACGTACAAGTTGCCGCCGGCGTGGTCGGCGGACCGCCAAACGACACTCCCGTTCCTTACCAGCTCAGCGTGAATACCAGAGGCCGCCTCGTCAACGAAGAGGAATTCGGCGACATCGTCATCAAAGCTGGCGCGCAAGGCGAGGTCACCCATCTGCGTGATGTCGCTCGGCTGGAACTAGGTGCCCAGGATTACGCACTGCGTTCGCTGCTGGACAACAAAACCGCTGTGGCCATCCCAATTTTTCAGTCTCCTGGCTCAAACGCCATCGCGTTGTCGGACAGCGTGCGCGCAACTATGCAGGAACTGAAAAAGAATTTCCCGCAGGGCGTGGACTACAGTATCGTCTACGACCCCACGGTGTTCGTTCGCGATTCCATCCGTGCCGTGATTCACACGTTGTTTGAGGCGGTCCTGCTGGTCGTCATAGTGGTTGTGCTCTTCCTCCAGACTTGGAGAGCCTCGATCATTCCCCTGATCGCGGTTCCCGTCTCCATCGTGGGCACGTTCGCCATCATGCTAGGGCTAGGCCTATCGATTAACGCCCTGTCTCTGTTTGGTCTAGTGCTGGCCATCGGCATTGTCGTCGATGATGCCATCGTGGTGGTCGAAAACGTGGAAAGAAATATCGAGCTCGGCTTGAGTCCGCGCGAGGCTACCTACAAGGCGATGAAAGAAGTAAGCGAGCCGATCGTGGCTATCGCCTTGGTCTTGTGTGCCGTGTTCATCCCGATCGCATTCGTAAGCGGTCTCACCGGGCAGTTCTACAAACAGTTCGCGCTGACCATCGCCATCTCCACGCTGATTTCCGCATTCAACTCGCTCACTCTCAGCCCCGCGCTGTGCGCCATCCTGTTGCGCGCGCATGACGCTCCCAAGGACTGGTTTTCCCGCTTTCTGGATCGCGTGTTCGGCTGGATCTTCCGCCCATTCAACAAGCTGTTTATGCGTTCCTCGAATGCCTACGGTTACATCGTCAACGGTTTCGTGCGGAAAACGATTCTCGGCTTTCTGTTGTATGCCGGGTTGATCCTTCTGGCATTCTTTGGTTTTCGCGCCGTTCCCTCTGGATTCGTGCCCATTCAGGACAAGCAATACCTCGTTGGCTTTGCGCAACTCCCTGACGGCGCAAGCTTGGATCGCACCGAAGCCGTCATCCGCCAGATGTCCGACATTGCCTTGAAGCATCCCGGTGTAAAACATTCCATCGCGTTTCCCGGCTTGTCCATCAATGGCTTTGTGAACGCCTCCAACTCCGGAATTGTCTTCATGGCCTTGGATGATTTCGACAAGCGACGTGACCCCTCGCTCGCCGGCCCAGCTATCGCGCGCGATCTCAACCAGCAGTTTCTCGCGGTGAAGGATGCATTCGTCATCATTTTTCCCCCGCCGCCCGTTCAAGGTTTGGGAACCATCGGAGGATTCAAATTGCAAGTGGAGGATCGCGCGGGGCTGGGCGAGAGCGCCTTGAACGATGCGACCCAATCGCTGCTGGCCAAGGCAGGTCAGGATCCTACTCTCTCCGGACTGTTCTCCAGCTTCCGGACCAGCGTGCCTCAATTGGAGGTCGATCTCGACCGCACCAAGGCGAAACGGAATGGAGTGGCCATCACCGATGTATTTGACACCATGCAGATTTATCTCGGCTCCCTGTATGTGAACGACTTCAATAAATTTGGTCGTACCTACCAGGTGATCGCACAGGCCGATTCAAGATTCCGCACAAACGCGAGCAGCATTGCGCAATTGAAAACGAGAAACGCCCGCGGAGAGATGGTCCCGCTCGGTTCGGTTCTGACCGTGAAAGATGGTTTCGGTCCGGACCGCTCGATGCACTATAACTCCTATCCTTCCTCCGACATCAACGGGGAGGCTGGGCGCGGCCACAGTTCCGGCGAGGCGGTTTCTCGCATGGAACAGCTGGCCGCGGAAGCCTTGCCGAACGGAATGAAGATCGAGTGGACGGAACTTACCTACCAGCAAATCCTCGCAGGCAACACCATGATCTACATCTTCCCGCTCTGCGTGCTCCTCGTTTTTCTGGTGCTGGCGGCACAGTACGAGAGCTGGTCCCTGCCGCTGGTGGTCATTTTAATTGTGCCGATGTGCCTGCTTTCCGCGATTGTGGGCGTCTGGCTACAGGGCGGTGATAATAATGTGTTTACGCAGATTGGTCTCATTGTCCTCGTAGGGCTGGCCTGCAAGAACGCGATCTTGATCGTCGAGTTTGCCCGCGCTTTGCAGGCCGAAGGCGCGGACCGCTTCAACGCGATTCGCGAAGCCTGCCGCCTCCGTTTGCGGCCAATCTTGATGACCTCCTTCGCTTTCATCATGGGGGTGATTCCCCTGGTCCGTTCCGTCGGGGCCGGTGCGGAGATGCGGCGCTCCATGGGTGTGGCGGTTTTTGCGGGAATGCTGGGAGTCACATTTTTCGGGCTTTTGTTGACGCCCGTGTTCTACGTGGCGATTCGCGGGTTCATTGAGCGAAGAAGCCCAGCCCCAGAATCGTCCACCCCATCACACGCGGTTCCTGCTGTGGGAAAGGTGTCCAGTGATCCGGCAAACGCTTAAATCGCTAATGCCTTTCGCGCTTGCGGCAATGTTCCTCGCAGGTTGCGCTGTGGGCCCAACGCATCAGCCCCCAAAGGTTGCAGTCGATGCCTCCTTCAACCGGGCAACACCGGAAATCTACGGGCCGGCAGAGCCGATCGCCCAATACTGGATGCAGTTTAACGATCCGTTGCTGAACCGCCTGGTGGCCGAAGCCCTGGCATCGAACTATGACATCCAGATCGCCGTGGCTCGCCTCCGCGAAGCACGCGCATTACACCGCCTATCTAAATTTGACCGCTATCCCACCGTTACGACTGAAGCGGACTTCACGAAGTCGAAATTGAGCACCGACCAGGGTCTCGGCTTTCCGTCCAACCTTTTGCAAAACGAGCTGTACGACGCAAACTTCGACGCCTATTGGGAGCTCGATTTTTTCGGCCGCGTGAAACATTCCATCGAAGCCCAAAGGGCCGAGGCCCAGGCGACCGCCTATGATCTGCACGCCGTGCAGATCAGCGTCACCAGCGAAGTCGCCCGCAATTATATGGAATTGCGCGGACTGCAAAACCAGCTGCTCGTCGCCGAACAAAACGCCAAGAATCAGTCCAGCACTCTAGAGTTGACTGACGCCCGCCTGTCCGCGGGCCGCGGCACGGATTTCGACTCCGAGCGCGCGCGTGCGCAACTTAATTCGACGCTAGCCACCATTCCTACCTTCAAAGCGCAGATCGCCAGCGACGAGCACCGCCTCGCCGTATTGGCAGGGCGTGGCCCAAGCTCATTGAGGGACGAACTGGATCAGCCTGCCGATTTGCCCGCTCCCCCGGAAAAAATTGATGTTAGTTCGCCGGAGGGGCTGCTACGCCGCCGGCCCGACATTGCCGCCGCGGAACGTCGCCTGGCGGAAACGACGGCGCTCGTGGGTGTATCCATCGCGGACCTCTTTCCACGTGTTGTTTTTTCGGGACGGCTCGGCCTGGGTGTGAGCGACTTCACAAACATTGGCTCGTCCGGTTCCTCCAGCTATTCGTTTGGCCCCAGCGTCACCTGGCCCGCCTTCAATTTAGGGCGCGTTCGCGCGCAGATTCGTGCCAGCAAAGCTCGTGACGACCAGGCCCTGGCGCGCTATCAGCAAACGGTGTTAACTGCGATCGAAGAGACGGAAAATGCGCTGGTGGCCCTGGAGCAAGCCCGCGCGCGCCGGGACCGCCTGGCCGATGCCGCATTAGCGAGCAAGCACGCAGCCGAGTTGGCCCAAATTCGTTTCGAAGGTGGTCTGGGGGATTTCCTCCAGGTTCTCGACGCGGAACGCACGCAGTTGGACGCCGAAGATCGCCTCGCGCAAAGCCGCACCGATACGGCCACCGCCACCATTACTCTTTACAAAGCGCTGGGCGGCGGCAGTCCAAACGATCGCGTTCACACCAGTTCGACAGCAAGTAAGAACTCGGACTCGCCCCTCTAAGCTAAATCCAATCCAACGAGGTCCAAGTGGAGGCCACCAACTTTTTCCTCGAAATTGTTCCGGAGCATCTCTATTTTCGATGGCCATTGGATAAAAACTGCACGGTCACCCTAAGACCGATAGGCAATGGTCTCGAGTTGTCGTCCAATTCGATCACAGCCTCCAGGATATCCCGGTCGCTTTTATCGGAGGGGTCACCGGTGCTGATGCTTTTTCTGCCCATCATTGCAGATATCCTGGCGACCGAGCCGCGGAGCTTCTTTCCCTCAAGGGCGTCGGCTTGGATAATCACGTTCTGTCCGACGGAGAGTTTGTCCACGTCTCTTTCATCTACTTCTGCCTTAATGTGTCGAGTCGAAGTATCGGCGAGACTAAACAAAGGGCGGGGAGTGATGGTGCTAAAAGACTCGCCGCGCCGCGCGTAAACCCTCAAAACGGTTCCGTCGATTGGTGCCTCAATTGCGCACTTCCCGATTCGTTGCTGAGCGGTTCTCACACGCCCCTCCGCCGCGAGCACCTCAGCATCAGCTCGCGCTGTATCCTCTTGCAAGGGAGGCGCGGCGACCAGCTCTTCTGTGCCACGGGCGGCTCGGAGGTTAGCATCCGCCACGCCTAGATCGCGGACAGCCTGGTCATACGTGGCCCGAGAGACTTGCTCCTTTTGGTAGAGAGCGCGCTGCATGTCCAGCCGTGACTTGGCTTCTTCAAATGTGGCCCGGGCGGCAGCCGTCTTTTCAGTGGCTATTTTTTTCTCCTCATCACGCGCGCCTCGCAAGAGGCGGGCGCGTGCCTGACGGGCGGAATCCGCTTCGGCCACGGCAGTTTGCAGCGCCGGCTGCAGATCGTCACAGGCGATCTCACCAAGCAATGTCCCTCGCTTTACAAACTGACCTTCCTTCACGTAAACAACCTTCAGAATGCCGTCGGAGGCGGCTCCCACCTGAGTGGTTTCCGAGGCGCCTTCAACCCTGCCGGGGGAGGCGAATACAACGGCCCCAACGGTGTTACTGGAGGTACCGCGCGCTTGCACCGAATTGCGGTTCCTCGAAGTCCCGAATAGCGCCGCAGCGGTAATCACTCCTACAACCGCCGCGCCACCAAGTAACCATCTGCGCCGGGCGGTCATGAATTTACCTCGTGCTCAACCTGGCCATCGCAGAGGTTGATGGTGCGGTCGGCGAACTCTCGCCAGCGCGGATCATGGCTCACGACAACGACGGTTCTCCCCTGCTCGGTGACCTGGTTCCGAAGTATTTCGCAGATGTTCCTCCCGGCTTGGGCATCCAGAGAGGCGGTTGGTTCGTCCGCGAGAAGGATCGGGGGATTACCTGCCAAAGCGCGCGCCATGGCGACGCGCTGCTTCTCTCCCGGGCTGAGGTCGTGAGGTTCTTGATGAAGCTTCTCGCCCAAGCCGAATTGAACCAGTAGCTCACGGGCCATTTCCAACCGTCGGGGCTCGCCGGGATCGCGAATTTCAAAGCCCATAGCTACGTTGTCGACCGCGGTAAGTGAGTGAAAGAGGCGGAAGGCCTGGAAGACAAAGCTAATCTTCTTTTGCCGGATGGCCGTCTTTTCTGGTTCACTCAGTTTGTTCACTGCAACAGCGTCGACGAACACCGTCCCTTCATCAGGTGATAAGAGACAGCCCAGCATGGACAGCAATGTCGTCTTCCCGCTGCCCGAAGGGCCCATAACCAGCGCGAGCGTGCCGCGCTCGAAGCTTAGTGAAATGTCTCGCAGCACAGGGACACGTGCCCCTCCCCTGCCGAAAGAAACGCTCGCACCTTCAACTCCCAAGAAATGGTTAGGCACGGAACACTCTCCCCGGCTCGACCGTGAGGGCGCTGCGTACCGAAGCAATCGATGCCAATGAGCACATGAATAGGCTGGGCACGACCATGACGGCTGGCAGCCACCAGGGTGCGTAAATCCAAGGAATCAGAGATTTTGCGTAACCAATGCTTGGTATTGCCGCCAAGAGTCCGAGAATGCTGCCGAGCACTCCGCAAATCAGCGCCTGAGAAAGCACAACGCGCGCCACGAAGGTTTGGGACGCTCCGAGAGCCTTCAACGTGGCGTACTCCTCGATGTTTTCCATCGTGTTGGCGTAAATAGTTTGGGAGACAACGACGAGACCAATGAGAAACGCGAGAACGGCAGCGGTCAGAATCGCGCCTCCTGCCCCAGTTTTCATCGTCCAATACATTCGGGACTTATGGGCAAACTCGCTTTGAGTAAGTACGTCGACCTCCGGCAACCGCTCCCTGAGGGTTTGCTGGATATCGGAAACGGAGTATCCGTCGCCGACACGCAGAAGGATGTACATGGCATCGTCCGGGCCGAAACCCATGTACCGAGTTGCGTTTCGGTAGGAGGTGAACAGAAAAGGGACACCCAAGAAAGCCCCGTAGCCTTCGATCTCGCGCTCGATGCTGGCGCGGTGACGATTTATCTCAACCTCTGCAGGCAATGAGGTGACGTCCATTTGTTTGCGATCGCTTACGTCGTAGAGGACTGCCTCCGGTGATGTCTCTCCGCTCGGTTCAGGCATGTTGGGAACGGGGAAATGCTTGCCAACATTGGGGTCGGCGCCAACCAAAGCGACCACTTGCTGCGTGCCATTCGGCGTGCGGTAGACAGCAAAGGCCATGCACACGCGACCGGTTTCCGTCACACCCGGTACGCCGGCAGCCATTTCCCTGACGCGACTTTCCAAGATCGTTCCAAACTCAAAGGCTTGCACACCCCGAGAAGTAATCCATATGTCGGAATCGCTGGCATCGATAAGCCGGGATGCCGCTCGCAGGAAGCCGGCCAAGAGACTGCCTTGAAAGATCATCAAGAACACGGCAAAACACACCCCTAGGACGGTTACCGAGAAGCGCGCTCGATCGTGAATTATGTTCTGCCAAGCGAGGTTCATAAAGATTGAGCAATCGACAAATTTGAAGAGCGAAACGCGTTATGGAACTCAGCAGCCGAGGCTTGCGCTGCAGCGGCGTAGGGCTGCCGGCTCCACTTCTCCCAGAGTTGACAACTGTACGGCTACCTGGTTTGCTCGCACGCTTGCCACGTCAAGTCTCCTGCCAATAGTGCTGTGGTTCCCTCCGCAGACAGTGGCCGTGAAAAGTAGAATCCCTGGCCATATTTGCAGTGCAACTTTTTCAGAAAGGCGACTTGCTGAATTGTTTCTACTCCCTCGGCAACAACGTCTAACTGAAGGTTGTTGGCCATCGGCAAAATGGTGCGCGCAATCTCCATTCCTTCTCCGTCATTTCCCATGCTACTGATGAAAGAACGGTCGATCTTCAGGGTGTCCAGGGGAAAACGGTGGAGGTAACTCAATGAAGAATAGCCGGTACCGAAATCATCGATAGCTAGCCGGATGCCCAGGGACTTGATGTGCTGCAACATTTCTACAGCCGCCGTCGGATCTGCCATCACGGTGCTTTCCGTGATCTCCAGCTTCAAAGCTTCAGGGGGGAGGGCGAGATCACGCATCAACTCTCGAATATCTTCGACAATTTTCGGCTGTAGGAATTGCTTGGCGGACAGGTTGACGCTAATCGTCAGATGACGGTGGGCACTTGCACTTGCTCGCCATGCGCTGATTTGCTGGCAGGCCTCCCGCAAATTCCACCAGCCAAGCTCGCGAATCAAGCCGGTTTCTTCAGCAACTGGAATAAATTCACTTGGCGCCAGAAGGCCGCGAGTGGGATGCTCCCAACGCAACAGAGCCTCGAAGCCGGCAATTTCTCCGGAAACCAACGCAACAATTGGTTGGTAGAAATTGCGAAATTCTCCGCGTTCCAGGGCGCGACGCAGATCAGTTTCCAACTGCAGTCGAGCCATTACACTGGCTCGCATATCGGCATCGAACACTTCGTAACGCGCCTTGCCCAAGGACTTGGCCCGATACATTGCGGTATCAGCATCTCTCAAAATCTCTTCTGGTTGCTCGTAGGCCGGGGTGCTTAAAGCAATTCCGATGCTCAGAGAGGTAAATATCTCTTTCCCGCCTAAAATGAATGGCGTCGCCAGAGCCTTCATCATGCGTTCTGCTGCGAGCTTGGCATCGTTCGGGTCTTTGATACTGTCGAGTAGGACTGTAAATTCGTCTCCGCCCAGGCGCGCAACCGTGAAGGTCTCCCGTATCCGGGCGACAGTGTCGGTTGATCGCAAACACTTCTCCAACCGATTGGCTACTCCCAGCAGCAGCTGATCACCGATCAGGTGTCCCATGCTGTCGTTAATCATCTTGAAGCCATCGAGGTCCATGAATAGAACCGCGAACAATTGGTCTTTGCGGCGCTTGGTGTGCTTGATGAGCCGCCCTATTCGGTCAATAAACAACAGCCGATTGGGTAAGCCCGTCAGTGGATCGGAAACCTTTCCCTCGGTAATGTCCGTCTGTGAGCCGGCCATGCGCAAAGCATTTCTGGAACTGTCGTGAACCGCAACTCCGCGGCTCAGCATCCAACGAAAGCTGGCATCCTTGTGCAGCACCCGGTGTTCACTCTCGAAATGAGGAGTAAGGCCTTTTTGGTGGGCAGCAATCTCCTCTTTGACTCGTTCTCGATCCGCGTCGTGAATCCGGTCAAACCACTCTGCTGGTTTGTCCCCGATTTCTTCTTCCTGGTAACCCAACATAGCCTTCCAACGGCAGGAAAAATGCACGACGTCCGTCGACAAATTCCAGTCCCACAGCCCGTCGTTCGAGCCACGAGCCGCAAGGGCATAGCGCTCTTCACTCTCTTTCAACGCTTCCTGGGCATGCTTGTGCGATAGCTGTGTGCCTATGCGGGCCACTGCGACCGGAAAATCAATCGGCTTCGTTAAATAATCGTTGGCGCCTAAGTCGAGGGCTCTGACAACGTCGTCGCTCTGCGCCTTTGCCGTGACCATGATGATTGGCAACTCGGCCGCAGAGTAGTGGTCACGCAGTTGCTGCAATGCATCAAGACCGCTGATCTCCGGCATTTCAATGTCCAACAGCACCAGATCTATGCGGTCTACTTTGACGCGGTTCAGCAAGTCCTTTGCGTTCTCCGCGAGTTCGACGACGTACCCCTTGCGCAACAGTCGCCGAGCAAGCATGTCTCGGTTCATTTCGTTGTCGTCTACGATGAGCAACCTGCTTGGTCGAGGTGTGGTCATGATTTTTTCACCGTCAGCAAGTTGTCGATTTTTTCGCTTAGTCGTCCAAATTCAACCGGTTTCGTGTCGTAGTCATCACAGCCGGCTTCAAACGCCTTATCACGATCCGTGACCAAAGCGTGGGCGGTCAGCGCGATAATGGGGATGTGCTGCGTCGCCGGGTTGCTCTTCAGCAGACGAGTCACGTCCCACCCGTTCATCAGTGGCAGGCTTATGTCCATCAAAATCAGGTCGGGTACCTCCGAACAAGCCAGCAAATGTCCCTGCTCCCCGTCATGAGCGGAAATCACCGAGTAGCCCTTGCGTTGCAAGCGCCTGGACAGCATGTCCCGATTCATTTCGTTATCTTCGACTAACAAGATCTTTGGCATGATCGACCTTTCCTGACGCTCGCCGTTCCGACTCCCTCCGTTGTTGCTGAGGGTTTGATTTTGAGGAGCTCGCACTGGCCGCCGTGATAGAGGCCGCGCGACCGGAGCGGTGTTTTTCGACAAGGACCGCCAGGCGGTCGCGATCGACCGGCTTGATGAGATAATTCGAGGCCCCCAAATCAAGGCCCATGGCTTCATTGTCGACAACAGTGACCATGATTACCGGTATCTTCGCCAGCGCGGAATCGTTCTTCAGTCTTCTTAGTACGGTCCAGCCATCACATTCCGGCATAACCACGTCGAGCGTGATAACCAGCGGACGAACTTGCCGAGCAAGACGCACGCCCTCTTCGCCGTTCGATGCGGCAACGACATGAAATCCCAGCTTGCTGAGAAAACGGGACATGAGTTCTCGAACCGAAGCGTCATCGTCAATAACGAGAATCGTATCCTTTTCGGTTTTTGATTCGTCAGATGAGGACGTCACATCTTTGCTTGCTATTGACCGCACCGGTTCCGGTGTTTCCGCAAGAACCTGGGCCGGCAAGTGCACCGTGAAGGTAGCGCCTTTCCCTGGCTCGCTCTCAACGGAGATGCACCCCTTCATCAACTGCACGAAGCGATAGGTAATTGCGAGTCCCAAACCGGTTCCGCCGTACTTTCGTGCGATCGAGGCATCCGCTTGGGAAAACTCGTGAAACAGATTCTCTTTCTGCTTGGCCGTGATTCCAATTCCCGTGTCGCTGACGCGGAATCGAACGCAGTTCCGGCCCTCGATTTCGCTTTGATCGACGTCCACGGAGATTGTGCCGTGATCGGTAAACTTGCATGCGTTACTCAACAGATTGAACAAGATCTGCCTGACTTTGGTGACATCCCCGTGCATCGCACCTAGGTTGTTCGCGACATGGGTGTGAATCGTGTTGCCGTTCTTAGCCGCCGCAGGCTGCAACGTGGTGGTCATTTCGTCGATCAGCGGCGCAACGTCGAAGTTCTCTAGGTGCAAACCCATCTTGCCGGCTTCGATCTTCGATAAATCCAAGACGTCATTGATAAGTGACAACAAATGTTTCCCTGCCGATTGGATCTTCCGGAGATCCTGGACACTGTCCGACTTTCCGGAATCTCGTGTCTCCTCCTCCAACATTTCGCTGTATCCGATGATAGCGTTGAGCGGCGTGCGCAACTCGTGGCTCATATTCGCCAGAAATGTGCTCTTCGCGCGGCTAGCTTCCTCAGCCGCGTGTTTCGCCTTCAACAGTTCTTCCTGTGTCTGTTTTCGGTAAAGGATTTCTTTCTCGAGTTCGCCCGTCCTGGACTGCAGTTCCTCGTTAGCGCCACGTAACGCCGAATCCCTTTGTTGGATTTCGGATAGCATGGTGTTAAAGCCGTCGATTAACCTTCCAATCTCGTCGCCATAGGACTTGGTCGCCCGCACCTCGTAATTGCGGTTGGCGGAAACCATTCTCATCGTGTCTTCCAGGTGCAGAATGGGCCGGGAAATCAAACGCTGAAGTCTCGAGGAGACCAACAATGCAAACAATCCAGAGATCAACACAAAAATGAAAAGAATTCCCGCGTAGCGCTTGGCCCTTAGGCTCCATTGCCGCATGTCTGATTGCAAAAACAGTGTCCCCAGGCGCTCCCCATTTAGGGTCACGTCATGGAAGACCCGCAGATATCCCCCTTCAACCTGATAGCCCTTATCTTGCGAATGGGCGGGAAGCAGGGCGGGTATGACGTTGTTGTTGCGGGAATAGTGCGCAAAAATCTTGTTGTCGCGGCCGTACAGGCCTGCGCCCACGACGTCTTCCTTGGCCGTTAACGCCGAAAGCGTTGCAGTCGCCGCGGGCACGTCCTTGAATTCCATTGCGCCGGCACTGTTGTATCCGATGATTTCCGCCTGCGTCACGAGGTCCTGAATAAGTAAGTGCCGGAAGGAAACAAGATCGTAGATAAGGAAACTCAAGGCAGAAAGGATCAGTGCGGCGCTGCTGGTTAGCATCGTTATCAGCGTCAGTTTGCGCTTGATGGAAAGGCTCTGGAGAATCATCCCGGATTCCTTCCGGAGGCCGCGGTTTGCGGGATGATTTTCGCCAACGTCAGCAGCCGCGAGCTAATACTCAAGTCTGCCTGGTGTGCTGCGTCGACGTTGACCTCTAAGCGCACGCGATTGTCTTCCAGGGTGAATCGGATCACTCCGCCGCGTTCGGCAAAACCAGAGGTCTCACCGACCGTGAGGATCGGCAGGCCCTTGACGCTCTGCAAGATCTCGTCGGTATGTGATTTTTCCGAAGCGCTGATAAACAGGATTTTGCAAGCTTTTAAGTCCTTTAGCTCTTTTCCCCACTTATAGCGTTTGACGACAAATCCCCTTGGCCCAATCTTTTTGTCTTCGACGATGTGATCGAGAACGTTTCCGAATGGGTCGGTTCCTATCACGCCAATCACAATCGGAGAATCCGACTGGGGAAACGCAGCGGACGGCCACTCCACGAATTTTGCGAAGTTGTAGATAAAGCCAGCCTTGATCAGGTATTCCGAAGAATCGGCGTCCCCGGCTTGTGCATTTGCCGTGGACGTCATATTCAACGCCATACCGAGCATTGCCATCAAGATCGCAAGTCGTCTCAACATTACATTTCCCGTCCGCGCGTGCTCATCGTTGAGAGGTCAGTAGCCAACCAAATCAAAACCTAACCGTCATGCTGCCGTATACCGTCCGTTTGATCTCAGTTGGAGCGGTATTGATGAAATCTGGAATAAATTCCAGGTGCTGGTTATTCAGCAAGTTCTGACCGCCAATGGAAAACTCCAGATGTGAAACCGGCCGCCAGCCTAGATGCGCGTCCAGTGAGTAATAGCTGGGTATGTTCAAACTCGGGAGATGATCCACGAAACGCAGAGTGGTATCGTCCTCGAAGTGCTTAGGCAGGTCGATCGAAGATCTTAGATACCATTGATGGCGCGGACTCGACCCGTTCGGGCTGTCTGGGGTCGGATCCAGGCTGTCGGAATTTTTTCGTATGTCCATTTGCAGATAGCTGTAAGAACCCACCAAGCGCCACTTGGGAATAACTTTCCAGTCTGCAAATAGCTCGACGCCGTACGTGCCTCCGCTCATCTTGTTTGAAGCGACGAAGGGAATAACGACGTCGGTAGGAGCCGGACTTCCTTCCAGAAAGGGTACGCCTGGCTCGGCTGTCCGAAGGTTGGAGTAATTGTTGTAGAACGTCGCGATGTCTGCCGACAACGAGCTCGTCACCTGAACTCGATAGCCTAACTCGTAGGCAAGAAGGTCCTCGGATTGAAATTGATGACTTCCAAAAACCGTTACGACTGCTGGAAATGGCGTGGGGTTTGTGGGCGTTGCTGGCGGTATGACTGCGGAATTCAGCCGCAAACCTTCCTCGGTTAGAGCCGGTTCGCGCACGGCGCGCGACACTGCCGTCCACACCGACTGGTTGGTAGTGATATTCCAAAGCACCCGGGCGTTCGGTTCGACTTCAAGCCCCGTAAAGCCGTTGTGTTCTAGCTTAGAGCCAATCGTCAACTGCACCCGTTTATCAAGAAAGCTGATCTCGTCTTGAGCAAATCCGCTAAATTGATTCAGGGTTTGATGGCTTGGCAGGAGCGAAACGGTGAAGCTGGATCCGTTGTTATCTGCTATTGAGCGATAACCAACCCCCCAAATAAATACCTGCGACGCAGTCGGGTGAAACGAATGCTGAAAGTCTATGTCAAATATCTTTTGGTGGTCCGTGAACAGGAAATTGTCAGAAATGTTTGTGTCATCAAAGTACATCTGCAAGGCGGTAGAGGCGTTCGCAAAATCATGGGTCCAGCGCCCTAGAATGTTTCCTCCGCTGATCCCTCCCCGGTTGGCAAACGTATCCGAATAAGGCGCGTTCAGCGTGGGTACGGTTAGGGTCTCCCCGTAGTGGCTGCGGTATATATCGCCTTGAAAGGTGACCGAGTCCGGACCGCGAGGTGCCCAGTCACTCCGGAAGCCAGCACGCAATGAATCCCAATTGTCACTTGCATCCGTAACGAATGGATTCGTGGATGCCCCAACATTGAAGTACTTTGCGTATCCTCGGTAGTAGGTGTCATCGTGTATCGTGCCTCCGTATCGGACACCGGTGAATCCTCGCAACTCTGTTCCCCCTCCTGCGGTGGCCAGTGTTCGCTGCGTGGCTTTGGCTGACTTAGTGATGATATTGATGACACCATTCACCGCATTGGCGCCCCATAACGTTGCTCCAGGGCCCCGTATTACTTCAATCCGGTCCACGTCCTCGAGCATGACGTCCTGCACGTTCCAATAAACTCCAGAGAAAAGAGGCGTGTACACGCTCCGGCCATCAATCAGCACGAGAAGCTTATTGGCGAAGCGTCCGTTAGATCCGCGAGAACTGATCGCCCACTTATTTTCGTCAATACGTGCTACCTGAACGCCAGGCACCAGCCGCAGAGCTTCCGGAATGTTCGTCGCGCCCGAGCGCCGGATGTCCTCTTGCGTGATCACATAGACCGCAGCTGCAGCATCCG
>Ga0137403_10003010_pt1 | contig 20346 bp, 15 predicted proteins | sample CZOMad2_1_16fung_FD_122057 | JGI IMG/M metagenome (GOLD analysis project Ga0137403, IMG submission 122057) | Vadose zone soil fungal communities from Angelo Coast Range Reserve, California, USA - CZOMad2_1_16fungal (Hybrid Assembly) | ecosystem: Environmental > Terrestrial > Soil > Vadose zone...
GGGCCGCATGATCGACACGGCGCGCCGTGCCGGCGCCGTGGTCGGCCTGGACCTCGCTCACGGCATCGGCAACACGCCGTTGAACCTGCACGAGTGGAATGTAGATTTCGCCGTGTGGTGCAGTTACAAGTATCTGAATGCCGGTCCCGGTGCCATCGGCGGCTGTTTCGTGCACCAGCGCCATGCCCGCAGCATCGATTTGCCGCGGTTCGCCGGCTGGTGGGGGCACGACCCGGTCATGCGGTTTCAGATGGGACCCGAGTTCCATCCGATCCCCGGCGCGCAAGGTTGGCAAATCAGCAATCCGCCCGTGCTTTCCGCCGCGCCACTCCTCGCGTCATTGGAAATTTTTCAGCGCGCCGGAATTCGGCGGCTGCGCGAGAAATCCACTGCCTTGACCGGATACCTGCAGTGTCTCATCGAAACCCTGTTGCCGGGTCTGGTGGACATCGTCACGCCGAGGCCTGCGTCGGAGCGCGGGTGTCAACTCAGCTTGCGGATAGCGCGCTCGCCCGCCGCCGCCAAGCGCTGCCATGACCTGCTGACGGCGGCCGGGGTGGTGGCTGATTGGCGGGAGCCGGATGTGCTGCGGCTCGCGCCCATCCCGCTCTACAACTCGTACAGCGATGTGTTCACGGCGGTTGATGTCCTGTCGAAAGCCGTGCGCCCGTGATGGTGGATCGCCCTGCGGTTCGCATCATCGGCGCGGGACCTACCGGGGCACTGCTTGCCATCCTATTGCAGCGCCGCGGCCACGCGGTGGAACTCTACGAAACCCGACCCGACCCGAGAGGCCGTCCGCCCGAATCAGGGCGGTCCATCAATTTGGCATTGGCGGATCGCGGCATTCATGCCCTTCGATTGGCGGGAGTGTTCCGGGAACTCGAGCAGGCGTTGCTGCCGATGCGCGGACGGCTCATTCATGGTACCGAGCGAGGCACGTCCCTTCAGCCCTACGGACAACGGCCCAATGAACTGATCTACTCGATCTCGCGGCATCGGCTCAATCAGACTCTGCTCGAGGTTGCGGCTCGGCAGCCGGGGGTGACCGTTCACTTCGAGCATCGATTCGAGACAGCCGAATTCGATCAGGGAACGGCGCTCATACGCGATCTACGTCATGACCGCCTGATCAGCGTACCCATGCGTCCCTTGTTGGCGACCGACGGCGCCGGCTCATGGATGCGCCGGCGCATGAGCTCGGTGCATTTGATCGACGCGCAGGAGACCGATCTTAAGCACGGTTACAAGGAGTTGTCCATACCGCCCGATGCGGCGGGACGCCATCGAATGGCCCGAGATGCATTGCACATCTGGCCGCGGGGCAATCATATGTTGATTGCGCTGCCGAACGAGGATGGCAGCTTCACCGCAACCCTGTTCCTGGCCAAGCATGGCGAGGTCAGCTTCGACAGCTTGACCGAGCCCGCCGCCATCGAACGATTCCTGTCGCAAAATTTCCCCGACGCACGCGAATTGATGCCCGACCGTATTGCGGAATTCAACGATCACCCGGTCGGATTTCTCGGTACGGTGTCGGCCAGCCCCTGGCATTATCGGGGCATGACGGCGTTGATCGGCGATTCGGCGCACGCCATCGTGCCGTTTCACGGCCAGGGTATGAATTGCTGCTTCGAAGACTGCGTGGAATTCGACGCCTGCATCCCCAAGCATGCTTCGTGGGAAAGCGTATTCGCGGAATTCGGCGCCCTGCGCAAGCCCAACACCGACGCGATTGCCGACATGGCCCTCGACAATTATCTGGAAATGCGCGAACGCGTGGCCCACCCCAAGTTCCAGTTGCAACAGGCGCTGTCGCTGGAACTCGAGAGGCGTTTCCCGCAATACTTCATTCCGCGCTACTCAATGGTGATGTTCCACCACGAGATTCCGTATCAAACCGCGCTCCGGCGCGGGACTGTACAGGCAGAGCTCTTGGCCCAATTGACCGCGGGCACGGCCTCGACCTTGAGCGACATCGACTTCGAGCGCGCGGAACGAGAGATCCGCGCGAGGCTCACGCCCCTCGATTGACGCCGCCGGATCCCATCCGCTCGAGGGTAATGAAGCTGTAGGCGTACGCATTCCTGTCGTCGGCTTCGTGGCGTTCGTGCGACGACGCGCTCCATTCCCCGCCGCGCCAACCCGCGAAAATCGTGTCGCCGTTCTCGATTCGCGCGTGAATCAGGGTGAGATGGATGCGGCTGGCGAGCGGCAAGCACTGCCGGTAGATTTCCGCTCCGCCGATCACCATCAACGCGGGCTCGGCGCCCGCCGCGATGCGCGCGTCGCCGAGGCTCTTCACGACGACGCAATCGCTCGGCGAAAATTCCGCCGAACGGCTCAGCACGATATTCGTCCGCCCGGGCAACGCCTTGCCGATGGACTCATAGGTCTTGCGTCCCATCAGCACGGGTTTGCCGAGCGTGAGGGATTTGAAATGCCGCAAATCCGCCGGCAGATGCCACGGCAGCTGATTGCCGCGGCCGATGACATCGTTCTCCGCCACGGCGACTACCAATTCGAGGGCGGCTGCGGGCGCAGCCGCCTCTGCATTCGATGCGACAGTCATGGCGAATTTATACGCCGGCGGCGATAAACTCGCCAGCCGCGCAAAGGCGGCCTCGGAATCCTTCTTACAATCGAGCGGCGACGGCCGGGTGCGCGGCATCCAACGGAATCGACGACAAGGCAACGACGGTGCCATGCGCATCCGCAGAGCAACTCGCGCGCGCAATCGGCAACCCGGTCTTCGGATCGTTGGCGTTCAAATCGAAGGTGAATTCGCGGGTATAGTACTCGAGTATTGAACCGGCGAATTCATTGGGGTGATAGGCCACCTTGAATGCGGGAGTGGCGGCACCGGGCGCCGCGAGGCTCGTTGCGAAGGCCCGAGCGCAGGCATTCAGCGCAGCTTTCTCAGGCGATGCCTTGGAGATGACCGGAGTGAGTGCGGCGATCGATGCGAGCACCAGACCGAGACCGATATGTCGAGACTTCATGGTGGTATTCCTTGATGGTCAAAAATACCAACACCCCGTGTGAACCTTAAGCAGTCCTCACAGCGCGGACAAACGATAAAATTCCCGCGTCATCGCAATTTCTTTCATCCATATGAGTATCTTTCAGCCGTATGAGTATCGTATCTATCGCTAGTGTGCGCTGGTTCACATTCAAGCGACCCGGCACTTGGCGAGTATCCACTGCGTGAGCTCCTGCAGGTCCTCGCGCGCGCGGTCCTCGGGCCTGTGCAACAAAACGTAGCTCTCGTTGGTCGTCAATTCCGCATCGAATAATTTCACCAGCCCCCCCGCCACGAAGCGATCGGCGCTCAGGCGCGACGCGACCAGAGCCACGCCCACGCCCTGCTCGGCAGCCAGCACCACGGCGGACATATTGTCGAGACGGACCAGCCGGTTGGGCTTGATCGGTTCGATTCCCAAACCCGCCGCCCAGCGTTCCCACGCATCGCGCCGCTCTTCGTGCACCAGCAGAGTCTTGCCGTTGAGATCCGCATAGGAATCGATGGGATTTTCCAGCAGGAAGGCCGGCGAACAGGCGGCGATGAAGCTCTGCGCAAACAGCTCGTGCACGGTCAATCCCTCCCAGGGGCCGGCCCCCACCACGATCGACAGATCCGCCTCCGGCGGATGTGTCTTGGTCGTTGCGAACGTGGTCTCGATGCGAATATCCGTTTCTTCGCGGGCCTGCGAAAAGGACGCCAGGCGCGGCAGCAACAATTCGTTGGCGAAAAACGGCGGCACATTCAGCCGGATGATGGTGCGCCCATAGCGGACTTGGAGTTGCTCGGTGACCGATTCGAGCTTCGCGAAAATATCGTTGATGTGCTCGAGATAGTGGGCGCCGGCGTCGGTCAAGGTGAGCGTGCGCACTCCGCGTTCGAACAGCGCGACTCCGAGCTGCTCCTCGAGCGCCTTGATCTGGTGGCTCACGGCGGACGGAGTGACGAACAATTCCTCGGCGGCGGCCTTGAAGCTTTGCAGCTTGGCGGCGACCTGGAAGGTCTTCAGGAACTTGAGCGAAGGCAGGCGCATAGGATCAACCAAAATACTTGAACGGGGGCGTGAATACCGTTGCGGCCCCTCTCGGCATACTTTCGCCATTCTACATCATGTAGCCTAAGCAACATTCGTGCCAGGCGCGGACATGCCGTATTGGGGGCCATGACTGGACATGAACTCGCCGGCTGGCGTGTTCGCGAGCGCCCGGCGGCTCACGTCGCACGATAGTAGCGCAGGGACCGTTACGAATTGATTTCTCCGACCATGACAAACGTCATCACGGGCAGCTTCGGCTCGGGCAAGACACCGCCATTCGCCGGGCTGAGGGCCCCCGCGCGGCGAGCGATCCGCCGGCCACGACATTTCGCGCAATTGGCGCCGATGGTTCAGTAGTTGATCGACGGATTATCGCCGGGATAGATGACCCCGACGATGTCGAAGCCACCCGGTGTCGTGCACTGCACGGAGTGCACTTGCTTGCGCGGCAGGAACAAGACATCTCCCGCGGCGACGGTCGTCTTGACGTTCTCCGTCCAAACCACGCCCGCGCCGTTCAGGAAGATGAGCGCCTCTTCGTAAAGATGACGGTGCGGCTCCGCCTTTGACAGCGGGATGTTGCCGATGAACTGCGTCACCACCGTCGAGCCGTGCTCGCGATTGACCAGCATCTGGTAATAGCGCTCGGCCATCTTGTGGCGCTGCGCAGGATCGATCGTCGCACACCGGTGCGGATACTGGGCGTCGAAGGCGGTCGGCATCTCCTCCGGCCAGACGAGGTCTTCGCTGCCGGGGCCGTTGGAGATGAAGAATTTCAGCGGAGAGGAAGATCCGTTGTGGACGCGGTAGGCTTCGCTTGGACGCACATAGACGCCGGTGCGCGCACCCACTGCAAAGCGGCGACCGCTGATCTCGATCTCGCCCTCGCCATCGGTAGTGAACAAAACGGTGTGCCGCCCATCCGCCGAAATAACCGGCGAGACACCGAGGGCGACTTCCGCATAGAACTGGGATTGAAACAGCGCGCCCAAAGCGGGGCTCACCACCGGGCAGTACCGCAGCGTACCGCGCGAGATCAGCGTTGCCCGGGCAGTGGAGAAAACATAGCACTGACCGTCGAGCCGCACGACGGGCGCGGCGCTCGCAGCGACGGTGACTACCTTTCGGTTCTCCGGACTTTCCGGGTCGTCCGTGAGATAGCCGCCCGGCAGGTTGCTATGCGCGCCATCGCAAAACGGGGCCGTGCCCGTATGTTTGCAGCCGCAGAAAATGACGTCCTCATCCCGCGAAGGCGTGAACGCCACCGGCAAAAAGCCGGTCCCCGCGTGCGAACCGTCGCAGAACGGCTGGGCCTTGGAACGCCCGCAGCTGCACCATAGGTAGCGCTTCCCCGCCTTGATCTCGTAGTAGAAACCCTTGCGGTGGGCAACGATCGGGGGATTTCCGGAGTCATTCATCGGCTTTCTCTCAACACGCCGTCGGCGCCACGCCGCAGCGGGCGGAGATGCGTCGGCAGGGGTGCGCCCGGCTGCTGCTCAATCGTTGCGCCAAGGGGCCAACTCGCCGGCGCAATCGCGATGTAACGGGCGAATCCACCCGTGCCGCCTTCGAATTTCGCGAATCCGATCGCAATCAGAGCCCCGCTCTCAGGAACCTGATCGAGATTCGCCACGCCCTCAGCCTGGGCAAAATTATGCTTCAGGAGCCACTTTTCCCCGATAAATTCCGGTGCCGTGTTGTCAGTATCCAAGGGTTCGTGTCCGTGCATCAGAACGTGGCGATCCAAGTACAAGTATTGGAGTGCCGCCAAGGTTACGCCAGGGAACGGCTGCGTGGTAAAGCGCTTCGGATCGTTCCACTTTTTCGACCAGTCGGATCGAATCATCACCACGGATCCGGACGGAACTGAACCGTGGCGATGCTCCCAGTCCTTTATGTCGGCAACGGTAGCCTGGTAGCCCGGATCGAGAGCGACTTTGGGCGCGACATTGACGATCACCAATGGGCGGAGAGCTACCGTGGCTGGGATATCGCTGATCGTCGCGCCATGATCATTCTCATGGGCCGGAGGGCCGAACTGAGTGCCGATATGGTCCATCGGCAACTCGTAGGCCGTGATCGCCACGCCTTGCCGTTCGTAGGTGAACGGTTCCCCGTTGCCGATGACACCGGGGATGGCGACGCCCGCCAGCGTCGGTCCTACTTTGAAGTCCGCAAATCCTTCGCCGATCGGTCCGCCGGGTGCGATGGCATGCGTCAAGTCGATGTATTTGGCATTCTTGAGCACTGAGTTGTAAAAATCCCAAAGCGGCACCGCTTTACCGCCGTGCTCCTGGGCGACCGGCTCCCGACCGGGAACCATCGCCCAAACGACAAGCCATGCAACGACCCAACGCACGACCTTCTCCTGAATTTCGAGTCACGCAGACCAGCTGATCGGGACCGTCATGCAGTCATTTTAGCTAGAAGGTCCGGGTCAACGTAAGTCCGATCGTCCGCGGGCGCACCGTCAGAAGCGCATCGGGATCCTGCGTGGAATTGATCGCGGACACCTGCGCGCGCTTGTCGGTCAGATTGCGGGCGAAGGCGGTGACGCTCCACGGACCGTTGATCAGGCCTAACCGCAGATTGACCAGCGTATAGGGAGACAGCGGGATATTTTCATGTACCGGCGGAGGTCCAACAGAGAGCAGCGCGGAAGAGAAATAAGAATTCTCCCGACCTCGAAAGGTCAGATCCGTTGCCGCCATGCCGTCCCAGCCATTCATGATCGGCCGCCTGTAGTTCAGCCCAAAGTTTGCCTGGACGCGCGGCACGTTCGGAATGCCGTCGCCGGTGCGGCCCAGCGTGTGATTGAGGTTGTACTGGGCCTGGCTCGCACCGTTGGCGAGGTAGGCCTCCTGCCAGGAGCCCGCGAGACTGGCAGTGAGGTACTCGACGGGGTGGGCGGTCAACTCGAGTTCCAGACCCTTGACCTTGGCCTCGCCGGCATTGCCCTGGTACACGAAAGCGGCGTCCGCCGTCGTCTCCTGTACCTGGATGTTGTTCCAGCGGATGAAATAGACGTCGGCCTGGTAGTCGAACAACCCGTCGAGGAGGCGCCCCTTGGCGCCGACTTCGAAGTTGGTGAGCGAGTCGGGGGCGTAGGCGGCCGGGATCGGCTCGAAGGGTTCGCTGACCGCGTTCAGACCGCCGCCCCGGAAGCCGGTCGAGACGGTCCCGTAGCCCAGCAGGCCGTCATTGAATTTATAGCTGAGGTTGCCCTTCCAGGTGACTTTGTTGAAAGTCTCCTGCGGGTCGTGAATGGGGACCAAGTTGGGTGCTCCGGGAAAGCCGCCGAACGGGTGAGTCTGCGTCTGCACGCCGTTCAACGTCTCGGTGAAATAGCGCACACCGGCGACCGCGGTCCAGGCAGGAGTGATCTTCCACGTCGCCTCGCCGAAGCCTGCATATTGCGTATCGTTTCGTTGGTCCGTGCGGCCGAAGAACGTGTCGCCGACGCCCGGAAAATCCAACGCATCGGCAGACGTGGCGCTGCTGAACGGCCCGTTCACCAGACCATTGCCGTTGGTGGTGATGACCTGTACCGCGAGATCCTGGCTTTCGTGTTCCCGGAAGCCGCCCACCACAAAGTTGACGGGGGAATCCAGGTCACTGGCAAAACGCAGCTCGCTGGAATTGACCTTCCGGGTTCGCGGCTCGAGCGTTTCGGCCGGCACGGGAACATGGAACGACACCAGAATGGGCGTCGAGTCGAATGTGAAGCCGGTGGTGCGATTGAACTGGTTGGTGGTGCCGGTCACCGTGCCTGCGCCCGTCTTGTACACCACGGTCAGGCCGAAGACCTTGAGATTATCGTTCCAGGGACTTCTGGTCACGTCGGTATTGCAGAGGTCGCAGCCCTGCGCCGGAACGATGGGTCCTCCGCTGAAAGCCGCGGCTCCGGCAGGAGTGTAGCGCGATGAGCCGCCCGAGGTTTCGGTCTGGGAGGTGTAGTTGGCGTCAATGGTCAGGTTGTCAGTCGGCTGATAGCGCAGGACGGCCCGTCCGCCGCCCACGTCGTCATCGTTGACGCCTTTGACGAAACCCACGCCTGCGATAGGCCGGAGTTGATAATTCGGTGCCTTGGTTGTTCCTATGTTGACGAGCCCGGTGACGCCCTCGCCTACGCGAGTCTGGTTGATGAAGCCGCTGTCGAAGACCTTCCAACCCACCAGTCGCAAAGCCAACACACCGTCGACGATGGGCAAATTGATCGCGCCGTTGAAGTTGTAATTGCCGCTCGCGTGGGAGGTCTCCGAGCCCTCCATCGTCAGGTAGCCGCCGAGATCGTTGAGATCGGGCGACTTGGGGACGAAGCGGATCGTGCCGCTCATCGAACTCGCGCCATACAAAGTACCTTGCGGGCCGCGCAAGACCTCGATGCGATCCAGGTCGTACAGGCGGATATCGGACTCGAAGCCGCCGCCGTCATCGGCGTTCGAACCGCTGATCACCGCCTCGCCGTAATAGATGCCGGCGGTCGAATCGCCGGTAGAGTTGATTCCGCGGATCACGTATTTCTTGTCGCCGGGACCCAAGTCCTGGACCGACAGACCGGGAATCTGGCCCGCGATGTCGATGAACGCCGATGAACCGGCGCGCTGCAGCGAATCGCCGCTGATCGCTTGGATCGATACCGGGATATCGAGGACTCTCTGCGCATTGAGCTTGTTGGCCGTGACGACGATCTCCTCGATCGGCGCGGATTCACCGGCGGTCTCCGCCGCGATGGCCGGCGCGCCGGTCAACATGGCAATCATTCCGGCACTGACGGCGAGCATGCAGCTGGAAACCTTGTACTTGTTCGTTGATTGGAGCCCGGTTGCAGGACGCAGCATTGACGTTTCTCCCGTGTTGTTCGACGACAATATGAGTTATCATATGAAATATCAAGTCTAAGCCAAAGTGTTGCGTGCGGCTGACATGGCCGCTCGCGCCGGGTACCCGTCCTGCCTATCTCGCCATATTGCGGCTCATGCGCCGGATCATCGCGAAGGCCGCCGTGAGTTCCTGCGGCGAGAAGCCTTTCAGCAGGCGCTGTTGGCGGCGGCGCACCACCACATTGAGAGAGTTGAACAGCGCGCGGCCCTTGTCGGTAAGGAATACCTCGACATAGCGGGCGTCGTCGCGGCGCAGCACTCGCCTGACATAGTCTTCCTTTTCCATGTTCATGAGGGCGCGGCTGAGCGCCGACTGCTGCATCATCGCGCGATCGATGATTTCGTTGATGGTGATGCCGTCGCCCATGGCAAGCACGGCCAAGATACGCCATCGCGTTACGTTGATGCCCTCGCGCCGGAGCTTCTCGACCAGATCGCTGTTGAGGTGGTACGCCAGCCGGGCGATCAGATGCGGCAGGAAATCATCGAACATCGATTGGTTCGCCGCCGGCTTCGACGATTGGTTCACCGATTTCATTGCTTCGTCCGCGGAGCGTCTCGGGCGCGCGGAGCCTCTCGGGCGTTTGATTCGAGTCATGTTCAAAATGGCCTCTGGCCATTGAGAATGGCGCCGAGCTTCGGCGCATCGATGTTGCCGCCGGAGACTATGCAGATGATATCGCCCTTGCCGGCCTGCCCGGCCATCGCGGCCGCGACCGACGCGGCGCCGGCCGCCTCGGTGATGATGTGATGGCGGCCGGCCAGCAGACGAATCGCCTCCGTAATCTCTGCGAACGAAGCGCATGCCGCTTGATCCGCGGTCTCGCGAACCAGCGGCCACATTTCCTCGAGCACCGTCGTGCTGCCCATCCCATCGACGAAGCTCTGGATGTGGGGCACCCGCGTCGGCCGGCCGTTTGCCAATGCCGCCGCGGCCGGCTGAGCGGCCTCGGATTCCGCAACGATCATTCGCACCTGAGGTTTCAGTCGCCGCATGACCGACCCGATGCCGCTGACGAGGCCCCCGCCGCCGAACGGTACGACCACAGCGTCGAAGTTGGGTTGATCCTCGATGATCTCTGCGCCGATGGTTGCGTTGCCCGCGATCACGGCGGACTCGGCCACCGGATGGATGAACACGCCGTCTTCGCCGGCAAAGCTGCGCGTCGTGAGCACCGTCCACCACTCGTCGAAGGGCAGACGAATCACTTTCGCTCCCAGCTCGGCGAGGCCTTTCGCTTTGGTGGCCGCCGAGCCGTCCGGCACGACCACCGTCGCCGGTACGCCGATCTCGCGCGCCGCGAACGCCAGACCCTGACCGAAATTGCCGGCGCTCGCGGTCAACACGCCGCGCCGCAGCCGTTCAGGGTCCATGGTCTTGAGCACATTGAGCGCAGGGCGGATCTTGAACGATCCCAGAGGCTGCAGGTTTTCGAGCTTGAGATAGATGTTGACGCCGGGCGGGCCGGCGATGAGCTTCAGCAGCGGCGTGCGCACGGCAAAACCGCGAATGTTGCGGCGTGCAGCCGCCACATCCTCGCTCGTCGGCAACGCCAGGGTTGAAGGCGGCATGACGGCGGCCGTCAAAAGTCGATGATCTGTCCCACGCCGGCCGCGCGCGCCTTCTCGAGCACGTAGTGCGCCGAGGCGAGGTCTTGGGGCGCGATGCCGAGGGACTTGTACAGCGTTACGTCGGACGATGAGCGCCGGCCGATCTTGGTCCCGTTCGCCACCTCCCCGATCTCTCCCAGAATATGTTCCGGCGTGATGGCGCCTGCCCTGAGCGCCCGCAAATACTCGCCGCCCTCGTTGACGGTGGATTCCCGGTAGTCGACGAAGAACCGCGATTTCACGACGGCGGGCGTGTCGATCTCCGCCGTGGCCGCAATGCTGGAGCCGACCACGTTCAGATGCGCGCCCGGAGTCAACTGCTCGCCCAGAAGAATGGGTTCGCGCGCCTTGGTCACCGTGCAAATGATATCCGCACCGGCCACTGCCTCGCGCACGGTGTCCGATCTCTCGATGGTGACTCGGTGTCTGGCCCCTTCGACATCGGCGAAGGCTGCCGCCTTGTCGCGGTCCCGAGCCCAGATACGAATTCGCCGGAGCGTGCGCACCGCCAGCATGGCTTCGAGATGACTCCGGGCCTGCTCGCCGGCGCCCAGCAGAGCGAGGTCACCCGCCTCCGGGCGCGCCAGCAACCGCGTGGCCAAGCCGCTGGCGGCGGCGGTGCGGATCGCGGTGATTTCGGCGGCGTCCAGCAGGGCCACGGGGCAGCCGTGCTCCGCTTCGAACAGCAGCACCAGACCAAGGTGCGAAGAATAGTGCGGTGGTTTGTTGCGCGGGATCAGGCTCACGAGCTTGACCCCGAAACATTCGGGTTCGGCGATATAGCCCGGCATGTTGCCCATCATGCCGAGGTCGCCGGGCATGACCATGACCGACCGCAGCGGCAGAACCACGCGCCGCTCCGACACGGCGATCATGGTTCGATGCATGAGATCGACGCATGCCGTCATCGGCAGAAGACGCCGCACCTCAGCCCCTCGTAAGACCCGAATTTCCACGTTGACTCCTTGGCCGCTCGCGCCCGGACGACGCACGCGCCGCGTGCCGCCCGGGGGCATCTTAGCGTGGGCTGAAGGATCCGCGCAGGTCTTTCATTGCCGCAATGAAAGACTCCACGTCGTCCTCGTCGTTGTAGAAATGAAAGCTCGCCCGGACATTGTCATCGCGGTGCGAGGTAACGATGTCCCGTTTCATGAGCTCCTTGGACAGACCCCCGCTGTCGCGCGAAGGCACGGCGACGGTGGCGCCGCGCCGCTCGTTCTGCGTGGGCGTAACGCTCGGCCAGCCGATCTCTTCGAGTCGATGCATGCAGCGCCGCGTCAGCGCGTAGTTGCGCTTTTCGATGGCGGGCGTACCCACCGCCAACAGGAACTTGAGGCCGGCCTCGGCGGCGTAGGCATTGACCACGGCCGGCGTGCCGGCTTCAAATCGGCGCGCATTGGGCGCCGGGCGGTTGGCGGTAATGTCCATCGCTGCAATCTCAGCCTGTGCGAACCAACCGCTGTTCGTGGGCACGAGGGACTGAATGAATGAGTCCCGGACATAGAGAAAGGCGATGCCGGCGGTGCCCAGCAGATACTTGAGCATCCCGCCCGCGGCAAAGTCGACACCCAGAGATTTTACGTCGATGTCGAGCGATCCGACCGATTGGTAGCAGTCGAGGAGCACCTTTGCACCCTTGGCGTGGGCGAGCCGCACGATGCCGGGAATGTCGAGCTTGGCGCCGTTCCTGAAACAAACATGGGTGATCGCGACGAGTTGCGTCCGCTCGTCGATCGCCTCGGCGAAATTCTGCAAAGGGATGTAGCCGTCCGCCGCGCGCGGCACGTGTACGACCCTCGCGCCGCGCGGCTCCTGGGCATGCCAGATCTGTGCATTGGTGGGAAACTCGAAATCGCTGACGACCACCTTGTTGCGTGGGCCGGAAAAGTCGAGAGCGCTCGCCAGCGCAGTGAGACCGGCGGAAACGGACGCGGTGACGGCGATTTCATCGGGGCCGGCGTGCAACAGCGTTGCCGTCAACGCGCGCACGGATTCATTCTTGGTGATCCACACGTCCCAGTTCGCGCCCACCAGCAGGCGATCCTCCATGTAGGCCTCGAATGCTCTCTTCACGTCGTTCGCAAGCGCGCAATAGGAGCCGCTGTTCAGGTAGGTCTTGCGCTCGAGTACCGGGAATTCCTTGCGCAAAGCCTGAAAGTTCGGTTCCATGTCTCTTTGCTCCGGTCGCATCAATGTGGGCATTTAATTATATGCAATATCATATGATTGTGCAATTATACGTCTCCGTGCCCGATGCGCCTCGGTGCGGCGGTCGGTGCGCCCTGATGCGGCGGTGAAGGATTGCTCACGATGCTCGATGAAGTAAAACCTGTCGCGATACCGCAGATCGAAGCGGCTCGAGCGCGCCTTGAAGGCTTGAGCATGGTCTCGCCCGTCGTCGCCTGCGACGCCGCGCCGGCCGGCAAGAAGGTTTGCCTGAAACTCGAGAACCTGCAGCCCATCGGATCGTTCAAGATCCGGCCGATCGGCAACGCAGTCCTCGCGAGAGCGCCGGCCGACTTGAGGTCGGGAATCTACACCACCAGCACGGGCAACAGCGCGCTTGGGCTCGCCTGGATGGCCCGCCGGCTCGGAATCGCCGCGACCGCGGTGGTGCCCGTGAACGCGCCCGAGGCAAAGCTCGAGAAGTTGAGACGCCTGGGAGCGCGTATCGACATGCGTCCAATCGCCGAATGGTGGCGCGCGATCCAAACGGGCGCGCTCGGCGGTCAGGAGGGTGTCTACATCGATGCCGTGCGCGATCCGGCCTCCCTGGCCGGCGACGCCACGATCGGGCTCGAGATCCTGGCCCAGTCGCCCGACATCGAGGCCATCCTGATTCCCTTCGGTGGGGGCGGGCTTGCATGCGGTATCGCGTGTGCGGTTCGCGCACTGAAGCCGGACGTGAAGATCATTGCCTGCGAGCTGACGAGCGCACATCCCCTCAAGGCGGCATTTGATGCGGGCGAGCCGACCGAGACGCCGCATGCACCGGGCTTCGTCAGCGGGGTGGGGGTGGGTTCAGTATTGCCGGAGATGTGGCCGCTCGTGCGCGCCCTGATCGACGGCGTCATCACCGTCTCGCTCGCGGAGGTGGCCGCGGCGATCAAGACCATGGTGGAGCGCAACCGGGTAGTCGCCGAAGGGGCGGGCGCCGTGTCCGTCGCGGCGGCTCTGTCCGGGCGGTACGCCGAGACCAAGGTATGTGCCGTCGTGTCGGGCGGAAATCTCGACAGCTCCATGCTCGCGACGATTCTCGATGGGGGCACGCCGAGCTAGACAGCGCCGGTCTCCCATAGGGGACGTCGAGTGATCCCCCACCCGTTCTTCCAAGCTTCGGCTCTCGGCGACGAGCGCGACGAGCCGATCCGCAAAATGAGTGCCGTTGGAACCTAGGTAAATCGAATAAGGCGCCGCGTTCCTTTTGGAGCGCATGAGGTTCTTCCGGCGACAACCCGATGGGTTGGCTGGCTCTCTCGTGAGAAAGAGGACCAAGGGGTGAGTGGGGTCAGTCTTCCAAGTCCATGATTCTAAAGCACTCTGCAAAATATACACTTCCAAGGTATTCACTTCTCCTGGCCAAACGCTCTTATGATGTTGGGAAGCCTGTTTCGGGGAAGACGAGTTGACTCTGAGCGACAAGCAGTCATTCGTAGCGGATATCGAGAAGCAGCACGGGCAGCGCTTGCGGCGCTTTCTTGCGGTCGGAGCAGCATCAACGTGGATATTGAGCCCAAGTACATCGAACTCGCGAGGAGACGGCTTCTCGACGCACAGTCCGCGTTCAGATATTCAGGGGCGGTGAGGGTCAAGTTGTCCTTCGAGTGACAGGCCATGTCCGTATACAAACTTCTCGAGACGTTCCGAGCAGCCTTTCAGGGGAAAGTTTACAAACATCGTGATTCCAGTATTGGGGATGTTATTGCCAGCCAACTTTACGAAGATCTGATCCTATTGAACAAATCCGAGAAACTCGCAGCGAGGGTGCGGAGCCATGAACGGGTGGTTAATTTGGGGAATAAGGCCGTTGGAAAGCCGAGCCGCCGGGGGGATGGTACCTTCGGAGAATTAGTCCCTGCAGCGGTGGCAATAACCGAAGCCGGGTTGCTTGTGGCCCGAGGTGACGTGGCGAACATAGAAATTGGTGAGGGAGAGAAGTTGTGGCCGACGGACGGGAAGAAACACAAGCACCCGATCCAAGAGGCAGAGGAGGCGGGACGCAGGCTGCTAAGTCGGGCTGCGCCAAGCTTCGATGAATTTCAGATACTTCGGTTTCGGGCAACGAATGTAGAGCCGTTTCCCTTTGAGTGGCAAGATTACGGGCAGACCGCGAGGGAATATTCCGCACTCTTGGTCAGGGTTTCGCGGGAGTACGACCGGCGGTTCTGAGGATCGAGCAATTTATCGATCGGTAATCTAGAGCGATTCGCCGGTACAAGAAAAAGCGACCCGGGGGTTCCGAGTCGCCTGTTCCGCCCCACATCCTTTATTCTACGGTGAATCAAGATCGATCCGTCAGCCATTAACTGCCATTGGGTGAATCCCGGGAAAAACGGCTCACATAGACCTGCCTTGGGAAAAATTGGATGTAGGACGGAAAAGGAGGGCCTTTAGGTTTTTTGGGGTATCAATAGGTCAGCGATTGCGGGATCATCGATCGGATCGATTACGATTACGACGACGACGACGAGGACGATGGGGAACTACAGAGTTCGCGCTTATGAATTGCATGAATAAGTATTGTGAAACAATGTACCTTTGAAATGGGTATTTAGAACGTGCGGACGGCGCGGCCTACAGGTTGAATATATGAATGCTAATAATGCGATCGGGCAGCGACTGCGGCGGCGAACATTCCTGAAAGACGTTTTGGTCGGTGCCGGCGCGCTTGCTGCGGCCGACGGACTCATTGCCGAAACTCTGCCCGACCTCACAGACCGGTCCAAACCGGCTTATCGCGGGCCGAATGTTATCATCGTGCGTTTCGGCGGTGGTGCGCGGCGGCGGGAAACGATCGACGGGGAAACAACCTATGCTCCGTTCCTGTGCCACGAATTGGCCAAGCGCGGGACACTTTACAACAAAATGGAAATCGATTCCTTTACGCCCACCGTGGGAGTCGATACGAGCCACGGGCAAGGAACGCTTTACATCATCACGGGCAAATACGAGAAGTACAAGGACGTCACCCAAAAGTTTCTGGCAGAGCGTTTCGAATCGAAGGTGCCAACACTGTTCGAGTACTTGCGCAAAGCCTACGACATTCCCGATTACCAGACGCTGATCGTCAATGGCGAAGACAGGACCAATGAAGAGTTCTACACTTTCAGCAACCATCACCTTTATGGAATCAACTATCGTTCCAACACACTGAGTCTGTATCGGTACAAAACATTTCTGCTTAGAAAGTCGATCCAGGCCGGCAAGTGGGCGGGCAAGGAACTGGAGCAGAAGCAAAAGGAATTGGCAAAACTGGAAGCCATCGATTACCGGAACGCCGAACTGAATGGCCAGGGACCTGAATTGGTCAAGTTTTGGGAACGTTGGCGGCAGTATTATGGCGACACCGGGCTGGTGAATCCTCGCGGCGATCGGTTGCTGACCGAATTGTCCATTCGGGCGATAAAGGAACTTCGCCCCAAATTATTGATGGTGAATTATCAGGATTGCGACTATGTGCACTGGGGGAATCTGACTCATTATACCCGCTCGATTGCGATCATGGATGACGGCTTGAAGCAACTTGTGGCGGCAGTCGAAGGCGATGCCGAATATCGGGACAACACGATTTTCGTCGTGGTTCCGGATTGCGGTCGCGACAACAACCCGTTGGTGGACGTGCCGTGCCAGCATCACTTTAACTCGCGATCCGCGCACGAGATCTTCGCGCTGCTGGTCGGACCCGGGATTTCACGGGGTGTCGTTGTGGATAAGGCTGCGGACCAGATCAGTATCGCGGGCACGATTGGCCGCTTGATGGGATTCCCCACTGCGCAGGCGGAGAATCGCATTCTTGAGGAGGCCATTGCGTGACATGAGCAACCCGGCCCAATCCGCTCTTGGTGATCCGTCCACTTTCGCCGCCCCACGCTCTGGATCGGTCCTGCTGGCCCGTCTGCGCCGGGCACTGGTCTTTCCGGTGAAATTTTTTTTGGGCGTCCTTTTTTGCCAGAGCCTGGTCGGCAGCATCTTAATCATCGGCTGGACCTATCGGCTGGCGCAACGTTCCGTCCTGAAATATTGGTGGTCACGCAGCGCCGGGTCGCGAGGTCAAGGCGCCAGGGATTTCAAAGAGTTCGTGTCGGGAAGCACGGTCACGCAGCCGCACCGGCATTGGCCCAATTGGTTCGCCCAACAGAATTTCCTCGAGGCCATCCGGCGGCAACCGGGAATTAGCCTGGCGAGCTATGCGCTCTCGGTGCTTAAGGCGCTAGTGCATTCGTTATGCTTGAATCTTTGGATTGGCTTGTCGGCGGCTTTCAACACCTGTTTGCTGACGCTGCCGGCTTGTTTGTTCTGGTGGTTTGGCTGGTATGACGGCTGGAATAATTCCTTCAACAAAGGATACGAACAAGCCGCGGTGGGGCCATTGATATCGGTGTTCGGAATTTTTTGGTTCATCGCCGCGATGTTTTATGTTCCGCTCGCGCAAGCCCGGCAGGCGGTGGCCGGCGAATGGCGTTCCTTTTATGACTTCCGCCTGGTTTGGAACATTGCTCGCCTGCGATGGCTTTCTTGTGTTGGTCTGGCGATGCTTTATGTCGTTTTTGCAATCCCTTTGACCGTAATGAAAACAGGTCCAATGTTCGGATTTCAGAGCCATCCGGAACTCTCCACCGTCACAGATATGCAACTTTTGAAGTATCTCAATGACTATTTTTTCCGCTGCGCTCTCATCGTGTTGCCGGCCTACGTCGCTCTTCGATTAGTAGCTGCGCGGATTTATGCGTCGGGAATTCTTAGCCTCGTGCAAATGGGAAAGATACCCTCTTCCCGACTGGCGCAGAACGAACGCGACATTTTGGAGCGACTGGATTTGTTGACCGTTCAGTCTCAGCCCGAGCGGCATTACCTGGTCAGGTTCCTTGCGTGGACGGGGACACGCGTAGGCCGGACCGTTGGGAGGGTCGCCCTGGCTCTGATCTGGTTTGGTTTTGTGGCGCAAATTTATATTGGTGAATTCCTCAACAATCACGGCGCGCGCGGATGGTTGAATCAGCCGCTGGTGCAGTTGCCTTGGTTTCATTACTTGCCTGCACGAATGAAGAATCCGTTTGAAGAGGCGTTTGCGGGGTTGGTGATCGCGGTCCTGGCCTTATTAATTCGCAGGGGCTATCGGGCTTTCCAGGCGAGGAAGCGCGAGGTGATGGAAGGGGAAGGAACGAGTAAGATTTAACAGGTGTTCGATTGGATATGGCGGAGGAAAAAGCGGCAGAGGACTGCCGCAGTCCAAAACCTGTCGGGGACAACTCGCTTTTGGGACAACGATTCCGAGCGTCATTGACAAGATCGATTACGACGACGACGACGAGAACGAGGACGAGGTGGGAATACCCCACCGGTGAAGGATATAATACTGGTCTAGATCCATTTAACAGTTGCAGGTCTGGTTGCTCTGACTCAATCTGCCATTCGAGAACGAATGAGTCTGACCGCCGCCCAAAACGACGCAGTCACGACCCGCGGCAACGTGGTGGTGGTGGCAGGCGCGGGCACGGGTAAAACTTCCACCCTGGTTGAACGATGCCTGAATTGCCTCGTCAATGAAAACCCGCCCGCTTCGCTCGATGAAATCCTGATCGTCACGTTCACCGAGGCTGCCGCGGCTGAAATCCGCCAGCGCATACGGGCGCGGCTGGAAGGAGAGCTGAGATTAAATCCGGAGAATCCACGCTGGCAGGAAGAACTCGCCCTGTTCGAGACCGCCCACATCGGCACCTTGCACGGCTTCTGCCTCCAACTGGTGCGCCAACATTTTTACGAGCTCGAGCTGGACCCGCAACTTTCCGTGCTCTCGGAAGAAGAAGCCCGATTGCTGGCGGAGGAGACGCTTTCCGCGCTGCTCGAGAAGCATTATGCCGGAAAAACGCGCGGCGCTGAAGCTGTCCAGGAACTCATTCAAGCGCAGGGAGGGGGTTCTGATCAGCCGATTCGCAAGCTGGTTTTGCGCATACATCACTACACCCAGACATTGCCAAATCCCCAGGCCTGGTTCGATGGCCAGTTTGAACAATTTGCGAGTCCCGATCCGGTCGTCTGGCATCAGTGGCTGTTGGATGCAATGACAGGTTGGCGAGAGCATTGGTTGCCGTTCCTAAGCGAGAGATCGCCGGGCAATCCTATCGCAGCTGACTGCGCCAGCATCCTTTCGAAGTTCGACCAGCAGCCGCGCCGCCCTCAGATCGAGGTTGCTCTCAGTCAAATCCTTGCCGCAGCCAAGGCCTGCCCCGAGGGGAAAAAGGGAGCCTGGATTGAGCCGCTAAAGCGCTTTTTTGCGGAAGCGGAGTTTCTCACTTCGGTTTCGATTCCAGCCCGCACGACGGCGGCCGATCCGCTAACGGAAGATTGGGGCTGGATTCGTTCACAAATGACGACGCTTTTGCAAGTCGCGCGCGAGTTTAGTCACACGTTCAGGGAGACCAAGCGCGAATTGGGCGTAGTGGACTTTCACGATCTGGAACAACATGCCTTAAGCCTCTTGTGGAATGGCGAAACAAATCTACCGACTGAAATTGCGCGGCAATGGCAGGAGAAACTCCGATTCGTGTTCGTCGATGAATATCAGGACATCAATGCCGTACAGGACAAAATTATAGCCGCGCTCAGCCGCTCTGGCTCGCGGGCAAATCGTTTCCTCGTCGGCGACGTTAAACAAAGCATCTACCGCTTTCGTCTCGCCAATCCCTATATTTTTCAGGGGTATGTTGAACATTGGAAAGCATCAACCGCGGGGGAGGGCCGGGCGATCCCACTGGTTGAAAACTTCCGCAGCCGGGAAGGGCTGTTGAATTTTGTAAACGCGTTTTTTTCGACGGTAATGCGCGAGGACCTGGGCGGGGTGCGCTATGATGAGGATGCTCAATTACGATTTGGCGCGCGGGAAGAGCGTGGCGCATTGAGTTTGAAGAGCAACCCCGGGCCTTCTGTTGAACTCCATTTGCGCCTGAAAAGACCGCCGCAGGCTAATGAGCACGGTCCGGCGGCGGAGGTGGCAGCTGAACTGCTCGGCCTGGCAGAGACCGATAAGGAGGCTCGGAGTGTGGCGCTACGCCTGCGCGAACTCAAAGCGGAGCGGTTTCCCATTTGGGACGACGGGCAAGGTTGTTTTCGCCCGGTGGAATGGAGCGACATGGCGATTTTGTTGCGATCACCCACCGGCAAATCTGAAAGCTACGCCAAGGAGTTCTCCCGGCTGAACATGCCTCTGCTGGTCGAGCGAAGCGGTTTCTATCAAGCGATGGAAATTTCCGATTTGTTGAGCCTGCTCAAGATTCTCGACAATCCATTGCAGGATTTACCGCTGCTGGCTGTGCTTCACTCACCATTGGTGGGATTGACGGTCAATGAATTGACAACGATTCGCCTGGCTGGGAGAGGGTCGTTCTGGGCTACGCTGGTGAAATGGGTGGACAGCACAGAGGAGGGAGTACAGAAAACGGAGATCGGAGGTCGGAGATCGGAGATCGGAGATCGGACGGAAAACGGAGATTTGGGAGAGACTGCGCGGAAGGTGGAGGGATTTCTCGCTCAGTTCTCACAATGGAGACGGCTGGCCAGACAGGTATCGCTCTCGC
>Ga0137403_10003011_pt1 | contig 20343 bp, 15 predicted proteins | sample CZOMad2_1_16fung_FD_122057 | JGI IMG/M metagenome (GOLD analysis project Ga0137403, IMG submission 122057) | Vadose zone soil fungal communities from Angelo Coast Range Reserve, California, USA - CZOMad2_1_16fungal (Hybrid Assembly) | ecosystem: Environmental > Terrestrial > Soil > Vadose zone...
GTAGAAGGGCGCGCTCTGGGTCATGCCAAAGTTCTTCAGCTCGACGGTGACACCTGGCTGGTTGGAAAAGCGCTCTAGCAGGGGTTTGGAAGAGTCCGGGTCGACTACCAGGCTCAGCAGCTTGTCCTGGCATACCTGGCTGAACTCCTGGCCCGGGTTATCGAACCAGTCTTCAAACGTGCCGTTCGCGGGGCACTCTGAGAACACGGATTGATGCTGCACCTTCACTTTGAGCTTGGTAAAGTGGAAGGCAGGGAACACGACGACCGGGGTGCGCGTATCAGCCAGGGCAGCGCCAGGCATCATGGCCACGAGCATCCATGCCGCGAGGCTCGCGACAAGCAGGCTGCGCATTGTCTTCATGGTGATATCTCCCTTTGTTGCGGCAACATAAAACTGTAAGAGCAGTGCCCTGAGCTACTCTTCTGCGGGGACTGGCAGGGTCACCGCGGGCACAGTTGCAACGACAGCACATTTAACAAGGAGTGGAGCAAACAAACTCTTCCTCCTGACATCTCTCCTGATCGGAGCGTTTCCGAGGGTTGAGGTTGCTACCCGCTCTGCAGCCGCCCATCCACAGCCAGCTCAGCGCTGCACCGCCCGCGGAATCAGCTTTCTCCTACTGGTGGCGTCGTTGATCACTTCAAGAAAAGGCAACTTTCATACCAGCGAGCTTCCAGCCACCGCCATCACGCAACAGAGGCAGCCATGGTGTTGTTTTTGTGAGGCTTGCGCCTGACGAGGTGGGGTGAGTAGGCCGTAGGCTGCGACGCTAGGGTGCAGGCCTTGGCGTCACCCACCCCCATTTCTGGGGGCCAGAAGTGGGGCTTACCCCCACTTCACCCCCACTTTTGGGGAATGGCACCAGGTGGGAGACCCGCCTGTGTCAGCAGCACAGCATGAAAGGTGATGAGCCATGATAGCGCTTGCATCACGGCGTGAGACGATCGATAATAGAGCGGCTCTTAGAATGTACATTTATCTGTGGGATTGCCTGGTTACCCCACGGCCCCCCCGGCCGCTCGGGGCGTGGCGAGAGTTCCTGGAGCGCCGCGCTGGGTAGCCACCGAGGAGAGACATGGCCATCGCTGCCCCCCATCCGCCTCCTGCTGGCCATCCCACCGACCGTTTAGTGGAGGCGTCGTCTGCCATCGCGGCCCTGCGCGCCCAGATCCGTCACCTCGCCACCTTCAACAGCCTCGGGAGTCCCATCGTCCCCACGCTCTTGCTCCAGGGTGAGACCGGTACCGGCAAGGGCCTGGTGGCGCGCGTCATCCATGACAGTGGGCCGCGGGCCGGCGGACCATTCGTCGAAGTGGACTGTGCCGCCATCCCCGAGACCATGCTGGAGGCGGAATTGTTTGGCTTCGAGCCGGGCGCCTTCACCGATGCCAAACGCACCAAGCCCGGATTGTTCGAGGCCGCCTCGGGGGGCACGCTATTCTTGGATGAGATGGATGCGCTGCCGCTAGTGCTGCAAGGCAAGCTGCTCACGGCCCTCGAGAGCATGCGGGTGCGGCGCCTGGGGGCGGTGACCGAGCGGGCGGTGGACGTAAAGCTCATCGCCGCCACGAATGCGGTCTTGCACGAGGCTGTAGCGGCGGGGCGGTTTCGGGCGTACCTGTATCATCGGCTGGCGGTGGTGGTGCTGGGGCTACCGCCGTTGCGCGAGCGGGGCGCGGATGTGCTCGTCCTGGCGCAGGCGTATTTGCGGCAGTATACCGCCGCGCATGGGGTGCCGCCCGAGCGCCTGAGCGCCGCGGCTGAAGCGTGGTTGCAAGGTTATGCTTGGCCGGGGAATGTACGGGAGCTCAGCCACGTGATGGATCGGGTGACGCTGCTGCATGTCGGAGAGGAGGTCGAGGCTGAGACCTTGATCCAGCTCTGTCTGCCCCTGACTTCGCCAGCGGCTGGCGGCGAGGGTGCATTGGAGTCCCATGAGCCCGAACCGGCGAGCACGGAGCCGGCGGAGGCCGCACAAATTCGGCAAGCCCTGGCGCAGACGGGGGGCAATGTAGCGCGGGCGGCCCGACTGTTAGGGGTGAGTAGGGATACAGTGCGTTATCGTATGCAGCGTTACGGGATTAGCCGGCTGCGCCCTGCAGCACCGGCCATGCCAGAGGGCGCCGTGTCGCCACCAGACATGCCGCCAATGTCTCCCCCTCAAGGCATAGCCCCGCTCCCAGTCACGCTGCCACCGCGCGAGGCTGAACGCCGCTACCTCACCGTACAGCTCTGTGACTTGGTGGACGCGACCAGGCTCGTGAGCCACCTCGACCCGGAAGACCTGCGGGAGGTGGTGCGTGCCTACCACCAAACCTGTGCCGAGGTCATTCAGCGGTTTGACGGCTATGTGGATCAATACGCTGGCGATGAAGTGCTGGCCTGTTTTGGCTACCCCATGACGCATGAAGACGACGCCCAACGGGCCGTCCGGGCGGGGCTCAGCATGTTGGACGCCCTAGACGCGCTCAACACCCGCCTGGCCCTACCCTCTGGGGACCGGGTGGCGATGCGACTGGGGGTGCATACGGGATTGGTCGTGGTCAGCGCCGTGGGGGAGGGAGGCCGTCAGGAGCCGTTGGCGCTGGGGGAGACCCCTTCTACTGCAGCGCAGCTCCAACACCTGGCAGCGCCCAATACACTGGTGGTCTCCGCCGCCACGTATCAGCGCATCGAGGGCTATTTCACGTGTGAGGCCCTGGGAGAACAGTCGCTGCGTGGCCTGGCGCAGCCCCTGCGGGTGTATCAGGTGTTGGGACCCAGTGGATTGCAGGGTCGCCTGGAGGTGGCCGCGGCCCGTGGCCTGACGCCGCTGGTGGGCCACTCTCAGGAAGTGGGGCTGCTGGTGGAGCGCTGGGGGCGGGTCACAGCGGGGATGGGCCAGGTGGTGGTGCTGGAGGGCGAGGCTGGCATTGGGAAATCGCACCTGGTGCAGGAGCTGAAAGATCACGTGGCTCGGGAGAGGCATACGTGCCTCGAGTGTCGGGGGTCGCCCTATTACCAGAACAGCGCCTGGTATTCCGTCGTCGAGCTCCTGCAACGCTGGCTCCAATGGCGGCCGGGGGAAGCCCCCGCCTGGACGCTCCGGAAGCTGGAGGCACTCCTGGCGCAGGCACATCTCCCAGTGGACGAGACCGTCCCTCTGGTGGCCGCGCTGCTGGCACTGCCGCTCCCCGCCGAGCGCTACGCCGCCCGGCCGCTGCCGCCCGAGGAGCAGCGGCACCAGACCTTTGAAGTTCTTGTGGCCCTCGTGGGTGCGCTGGCCGAGCAGCAGCCTGTGCTGTTGATTGTCGAAGACCTGCACTGGGTGGACCCCTCAACCCTGGAACTGCTTGAGCTATTGCTGGACCAGGTGCCGACCGCACGTCTCTATATCGTGCTCACATGTCGCTCCGGGTTGACCCCTCCCTGGGGGGGCCGCACACACCTCACGCCCCTCGTCCTCAATCGCTTAACCCCGCTTCAAGCCGAGGCGATGGTGGGAGGGATGCCAGGGGGGCGATGTCTGTCCACCGCCGTGCTCGGGCAGATTGTGGCCCAGACCGATGGCATCCCCCTGTTTGTCGAAGAGGTCACCAAAGCGGTGCTGGAGGCGGGGAGCAACACCGACGTTCTGGAGGAGGACGCCGCGGCCGGGCGCGTGCCAGCAGTGGCCATTCCCGCCACGCTCCACGAGGCGCTCATGGCCCGGCTCGATCAGTTGGGCAGCGCCAAAGGCGTGGCGCAACTGGGAGCTATACTTGGGCGCCAGTTTTCCTACGCCCTGCTGCGGGCCGCGGCACCCGCGGAGGAGGCATTGCCACGCGACTTGGCCCCGCTCGTCAGGGCGGAGATCCTGTATCAACGCGGACAGCTTCCGCGGGCTGTCTACACGTTTAAGCACGCGCTGATCCAGGAGGCCGCCTACGAGTCGTTACTGCAGCGCGTGCGCCGGCAGACCCACCAGCGCATCGCGGATGTGCTGGTGGCACAGTTTCCCGAAACAGTGGCGACCCAGCCCGAACTGCTGGCTTATCATGCGCTGCGCGGGGAGCGATGGGACCAGGCAGTGGCCTCCTTTCGGCGGGCTGGGGCGCAGGCGTTGGCCCGCTCGACGTATCGAGAGGCGGTGGCGGCCTTTGAGCAGGCGCTGGGGGCCCAACACCACCTTCCGGATAGTCGAGACACTAAGGCGCAAGCCATCGATCTCCGCCTCGACCTGCGCAATGCTCTCTGGCCCCTGGGCGAGCTCGGGCGGATCCTTGGCTTCTTGCAGGAGGCGTTAGCCCTCACCGAGGCCCTGGGCGACCCACACCGACTGGGGTGGGTCTCTGTCTATCTGCTCGCCCATTTTGGGCAGATATGTGAACCGGACCAGGCCGTGGCGTCCGCCGAGCGCGCCATGGCGATTGCTGCGGACCTGGGGGATGTCGGCCTCACGGTCGCGGCGCAGCACTATGTGGGGACGGTCTACCGCAGCCTGGGGGACTATCCTCGGGCGATAGAGTTCTACCGCAAGAATGTGGCGTGTCTCCACGGCACGCTGCAGCAGGAGCGCTTCGGTCTACCTGGGCTAGCCTCTGCGCTGTCCCGCAGTCTCCTCATCTACTGTCTTGCCCAGTGTGGCGCCTTCGCCGAGGGGCGGGTGCCTGCGGAGGAAGGGGTGCACATTGCCGAGGCTGCTGATCACCCCGTGTCCTGGCGTATTACGCCGTGGGCTTTCGGGCGTTGCGTCAGGGCGACCTCTCGCAGGCCATCCCAGCCCTTGAACGGGCTCTCGACCTGGCGCAGGGGGCACACATTCGGCTCCTCTTCCCCCAGGTCGCCGCATCCCTGGGGGCGGCCTATGCGCTCGCGGGACGGATCGCCGAGGCCCTGCCGCTGCGGGAGCAGGCGGTCGAGCAGGCCATGGCGATGCATTTCCTGGTCGAGCATGCGTTCTGGGTGGTCTCGCTGGGTGGAGCATATCTGCTAGCCGGCCGGCTAGACGAAGCAGTCATCCAGGCGCAGCGCGCCCTCGATTTCTCTCGGGCCCACCAGGAACGGGGACATGAAGCTTATGCCTTGCGGCTCCTCGGCGAGGTCGCGGCGCTTCGCACTCCGCTTGCGGCCGAGCAGGCCGAAGCCCACTACCAGCAAGCCCTCGCCCTGGCTGAAGAACTTGGTATGCGCCCGCTCGTGGCTCACTGCCACCTTGGGCTCGGCACCCTGTATACCAGGCTAGGCCAGCTGGCGCAGGCGCGTGCCGCGTTGTCCACCGCTCTCGATCTGTATCGTGCCATGGACATGATGTTCTGGCTGCCCCAGGCAGAGACGGCGCTGGCACACGTGGAAGTGGGGCCAGCACCACGAGCAGGTTGAGGTGGGATTGGCGATGGTTACGCCCATCGTGATGCCCTCCCCTCGATAGATCATATAGGCTGTCAGCCCTGGCCACGATGGTGTGGCGCCGCGTGCGCCGCGCCCAGAGCGCCATGATGTGGTCAAAAAGCTCTGTAGAGTATGGTCGCCAGCGAGAGGACGCCCTGCGCCGCGGCCATTTCAGGGGCTGCATCTGCGCGCCGGGGCCGCACTGTTTCGCTCTTGGGATCCCAGCAGCGGCTGAGGTCTGCGAGCGTCGCACGCCGGTGCGCGTCTCGGCGAGCGACCCACCACTGCCGGAGCTGCTGACGCCATCCCGTACCCTCTCGGGCACGTTCGACGCCAACCTGGGCTCCCCATATGGTTGCCTGTCCATGCGATGGCATGATCATCTCCTCCCCGAGGATACTCTTCATCTGTAAAGTGCGGTCGGATCGCTCCACCGCTTGAGAAAGACGATACTGAGATTCCAACCTACCACTCGCGTGATCACATGGGCTGTCAGCAATGGCCACGGTCGCCTTCGCCTGGCAGGGGGTTCGCACCAGCCTCTCGTGGTCGTTCGTCGTGAGGCCGCCCCCCGTGATGGGCGTCTTGACCGTCAGCATGGGAGCCTGCCCGGGCGTCTGGCGATCGGTCGCTGTGCAGGGCATATGCGTGTGCGATGGCATGGCTAATCCTCCCGTATGGTGCGTTGGGGGGAGCCGCAAGCTCCCCTGGAAGCTGTCGTGGTGGGGGGGCGGTATCCGCTGCGGTGCCCCCGTGGACCGGCTTGTCCTGAGCTAACCGCCTGTGCCCTGGAGACACAGCAAACGCCGTGCCAGATCCCGGCCCGCCATCAGCAGCGCCCCATCCCGGCAGCTATGTGCTTGGTTTGATGAGGGTTGTTGCCGAGGGCCAGGAGCACACAGGCCGTGGGCCGGGATGCCAGGGGACAGGTCCTAGCAGCACCCACTCCCACTTCTGGGGGCCATCGATGGGGCTGACCCCCATGTTACCCCCACTTGTGGGGCATGCCAGGTGGCGGGTGATGCAGCATGATCACGCTTGCATCACTGACCAAGACCGTTGATAATAGCGTGCCGTACGGGACGTACACGCACCCGTAGGGTGGCTGAGGGACCCCACGGTCGTCCACTATGGCCCGCCAGCCCATAGGCGGCGAGGCCTGGTTACGCCGCGCTCGCTGCCCCCTCAGAGGAGACATGGCCATGGTTGACGCCCATCCGCACGCGGCTGGACATCCCACTGACCGATTGGTCGGGACGACTCCCGCCGTCGCCGCCTTGCGCGCGCAGATTCGCCACCTTGCCCCCTTCGATACCCTAGGCAATCCCCACGTCCCCACCGTCTTGCTGCAGGGCGAGACCGGCACGGGCAAGGGCCTCGTCGCGCGCGTTCTCCATGACAGTGGGCCACGGGCGGCAGGACCGTTCATCGAGGTGAACGGCGCGGCCATCCCCGAGACCATGTTGGAGGCTGAGCTGTTCGGCTTCGAGCCGGGGGCCTTCACCGACGCGAAGCGCGCCAAGCCCGGCCTGTTCGAGGCGGCGTCCAGGGGAACGCTGTTCCTGGATGAGATCGACGCACTGCCGCAGGTGCTGCAAGGCAAGCTGCTCACCGCGCTGGAGAGCAAGCGAGTACGAAGGCTGGGGGCGGTGACGGAGCGGGTGGTGGATGTGAAGCTGATCGCCGCCACCAATGCGGTGTTGCCCGAGGTGGTGGCGGCGGGGCGGTTTCGGGCCGATCTGTATCACCGATTGGCGGTAGTGGTGCTGGGGCTTCCGCCGTTGCGCGAGCGGGGAGAGGATCTCTGCGGGCTGGCCGATGCGCTATTGCAGCATTATACCGCCGCGCATGAGGTCCCTTCCAAACGCCTCAGCGCTGAGGCCGAAGCCTGGTTGTCCAGCTATGCTTGGCCGGGGAATGTGCGGGAACTGGGCCATGTGATGGAGCGTGTCACCCTGCTGCACATGGGGGTGGAGGTCGACGCCGCAACCCTGATGCGGCTCTGTTAACCCTTGACGGCGCCAGCGGTCAGCGCCAAGACCGCGCCAGTGCCCCAAGTAGTGGCAGGAGCACACGCCCTCCCGGCCGAGGCCGAGCAGATTCAGCAAGCGCTGATGCAGACCGGGGGCAATGTGGCACAGGCGGCACGGTTGCTGGGAGTGAGCCGGGATACGGTGCGCTATCGCATGCAGCGCTATGGGATCGCGCGGCCACGCCTGGGGGGACCGCCTCCAGCCGTGCCCCCTCTCCCGCCTGGTGCAGCTGCCCGAGAATCCTCCCCTCAGGGCATGGAGCCTGGGCCAGAGCTGACGGTTTTCCTCATCCCACCCCGCATGGAGTCGACACAGAAAGATCGGTTGGCCGCACGGCCAGATGCCAGGCGCGAGCCAGGGGTCGAGCCGGACGCTCCACCTCCAGGGCCGGCGTGGGAGCAGAAGTCCGTGGCAGTCCTTGCTCTGGGGCTGACGTGGCCAGAGCGCTCCGGCATCAAGTCGGTCCCCTACGACCCCTGGACCGAAGGTGCGCGCTGGGAACAGGCGATCAGGGACAAGGTGCACGGGTTTGGCGGCATGCTCGTCGAACGCACGGCCTCCCGGCTCGTCTGGGTGTTTGGCGTGCCCCAGATCCTCGAACAATTGCCCCAACGGGCGGTACACAGCGCGCTGGCCATCCGGCAGATGGCGGTGGAGGCCAGCGCTCCGGATCTGCCCCCCTGCCCCACGGTGCGCCTGGCCGTGCATCTCGGCGCCATGCGGGTGGACCATCAGGCCGCCGACCCAGGAGCGCAGGTACGCGCTGTGGGCGAGACCCCCTGCCCTGCCAGTGCGGCTACTGGGGCAAGCCACCCCAGGAGAACTCCTGATCACTCCAGAGGCGGGACGTTTGGTGGACGGCTGGGTGGCCCTGGAGGGACGGCAGTTGTGGTTAAGCACCGGGGACCCCACGCGGGTGGGTGGCTATGCTGTCGTGGGGGTGAGCCCAGGGCGCGAGGCGTGGACCGGCCGTTGGCGTCCAATCCAGAGCCCATTGGTGGGCCGGACGCGGGAACTCATGCTACTGGAGGCCATTTTCGAGCAGGTCACAGCTGGCCGTGGACAAGTGGTGAGTCTGGTGGGGGCGCCCGGCATGGGCAAATCGCGGCTGCTCGCCGAGTTTCGCCGACGCCTCAGCGCGCAGCGAGTTAACTATGCAGAAGGACGCTGCTGGGCGTACGGGAGTGGCACGCCCTATCTGCCGGTCGTGGACTTGCTGCGGGATCATTGCGGCATCGCTGCGGATGATGGCCCAGAGATGCTCCGTACCAAGGTGCGCGTCAGCCTCCAGCAGGTGGGCCTCGACTCCGATGCCAGCCTGCCGTATCTCCTCCACCTCCTGGGCCTACCTATCGAGGCCGATCAACTCGCGCATCTCAGCGCCGAAGCCCGCAAGGCGCGGACGTTTGAGGCCATGAGGCAGCTCTTCCTCGCCAGCAGTCGGCACCACCCCGTGGTCCTGGCCGTGGAAGACCTGCACTGGATCGATCCGACCTCGGAGGCCCTGCTGGCCTCGCTCGTGGACGGGCTGGCCGGGGCCGCGATCCTAATGCTGACGACCTGCCGTTCGGGGTATCGCGCGCCTTGGCTGGACAAGTCCTACGCCGCCCAAATCGCCCTCCAACCGTTGGGTCTAGACGACAGCCGGCAGGTGGTGGGCCGCGTGATGCGCGACACGGCCCTCCCCCCGGCGCTGGAACAGCAGCTCCTGGCGCGGGCGGAGGGCAATCCGTTCTTCCTGGAAGAGCTCGCCTACACGGTCCGGGAGCAGGGGGAGGGGCACTCACCCCTGGCTGTGCCAGACACTATTCAGGCCGTGCTGGCGGCACGCGTGGACCGCTTACCGAGACCCGAGAAGGATCTCCTGCAAGCGGCCTCCGTGCTCGCCAAGGACATCGCCGTGCCCCTGCTGCAGGCCATCGCCGAGCGCCCCGAGGCGACGCTGCAGCAGGAGCTCGCCCACCTCCAGGCCGCCGAGTTTCTCTACGAGACGCGGCTCTTCCTAGAACAGGCCTATACCTTTAAGCACGCGCTCACGCATGAGGTGGCGTATGCCAGCCTCCCACACGAGCGGCGGCGCGCTCTGCACGCACGCATCGTCGAGGCCCTCGAAGCCCGCACTGGAGATGGGATGGTCGAGCCGGTCGACCACCTGGCCCATCATGCCCTGCAGGGGGAGGTGTGGGACAAGGCTGTGGCGTACGGCCGGCAGACGGGGGAGAAGGCCCTGGCGCGGTCGGCCTACCGCGAGGCGGTGGCGTGCTTCGAGCAGGCGCTCGGTGCCCTCCCACATTTGCCAGAGACGCGTGACACGCGCGAGCAGGCCATCGACCTCCAGCTCGCCCTGCGCTCGGCGGCTCGCCCGCTCGGCGATTTTGAGCGAATCCTGGCGGCTCTGCATGAGGCCGAGTCTCTCGCTGAGGCCCTCGACGATCATGGTCGGCTGGCACAGGTCTCTCGCTTTCTGTCAAACTATTTCTACCTCATGGCTGCGTATGACCAGGCCATCGCCGCCGCCCAGCGTGCCCTTGCGCTCGCCGTGGCCGAGGGGGCGGTCGTACTGCGCGCATTGGCGAACCAGTACCTCGGCGTGGCCTATCAGGTTCAGGGCGACTATTGTCGGGCGATCGACTGCTTCAGGCAGACCGTGGCGTTCCTCGAGGGGGCGCGGCGCCACGAGCGCTTCGGTGAGGCCTTCCTGCCCGCCGTGTTCTCCCGTGCCTGCCTCGCTTTGTGTCATTCCGAGCTGGGGACGTTCGCCGAGGGTGGGGCACTTGGGGCAGAAGGGCTGCGGATCGCCGAGGCAGTCGATCACCCCGCGAGCCTCATGTGGGCCTATTGGGGGTTCGGTCGGCTGTCCCTCCGCCAAGGCGACCTGCACCGGGCACTCCCCCGGCTCGAACGGGCTGTGAGCATCTGTCAGGACGCGGACCTCCCGGCCTGGTTCCCCAGGATGGCTGTGGCTTTGGGTGAAGCGTACACCCTGGTCGGGCGTATCGCCGACGCCGTGGCGCTGCTCACACAGGCGATGGAGCAAAGCGTTGCGACAGAAAGGGCACACTACGAGACGCTCTGTCGTCTCTCCCTGGGGGAGGCGCAGGTGCTGGCTGGCCACCTGGAGGAAGCGCACGCCCTCGCCGAGCACGCCCTGGCGCTCGCCCAGGAGCACCAGGAACGGGGCCACCAGGCACACGCCCTGCGGCTCCTTGGCGAGATCGCGGCGCGGTGCGACCCCCCCGAAGCCGAACAGGCCAAAGCCCGCTACCAGCAAGCCCTAGCCCTGGCCGATGATCTCGGTATGCGCCCACTCCAGGCCCATTGCCACCGCGGCCTCGGTACGCTCTATAGCCGGACTGGGCAACAGAGGCAGGCCCGCACTGAGCTGTTGGCCGCCGTCGCCCTGTACCGCACCATGGAAATGACCTTCTGGCTGCCTGAAACCGAGGCGGCACTCGCAGAAGTCCGGGGCGATGATGAACGATCGTGAGGATGGGGGCCTATCGGCCCCAGGGCAAGGTGCCGTCGGCCGCTGCCGATGGTGGCAGAGTAGTTAGCGGATCAGCGCGGCGCGAACCCGCTGGCCAGCGCGGTTGGCGTCGGCTATCGCCGTCTTGGCGTCGACCCCCACGAGTTTGCCCCTTTCCTTGAGGACACGCCCGCCAACGAAGACCCACTCGATGTTGCTCGGCTGTGCATTGAAGACCACCTGGCTCACCTCGTCAAAGCGTGGAGCAAAGTTAAGAGCATCTGGATCGAGCACAATGACGTCAGCCTTCTTGCCGGGAGCGAGCGAGCCAATCTGGGCCTCCATATCGAGGACCTCAGCCCCACCGATGGTGGCCAGTTGCAGCGCGGCAGCAACCGTCGGGTAGACAGTGGGGTTGTGCGTCAACGCGCGCTGTAGTCCGATAGCGGTGCGCATGGTGTTGAACATATCGCTGGTGTCGTTGGTGCCGCCATCCAAGCCGAGGCCAACCCGAATGCCCTGAGCACGGATGGCACCAAGCCGCATGATCCCGGAAGCCAAGCGCATATTGGACAGAGGACAGTGAGCCAAGCGCACGCCGCGACTGGCCAACCGCACGATCTCATCATCGGTCACGTGCACTGCGTGCGCGCCGATCAGCATGGGACCAAGGGCTCCAGCCAGGTCGAGGGCACGTAGCGGGTCTTGCTGCCGATCGTGTTCCGCCTCAAGCAGGTGCACGTGGAGCTTGACGTTCATCTCGCGTGCCAGCTCCGACATGCGGCGAAGGGTGTTCACCACCTCCGTAGCGATATTGGGGTGCACGCCACCGATCTGAAAGCTAGCCCTAGGATGGGGATCGATCATGTCACGCTTGATCGCGCGTATGTCATCCACGTGTTCCAGGCGCCCACGATAGGCAAAGGCAAAGCGCAGGCCGGAGTCCAGCAGTGCCTGAAGATTCCCCCGGGCAAAGTCTGGGCTGAACGCATGACTCCAGTAGACGACCGTGGTTACACCAGCCGAGAGCAGATCCAGCGTGCTCAGGCGGACTACAGCGTAGGCTTCCTGTTCGGTCACATTGAGTCGACCCACAGGAAACACGCACGCCTTCAACCAATCTCCCACGGCCAGAGAGGCCCCACAGCCCCAAATGAGCGATTGCCACAGGTGGTTGTGCACGTCGACAAACCCGGGCATAACGATCTTGCCCGTGGCGTCAACGGTTCTGGCCCCTGAGCCGTCCAGATCTTTGCCCACCGCCACGATGCGGTCGCCCTCGATTAACACGTCGCCGCTGGCGATCAGACCGAATTCTCCGTCGCCTAGCTGCGGCTCCATGGTCATGTCAAGGTTCACGTTGCGGATGAGGGTACGACCGGGAGCCTGGGCCACGCTGGGCTGAATTGTCAGTCCCACAAGAAACATCGTCAGGAAAGATGCCGCAAATCGCTTGGTCGCAGAGCATTGCATTGTGGGTCTCCTCTGTTCTGGTCTGTTAGCTCAGAGTATGCCCTTCCGATATCTTTGGAAAGATGTTTTACGGCAGAAGACATGATCTTTTCTTGAAGCACTCGTGAGCCCTCTCACAACACGAGGAGATAGTCGTCTTAGCCTTGCGGGCCCTGTGAGCAGCAGCCCCCAGAAGAACACACCAGGGACCACCTACCAGGCCGACACAGTGGGCCGTCCGAGACGCTGGCGCCGCCAATTGGCTCTCCTCTTACTCTGTGGGGCAACCAGGCGCGACCGATCATGTGCCTGGCCACCAGACCGTCGCGAACACCTTCGCCTAGAGGATGATAAAATCGGGCACGGGGCCGACGTCCACCAGGATGATGCTGGCGGTCCTGGTGCTGGAGGCAATCGTACGACCGCTGTGGAAGCAACTGGCGCAGCACTCGCCCACCGCTTCGCGCCCGATATCGAGCGAGCCACTTCAAGCCCTGACGAAACCGGCGCGCCGCGAGTCCACTGGGCGTCGCAGAAATAATACACAAGCTCTGGGCCGCAGCTGTTCTGTACGACGGGCGATCGGCTGCAATGTCGGCGCGGCATAACAGGGGATCGGTCGGGATGAAGGGCGGGCGCATGTGCGATGGCATGTTTGACTCTCCTGTATAGTATGCTGGGGGATGTCATGAGATCCCCTCGAAGCTGTCGTAGGAGGGCGACCTCTGCCATGGTGCCGCGGTGTGCTATCCTGTCTCGACCCAGCTGCCTGTGCCCTTAAGGAGGAGCAACCGCTGTGCCAAAGCCCTTCCCGCCGGCACGAGCCCCCATCGCGGCAGCCATGTCGCTGGAGAATTATTGCTGGCTCGTTTGGTAGAGCCCGACCCAGAGGCGGAAATCTGTTTTCGGCAAGCCCTGGACGTGGCGCGCCGCCAGCATGCCAAATCTCTCGAGCTGCGGACTGCCATCAGCCTCAACCGCCTGTGGCTGCGCCAGGGCAAACAGGTTGAAGCCTGGCAGCTGCTGGCAGCGGTGTATAACTGGTTTACTGAAGAGTTTGAGACAGCGGACTTGCAGCAGGCCAGGACACTGCTGGTCAGGCTGGCGTGAGTAGGAAGGAGAGCAGTGCGGACCTACTGTGGGATGCTCTACAAAACTCCGACGCGCACCCAGAGCTATGTTTTGCCTTGACACTCTGCGCGGTATACGATAGTTTCACGAAAGTTTTCCCCGCGATCGAGTGCGTGGGGAAATCAACGATGAATAAGGAGCCGATTGTGTTGCATAGCGCTGAAATCAACCCAAGGAGGCTCCCGTGGTTTTCGCTCAGGCGATATCTTTTGTGCACGCAATTTCGAGGGCCGACGATCAGAGCATCCAACAGCCGCTGCCATTCATAGATCAGCCCACCGACAAGGCTGTGCCAGCCCGAGCCAGGTCCGTCAAACGTGATGGCAAGAGATACTTGCAGGATGTCCTCTGGCAGGAAAGCCTGCTGGCGGTGAAGCTATCTCTAGACTGCCAGACAGTCACAGAACTCATCGCCTGTCTGCAGGAAAAACTCCCACAGAATTCCGCGGTAACTCGCCGCCGTAATACCAGCATTATCCTTGGGCGTTTTTTCCCGACTGATGACCTCGAGCAACTCCCTAGGCAAGTGTTTCGAGCATACGGTGACGAAGCCCTCTTAGCCTGCGTCATGCGGGTCCTCTTCCTGGAAGCGGAACCTGTTGTCGGAGAGCTGGTGGCAGGGCGACTTCACGGGCTTCCGGCTGGATCACTGTTGCCAAGGGATTTTTTTACGCGGTTTACTGAGGAGCTTTTGGGCAAGAAAGAAGCGCATGTATCATATCGATGTTGCACAGCAGCCCGCGTGTTAGGCTGGACCATTATGGAGAAGAAAAAATTCTATGTGGCCCAGCAAATCCCCGATGAGACGGCTGCCCTCTTGATCATTCACTCTCCCTATGCTCCGATACCACGTGTGATTGATTTGTAGTTTCTGCTCACGGAGTCAATATGGAAGTATCTCGGTTTCAGCGATGAGGATGTCGTCCGCCAGTTCATGCGCAAGCTCGAACAGCGGGGGTTCCTGAGCCGCTATGCGATAGCCGATCGTCTCGAGCAGGTAACTACCAAGTATCCCTTGGCGTCCCTACTCCAGCGCAAGGTTCGTGTATGACCCGAGAAGACCTCATTCACATCGCCAGCCGTCTAACGCAAGGGCCGGTGCCAACCCTTGAAAAAAAGGTCTATGGCTATCAGGGAGACATCACCCCCCTGCTGGCGGCACTGCCTCCATCGATTACGGTCCTTACCCGTGTGACCGACGCTTGCGACAAACATCCGCTGCCAGCGCAAGCCGAGAGAATTCCCGCCTATCTGCGGGACCAACTCGCATCATTAATCCGACGCCTCCAAGCGGGCCGCACGACTAGCCTTATCATCATCCAGGAAGCCGTCCTACTCGCCCGCTACCGTGTACCATTGCCGCTGTTGTATGAGCTGACCGGCGATGCCCAGGCGATCATCCTGCATCTGGACGAGGGACTCTCCCCTCAATCATGGATGCTCCCTGCCTACGTCACCTATCATCCCGACGCTCCGGCCTCATACTTGGAAAAGGCATTAGGCAGCCAATTCATTCGCGGGCAGTAGGGCGAGGAGAAACGACTATGACGCTCGCCAAGCTCCAGGAAGTCATCACGTTGAAACCGCGGCCAGAGACGACGCTGTCGCTGGAAACGGCCATCCAGCAGGGCGAGCCGACGGTCGCACATTACCGCTTTACACCGTCGATCCGGGATTACTTCACGGAAATTCTGTCGCTTGCCGCCAGCGAGCGCGGCCAGGGATACTGGATACAGGCAGAATATGGGGCGGGAAAAACACATCTTCTCGCGACCTTGGCCGTCCTTATCGCCGACCGGAAGGGCGCAGCCTGGGCACAAGTCAAGGATGACCACATCAAAGGCTTTGCTTCCGCTTTGCAAAAGGTCCGGTTTTTCCCGATCATCCTGAATTGTAAGGGACGCCTCCCAACCGAGGGAGGTGAGATCTCGCTCCAACGCATCATCGAGCAAGCCATTGAAGAGAGCCTTTCCCGATTTGGTCTGCAGCACAAAGTCACCGTGGGGACCAGTGATGAAATCCAGGCATGGTGGCAGAAGGCACCGCGTGGTGTGAAGGATGACCTCACACGCTATATCCAAAGCCAATATCAGGGACGCCCCACCCCTGATGATCTGCTGACGAAGAGAGGGCCAGAGGCCTTCACCAAAGCTATCCTCGAAGCCTCCAGGGCGATTCACATCGAGATCCCGTTTACCAGGGACATCCGCCGTCGCTTCTCCCACATCTATCGCCAGCTGACGCAGGATCATGGCTTTCATGGACTCGTCGTGGTCATCGACGAGTTCAAATCCTGGCAGGATCTCCATCCCCCAGGCTCTCAGGGGTTTGCCGAGGACGAGCATGTACTGGAGACCTTGGCCTTTCATCTGCCGGTGGATGACCATGCACGGATCATCACGATCGTCGCATCGCAAGCCCCGCCGCCAGCCAAGTTGATGGGTGGGACACGTGGTGACCGCTTCAAGATGATGAGTCTCTTTGCCGGTGAACACAGTGCCTGGGAGTATGATGCGATTGTTGCCGATGTGGTGCGCGAGATTGTGCCAGACCATCTCCCAGAAGTGAATGCCTACTACGATCACTACTCTCGCAACTTCAACTTCTTAAAAAAGATCAGACAGCAGTACTTCGAGCAGATCTTCCCCTTCCAGCCTCGCTGCTTTGAAGTGGTCCGTAACATCACCAAGCGCGAGTTGGCCACCACCCGGAGCAGCATTCACTATGTCTATGAGGTGCTGGAGCGTCCGCACAACCTCAGCCGCCGGGGACTCATCAAAGTTGCCGACCTGCTCGACAGCCCAAATTTGCTGAACGATCTCCAAACAGCGGTGTACCATGAGGTCTATCAATCTTACCAGAGTATGCTTGCAGCGCTTGCCGACCTCTTTGACGAAGCCGAGGATCTCGACACCGCAAGAGACGTGCTGAAGACGCTGTTCCTCTGGCATTGTGCGTTCAAAGAAACGCCACGGGGGATGACGGCCAGCGATCTCGCTGAGGCCTGTCTCAAAGAGCATGATGTCTTCAAGAAAGAAGATTATCTCGAATTCATCCTTGGACGACTCCGCGATAACCAGCTTATCGACTATGCGGCCAAGGATCGCGGCGCCTTTTTCCGGATCAGTGCCAGCGAAGGCCCTAATCCTGCGCAGATCCTTGCCCGCATTCAGCGTACCCAGGTCAAAGATCCCGAGGCAAAACAGGCCTGGCAAATGCTACTCACAGCATCTATCCAACAGGCTGGCGGCATCAAAATGCTTTTCCAGGGCGTTGAGGTCGACCGGCCGCAACGGGTGACCGCCCGTGATCGGAAGATCAGGTATGAAGGCGAACGAGTGATCGTCAAAGGGTGGAGCATAGTCTGGGGAAATACGGTCGTTGACAAAACGGATTATGATCTCCACTTCCGCCTCGTCTATCTCCTCGATCAGGCAAACATCGAGGACAGCACACTGCATGATGATCGGATCGCGGTGGTCATTCCTGGCCCATGGGAGGACACCGCTCGTGATATCTCGCGTCGTTACCTCGCCCTGGTGATAATGCAAGAGGAGTATCAAGATAAACAGGGGCCAGAGGCGGAGGAAGTCAAACGATTCGTCAGCGACGAACTGAGGAAAGCCCGCGGTGATATCGTTCTGACGCAAAAACAGCTCTATCGCGCCGGGCGCATCGTCACACGGGCCGGGCTCGGCATCGATCCCAACCAGGTCTTTGCCTATCCGGATAAGGCCGATGAGACGATGTCCGCGGCTCTCTTGCGCCATGCCTATACGGCCACGCCCCTAGATGCTGATGCTTTCAAGAAGGAGTTTACTGACGCTGAGGCTGGGAAACTCTTCAACGCCCTCTTTGGCGGATCGACCCAAAGTGGCGACCTCAGCGCCGTCGATAATTTTGCCATTGGTCTGGCGCTCACCAGCAAAAGGAAACCCAAAGAGTTTGACCCCGTCAATTGTCCTTTCTTCGCCACGATCCGTGACGAGCTCATGCGAGCGGGTGGCGAGTTGCGACTATATAGCTTCTATGAAAAATACACAGGTCCCGCCTTTGGCTTGCTCCAGGAAATGGTCACTCTCTACCTCCTGGCATTCGTGCGGCTAGCTCAACCGCATTGCTACCTCACGGTCAAATCAGAAGCAGGACTCAAGCTAAAAACCGGCAAGGCACCGCTCGACAATCGGATCGGGCCCCCCGACGTGGTGCAGGTAACTTGGACACGGGGGAGGCTGCATCGGGCCTTCGATCGCCTGGTGCAGGCCGTCGGACCTTCTTGGAACGATCTGGTGGAATTTGCCAGGATCATCGACGACAGTCTCAAGGCTACCACCGAACGTGCAGAAACTGAAACTCAGCAGGAACGCCTCATCAGATCTCAACAACAGTGGCACGAGAAACTCGAGGGGTTGCGGCCACGGCTGCAACGCTTGGCCCAGGCTTTGCGCGGGAACGCCACCCCATTCCTCGCCCTGGTAGACCGTGTCGACCGGATCTGCCAGACAACTGGACTCGAAGAGTTCGAACGGACCCTCAAGGAAGATTTCGATTGTGATCCAGAGAAGTTCCGCGAGACATTTGCCCAGGTCAAGACCCTCGACGAGTTGGATCGCCGCAATGCCCAACCGCTTATCGAGGCGGTCACCTATCTGGAGGCCCTCGACGAGGCGATTCCCGATGATGATCCGTTATGTGAAGAGCGTACATTGCTTACAGCCCGCTGTGTTTTGGAGACCTTCTGCCGACAACCCTCGCAAGCCTCCGCCGTGTTAGAGACGTTCGACGGCTTCAAACGTAGCTACAGTCAGCGGTATCAGGTGCACTATCGAGACTACCGCAAGCAACGTATGGCCCTTGCCGAGCGCCTTGGCAAGCTCAGACGCAAAGTGGATGGGCTCCAGCGCATGAATGAGATCTCAGAGCTGGGAGGCACCGTTGGGGCAGAGTTACCCGTGCGCTATAAAGATCTCCAGGCCTGGTGTGATCCGCAAGATCTCCCGGAAGCGCTCCCGGACGTCCAACAGAAACCGATTGTCCAGGGCATCACACTCCTAACCGAAGCACCAGCGCAAGATGTCACAGATTTTGAGAAACGTCTTGAGGACGCCCTCCACACGCGTCTCTGGCAACTTGCCGATGAAACCATCGCGGCTATCATGAGAACGCACAGTGACTCACCACTTAAGGCCATCCTGGAGGCCATCCAGGCTGCCGATACGCTGAAGCTGGCGGAGCACTTCACGCCGGAGGTGGCCGATCTGGTGCGCCAAATGCTGCAACAGGCGCGGCTCGTCACCGTCGACGTCCGGTTGTTCGAGTATGACGGTCCAGCGCAGCTTGGCGATGATCCGAAGGAACTGGAAGAGGTGGTGGGGGCATTCCGCACCTTTCTGGCTAGGAGGCTTGATGAGGCTCGGAGGGCAAATCCTGGGAAGACCGTACGCTTGAACCTCAAGTCTGGATGATACTGGCAAGTCAGGTATTGAGTCCCAAAGGAGTGAATAGTATGGCAGAACGTATTGTATACCGCGCGGAGTTTTTCAAAGAAGGGGAGCTATATGTCGGCTTGGCCCCTGAACTCAATGTGTCCAGTTTCGGTGAAACGCTGGAGGAGGCCAGGCAGTCTCTGCAAGAGGCTGTAGAGGCATTTGCCGAAGCGTGTCAGACGATGGGTACTTTTGAAGAGGTGATGGAAGAGTCGGGGTTCACCAAGAGAGGGGATAGCTGGCTTCCGAGACAGCCGGTAGCTGCTGAACTATTGATTGCAGGGTAGAGCAGTGTCGAGCCGGAAGATCACACCCGTCTTCTACCAGACCTTGGTCAAAGTGTTTGAGGCAGAGGGGTTTACCGTCAGCCGGCATAGGGGTGACCACCCGATCCTAACGAAGCCGGCGGTCAGCCGACCGGGACGATCAGGAGAAGCAGCGTGAATACGACTGCCGGGATCGAAGGGGGGGTGATTCGCGGCACTCGCTGCTCCACGGCGGCTTCCTAATAACGGGGAGTTCGCGGATGTGATGGTTAGACGCCTAGGGGGTACCCCGGCGCCTGGAATATAGACCGAACCCGCCGGGAAGGAGGCCGGTCGAAGGAGGCCAGTGGATTGAAGCTGCCGGGGGGTGGCGGGATGGTGGCTATGGTGGCACTAGCGGGACGGCGTTACGGGAGCTATATCAAGTACGAATTCGTACAGACATACCCCTAGACCACTCGAGTCCGTAAGGGCTCGCCTGTAGACCACATGCCAGCCAGCTCGGCTCTGAAAGGCTTGCAGTTTTTCCGGCGGACGCCCGTGCGTCCGTCAGTTGCGGGGATCATCTCAAAAACGAGAGTCCCTTCCCAGTCCCACCCTTAAGGTGCAGCGGAGGATCGATAGTATGATGCAGCTCGCGCGGAATCTCGCTTGCGAATACGGCAAGCACAACATCCGCGTGAACTGCATCGCGCCGGGCCTGATCAAGACCGACTTTGCCAAGGCGCTGTGGGACAATCCGGAGACGCTGAAGGCCTCCACCGCGCGCTCGCCGCTATTGCGTATCGGCGAGCCCGACGAGATCGCCGGCGCCGCGGTGTTTCTGGCCTCAAGCGCCGGCACGTTTGTGACCGGGCAAACCATCGTCATCGACGGCGGCGCGACGATTAGCTGAGACGAAGACGAAGCCATCGTCGTCCCGGCGAACGTCGGGACCCATACGCCGCGCTCTCGCGTTGAGACGCTGCGGCAGTTGCCTTTGCCAACAATTGACATCGGTGGTTGATGGGGTGGACGGCCCCCTACGGCATCGATGTGCCAGAATGAGGTTGTTGAAATCTCAGACAAGGGAGCCGTCCGTGAACCAGATTATCCGAATTGGAATGGATACGTCGAAGCATATTTTTCAGCTGCATGGGGTTGATGCCGCCGAGCAG
>Ga0137403_10003012_pt1 | contig 20340 bp, 18 predicted proteins | sample CZOMad2_1_16fung_FD_122057 | JGI IMG/M metagenome (GOLD analysis project Ga0137403, IMG submission 122057) | Vadose zone soil fungal communities from Angelo Coast Range Reserve, California, USA - CZOMad2_1_16fungal (Hybrid Assembly) | ecosystem: Environmental > Terrestrial > Soil > Vadose zone...
AGAGCAGCAACCAGGGCGCCAAACCAGACCCGGGAACCACGCTGCGGTAATCACGATGGGAAAACTCAACGCCCGTGGACCATCCCCAGCGTCCGCTGTTGAACGAAGTAATCTCGGCGCTGGCTTCCTCACGGCGTAAATTCAGTGCAGCTTCCACTGGCGCAGGACCAGTGAACGAATCACGAATGTCCCAGTTTTCGTTGCGCAGGTCGAGACCCACGCGGTAACGCCATTTGGGATTCTGGTGCAGTGGTCCCGAGACCGAAGCTTGGAGTCGCCGTTTCTGGGCGTCCCAGCGGACCAGCGACGTGATGTTGATTGCTGACCCGCCAAGATTGAAATAGGCCGGATAGATGGTCTGGTAAGCCACACCGCTGAACGTGGAAAGGAGCGCCTCCCATATGTTGTTGCCCAACCCGTTGCGCTCCTGCAAATTCAGGACGACATCGAACTTCCCGTCAGGGCGGGCTGCCAATTGGAGCCGGGGACCTGGGAAAACCTCTAACCCTTCGAGCCGAGAGAGGCTCGTGAGCAGATCCGCGCGATGCAGGCGGAGATGGAGCGCCTGGGTCTCGTGCTCGGCGTTTATCCGGCGGCGAAACTACTTCCCGAAGCCCGCGCCTTGGCTGGTCGCATCTGCGCCAGCGGCCCCATCGCCACGCGAGGCGCCAAGCGCATCATCAACGTCCGCAACGCCGCCGGGTTCGCCGCCGCCCGCGCACTGGCGGACGCGCTTCGTCACGCGCTCGAATGGAGCCACGACGTCGACGAAGGCATGGCCGCCCACCGCGAGAATCGGGCCCCGAAGTTCACGGGGCGCTGACCGCTAGTCGGCCGTGACCGGCTTGATCTCGCGAAGGCGCGGGAGGACTTCCTTCGAGAAGAGCCGGATGCCCTTCTCGGACTCGGCGTGGGTCATGTAGCCCGAGCGGCCGACCAGGCTCAGGTGCCCGAACCCGCCGACCTGGTCGTAGAAGTCCATCACCTGCTTGTAGACGCTATCGGGATTACCCGCGAACAGGATGCCCTGCGCCATCGCCTGCTCGACGCTGATCGAGGTCAGCCGCGCGGCGTTCTGGCCCGCCGACATCACGCCCGAGTTTCCGCTCTTCGGCGCCGTGCGATAGATCTGCGGCGCGGCCTGCGGCGGCGCGCCGCCGGGCAGGAACTTCGAATACTGCGGCGCCGACTTGAGGCTCGTGTGGAGGAACCAGAGGAGCTTGCTGCCGACGCGCATCCCCTCCTCGTCGGTGTCGCCGACGTAGACGAGGGCCGCGTAGGCGAAGTTGTCCGTCGTCACCTTCGGCAAGCCCATCTCGGCGCGCGCCTTGCGATGAGCGGCGTAGGCGCGCTTTGTCCCCTCGGGTCCGCGCAGCACCAGCACGTGCACCATCCCGCGCCGTCCGACCTCGGCGGCGGTGTCGGGATCGCCGGTGGCCGACCACATCCGCGGGTGCGGCTTCTGCCAGGGCCGCGGCCAGATGTTCACGTGGCGATGCGTGAAGTGCTTGCCCTCCCAGCTGAACGGCCCGTCCTGATGGCTGAGCGCCTTCTTGATGAGGTCGATCGCCTCCCAGTAGCGCTCGATGTTGTTCACCGGGTTCGCGTTGTTGGACGCCATCTCGGTGCCGCCCGACTTCACGAACCCGATCTCGAGCCGCCCGCGCGAGATGACATCGGCCGTCGCGTATTCCTCGGCCACGCGCACCGGATCCTTCCGCAGCGAGATCAGGGTGCCGAGGCTCAGGAGGCGCACCTGGCGCGTCTGACGGGCGAGGATGCCGACGAGCAAGGGATTGGCGCCGAGGAGCGAGTTGATCCCGGCGTGATGCTCGACGGCCAGCACGTTCAGGCCGAGGTCGTCGCACAGCAGAAACTCATCGATCACTTCCTCGAAGAGGTCGGCGGCGACCTTCGGGTCGCAATAGCGATTGGGCAGGCTGGCGCGGACGGAGTCCGTCGCGTTGAGGACTTCTTGCGGCACGAACGGGTACGGGACTTCGCACTGCCACCAAGCCTCCATCGTGCTCTCTCCCCGGAGCCGCCTCAGCGATTGAGGAACTTCACGACCGTGTCGACGAAAGCCCTGGGCTGCTCGATCTCGGGATGGTGCCCGGCGCGCTCGATCAGCTCGAAGCGTGCTTGAGGAATCAGCGAGCTGTACGCCCGTCCGTAGGACGGTTTCACGATCCCGTCGCTGGCGCCCCAGAGGACGAGCGTCGGCACGTTGATGCGGCGCAGCCAGCGCTTGAGCTGCGGGTTGTACATGTACGGGTTCCAGCCGTAGAGGCAGAGCGCTTCCCAGTTGCGGGCGCGGACGACCAGCTCGTCGTCTGACAGGGCGTCCAGGTCCGGCGCCCACGTCGCGGGATCATGCCAGCTCCGCCGCTGAACCTCCTGCGGCGACGTGTTGAAGACGTCCAGGATGTCGGGTGTCTCTCGGTCACTGACTTTGATGCCGAACGCGTCGACCAGGACGAGCCCGTCGAGCCGGTGGCGACACTTGACGGCCAGCTCGGCCGCGAGCCAGCCGCCGAACGAGAAGCCCATCAACGTCGCCTTCTCGTGAGGCAGCGCGTCGAGAAAATCCAGGTAGAAGTGGACGAGGTCGTAGACCGTCTCGAAGTCCGCCGGGCGCGCCGATCGTCCGAAGCCGGGGTGCGAGGGGGCGATGATCTCGGCATGACGGCCGAGCATTTCCAAGAATGGGGCTCGCGGATCGACGGTCTGCGCGCCATGCAGGAGCAGCACCGGCCGGCCGGCGCCGCGGCGCAGTACTTCCAGGTCGATTCCCCCGACGAGGTCGCCCGCTGACATAGCTCCTCCGCGCTTCGAGCGCATAGGGTAGCATGCGAGGGGGTGAAGCCATGGAGACGCTCGTTCGGGTTCTCTTGCTCGGGCTGGTCGTGATGGCGATCGGCGCGGTTGGAGACGCGCGCGCCCAGGCGCCGGCGCCAGCTCAGACGCCGACACCTGCCCCGATCGTGGGCAACATCTATTCCGTGACCTATATCGAGGTCATGCCGACCTCGAAGGCTGAGGCCGCGACCCTGCTCCGGCGCTACCGCGAGGCCGCGCAAAAGGAAGGCGGCAATCTCCGCTGCGAGGTCGTCCAGCGCATCGACCAGCCGCATCAGTTCGCGATCCTCGAGATCTGGAAAGACCAGGCGGCGTTCGAGGCTCACGGCAAGAGCGCCAATACCACCGACACGCGCGCGAAGATCGCGGCCATCCGCAACGCCCCGACCGACGAGCGTGTGCACACCGCGCTCTCCATCGGTCCGATCGACGCGCCGTCCGTCCGCGGCGGTATCTATCTGGCGACCCACGTCGACGTCATCCCTCCGCGGAAGGACGACGGCGTCGCCGCGCTCAAGCGCCTGGGCGAGGACAGCCGGCGCGGCCAGGACAATCTGCGCTTCGAGGTCGTCCAGCAAATCAACCGGCCGAATCATTTCACGGTGGTCGAGATCTGGAAGGACGCGAAAGCGGTCGAGACGCACTCGATGGCGGCTCCGACGCGCGAGTTTCGCGACAAGCTCGCGACGATGACGGGCGCCTTGTACGACGAACGGATGTACCGCGCGCTCGACTAGTTGCATCGAGCCTCGATGGGCCCTGATGCCCCTCGCTCAGCGAATACACCGATCTGGATATCCCGCTGTGCTGGTGCGGGATGCTCGTCGAACTGCGCGTCAAGACGAGGCGATTCATCATTATCCCGCCGCGCGCCGGCCGCGCTATGCTGCGAGATATGCTGCAGAGGCGGTGCTATGCAGGTCTGGGTAATTAGAAGTTAGCCGCAGAGGACGATACGTGGCGAGAGCGACAAGAGGGGCGCTTCGGGCGCCAGACGATGGCCCGCTTCGGAAGGTGTTGGAGACTCTCGAGCGCTTACTCTCGGAAATCCCAGAGTCCGAGGAGCCCGAGAGTCGCACGCCCGAAGATCGAGCCCGAGCGATTGCGCACAACGCCGCGATAAAGGCCGCGATGGTATCGGGAGGCTTGGCGTTGCCGCCGGGCCCGCTCGGATACCTCACAATCCTTCCGGATCTGTACGGTATCTGGAAGATTCAAACGCAGATGGTGGCGGATATTGCCGGCGCTTTCGGGAAAACCGCGTATCTCAGCAGGGAGCAAGTGCTCTACTGCCTCTTCCGTCACGCGGCAGCACAAGCGGTGCGCGACATCGTCGTCCGGGTTGGTGAGCGGATCCTGATTCGCCGCCCTGCGCTTCGGCTTGGCCAACACCTACTGCAACGAATTGGCGTTCGGGTAACACAGCGCCTGGCCGGTAGCGCGCTCGCGCGGTGGCTGCCGATCGTCGGGGCTCTCGGTGTCGGTGCGTACGCCTACTACGACACGGGGCAGGTTGCCGACACCGCGATCGACCTCTTTCACCACGAGATCGAGCTCGAAGCTCAGGGAAATGGTGATGAGCAACGAGGCTAACAACGCCTTTCACCTGACGGTCGAGCTCGCGTTCGGTCGCTCGGCCGCAGGTGAACGCGAACGTTAGTCCACTGGACCACGCGATCACACTGTGAAGCTAGTGATCATCGTCGCAGTCGTCGTCGTGCTTGGTGTCGTTGTCGTCATTTTTCTCCGTAGGCGCGGCTGCCGTGGTGCAGTCGGCTTCAAGAATCGTCACGCCAGCGAGATTGCCACCATTCGGCTCACGGGATTTTCCAAGCCAGTAGATTGCCGCACGCTGGCGCACGGCGAGCACTCCTTCAATTTCCTGGGGCGGCAGGCCATGCCGACCGAGGTTCAGATTGCGTGGCGCTTTGTCGGCGACACAGCGGACAAGACAGCAAGAGTGTCTTTGAGCGGCGTGCCAAAAGATGCGGCAGACGGAGAGCTTTTTTTCGTGCTGTCGAGCGACGGCACATGGACAGTTGAGTATGCGCCGACGCTGCAATTGGACAAGCTACAAAGGAGTGAATGACACTCGGGGAAGGACGAGATGGCGTTCGAGTTGGTCGGAAATTCGGCAAGCGAGACAATCGCCGAGGCCGACGAGCTTCTGTTCGACGTGGCGCGCATCCTCCAACTGTCGCTCCCGTAATGAGCCGTCCGCCCAATGTGAGTGCGCTCGTTGCAAAGATTGAAGCGCTGGCGCGCACGTGCCGCGACGTTGCGGTCCATGACGGCATCCTCAAGGGACTGAGCGATTGATCGTGCGCGGTCAGCGAATCTCGATTCGTCGTGCGCGCGCCTTGACGACCACTACGCGATCGTCGATGGTCCAGCCCGCCTCGCTTCGCTCGAGTCCGGCGACGTCCACCCGGGTGATCGGCCGGCCGTCGGCCGAGACCGTCGTGGCGGACAGGGCCTGACGGAGCCTGACCACGAACGTCGCCGGCGAGGCGGTCGCTTCGAACGCGACCACGTTGCCCCGGCGCCCGCAGCGCAGTGAGACGAGGCCCGCATCGCCCCGCAACGTGAACACGGCCTCGTTCGTAACGAACGCCTCGACCGTCAGGGGATCGGCCGGCCGCTCGCCGACGTGGCTGCGCTCGGGTCCGAGGACGACGAGGCTCTCGTCCCTGACGTAGATCGGGAGCTCCTCGAGCGGCACCTGTCGGCGGATCGTCGTCGGCCCCTCGTGGACGGTGCCGGTCCACCAGTCGGTCCATTTCCCGCGTGGCAGGTACGTCGTGACCATGCCGTCGGCGCGGACGACCGGAGAGACGAGCAGCTCGCGCCCCAGACAGTACTGGAGATCGAACGCGTAGCCGGCCGGGTCGTCGGGAAACTCCATCACCATCGGCCGCATGAGCGGGACGCCGTCTTCTGACGCCTGCCAGCCGTAGCTCACCACGTACGGCACGAGGCGGCTACGGAGCCGCGCGTACTGCCGAAAAATCCGGAGCGCGTCGTCGCCGTAGCGCCAGGGCTCGCGCGGGGTCGCGCCGTGGAAGCGGCTCAACGCTGACAGAAATCCGGCCTGCGACCAGCGCACGAAGAGCTCCGGCGACGGATCACCCCAGAAGCCGCCCATATCGTGGCTCCAGTACGCGAGCCCGCTCATGGACGCCGCAAGGCCACCGCGCAGTGTATTGGCGAGATCCACAAACGTGCACTCCGGGTCGCCCGACCAGTGACCGGGGTAGCGCTGGGCCCCCGGCGCGGCGCTGCGTGACCAGGCCACCACGCGATCGGCGCGGGCGCGCGTCGCGTCGAACACTTCCTTCTGGTAGAGCAGCGGATACGGGTTGTGCATCTCGGCGCCGGTGAGGCCGTTGGCGAAGACCGCGTCGGCGGGGATCTCCTCGGCGAAATCCGGCTTGAACGAATCGGCGCCGAGGTCGAGCTGCTCGGTGAGCTTGCCGCGATACCACCTCGCCGCCGCGGGGTTCGTGAAATCGATGATCGCGCAGAGTCCCATGCCCCGTTCGGTCCGCTGGCTCCAGACGATCGGGTGATAGATGCTGCCGTCAGGCCGGCGAAGGAAATAGCCGTGGGTCGCGCCTTCACGATAGAGGTCGCTCTGGAGCGACACGTAGGGATTGATCCACAGGCAGTTGTGGAATCCCTCCTTGTGAAGCTCGGCCAGGAGCCTCTTGGGATCGGGGAGGCGGACCGCGTCCCACTCGAAGTCGCACCACATGTAGGCGCGCTGCCAGAACGAATCCAGATGGAAGACGTCGCAGGGAATGCCTTCGGCGCGCAACCGGCGCGCGACCTCGAGCACCGAGTCTTCGGTGAATTGCACGAAGCAGGTGGAGGCCCACAGGCCGAACGCCCACTCCGGAGGCACCGCGGGTCGACCGGTCAGCTCCGTGTAGGCGGTCACGATCTCCTTCGGCGTGCCGGCGATCAGGTAGTAGTCGAGCTCGTCACCATCGGCCTCCACGGTGTAGGCGCGGTTCGAGCGGCTGCCGAGATGAAAGTCGACGGCGGTCGGCACGTCCACAAAGAGCCCGTAGCCGCGGCTTCCGATCACGACCGGCAGGTTCTTGTAGGCCAGCTCCGAGCGCGCGCCGTACGGGTTCCGGTTCCAGATGCGAACGGTCCGGCCCACCAGATCGAGCCGGCCGAAGCGCTCGCCAGTCCCGTAGAAATGATCCTCGGGATCGAGCAGCAGCGTCTCGACCACGCTATGCACGCGCCGGGCCGGATCGTGCGGAAGGCTCTCGACCTCGAGCCCGGGGCGAGGGCCGAAGCGCTGCCCGGCGAAGTTGGCGTCGTCGTGAACTTGATGGGTCAGGAGCCGGCCGTCTCGTGTCCGGAAGGTGAGCTGCCAGGGATCGAGACTCGCCTCCACGACGATGTGCCCCGTGCTCAACGTGACGCGATTCACGCCGCTCTCGGCCGACCATGGTCCAGGATCGGGCCGGCCGATCACGTAGCTGAATCGTTTCGGCGCGGCGAGGGGCCCCGGCGTCGTCCGCACGCGGACGACCCGCGGCGCGACGGCGCTCACCGCCACCAGCGCGGCCGCGAGCCCCTCCGTCACGCACTGGAACTCGATGCCCGCGCTGGTTCGTTCCCAGCCGAGCGCCCTGACGATGCCGAGGTTGCGAGTCTCCAATTGGATCTACCCCTTGACCGCCCCGAGCGTGAGGCCTTTGACCAGGTAGCGCTGCAGGGCGAGCGTCATGACGATGTTGGGCAGCATTACCATCACCGCGGCCGCGCTCATCTCGCCGTAGAGCGGCCCGGCGTCGGTGTTGAGCCCGGCGATGACCACCGGCAAGGTCTTGGCCTCGACGCCGCTCAGGATCAACGCGAACAGGAACTCGTTCCAGGAGACGAGAAAGGCGAAGATGGCGGCGACGACGAGCCCGGGCGCGGCGATCGGAATCACGATCCGTATCAACACGCCCAGGCGCGAGCAGCCGTCGATCATCGCGGCCTCTTCCACGTCGAGGGGCACGTCGACGAAGAATCCGATCAGGAGCCAGATCGAGAACGGCAGCGCGAACGAGACGTACGCGACCAGTAAGCCCGTGTAGGTGTCGAGCAGGCCGAGCCGCTGCATCATCAGGTAGTACGGCACCACGAGCACCATGCGCGGGGCCATCCGCGTGACCAGCACCAGGAACCGCACGGCCTCCGAGCCGCGAAAGCGGAAGCGCGCGAAGCCGTAGCCGGCCAGGGTGCCGAGCACGAGGCTTCCGAGCGTGGTTCCGATCGCGATGACCAGGCTGTTTTTCAAGTACTGGAAGAACGGAATGTTGGTGAGCACGCGCGTGTAGTTGTCGAGGATGGGCGTGAAGAGCCACTGCGGCGGTTTGGCGTAGAGCGCGAGCTCGGTCTTGAAGGACGCGGTGGTGATCCAGTAGATCGGAAAGAGCGTCCAGGCGAGCACCGGCACGAGCGCCACGCCCGTCAGGATCGCGCGAAGGCGCGTCGGCTTCACGTCAGCCCCGCGTTGTCTGCGGCCGCAGCACCGCGCGCATCAAGACGAAGCACAAGACCGCCACGATGATCAGGGTCACGATCCCGATCGCGTTGGCCTCGCCCATGTGACCGAGCCCGAACGCCCGGTAATTCAGGATCTGGATCGTCTGGGTCGCGGTGCCCGGTCCGCCGCCGGTGAGCACGAAGATGATGTCGAACTCACGGAACGCGTCCATCCCACGGATCAGGACGGCGAGCAGCATGATGTAGGTGAGCAGCGGCACCGTAATGTGCCTGAAGCTCTGCCACGCCGAGGCGCCGTCGACGGCGGCGGCCTCGAAGAGCTCCGCCGGGAGCACCTCGAGGCCGGCGTAGATCACGAGGAACATGAACGGGATCGTGCGCCAGGCATCGACGAGCGTGATCGACGCGAGCGCCAGGCGTGGATCGCTGAGCCAGGGCCATGGGCCGAGCCCGACGACGCCCAGGTAGTGATTCAGCACGCCGACCTCAGGATGGAAGATCACGCGCCACATCGTTGCGCCCACGACCGGAACGACGAACAGCGGCAGCAGCAGGAGGACGCGGATCGGCCGGAGGAACTTGAAGGGCTGGGCGAACAGCAAGGCCAGCGCGAGGCCCACCAGGAACTCGAGCAGCACCGCGCCCACCGTGAACAGCGTGGTGACGACGACCGCGCGCGTGAACTCGGGGTCGTCGGCGAGACGTGCGTAATTCGCGAGCCCGATGAAGCGGACGTCGCGCGGCCGGATGAGCCACCAGTTGTAGAAGCTCACCCAGCCCGAATAGGCGAGGGGAATGAGGTCGATCGCGAACAGAAATACCAGGCCTGGAAGCAGGAACCAGCGTCCTGCCAGGCCGGTGCCCATGGCCCGGCGCGCCGCTACTTCCCGAGGATCCGATTCGTCCCCGCGTCGATCTCCTTCAGCGCGGCCTCGAGCGTCAGCTCGCCGGCGGTCAGCTTGCCGGCGGTCACCCGGAGATTCTCCTGGATGTCCGCGTACTCCCGCAGCCGCGGCCGCTCCTTCGCGATCTGTAAGCTTTCGAGAAGCGCGTCGGCGTAGGGCAAGGTCGCCTTCGTGCCGGGATCCTTCAGCACCGAGAAGCGCGGGCTGTGGATGGCCGACGTCGCGCTCGGATATTTCACGGCAGCGTAGCCGAAGTCCTTGCCGGAGAGCCACGTCGCGAATTGCCAGGCGGCGTCCTGGTTGGTGCTGTTCTTGGCGATCGCGAGCGTCCACACGCCGCGCATGGGCGTCTGCCGGACCGCCTTCGGCACCTGCGCGTACCCGAGCTTGCCCGCGACGCTGGAGCGCGTCTTGTCCTCCATCGGGCGGGCGCCCGACGCCCACTGGATGGCCATCGCCGCCTGACCGAGCTGGATCGCCTTGTTCACGTCGGCGAAGTTGTAGCTCTTCACGTTCGGCGGCGTGTACTTCAAGAGCTCCAGAAAGACCTCGCCGCCCTTCTTGCCGGCCGCGCTGTTGAGGGTGCCACGGCCGCTGGCGTCGACCAGCTCGGCGCCGTAGGACCACATCGCGAGCAGCATGTAGAGCGCCGTCTGGATGTCGCTGCTGGCGGTGACGGCGATCCCGTATTGCGGCTTGGCCGGATCGTGAAAGGCCTTGGCGGCGGCCAGGAGCTCATCCCAGGTGGCCGGCGGCTTGAGGCCCTTGGCCTCGAAGAGGTCCTTCCGGTACACGAGGAGCTGCACGTTGGGGTCGACCGGCACCGCGTACTGCGTGCCCTGGAACGCGCCCGAGGCGACGGTGGTGGGAATGAAGTCCTGGAGGTCCAAGGTCTTCATCCGCTCGTTGAGCGGAAGGAGAAATTCCGAGAGCGGCGGAACCCAGGGCTCGTCCACGAAGACGACGTCGTACCGGCCGGCGCCGGTGCTCAGCGACAGGAGCTGTTTCTTGTACAGATCGCCGAACGGCGAGGCATCGACGACCACCTTGATACCCGTCTTCTTCTCGAAGTCTGGCAGGCTCGCGCGCAGCACGTCTTCCTTGTAGCCGGCGAGCATCGAGAGCGTGATCGTCTTGCCCTGTGCCGATGCCGGCGCATCGGCGCTCGACGCGATCGTCAGCACGACGAGCATCGCAACGGCCAGACACCTGAAGTTCCGCGAGATCCTCATGATCGATCCTCACTTTTGTGGCCGCGCCGGGCCGGCGGGGCCGAGCCCGCGGCGCGCGCTACCGCCGTCGTGAATGGCGCGACGCTACGCCACGCCCCTGGGCCTGTCAAGCCGCCGAGCCGTGAAATCCTGTAGGATTACGGGACGGGGGGCGACATGTCACTGCGATTCGGAGTCTTCGATCACATCGAGCCGGTGCCGGGTCAGCGACTCGATCAGATCTACCGCGAGCGGTTGGTCCAGATCGAGCGCCTCGACCGCGCCGGCTTCTACGCGTATCACCTGGCCGAGCACCACACGCCGGCGATCCACAGCCTGGCGCCGTCGCAGAACGTGTTCCTGGGCAGCGTGGCCCAGCGCACGACGCGCATGCGATTCGGCCCGTGCGTCTACGTGCTGCCGCTGCACCATCCGCTCCGGCTGATCGAGGAGATCAGCATGCTCGACAACCTGAGCGGCGGGCGGCTGGAGATCGGCGTCGGCCGCGGCGGCGTCATGGAAGCCTTCTTCTGGGGCCAGGAAGCCGATCCCGAGACGAACTACGCGCGCTATCTGGAGACCCTGACGATCATCCGCGAGGGGCTGAGCCACGACCAGCTCAGCTATGCCGGACGCTTCCACAGCTTCGAGAATCTGCCGATGTACCTGCGGCCGCTGCAGAAGCCGTACCCGCCGCTCTGGTACATGCGCAACCCGGTGACGGCGGCGATGGAGCGGATGCATACCATCATCGTCGGCTCGATCGACGGGCTCGCGGTGGCGGTCCCGCGCTACCGGGCGGCGTGGGAAGAGCATCAGGGCGCGGACACGCTCACGGTGCAGGGGCAAGAGCCGATGATCGGCCTCGTGGTGCACCTGGTCGTGGCCGAGACGGACGCGGACGCGATGAGGATCGCCACGCCCGCGTGGGAGAAATATCGCTGGAACCTCGCCGCCCCGCGGCGGCTCGAAGCCGAGAAGCGCGGGCTGACGCAGTTCATGCAGGCCAAGGACGGATCGTTCGGCTTCGTCGGCGAGCGTCCGAAGGGCTTGCCGACGCGCGAGATGCGCCGCGACATCGACGCCGAGCTCGAGCGCTTCGATCAGGTGAAGCAGGGCTCGCACCCCAACCGCATCGGCGGCGTGGCGCTAGCCGGCACGCCCCGAGCGGTGCTCGAGTACATGGACGAGTACGTGGCGACCGGCGCCAACTACTTCGTCTGCTCGTTCCAGTGGGGCGACATCTCGCACGCGGACGCGATGCGCTCGATCGAGCTCTTCGCGACCGAGGTGATGCCCCGCTACGCGTCGACCGCGTCCCCGGCGCGCGCGTAACCGCGCGGCGCCGCTACGCGGGGCCGGGCGCGCCGCGCGGAATCCAGACGCGCATCGCGCCCGGCTCGCGGTTCGCCCACGCATAGTAGGGCACGGCCGTCAGCGCCACGCGTCGTCGAGACGCCGTCGGCGCCGCGCCGACCGTACGGTACAGGCGGTTCGCCCACGGCCGCGTGTCGACCGCCCAGCCGGAGCCGCGGACGAGGGTCACCCCTTCCAGACGATCCGGCGCCCACGCCGACTCCAGCGGAGCGGTCGTGTCGATCTCGAGATCGGCAACGTGTCCGTGGGGGTTGTCGACGGCCTCGAGGCAGTAGACCAGCGGCCCCCGCTCGATCGCGACGCATCCCCGGGTCGACTCGATCCGCGGATGGGCTTCGGTCAGCCGCGCCGGCATCGGCAGATCGAGCTCCACGACGTCGCCGCGCTTCCACGCGCGCGCAATCTGTAGATATCCGGCCGCGCCGAGCACCCCCACGGCTCGGCCGTCGAGACGGGCGCTCGCCCCCGCGCACCAGGCCGGCACGCGCAGACCGAGCGCCCACGGCGTGGCGCCCGCGTCCTCGATCGTCAGTCGCACCCGGCCGTCCCACGGATAGGCGCTCTCCATGTGGAGCGCGACGCGCCCGGACGCGAGGTCGGCGGTGATCCGCGCCGATCCGTACTGATGGATCTGCAGGCCCGAGGTGTCGCGGGTCGCCACGTAGTGGCCGAGCGCGGCGAAGAGCCGCATGACGTTGGGGGGACAGCATGCGACCAGGTGCCACTCCTTCCGACGATTGCCGCCGCGGCTCAGCCGCTCGACGTCGCCGTTGCTGGCGAGCGGATTCACGTAGAAGTACCGATCACCAGTCAGCGAGACGCCGGCCAGCACCGCGTTGTAGAGCGTGCGCTCGATGAGGTCGGCGAACCGCGCCTCGCCGGTCGCCAGCAGCATGCGCCAGCTCCACATCACGCTCGCGATCGCGCCGCACGTCTCGCAGTACGCGAGATCGTTCGGTAGCTCGTAGGGATGTCCGAACGCCTCCGAATGGTGCCGGGCGCCGACGCCGCCGGTGACGTACAGCTTGCCCTCGACCATGTCGCGCCATTGTCGGTCCAGGGTCTCGTAGAGCGCCCGGTCGCCCGTCTCGAGATAGAGATCGGCGACGCCGGTCGTGAGATAGAGCGCGCGGACGGCATGGCCTTCGACGGTCGTCGATTCGCGCACGGGCACGCGATCCTGGAAGGAGACCGAGCTGTTGAAGCGGCCCGGTCCCAGCCAGCCGTGGCCGCGGTGCTCGAGGAAGAAGGCCGCGAGGTCGAGGTGACGCCGCTCGCCGGTCTCGCGGTACAGCTCGGCCAGCGCCATCTCGATCTCCGGATGGCCGGGTGTCGCCACGCGCCGCCCCGGGCCGAACCGGGAATGCAGATAGTCGGCGAAGCGCCGGGCGGTGGTGAGCAGCCGCTCGTCACCGGTGGCGCGGCGAAACGCGACGGCCGCCTGGATCAAGTGCCCGGCGCAGTAGAGCTCGTGGCCGTGAGCGAAATCGGTCCAGCGCTTCTCCGGCTCGGCCACCGTGTAGTGCGAGTTGAGGTAACCGTCGGCGCCCTGCGCCGCGGCCACGAGCTCGATCACCTCGTCGCTGGCCGACTGGAGCCACGCGCTCGGCGCCCGCGCGATCTCGCACGCGGCGGCCTCGAGCCACTTGTACACGTCCGAGTCCATGAACACGGGGCCGCGGTACCGTCCGGCCGAGCGGCCCGCGGCGATCCGGAGATTCGCGAAGTTGCCTGCCGCTTCCAGCATGCGGTGCCCGTGCGGCAGCGCCGCGTCGCGGTTGACCGACTGCGCGCGCGCCCACACGCCGCCGTCGATCGTCACGGCCCGCGCGTCGAGCGGCTTCAGGATCGCCGCGGGACTCTTCTCGGCATCGACCGGCCCTGCCGTGCGTGGTGGCGTCATGGGTGGAGAGGCTAGACCCAGCCGCCGTCGACGATGTAGCTCTGGCTCGTGCACGCCGAGCTGTCGTCCGAGGCGAAGAAGAGCACGACGCGCGCGATGTCCTCGGGGAGAAGCTTTCGCTTCAGACACTGGCGCCGGAGCAGCTCCTGCTCGCCTTCGGGCGTCAGCCAGAGCTTGATCTGGCGCTCGGTCATGATCCACCCGGGCACGATGCAGTTGACGCGGATGTTCATGGGCCCGAGGTCTCGGGCCAGCGCCCGGGTCAGCCCGGCGACGGCGGCCTTCGCGCTGAGGTACGCGGGCATCCCGCCTTGCCCGACGAGCCACGACGTCGAGCCGAAGTTGATGATCGAGCCGCCCCCCGCCGCGGCCATCTCGGGCGCGACGGCCTGCGAGGCGAAGAACTGATGGCGCAGGTTCACCGCAAAGCGATCGTCCCAGTACTCCGGCGTCACGCGCTCGATCGAGTGACGCTCGTCGTGGGCGGCGTTGTTGACCAGCACGCGAATCGCGCCGAGCCGCGTCCGCGCCTCGGCGACCGACGACTTGAGCGCCGGGATATCGCGCAGATCACACGGGATGAACGTCGGCGCCGGGTGGCCGCGATCCGCGATGGTCTTGACCAGCGCCTCGGACGACGCGCGATCGATGTCGACGAACGCGACCCGGGCGCGCTGAGCGCAGAGGTGCTCGACGATCGACGCGCCGATGCCGCTGCCGCCGCCGGTCACGAAGGCGACGCGCGCTTCGAGGCTGGGGTACGAGGCGGTTTCCATCATGCAACCCTCCCGGTCGCGCGTGCTAGGCTCTGGGCGCGCCGACCATGGACCTTATCACTCTGCGCGCCGACGGCGCTGGTCTCGTGCTGGCGCCGGCGGCCGGCGGATCGGTTGCGCGGTACTGGATCGACGGCGGCGCGGCGCCTCTGGACCTGCTGCGCCCGTGGCCGGCGCCGCGGCACGACGAGCCGCTCGCGGCCGCGGCCTTTCCGCTCGTTCCCTACTCGAACCGGATCCGCGCGGGCCGCTTCTCGTTCCAGGGGCGCGACGTGGCGCTGCCGCTGAATCGCCCGCCCGAACGCCACACCATCCACGGTCACGGCTGGCAAGGGGGCTGGCGGCCGCTCGAGGTGCGGGCGCGGGAGGCCGTCCTGGGGTATCGCCACGCCGCCGACGCGTGGCCGTGGGCCTATCGCGCAAGGCAGCACTTCGTGCTCGCGCCGACGAGCCTGTCCGTCGCGTTGACGTTGACCAACGAGAGCGACGCGGCGATGCCGGCCGGGCTCGGCTGGCACCCGTATTTCCAGCGCACGCCGCGAACGACCCTGACCGCGGACGTTCGGGCGATCTGGTTGACCGACGACGAAGTGATGCCGACGACCCTGGCCGCCCCGCGACCCGACGCCGACCCGGCGCGCGGTGTGATGGTCGACGCCGTCGCGCTCGACAACTGCTTCGTGGGATGGCGCCGCCGCGCGGTGATCGAGAGGGCGGAGGACGGTGTGCGTCTGGCCATGACGGCCGAGGCCCCGCTCGACTTCCTCGTCGTCTACACGCCACCCGGTCGGCCGTTCTTCTGCGCCGAGCCCGTGAGCCACGTCACCGATGCGGTCAACCTCGCAGCGGCGGGTCTGACCGACACGGGAGCGAGCGTTCTGGAGCCGGGCGAGACGCTACGAGCCACCGTGACCTTGAGCCTGGAGCGCTGACGGGCACCGGCCCCGCGGAGGTGTCACAAGCGGCGAAGCGCCTCGTCGGTCACCGCGTCGGCGGCGAAGAAGCATTCGATCCGTAGCTCGTGCAAGGTGATGTCGTACGGCGTGCCGAGGCTCGCGAGCAACGTGAAGAAGCTGAAGCGCACATCACCCTTCTTGAGATCGATCGCGAGGAACGGCGCCGTCGAGGCATCGAGGTCGAGGAGCTGCCACTGCCGCGGCACGTCGGGATAGGACAGGAGCTCGTCCAGAAGCCGGCGCGTCTCGGCGTCGCCCGTGCGCAACAGATCGCGGTGGAGCCACTGGATGAACGCCGCCGCAGTCGCCTCCCAGTTGACGATGTACGGCCGCAGCGCCTGGGGATGATAGGACAGGCGCATCGCGTTCGGCGCTCCCAGCGCGGCGGTCGCCGCGGGATCCAGGAAGAGCCCCATCACCTTCCCCATAGCTTCGTTGGTCAGCAGGATGTTCCAGTGCCGGTCGAGCACCATGGCGGGAAACGGTTCTTGCTGGCGCAGCATGAACCCGAGCGCCTGCTTCACCTGCGCCATTTCGGGCGCGTCCAGCCCTGTCTCGCGATAGACCGGCGCGTAGCCGGCCGCGGTGAGGAGCTCGTTGCGGCCGCGCAGTGGCACCTCGAGCACGCGGGCCAGGAGCAACACCATCTCGCGACTTGGCTGCGTGCGGCCGGTCTCGAGGAAGCTCAGGTGCCGCGTCGAGATCTCGGCCTCGAGGGCCAGGCCGAGCTGGCTCATCCGCCGGCGCTCGCGCCACTGCTTGAGGAGCCGCCCCACCGTGCTCGGTCGGGCATTGCGCAGATGTCGCCGCGCGCTCTTCCCGTCGCTCACGCCCGCCACTATACGCGGGCGTCGGGAGCCCACCAATTACCTCCGAGGTAATTGATCTCGCGACCACCCCGGGCGAGGATGCCGGCAGGAGGACGCCTCCCATGCTGCAGGTCGCCTTCGCCGGAACCTTCTCGGCTACGCTCGAGCCCTCGGTGCGTGCGCGCCTGAAAACGCCCTGCGCCGTCGTGATGGGCGATGAGAGCGGGATCGTCTCGCAGCTCGCCGACGTCGACGTGCTGGTCACCCTGGCCTTCAACCGCGAGATGGCGGCGGCCGCGAAGAGACTGAAGCTCGTCCAGGTGCCGGGCGCGGGGCTCGATCGCATCGACCGCTCGGCGCTGCCGGCTGGGGCATCGCTCGCGAACGCCTACGGCCACGAGGTCGGCATCGCCGAGTACGTGATCGGGGCGATGCTCGCGTTGACGCGCAGCTTCTGCCGGATCGACGCGTCGCTGCGGCGCGGCGTCTGGGAAAGCCAGTGGGGTGTGGGCGGCTCGCCGCCGGCGCCGTGGCCGGAGCTGGCGGGCAAGACGCTCGGCATTCTCGGCTACGGGCGGATCGGACAGGCCCTCGCGCGGCGCGCCCGGGTGTTCGACATGGACGTGTGCGCGATCCGGCGCGACGTGAGAAGCTCCGCGGATGATGGGTTGTCGCTGCTCGGCGGTCCTGACGCGCTCGACGAGGTCTTGCGGCGGGCCGACTATCTGGCCGTCACGCTTTCGCTCAACGACCAGACGCGCGGCCTCGTCGGCGAGCGCGAGCTCGGGCTCATGAAGCCGACGGGCGTGCTCGTCAACGTCGCGCGCGCCGAGATCATCGATCAGGACGCGCTCTATCGCGCGTTGCTGGAAAAGCGCATCGCGGCCGCGGCCCTCGACGTCTGGTATCGATACCCGAAGGACGCCCAGCCGACCTTTCCCGCGCAGCGACCGTTCCACGAGCTCGCCAACGTGCTGATGACCCCGCACGTGTCCGGCTGGACCGAGGGCATGCTGGAGGCGCGCGCCGCGCTGATCGCCGAGAACATCCAGCGAACCGCGCGAGGAGAGCCGCCGCTGAACCTGATTCGCTGATCCGACGGGCGACTCGCTCTGCCTGTGCGCTTCTTCTACGGCTGGGTCATCGTGGCCGCCGGCTTCGTCACCATGGCGATCGGCGTCAACGCGCGCACCGCGTTCTCGCTGCTGTTTCCGCCGATCCTCGACGAGTTCGGCTGGGAGCGCGGCGTGACCGCGGGCGCCTTCTCGTTCGGCTTTCTGGTCTCCGCCGCCTTCAGCCCGCTGGTCGGGCGCCTGATGGATCGCCGCGGGCCGCGGGTCGTCATCGAGATGGGCGTGCTCGTGATGGCGATCGGATTGCTGCTGGCGCCGCTCGTGAGCCGGCCGTGGCACCTCTACGCGACCCTGGGCGTGCTCGTCGGCGGTGGCGCCAACTGTCTGGGCTACACGGGCCAGTCGTTGTTCCTCCCGAACTGGTTCGTGCGCCGGCGCGGGCTGGCCTTGAGCCTCGCGTTTTCCGGAGTCGGTGTCGGCTCGATCGTCCTGCTGCCGTGGCTGCAGGCGCTCATCGCGCGGGCCGGCTGGCGCGCGGCCTGCTGGGCGTTGGCGTTCCTCGTGCTCGGCGTGCTGGCGCCGCTGAATCTGGTGTTGAAGCGGAGGCCCGAGGACCTCGGCCTGCAGCCCGACGGCGACGCGGCTCCTCGCGGCACGGCCGCCGCGAAACGAACGAACGTCGTGGATACGGCGTGGGCGGCCGTCGACTGGACGCTTGGCCGGGCCATCCGGACGAGCCGGTTCTGGTGGATCGCCGTCGGATACTTCTTCGGGCTCTTCGCCTGGTACGCCGTGCAAGTCCATCAGACGAAGTACCTCGTCGAGGTCGGATTCAGCCCGACCCACGCCGGCTGGGCGCTCGGGCTCGTGAGCCTCTTCGGCGTTCCGGGCCAGATCGTGCTCGGACATCTGTCGGACCGGATCGGGCGTGAGTGGGTCTGGACGGTGGGCAGCCTCGGCTTCGTGCTCTGCTTGCTGGCCCTGCTCGCGCTCCGGCACGCGCCGACGGCGCCGCTGCTCTACTTCATGGTCGTCTCCCAGGGGATGCTCGGCTACGGCCTCACGTCGGTGATCGGCGCCATCCCGGCCGAGATCTTCGAGGGCCGCCACTACGGGTCCGTCTTCGGCACGCTCATGCTGACGGCGATCGGCGGCGGCGCGGCCGGACCGTGGGTGGCCGGCGCGCTGTACGACGTCACCGGCAGCTACACGTCGGCCTTCTCGATCGCGATCGCCGGCTCGGTGCTATCGGCGCTGGCCATCTGGCTCGCGGCGCCCCGGAAAGTCCGCGCCGTCGGTCACGCGCGGTGATCGCGCCGAGCTGGGCGTCGGCGCCATCCGCATCGGGTCGGGGATTGTGCGTCGATGGTCGGCCCGGTAGAGTCATTACCGTGGAGCGTTCGAGAAACCGACCCGAAGGGAGGGTGGCGATGACGTGGAAAGTGTTGATGGCGCTCGTCGTGGTCATGAGCACGGTGGTCAGTGTCGGGCTCGCTGTGGCGAACGCCGGCATCGAGAAGCTCTACGTACTCGACTGCGGGCAGAACATCGGTAAGGACCAGTCGCGCTGGTCGCCGGGTGTCAACGAAGGCAAGGCGATCGAGTTCTCCGACAACTGCTATCTGATCCGGCACGACCAGGGCGTGTTGCTCTGGGACACCGGCATCCCCGACGCCGTCGCCGCGATGCCGAACGGCATGGTCGTCGCCAGCGGCGCGATCACGTACCGTCGCGCCAAGACCCTCGCGTCGCAGCTCGACCAGATCGGCGTCAAGCCCGCCGACGTCACCTACGTAGCGGTCTCACACACCCACGGTGACCACGTCGGCAACATCGCGCTCTTCCCGTCGTCGACCGTGCTGATCCAGGGCGCCGAGTACGACTGGGCGATGGCCGGGCCCGCCAAGCCCACCTTCGTGGCGACGCAGACGATCAAGAAGCTCGCGGGCGACCTCGACGTGTTCGGCGACGGGAGCGTGAAGATCGTCTCCACGCCGGGCCACACGCCCGGCCATCAGTCGCTCCTCGTGCAGCTGCTGAAGACCGGAGCGCTGTTGCTGTCGGGCGACGCGGTCCACTTTCAGGACAACTGGGCGCACCAGCGCGTGCCGTCGATGAATTTCAACCGCGAGCAGACGCTGGCCTCGATGAAGCGAATCGCCGCGCTCCTGGAGGAACGCAAGGCGCAGCTGTGGATCAACCACGACAAGCCGCAGAGCGATCACCTGAAGTACGCTCCCGCCTTCTACGAATAGCGGAGGCCTATTTACCTTTCCGGCGACCTAACGACCGCCGGAGACCTTGACCGCCGACAGGCGCTCGATGATCGTCATGATCACGCTCGTGTCCTGCTCACCGAGCCCCGCTGCCAGTGCCGCCTGCTGGTAGCGCTGAGCCACGTTCGCGAAGGCAACGGGGACGTGGAGCTCCTTGGCGATCGTGTTGAACGTGTCCAGGTCCTTGTTCATCAGCGCGACCTTGAAGCCGGGCTCGAAGTCGCGCGGGATCAGCGCCTTCGGGATGCGCTCGAGCGCTTTGCTGCCACCGCTGCTGGCCTTGACCACTTCGTAGATCGTCATCGGATCGAGGCCCGCCTTCACGCCGAGGGCCAGGCCCTCCATCATGGCGCACGAGTTGACCGACGCCATCATGTTGTTGATCGCCTTCACCGTGTTGCCGGCGCCGACCGGCCCCACGTGGAAGATGTTCGGGCCGATGGCGCGTAGCACTTGTGTCGCGCGCTGCAGGGGCTCGGCTTCGCCGCCGACCATGATCGCCAGGGTGGCCGCGCGGGCGCCGCTGACGCCGCCGCTGACCGGCGCCTCGAGAAAATGCACGCCGCGGGCCTTGGCGCGCGGCTCGATCTTCTTCGGCGTGGAGGGGAGCACGCTGCTGAGATCGATCAGGATCGTCCCGGGCTTGGCCCGATCGACGAGACCGCCGGGCTCGAGATAGAC
>Ga0137403_10003013_pt1 | contig 20336 bp, 23 predicted proteins | sample CZOMad2_1_16fung_FD_122057 | JGI IMG/M metagenome (GOLD analysis project Ga0137403, IMG submission 122057) | Vadose zone soil fungal communities from Angelo Coast Range Reserve, California, USA - CZOMad2_1_16fungal (Hybrid Assembly) | ecosystem: Environmental > Terrestrial > Soil > Vadose zone...
GCGGGCGAATAGGAGCCGACGCCGATACAGGGCCCCATGATCGCTGAGATCTGTGGGATGCAGCCGGACGCGATGCTGTTTTCAAAAAAAATCTTGCCGATGGCCGAGGTGACCGAAAGGCCCTCTTGGATGCGCGCGCCGGCGGAATCGTTCAAGCCGATCACGGGAACGCCGACTTTGCGCGCTGTTTGGATTACGTAGGCGATTTTCTCCGCGTGGGCGCTGCCGACGCTGCCGGCAAGAACTGCGCGGTCTTGCGAATAAACGTAGACCGGCCTGCCGTCGATTTTGCCGAAGCCTGTGACGACGCCGTCGGACGGCAGCCGTTTCTCCGCCATGCCGAAGTCGCTGCACTGGGTTTCCGCGAGCATAAACTCTTCGACAAAGCTGCCGGCATCGAGCAGTTGTTCGATGCGCTCGCGAGCGGTGAGTTTGCCTTCAGCGTGCTGCTTGGCAGCCACTTTGGGGTCGGCATCGCGAGCAACTCTTTCGAGTGCCGCAAGCTTCTTTTCCAGGTCCGCTCTCGACTGCGCCATACCTTCGCTCGCTTATCCGCCGACGATTCCCATGCCTTGCAGTACGGACAGCATCACGGCTGCGGCAATGACGGAACCGATCTGCCCGCCGGCGTTAGCGCTCATCGCATGCATCAGCAAGTAACTTTTCTTGTTATATTTTTGACCCTCGGCTTGGACAACGCGGGCTGACATCGGAAATGCCGAGATTCCCGCGGCGCCGATCAGCGGATTGATCTTGCCGCCGGTCAAAACGCACATGACTTTGCCGAAGAGAATGCCAACGGCGGTGTCGAGACTGATCGCGACAAAACCGAGAGCCAGAACTAGCAACGTCTGAGCCTTCAAAAATTTGTCGGCCTCCATGGTCGCGCCGATACACAATCCGAGAAGCAGCGTCACCATATTGGTAATTTCGTTCTCCGAAGCGCTTTTCAAGCGATCGACGCAACCGCTTTCTCGCAGCAGATTGCCGAGCATGACGGTGCCGATTAAAGGAGCGCCTTTGGGCGCGAGGATCGAAGCGAAGATCGTCACGGCGATTGGGAAAACGATTTTGGTGGTTTTCGATATCGGCTGCCTTTTTGCCACTCCCATGACGATTTGTCTTTCCTTTTCGGTAGTGAGAACACGCATGATTGGCGGTTGGATAAGCGGCACTAGTGACATGTACGAGTATGCGGCGACGGACACGGCACCGAGCATATGCGGGGCGAACTTCGAGCTAACGTAAATGGCGGTCGGTCCATCGCAGGCGCCGATCACCGCAACCGCGACGGCGTCGAGCTTTTCGAAGCCCAAAGCCAAGGCGAGCAGCAAAGTAAGAAAGATTCCAAATTGCCCGGCCGCGCCCAATAAAATAATCTTCGGATTCTCCAACAGGGGCTGAAAATCGGTCATAGCGCCGATGCCAATAAAGATCAGTAGGGGAAACACTTCGGTAAGGACTCCGGTGTCGTAGAAGAAACGCAAAAAGCCGTCCTTGCCCATCATCTCCGCCAAGGGAATATTCACCAGAATGGCGCCGAAACCAATGGGCACCAAGAGTAGCGGCTCATAGCCTTTTTTGATGCCGAGATAGAGGAGCAGCGAGCCGATCAGAATCATAATCACATGCTCCGGGCGGAGACTCAAAACTCCGAGGAAGAGGCCTTGGAGGCCGGAAACGAGCGCAGATTCCATGAGGTAAAGTTAGCCTTTCTTGGCTGCCGATTCTTCGGGTTGGTAAGGAAAGATTTTTTTGAGCAGCAGGATGAGCAGGCTCAAGATCCACAGCACCAGCATCGTGCCGGTCATGCCGATCAACGCCAGCGTCCAGCCGAACGTCCAGCTATCCATTGGTTAGTTCTCCTTAAAAAATAATGCCGTGAGCTTGGCTTCGAGGTTTACTCGATGACGGCGAGCACTTGCTCCGCTTCGACAGCTTGGCCTGCTGCGACTTTTACCTCTTTCACCGTTCCAGTTACCGGCGCAACGATGGGAATCTCCATCTTCATTGCTTCCATGACAATCATGACTTCGTCCTCGTCGACATGATCTCCAACATTTTTTTCGATCTTCAAGATCTTACCTACCATAGGTGCTTCGACGGTTGTGGCCAAGACAACTCTCCTTTTTTGGTTTGCGTGAAAAATCAGTTCCGAGCGGCACTATTCTCGCGACGGGCGTCTTCGCTGCGTTAAGGTGCCATTTAGTAGACTTTCCAGTTAGTTGTCAATGATCTGGGCAAATTTGATCTTGCGTCGCGATGTGTGTACACGCGGCGCGCTATAGTGTCTAACCGCCCAACTTATCTTGCTTTCACCAATGTTATAAGATATGAATCCTGCATAGCTTTTTCGGAGGAAGATCAATGGCCAAGCCGGCAACTCAAGTTGAAAATGTAATGGACAACATCCCGTACTACGACAAGTGGCAGCTCGGTGAAGGGATTCCCATCATCAAGACTTTTTTCGTCCAGGACTTGAAAAAAGTTGACCTAAAACCCTGGGATAGAATCGGTGGCAACGGCGCATTCATCAACATGGAGGGGGCGGAAGGAGCCACCGGCGCGTACGTGAACGAGATCGCGCCGGGAAAAAAGCTTAACCCGATAAGACATTTATACGAAGATTTGCATTTTGTTCTCAAGGGACGAGGCGCGACGACTATCTGGAATGATAAAGGAGTGAAGCAAACCTTCGAGTGGCAAGAGGGTAGTCTTTTTGCGTTGCCGCTCAATGCTTGGTACCAACACTTTAACGGCTCCGGCGACGAGCCTGCGCGATTTTTCTCCGTCAATAGCATGCCGATCGTCTTTAACTTGTTTCACGATGCAGATTTCATTTTCAACACGCCGCGCGATTTCACCGACCGCTTCGATGGCGATCCGGAATATTTCAGCGGTAAAGGCAAAGCCTATCCAGGCCGCGTTTGGGACACCAATTTTATCGCAGATGCGCGCAATTTCGCGCTGGAAGATTGGAAGGAGCGCGGTGGAGGGGGAAAGAACGTGATGTTGGAGATGGCCAATGGCTCGATGGCCGCGCATATCTCGGAATTCCCCATTGGCACGTACAAGAAAGCCCACCGCCATGGTCCAGGCTTCAACGTCATCATAATCAAAGGCAAAGGCTTCTCGATGTTCTGGAGACAGGGAGAGCAGCCCAAACGCTATGATTGGCAGGACGGCAGCGTTTTTACCCCACCGGCGATGATGTGGCACCAGCACTTTAACACGGGTGCTACAGGGGCGCGTTATCTGCCGCCGCGTTTGGGCGGGATCAAATACAGTCTGGGCGAGGGCTTTGGCGATATCACCAAAGTTGACAAGGACGTTAAGGCGGGCGGCAATCAGATCGAGTATTTCGATGAGGACCCGAATATCCGCAAGATGTTTGAAGAGGAACTCGCCAAGTCGGGAACCTACAGCCGGATGAATCCTGATTTTTATCGAAAACCGGCATAGAGGAAATCAGTTTCCTGGCACCGCAAGCCCCGCGCGAAATATTACCGCGTGGGGCTTTTTTTTGATCCCTCCCCGGTGCCGGCGCCGTGGAAATTCATTGAGAGTTCTCAAAGCGTTATGATAAGTTGAGTCGATGTTGGGAGCCGCGCGGTATGCCCCGTCAATATTTCTGCTATCGATTTTCCTTTTGATCGTAAATTTGCACCCGGAGTCGGCGAAGAAGAACGCGATCGTTCCAACTAGTGAAAAAACCAACTTGCATGCCGATCCCGGTATTGAGCACCCGCTCAAACCGACGTTTGAAGATGCAGATCGGGTTGCCGTCGAAGAGTTGGCGCGAAAGCGGTATTTCGGCGTCGCTGCCGACGGCCGAAACGAGCCCGTTCATACAAAATTTTGGACCTTCGTCAACGAAGCGGTCGCACAAACTTCAGATCCTGGCTCCGGCTCTTCGAAAACTCCCGCCACGGAGTCAAAAGAACCGACAAAGAAGGCCGACTCAACATCGGCCAAGATCCCGGCGCCACCCACTGGTAAGCCTAAAGTGACGGCTCCATCATCGAAAGCTCCATCGCCAGCAAATTCAATTCCACCCGTCGACAAACCTGAGGAAGAACCAAATCTAAAGTCGCCATCGATTCTGCAAATGTTAGAAGGCCACGAAAGAGAATTGATGATCGCCGCGGCCATTGCCGCGGCGTTTTTTTTCATCGGATGGATTTGTGGGGGCCACTATTACTTGCGCCGCGATCGGCGGCGCAGGACGAAAATACGATTCTAAAAAATTTCGTTCCCCTCGACGCGCCGCAATGGAAATCATCGTCGTGATATTTTCTTATCTGCTTGGGTCCATTCCGACCGGATACATCGTCGGGGCGCTGGCGGGAGTCGATATTAGAAAGGTCGGGAGCGGCAACATCGGCGCGACCAACGTCGCCCGCGTGGTCGGCAAAAAGCGGGGATTGCTGACGTTGATCGCGGACGTCGGCAAAGGATTTATCCCGGTTTTCGTCGCAGGTCGGCTAGGATTGAGTCACACGGCGGTGGCCTTGGTCGCCATCGCCGCGTTTTTGGGTCACCTGTATCCGCTGTTTTTGAAGTTTCGGGGCGGAAAGGGCGTCGCCACCGCGCTCGGGATTCTATTGGCTATAGCGCCAATGGCGACTCTAGTCTCGATGGCCGTATTTGCCGTGGTCGCTGTTTCGAGCCGGCTCGTTTCTCTCGGCTCGATTGTCGCGGCCCTAACTGCGCCGATCATGCTCTGGTCTTTGTCTTATTCTCCGACCGTGATTGCGACGGGTGTTTTCCTCGCCGTGATGATTACTATGCGCCATCGCGACAACATTCAGCGCTTGTTCGCGGGTACCGAGCCGCGATTTGGCTCACGCTAGCGACCCCTTCTCGAATAGTGGAAAACCTTCTGCCTTGAAATGCACCGGCGGGCAAGCGAACCCTAAGAATCAAACCCTTCGCATTGCTCAGGGTGACTAGACGGCGACGGCTGCGAGACTCTGATAGCATCTAATTACCGAAAACGACCCTCACAGCCTGGTCTAGAAGTGAGTCAATTCTCGATGATTACCTCGACGCGGCGGTTCTGTTGCCGTCCGCTTTCGGTATCGTTGGAAGCGACCGGCGCGCGCGTGCCAAGACCTTGGGATGACACATTTCTGTTATTTACACCATTGCGCTCGAGCGCATCGGCCACGGTACTGGCTCGTCTTTCCGACAGCCGCTGGTTATAGGCCTCTTGAGCAGCGCTTTCTCGGCTGGCATGGCCTTCGACAGTGATACGACGGTTTGGCGCATCGCGCCGGATGATATTGGCAATCTGATCAACTTTCGCCCTGCCATCAGAGGTTAAATCCGCTCTGTCAAATTCAAAGTTGACGCTCGGCAGATTGACCGCTACGCCGCGGCTGGTCTCGCGGGCCTCGATATTTCGCTTCTTCAGTTCCTCAATCAGCTGGCGGTTCTTTTCGATATCAGCGCGCTGCTGGTCGAGCGACTTCTGCTGCTCTTTTTGCTTGTTCTCCTGGCCTAATAATTGGTCGCCGACCAGCGCACCGGCGCCCAATCCCAACGCGCCGCCAATCGCCGCCCCCGCACCAGGATGACCTACGGCGGCGCCGATGATTCCTCCCGCGGCGGCACCTCCGAGTGCGCCGATCCCCGCGCCCTTCTCACGCGTGGTTAATTCGCCGCCCGAACATCCCGATCCGGCTATTAGGGCGGTAAGCAACAAGACGCCCAATCGGAAATTTTTCAAATGCTTCATGATACGCCCTCCAAGCTTTGAAGACTTACGTTAATCCTTGCTCTGGTTCTTCATCGGCAGTCTTAAGATCGTATTGGAACGCGTCCAGTTGCCGAATCCATTGCCGCTCGAACATTGCGGCTTACCTCTGGGTCTGAACCCCCCGGGCTCAATACTCGCCCTGTTTGCGGAGCCGCTCAATTTCTCGTCGTTGACGCTCTATCTCGGCCTGGTTGGCGTCCACCTGTTTCTGCTGATCCGCTTGCTTAATTTCCTGTCCCTGCATTTGGTCGCCAACAAGAGCGCCAGCACCGAGACCGAGCGCGCCGCCGATCGCCGCTCCGGCCCCCGGATGGCCCACGGCGGCACCGATGATTCCTCCCGCGGCGGCGCCGCCAAGTGCGCCGATGCCCGCGCCCTTCTCGCGCGTCGTCAGGCTCCCGCCCGAACAGCCGACCCCTGAAGTAAGAATCAAGAAGGCCGCCCCGATCATAAGTGCCTGTTTCATTGTACCTCCCGAAGTAATTGGCGTGGTTGCATGCAAAATCACGCCGATTTTACCAAAAGCACTCCCCCTCATCAAGATAAAAGGTACAATTCAACTAGCCGCGAGTGATGGGCGCTCTAATTCAATAAAATTAGACTCCGTTAGTCGCTGATCGTTAACGCGCTGTTGACATCGTAGACCTTATAAGTCTAGAGTTTTTGGTGTAGGAAGGAGTCCCGTGGAACATTTGACCGAAGAAAGAATTCTCGACGCGTTACGCGGAGTCCAGGATCCGGAGATCCATCGCGACATCGTGAGCCTCGGCATGGTAAAAAACTTGGCCGTTGATCACGGTCAGGTCACGTTCACGGTGGAATTGACCACGCCGGCTTGCCCTTTGCGTGAAACCATCGAACACGATTGCAAACAAGCTCTGGCTCAAGTTCCCGGGGTGAGCGGTCTGGCAATTAGCTTCGGCGCTCAGGTGCGCGGCAGCAAAGCTGGAGCGGGGCAGACGGATCTGTTACCGACGGTGAAAAACGTCGTGCTCGTCGCAGCCGGCAAAGGTGGCGTAGGTAAATCAACAGTAGCGGCCAACTTAGCCGTTGCGCTCAAGATGCACGGTGCCGCGACCGGTTTGCTGGATGCGGATATTTACGGGCCTTCGGTGCCGATCATTATGGGCGTCAAAGGCGAGCCGAGAAAGATCGAAGTCGACGGTGGCTACAAGATCGAACCTACCATGGCTCATGGCGTGCCGGTCATGTCGATCGGCTTTTTTCTCGACCCGGACCAAGCGGTGATTTGGCGCGGCCCGATGTTAGGTAAAGCCTTGCACCAACTCATGGCTGACGTTCATTGGGGCGAGTTGGATTACTTGGTGGTGGATATGCCGCCGGGCACCGGCGATGTGCAGATCACCTTTTCGCAGCAGCTGAAAGTCAGCGGTGCGCTGTTGGTGGCCACGCCCCAGCACGTGGCGCTCGCCGACGTGATACGCGCCAAGTCCATGTTCGACAAGGTGATGATTCCCATCGTCGGTATCGTCGAGAACATGAGCTATTTTATTTGCGACGGCTGCGGCAAAAGCCATGAGATCTTTTCCCGAGGCGGCGCGCAGCGCGCGGCCGAGCGGTTCCAGATTCCCTATCTCGGCGAAATTCCGATCACGCCGGCGCTGCGCGAAGGCGGCGACAAAGGCGTGCCGATTTTGATTCAAGACCCAAAGTCGTCTCTGAGCAAAATTTTTCTGGAAATCGCAGCTAAGTTGGCCGGACAGCTATCAATTGCGTCGGAACGAGCAAGGAAAGGCGGTCCAGCGATCATTACGACGTAGATAAGTCGGGGGTATGGTTTTGATCAGTAGTTTTCAAAACAGGAGATAAAAGATGGTCACCAAAGAACAGGTTTACGAAGCGCTGCACGATTGTTACGATCCGGAAATTCCGGTCAACATCGTCGATCTCGGTTTGGTCTACGACGTTGAGGTGAACGACGACAAGGTCGCCGTCAGAATGACGCTAACTGCGCCCGGCTGCGGCATGGGAACGATGATCGCGGCTGACGCGAGGCAAAGGATATTGGCTCTGGACGACGTCGTTGAAGCCACGGTCGATCTGGTCTGGGATCCGCCGTGGAACCCGAGTATGATTAGCGAAGAAGCGAAACAGCGACTGGGCATCGTTTGAGGGTCAATTAGTCCTCCGGAACCACTTCCTCGTTGACAAAATTTTCATCTTGAATCGACCTCGCTCCCGCCTTCGATAATGGACGACAAACCTCGACTCCGCGCCATCGAAGCGTTTCCGGTTCAACAAGACGGTAACACTCTGATCCACCTAAGGGATCCGTTAAATCTCGCCACTCCCTTGGGCATTTCACCGGTAGGTTATTTTATACTGTCTCACTTCGATGGCCGGCATTCCCTGATTGACATCCAAGAGGCCTACTGCAAGCAGTTCGGCACATTGCTGCTCGGCGAGGAGCTCAAGGATTTCGTCGATACGCTCGACCAGCACTATTATTTGCAGAGCGAGCGATTCCGTACTTATCGAGACGCGGTGATGCTCGAATTTCGCCGCCTGCCGACGCGCACGGCCGCGCATGTCGGCGGCGTCTACAATGCCGATCCGACTCAATTGACAAGTCAGCTCGACGGCTATTTTTCTTTGCCTAACGGACCCGGACTACCGTCGCCTAAAAACCGATGCTCTACGCCGCGCGCCGTGGTCGCGCCGCATATCGATTTCCATCGCGGCGGTCCGGCCTACGCCTGGGCTTACAAACCTCTCGCGGAAAGCGATGGCGCCGATCTCTACATTCTTCTCGGTACGTCGCATTGTGGCGGGCAGGCGCCGTATATTTTGACGCTCAAAGATTTTGCGACGCCGCTTGGTGTCGTGGAAACGGATACAGATTTTGTCAATCGTTTGCAGGCGCAGTGTGCCGAAGATTATTTCGTTGACGAATATCTGCACCGGGGCGAGCACTCGCTAGAGTTTCAAGTCGTATTTCTCAAGCACGTCGCGCGGCAAAGGGCGGCGATAACTGGCCAGCCGGAGAGACCCTTTAAAATCGTGCCGATTTTGGTGTCTTCGTTTCATTCCATGATGATAGATCAGACTGCGCCGGAAAAAACTCCAGCCGTGGGGACTTTCTTGCGCGCCCTGCGCGAGACGGCGGAAAAGGAAAGCCGTCAAGTCTGTTTCGTCGCCGGTGTCGATCTCGCTCACGTCGGCCGGCAGTTCGGCGACCGAGAACCGATCACGGATGACTTTCTTAAATGGGTTGAGACCGAGGATCATAGCCTGGTCGACCGGCTGCTCGCCCTCGATGCGCCGGGATTTTTCAACGAGATCGCCAAAGATCAGGATCGGAGAAGAATTTGCGGTTTTTCGCCGCTCTACTCTTTAATCCATCTCCTCGACGGGGTCGCGGGTAAACATCTCAAATACGGTCAAGCTTTCACACCGGAAACCGGATCCGCTGTGACTTTCACCAGCATGATCTTCGAGTGATTTTCCTCCGGTCACAAATTCAGTGCATGTTCATGCCGCCGTCGACGCCGATGGCTTGGCCGGTCATAAAGTCGCTGTCATCGGAAGCGAGAAAGATGACGGTGCCCACCAAGTCCGCGGGATATTGATCGCGCTGGATGGCGCGGCGCTTTCTGCGGTCGGCCAATTGCTCCGGACTCGTGACCCCTTCCTGGTTTGGACTGGAAATGGTTAGGCCGGGCATGATCGAATTGACGCAGATGTTGTCGCCGCCGACTTCGCGCGCGAGCGCGCGGGTAAAACCCAATACGCCCGCTTTGGAGGAAACATAATGCAAGAAAAATGGCGTGCCGCTTTGCGTCGTCCCCGATGAGATGTTGATGATCTTGCCTTTCTTCTGTCGCTTCATGGCGGGGTAGACGGCCTTCACGCAGAGGAACAACCCTTTTACGTTGACCGCCATCACGCGATCCCATTCGTCGGTGTCAATCTCCATGAAGTTTTTCTTTTTGAGTGCGGAGTAAAGACCGGCGTTGTTTACGAGGATGTCGATGCGGCCATATTCTTTCAACGTAGCTTCGGCCATCGCTTGAGTTTTTTCCGGTGAGCTGACGTCAACGGCCACGGCGATGGCTTCGCCGCCGGCCGATTTGATGTCCGTAGCGACTTTCTTCGCTTCCGCTTCCTGAATATCGGCGACTACAACCTTGGCTCCCTCTTTCGCTAAACCGTGAGCATAAGCTTTACCGATGCCTACGCCGCCGCCGGTGACGATCGCTACTCTGTCTTTCAAACGCATAGTGTTCCTCCGTTAGCGTCCTATTCTTTAAGTCTTCAGGAAAGTTTATCGCGCAAAGGCGCAAAGGGCGCCAAGTTCGGAGAGAGAAAACAAATTCTTTCTTTGCGTTCTTGGCGTCTTGGCGCGAGTAATATCTTTGATTCCGTCATTTTAACTTCAATCGACCCTTCACAATCTCTTTGGTTAGATCTTTAGCCGGTAAAAATCGATCGGGTTATCGTGCAAGATCGCTTTCTTGTTTGCATCGCCGATATCCGGGCGTTCCAAAAATTCCGGTATATCATGTGAAAACATGTCGGGAAGCCGCTCGTGCGGATAATCCGACGGCCACATCAAACAGTTCGGATTGAATTGTTTGAGCACGTGAGTGAGTGCTTGCTCTGCCACTTCGCAAGTTGTCCAGATTTGGCCCGAGCGGATGATTTCGCTGGGCTTTTTCTTGAGCAGCGGCGCTTGGAAGCGGTACGGTTTTTCCATCTCTTCATCCATGCGGTCCATCATGTAGGGCAGCCAGCCCGAGCCCGCTTCGAGAAAAGCCACTCTAAGCTTGGGGAAACGATTGAACACGCCCTCGAATATCATGTGAGTGAACTGAATCAAGATCGCGAATGGATGCTCGAGCGTGTGAACGTGCAGAAACTTGCTAAAGAAATCGAAGCCCATGCCGCGGCTCGGCGCGCCATGGACGGTGAGCGGCATGTCGAGCCGTTCCGCGGCTTCGTAAATCGGATCGAAGTCGGTATGGCCATAACCTTTGTTGAGCACGGTCACCGCCGGCAGTAACCCGGCGACGAGGCCCAGCCCCTTGGCGCGTTCCAATTCTTTGGCCGCTTCGCCGGGCTCATGCACGGGCAGCAAAGCGACGCCCTTGAGGCGGGGGCTGACTTTACAGAAGCGTTCGGCGAGCCACGCATTATAGGCCCGCGAAATGACGCAGGACCATTCCGGATTCTGAATTAGCCCAAGGGATAAACCGCCGGTCGGATAGAGAACCGTCGTGTGCACGCCGAGCTCATCGATAAATTCCAGCCACTTTGACGCTGGCGTTTCATGAACCTTTCCAGGCACGCCGAAGCCGCGGTTCCAACCGTCGAGCGACGGAAAATAACTGTAGGTCTGAAAATGCGGTCCTTGCCCGTAGTGGCCTTCGAGAAATTCCCGCAGCTCAGTGTCTCTTTCCATCACATGGCCGTCGGCATCAATGATCGGATAATTCACGTTCATAATCATGCTCCTGGCAAAGAGATTACAGACTACTGCGGTCTCTCAAAAAATCGTCACATCATTCGTCCGTCATTGTAGGGGGGGTGAAACCCGCCCCTACCTGGTGCAGCGATAACACTGAGGCCGTTCCGATTTTGCAACGAATTTCGCACGCATGACTAGCCTAACGCCGGGTTAATCAGCGCTTTCGTCGGAAAGGTGCCCGGTACTTCGCCGCCGATGGCGCGGATACAGTGCTCGGTGTCCTTCAGCGGGAAGATGTGACTGACCATCTCCTGCACGGGAAACTTCGTTTCCTCGATGATACGCAAGGCGGCCTCCGTGGCGTCGTTGTCTGCTGTGAAGCAGCCCTGAAGCTTGATCTCGTTCCAAACCAGTTTGTCCATCAGCATCGGCGTCACGGTTGAATCGCCCGTCAAGCCGCCAAGGACCATTGTGGATTGACGATGCAGGCAGTCCACGGATTTCAATATCGCGTTGGGATTGCCTGAAACGTCGACGACGACGTCGCAGAGCTCGCCGTTGGTCTCCTTGCGGATGACTTCGACGACGTCTTCTTCTTCGACATTGATGGTTCGGGTGGCGCCGAATTTTTTGGCCAGTTCGAGCCGCGGCTTGTCTCGGCCGATGCCGGTAATGAAAATCTTCGCGGCACCGGCGTGCTTTGATGCGAAGGTGCACGATAAACCTTGTTGACCAGGACCTTGGATCAATACGTAGTCACCCATCTTCACGCCGCCGCGGCGGATCGCCCATTGGAAACCATTCGCCATCACCGAACCGATTAGCGCCGCTGCTTCGGCGGGAAGCGAATCGCTGACTTTGGTCGCGAGCACGTCGGGTGCCAGATAGACATAGTCGGCAAAGCCACCGAACAGATGGGGCGGCTGATCGCACTTGGTGCGACCGCCGTAGTTGGTGCGTTGCCGGCAAAAGCGCTGGTTGTTGCGCCGGCAGTCGGCGCACCGCCCACAGCCGAGAGCGCCTTTTAAAATGACGCGATCACCTTCTTTGACTTTATGAATCTGCGCCGCGTTTCGTCCGAGTTTTTCGACGCGCGCAAGTATTTCATGGCCGAGGATGATGGGATAAGGCACTTGCAGCTTGCCGTGAAGGTATTTCACGTCCGTGCCGCAGACGCCGCCCATCTCGACTTTCAACAGGCCACCGTCCGGCGGAATGTCGGGCATCGGATATTCGCGGATCTCGAGTTTATCGGGGCCGAGTAGTGTCGCTCCTCTTGAAGTTGCCATAGGACCTCCACCGTTTTCAATTAGTTCTTTCTAAGGGATCCTTCACTTCGTTCAGGATGAAGTGACTTCTTGCTCAATGCGCAAGAGGTCACTTCACTTTGTGTTCTTGGCTGAGCTTGTCGATGAAGCCGCTGCTTTCAATCTCCTTCACCAGAGACATGTCCGCATAACGCTCAGGGTTCTCTTTCAGCACTTTGGGATCTTTCTTGCCGACTTCTTGAATGGGAAGTTCAAAATATTCCCTCGACGGATACGGCTTCAGGGGAAAATCATACTCGCGAAAATTCTCTTCGAGCACTTCGCGATCTTGAACTTTCATGTACTTCGCCAGCACTTTCATGGCGAACTCTTTGTTGGATTTATAAACGGCCACGCCTTCGATCATCGCCTTGGTGAAATTGACCAATTCCGCTCGCGTTTTGGTCAGGTAGGGCCGGCGCGAGACGAAGAAAAGGCTCGAGTAGGGAATGTTCAACTTGGATGCATCGACGAGCAGCGTCATACCAAGTTTCCGGGCCATCAGCGTCATCGGCGGCGTCAGCATGGCGGCATCGGCGTTGTTGGTCTCGACAGCGGCAATGCGGTTCGATTGATTGCCGACTTGCAGCAACGCCACGTCGATGTCAGGCCGCAAGCCTTCGCGCTGGAGCAGGTAGCGAGCGGCGAAGTCAGCGTTGCTGCCGAAGCGGCTGATCGCCACCCGCTTTACTTCTTTGATGCTCTTGATGCCCTTTCTTCCATAGACACGGTTGTCCATCGTGTTGCCTAAGCGGCCAAACATGACCAGGTCGAGGGCAGGTGTCGCGATCACCACTTGCGGCGAAAACATGCCGACGTGAGCATCGCCCGATGATAACGCCGCCGCAGCGGAAGACGCGCCCTGGATGAAGATGAGCTGCACGTTGTTGCCGTATTTTTCGAAGAGCTTCGCTTCCTTGGTAACCCATAGCGGCGCGAATTGTCCCACTTCGCTGGTCCAGACGACATTGATGTTCGCGGCGGAAACGGCAGCGGCTTGGACGAAAAGCAACGCTGCGGCAAGACCCGGAATATATCGGCTCAGTCTCATTCGTTTCTCCTTTTCAAACTGCGCAACCAATAGTTGACGTCTCTTCCCGCTAACCCCTATACTGCCGAACCACGGTTGAATCAAGTTAGAGGAGGCTTTGTCCATGAGCCATCTTTTAGTCGTGCTGATTGTTCTCCTGCTGCAGGGCGTAGCGCTGAGCCAGACGCCGAGCCGCGTAATGTCTGGTTATGCGGCGATATCCGGACCTCATGCGGTTCTTTGGATGGCTCGCGAAGCCGGTCTATTCGAAAAGAACGGTTTGCGTACCGATGTCGCGTACATCCGCAGCGGCTCGACGATGAGCCAGACTCTTGTAGCCGGAGAAATTCAAATGGCGCAGATGGGTGGACCGGCGATGCTAGCGGCGGGAGTAGCGGGTATGGACGTGACTTTCGTTGCCGTGGCGCTGAACACGACGCCGATCGTGATCATGGGCACCGTGGCAAAGATCGAAGATCTCAAAGGCAAAGCCGTGGGCATTACGCGCTTCGGCTCGAACACGGATATTTCAGCGCGCTATGCGATCAGAAAAGCGGGATTACAACCCGAGAAAGATGTCGCGCTCGTGCAGTTGGAAGATTATCCGGGAATCATGGGCGGCATCGCATCGGGACGCATCGCCGCCGGCGCATTAGCGGATCCCTTCACCGATGCGGCGAAGAAACTTGGCTACAAAGAGATCGCCGACATCGCGGCAATGGGTCTGGAATTTCCCTTCGTAGGGATTGCGGCTAAGAAGTCTTACATCAAAGACAACGTTGACACCGTGCAGCGTTTCGTGCGCGCCTACACGGAAGCGATTGCGCTCTACAAAAATAACCGCGACCTCGCGATGAAAGTGACGAGCAAGTACACGGCTATCAAAGATGCGGCGATTCTCGCGTCAACCGTAGATTTTTATGCGCCTAAGCTGCAACGGGTCCCGTACCCGACAGTCGGCGGCCTGAAGTTCGTGCTGGACCAGGTTGCGATACGCGACCCTCGGGCAAAAAACTTTTCTCCCGAAACGTTCATGGACCTGCGGTTTGTAAAACAGTTGGAAGACAGTGGTTTCATCAAAGGGCTATATCCGAAAGGATAGCTGCTCTCGCGTCGAGACGATGAGCGCGCTTGAATCGCGAATCTTAACTCACCAGCCTGTCACTAACGCGAGTCCAAATAGCACCACGACCGGACCGAGTGCGGCATTGATTTTTAACAAAAGGAACCAACGGCGCCAATGAGAGAGCAACGCGTCCGGCCAGGCGGTTGTGTTCGGTGGCAGCTCGGCGGTCAGGGCGGCGATCCGCGGCGCATACTTGAAAACTTGCAGGGAGTGGTGGACGACCATTGCGCCGAATAAAAACAGCTTCGCGCCAAGTATGATGGCATAAGCGCCACTCGGCGCTGCTGCAGTTGCTTGAGTGCGAATGAGCAAGTTCACTATCCCCGTCGCCAGCAAAAGTCCGATGGCAGTCCACGAAACCATTTCTAGTCCGATTCTTCCCTGGTTCATGGTTTTAATGGCGATACTCGGTTCCAGCTCATGCACCGCCGGGCCCAAGACGACCAGAAAAAAAACGATGCCGCCGAGCCAGAGCGCCAGCGCAACCAGATGAATCATCAGACTGATGGAATACCAAGCGCTCATTGAATTACGTTTCAGAATAGTTTCGTTCCTGTCAGTAACACCCGCAGAAAAGCTTTGCAAATCAACGGTATCGCGCTTGAATTGGACTGGTAGCTGTGTTAGCAAAGGTGAAGTTTCTTCCTGAACTTCCAACAAAACAAGGATGGATCGCTAGATGCTCCGCTGGTTACCAGAAGACGTATCGACTTATGGTCAGGAGATCGATTCCTTATTCTACCTCATTTACTACATCACGGCCGCGACCTTTATCCTCGTAACCGTACTGATGATCGTATTTCTGGTGAAATACCGTGAACAGCCGGGGCGGCGGGCCATCTACACCCACGGCAACACGACGCTTGAGATTATTTGGACCATTATTCCTGCCGCGATTTTGATCGTACTGTCCTTCATGAGCGTATCGACTTGGGCCAAGGTGAAGCGCAGCGTGCCGCCGACGGACTTTGACATTCAAGTGACTGCCAAGCAATTTAACTGGGAAGTAGTTTATCCCGGAGCCGATGGCAAGTTTGGCACGCCGGACGACGTGAGCTTCGATAATGATTTGCATGTCCCGGTCAATAAGGTCGTGCGCATCCATCTCGGATCGAAGGATGTGATTCACAGCTTTTTCCTGCCCAATTTGCGGCTTAAGCAGGATGCGGTTCCTGGCCGCACTATTCTGGTCTGGTTTGAAGCGACGAAGCCCGGGAAGTATGAGCTTCCGTGCGCCGAGCTTTGTGGTTTCGGTCACTCTGGAATGAAGGGCTGGCTGTACGTCCACACGCCGGAAGAGTACGCCAAATGGGCGGCGGAAAACTTAAAACCGCAGTAGAGCGTCCTGTCTTTGTGGTGCGTTTGCTGAAGCTTTGCCAGTTCGACGCCTTGGCCGAACGCGTCGGGATCAAACACATCAGCGTTGTAACCTTGAGCATATCGACGGAGGATCTTGAACGATGAGCGATACAGTAGCCGCGGGTGCCGTGCACGCAGCGCATGGTCATCACGAGGAAATTGGTTTTTGGCGCACTTACGTCTTTTCCACCGACCATAAAATGATCGGCCGCCAATTCCTATTCCTCGGGCTCTTTATGTTGTTGATTGGCGGAACGCTGGCGATGATGATCCGCTGGGAGTTGGCGTGGCCGGAAACCGCCGTTCCAGGGTTCAGCTGGATTCCTGAACCTTACATGTACGAAGGAATCATTCCGCCGCAAACTTACAATGCTCTTTTTACCATGCACGCGACCATCATGATCTTCTTCGTAGTCATGCCGATCATGGTAGGATGTTTTGGCAACTTCCTAATCCCGTTGATGATCGGGACTCGCGACATGGCCTTTCCGAAATTGAATATGCTTTCTTTCTGGGTCGGAGCAGTGTCTGGCGTCGTGATGCTGGCAAGCTTCTTAGTTGCTGGTGGGCCAGCCGCCTCGGGTTGGACGGGCTATGCGACCCTGTCGGCCAGGGCCGCATACACGGGTGTTGGGTTAGGCCAGGATCTTTGGATCATCAGTTTGATCATCATCGGTATCTCCTCTCTGATGGGGTCGATCAACTACATTACGACCATCGTCAATATGCGTGCGCCGGGCATGAGTTACTTCCGTATGCCGCTGACCGTTTGGTCGCTATTCATCACCGCGATCCTGCTGCTCCTTGCTCTCCCCGTTCTAACTGCGGCGTTGGCGATGTTGCTTTTCGACCGAACGATGGACACCAGCTTTTTCCTCCCTGAGGGCGGGGGCCAACCGCTGCTCTGGCAACATATGTTTTGGTTCTTCGGCCATCCGGAAGTTTATGTCTTGGTGCTTCCCGCGATGGGCGTGACTTCGGAGTTGCTCTCGACTTTTTCCCGCAAGCCGATCTTTGGTTATCACGCCATGGCATTTTCCATGATCGCCATCGCATTTCTCTCCTGGATTGTTTGGGGTCACCACATGTTCGTCAGCGGCATGAATCCGCTTCTCGGTACGGCTTTCATGATGACCACCATGGTCATTGCCGTCCCGTCAGCCATCAAGGTTTTCAACTGGCTCGGCACTCTCTGGGGCGGCAGCATTCGCTTGACCTCGCCGATGCTTTTCGCACTTGGCTTTGTCTCGAATTTTTTAATCGGCGGTCTTAGCGGCATATTTATGGCTTCGACCCCCGTCGATATCTTCATCCACGATACCTATTACATCGTCGCCCACTTTCATTACGTCGTCGCCGGGATCATCTTCGCGCTGTTCGCCGCGGTGTACTATTGGTTTCCGAAGATGTTTGGCCGGATGATGAATGAAAAACTGGGGAAAATTCATTTCGTACTGACTTATATTTTCTTTAACGGCGCTTTTTTCCCGATGCATTTTCTCGGCGTCGCTGGTCACATGCGGCGAATCTATAATCCGACCCAGTATGAATTTCTTCAGCCGATGCAGCACTGGAATGTGTTTATTACCATCAGCGCGTTGATTCTCGGTGCCAGCCAGTTATTTTTCTTATTCAACTTCGTATGGAGCCTTTTCGCCGGCAAAAAGGCGGAACGAAATCCATGGCAAGCCAACACGCTGGAGTGGTCGGCGCCGACGCCGCCGCCCCACGGCAATTTTGAAGTCCAGCCGGTGGTGTACCGCGGGCCGTACGAATATAGCTCACCGGAAGTCAAGGAAGATTGGTTGCCGCAAGACAAGAATCTCGGCGCCGGAGCCGTAGCTAGAGGGCACTGACGGAAAGCCCAACTATGAAAGCAGAGGCCGGAAGGCTGGGTCTATCCGCCAATTCTGATGCTGTCGGGTTTTCACCGTGGCCGCATCGGCTCGCTGTGGCGCTCGCCTGTGCGACATTTCCGCTTCTTTTCATCGGCGGTCTCGTCACCAGCAAAGGAGCGGGACTTGCTGTTCCTGATTGGCCGACGACGTTTGGCCACAACATGTTTCTTTATCCCTGGTCGAAGATGATTGGCAACATTTTTTACGAGCACAGCCATCGTCTGGTCGCTTCCTTCGTCGGTTTATTGGCAATCGCGCTGGCAGTGACCTTTTGGTTGCGCGAGCGCCGCGCTTGGTTGCGCTGGCTCAGTTTCATCGCCCTCGGGCTCGTCATAACCCAGGGCGTTCTTGGCGGCCTGCGAGTCGTTCTCTTGGAAAGTACTTTGGCGATCATTCACGCGTGCTTGGCCCAAGCATTCTTTGCCCTGACCGTGGCTTTAGCGTTGTTCACCTCCCGTGAATGGCGCAGTGAGACAATCGAAGCCAGGATCGCCGACGGCGGGCGGCTATGGCGGCTCGGCGCAATGACTACCGCGTTTATTTACATCCAAGTGATTTTTGGCGCGGTATTACGGCACACCGGGGAACGATTGGACGCTCATTTGTTCTTCGCCGGGCTCGTGGCCGTACATGTGATTTTGCTGCTTTTGCGTGCGACGAAATATCAAGACGCCCATCTGAAGTTGGTTCGCTCCTCCTACGCGCTAGGAATCCTGATGCTGCTACAGCTCCTACTTGGCGCCGGCTCTTACCTGGCGAAGTTCACCGTTCTACTGAGGCTACCGATTGATATGATCGTGCTTCTAACCACGACGCATCTGATCGTCGGGGCGCTGATGCTGGTGACCAGTTTGGCGTTAACGCTGCGCTCGTATCGTTTATCGGCGATGTCGAAGCCGGCGCTCGGAGCGAACGCATTGACGGAGCAATTTTCCATATGAACTCGGATACGCGAACCGTGGCAGTGAGCGAAGTGAATGTCATGCGTCGCGCTGCCGATTTTTTTGAATTGGCCAAGCCACGCGTCGTTCTGATGGTGCTGATTACCGCCTTCGTCGGCTTCTACGTCGGCTCAGAAGCGGTGCCGAATTATCTCGAGCTCCTGCAGATGCTTTTCGGTACGGCGCTGGCCGCAGGCGGGACGCTCGCCCTGAACCAATATCTTGAGCGCGACACCGACGCGGTGATGCAGCGCACGAGGCATCGGCCGCTGCCCGATGGGCGGTTACAACCGCGCGAGGCGGCGTGGTTTGGTACCTGCATTACGTTGCTGGGGCTTATCTATCTCGCGCTCGCGGTGAATCCGATGAGCGCGGCCGTCACCGCCGTGATTACCCTCAGTTATCTTTTTCTCTACACGCCGCTCAAGCTCCGCAGCCCGCTCTGCATGTTGGTCGGCGCCGTTCCAGGCGCGCTGCCGCCGGTGATCGGTTGGGTGGCCGCGCGCGGCACACTGACGGTCGATGCCTGGGTCTTATTCGCGATCATGTTTCTCTGGCAGGTGCCGCACACGCTGGCGATTGCGAGAATTTACCGCGACGACTACGCGAAGGCGGGGATCCGGTTTCTTCCGGTCATCGATCCCGACAGCGGTAGCACCGACAGACAGATTATCAGCCACTCGGCCGCTTTGTTGGCGGTGAGCTTGCTGCCAACGCTACTCGGTTTTGCCGGGGCGATCTATTTTATCGCGGCGTTCGTACTTGGCGTGGCTTTTCTCGCCAGCGGCGTCCGCCTGGCCATGAACTCGACCTTCCTGGGGGCGCGGCGGTTATTGTATGCTTCGTTGATTTATTTGCCCGTGCTCTTGCTGATCATGGCTTTGGACCGGGTCCGTTAATGAGCCGAGTCGCGATGGAAGAGTTGCCCGAACAGAATCGTAGGGTGTTTCGCTTTGGGTTTGTTTTGGCCATACTAGTTGTGCTTTATGTCGCCGCGGTGATTGGTTTCATTATCATCTATTGAGTGAGAAAATGGTTTCGTGAGTTATGGCAAAAAGCTCCGTCGCACGAAAATTAGATGACACGATCTCGGCTCCCGATCTCAGACGTCCCGGCTTCGGCGGCGGCGAGGACGATCACGAAGATCGCGAAGATCTGCCCATCCAGCATTGGCTTGTGGTCGCTTGAGTACGCATACGAGAAGCGGTTGAACGCGACGAGATTGATGTTGGCGGCGTTCAGGATCAATTCGACGCCCATCAGGATGCCGATCGCGTTGCGCTTGAGCATCATCGACAGCAGGCCGCAGACGAAGATGAACGCGGCCAGGACCAGGTAATGGTTCAGGCCGACGATCGGGTTACTGGCGATGGCGAAGATCAGCTCCATTGCCGCGCTTTCTGCGAGAGGGTCGCCGCGCCGCGGGCCACGGGTTTGTCGTCGCGCCGGCGGCCCTTGGCCAGGTACGCCGCGCCGATCATGACGA
>Ga0137403_10003014_pt1 | contig 20334 bp, 17 predicted proteins | sample CZOMad2_1_16fung_FD_122057 | JGI IMG/M metagenome (GOLD analysis project Ga0137403, IMG submission 122057) | Vadose zone soil fungal communities from Angelo Coast Range Reserve, California, USA - CZOMad2_1_16fungal (Hybrid Assembly) | ecosystem: Environmental > Terrestrial > Soil > Vadose zone...
CGCTTAGGAAATACCGCTGGAGGCTTTCATTATGAAGGAAAATGATAGCGGTCTTAAGCACCGGGATTTGACCCAGAAGATTATCGGGGTTTTCTATGAGGTCTACAACGAACTAGGACACGGGTTTCTCGAGTCTGTTTACGAGACGGCGTTTGATATAGCCCTCTCATCGAAAGGTTTGTAGGTACTGAGACAGATTGAGGTCCCGGTCTGGTTCCGTGGCAAGAAGATTGGAGACTTTACGGCTGACATGCTGGTGGAGAAGTGCGTCTTATTAGAACTCAAAGGCGGTCGCGCACTTGATCGTGCGCACGAAGCGCAACTCCTCAACTACCTTCGCGCCACCGAAATTGAGGTCGGCATGTTGTTCAGCTTTGGACTCAAGCCTGAATTCAAACGGCTAGCTTTCGATAATGCGCGCAAGCAACGACGAGAACATTTGGGCCTATTAGACAGTCTACTTTGCGTCGATGAGGAAATGCCCCCTAACGAATGAATACTTTAAAGCCTAGAGTGCCTTTTTCTGATCAGCGTTTATCTGCGTTCATCCGCGGCTAAGTCATGAGATTCACTCGCTACTCAAAATTCAAGGGTCTCGACGTCTCCTCGCTCAATCTTGGCGACTTAATGGAAGGTCTGTCCGACGCGCTGCTCGACTCCGGCTACAACGATGATTACTACTGGACCCGGCAACGGCGACCACAGGACACAACCCTCGATGCGCTGAGGCGCGCACTGCTGCAAGCTCTGCTGGATCAGGGTCTGCTTGATCAGCGTCAGATCCAGGAGATGCTCGCTGATAACGAAGGCAAGTTTAAAGGCTCGCTGCTCGAAGAGATGCTCAATCAGTTAATCGAGCGGCTGGTAGAGGAAGGCTATCTAAAACTCAGCGAAGAACCCCCGCAACAGCCGGGGCAACGGCGGCAGCAACCGGGAATGGGCCTGCCCGAAGTCTCTGACCCTCTCCCGCGCAACGTCAAGTTTGAAGTCACCGAAAAAGGCCTGGACTTTCTCGGTTACAAAACACTCCGAAACCTGCTTGGTAGTTTAGGTAAGAGTTCCGTAGGCCGCCACGATACGCCACATCTCTCGACAGGTGTGGAAGCTGCTGCTGCCAGCAAACGTTACGAGTTTGGCGACACCATCAACCTCGACGTGAATACAACTCTGCTGTCGGCCATCCAGCGCGAAGGACTAACAGTCCCGCTCAATCTCGAATACAGCGATCTGCACGTCCATCAGTGTGACTATCAATCCTCATGCGCCACCGTAGTGATGCTCGATTGTTCGCATTCGATGATTCTCTATGGTGAGGACCGTTTTACGCCGGCGAAGAAAGTGGCACTGGCGCTGGCGCATTTGATTCGCACGCAGTATCCGGGCGACTCGCTCAAAATCGTTCTCTTTCATGACTCGGCGGAAGAGTTGCCTTTGGCAAAACTCGCCACCACGCAGGTTGGCCCTTATCACACCAACACTGCTGAAGGGCTCCGGCTTGCGCGGCGTGTGTTGCAGACGCAGCGCAAAGAGATGAAACAGATCGTCATGGTTACGGACGGAAAACCGACGGCGTGTTTTGTTGAAGGTGTAGGACAGACATTCTTGTCTGTCCCCTCGGAACGTCATCGCGGCGGCACCAGGACGGGCAGGAATGCTGGTCCCAGTGCCGGGGCCACTCGCCGGCTTTACAAAAATTCAATGGGTGGCGACCCGTTCGTAATGGAAGCGACTTTCAAAGAGGTCCAGGCCTGTCGCAAAGCCGGTATAATGATCAATACGTTCATGCTGGCGAGCGACTATTACCTGGTCGAGTTTGTGAAGCAAATGACCGCAATGACAAACGGCAAGGCCTACTTCGCAAACCCCGACAATCTTTCACAGTTTGTTCTAATAGATTTTCTGCGACGACGGACCAGCCGTGTCCGTTGACGGCCGACATCCCAGACCGGGATATTGTCACGCCGGTGTCCCCAGTTAAACCCATAAGGAACTCCAACCGCCACGGTGCGCGATGCTGTTGCCGTTAGGCGGCTGAATGCAATTGATGGTTTCCGCAGCACCTAAATCCGAGTTCTATCGTGAACGCCGGCTTACCCCGTTCCTGGTCCTGGCCGCAGGTCTGCTTTTCACCTTTATTGTTTCTTACCGGCTGACGTGGTCTCCCTACACCCTCGTCTCAGGAATTTTCATCAGTGTTCTATTCTTCGCAGCCATCCGGTCACAAACACGCGCCCGCGCCAAGGCTGAACGCTCGGAAGCAGAAACGCGGGCGTCGGAAGCAACCGTGCGAAAGATTCTCGACGAGCGGGAGCGCGCGGAAGCGGCAGTCAAAGAAAGTGAAGAGCGTTATCGCGAACTGGTTGAAAACGCAAACGACATAGTGTTCACGCTCGACCTCGAAGGCAACGTCACCTCAATTAACAAAGCCGTGGAGTCGATTACTGGTTATTCTCAGGCCGAACTGCTTGGAATGAATATGTCGGAGTTTCTCAGTCCCGGATCGACCGAGACCGCTCGTCACATGACTGAGCGCAAACTGGCCGGTGAAGAACGGACTAGCTATGAAGTGGACGTGCGCGCGAAAGATGGCGGCACCCTTACCCTGGAAATCAGCAGCAGGTTGACCATACACCAGGGAAAACCGGTGGGTGTCCAAGGCGTCGCGCGCGACATTACTACGCGTCGCCAGGCGGAAGAAGCATTGCGCCTCGCCGATCAAAAGGCATTGTCGGAGTATGAACGGTTGCTGGAAAAAGTCGCCAAGCTGGCCCAGACATTGGGGACTGCCCGAGATCTGGGTGTAATCTTCTGGGGACTGAAGGAGTTTGCTCTCTTATCAGTTCCTTGCGATGGCCTGTTTGTTTCTCTCTACGATCCAATTCGCGATGTTCGTACCGCCTGTTACGGCTGGGGCGACGGCCAGGAGATTGACACGTCAGAACTGCCGCCCATGCCGGTGAACTTCACTGGACCAAACAGTCGTGCCGTCAGAACTAATCAGGTGATCATTACTAACGATTACATGAAGGAAACGCTCGGTCACCCGGCTCTGCTCGTCGGTCCCGATAACGGACTGAGGCCCCAATCCTCGCTATCCGCGCCTATGGCTGTAATGGGCAGAATTGTCGGCACCATCGAGGTCCAGTCATACAAGAAAGCGGCCTATCGTGAGGAACATGAGACCGCCATGCGCCTGGCCGCAAACCTGGCCGCCGTGGCAATTGAGAATGTCCGATTGCTCGAGCGAGAAATTATCGCGAGGGCCAGCGCGGAGGAGTCGAACCGACTGAAGGATGAATTCCTGGCGACCGTTTCTCATGAACTGCGCACCCCGCTGACCGCGATCCTTGGCTGGTCACGAATGCTTCAGGGCGGCTCCCTTGAAACCGATATGGCAACTCGCGCGATTGAGACGATCAAACGAAATGCCAAGGTCCAGGCTCAGATCATTGACGACATTCTTGACGTCTCAAGGATCATTACCGGCAACCTGTATCTCGAGCTGCATCCAATAGAACTCCCACCGGTGTTGGAATCAGCGATAAACGTGGTGCGCCCCACTGCAGAGGCGAAAGGTATTCAGATCGAAGTCGATTTCGAACCGGAACCGGCTGCCGTCTCCGGTGACTCAAACCGATTGCAACAAGTTTTTTGGAATCTACTTTCAAACGCAGTCAAGTTTACGCCCGCCGGCGGGAAGGTGACGGTCCGCCTTCGTCACGTGGATTCGGAAGTTGAAATCGAGGTCATTGACACCGGACAAGGTATTACCTCGGAATTCCTACCGTTCGTTTTTGATAGATTTCGTCAGGCAGACAGCACGTCCACGCGGCAGCACGGCGGTCTGGGACTTGGGCTGGCCATCGCCAGACATTTGATTGAAATTCATGGTGGCAGCATTGAAGCGAGGAGCCTCGGTGAGGGTCAGGGCGCTACGCTTACCGTGCGGTTGCCATTAGTCAGCTCGGTGGCAGAATCGCCAGGCACATCGATACAGGCAAGAATTGCAGCAGAAGAAGAAAGCAGGGAGCGCTTGAAATCGCGGCAGCTATTGTCAGGCCTGCACGTGCTAATCGTCGACGATGATCGAGATACTTTGGAACTGCTGAGCGCTGCTCTCACGCAGCGTAGCGCAAGGGTTACCACGGCGTCCTCCGCGGCTGAGGCTATCAGGGCACTAAAGTTTTTCAGGCCCGATGTGCTGATTTCCGACATTGCCATGCCCGGTGAAGACGGGTACGAACTAATTCAAAAGGTGATCGCGCTGGATCTGGTGCCGGGAATTCCGGCCATCGCGATTACCGCCTATGCCAAGCAAGAGGACAGAGAACGCGCCCTCGCGGCAGGTTTCCAACGCTACCTGGCCAAGCCAGTGGAACTGGGTGAATTGATCTCTGCCGTATCGGAAGCAAGTCAGAACCGGGTACCGTAGCGACCGGGTTGCCGCGCGGCAATAGCCTGACCTTAAGGCAACACTACAGATGGCTCCACAGAAATACAGCATCGAAGAGCGCGTGCGCTGGGGCGATGTGGATGCCGCCGGCATAATTTTCTACGGCGCCTACATACGCTTCTTTGAATTTGCTGAGACGGAATTGTTTCGTGCCGTTGGTTTGCCTTACAGCGTCATGTTTGACGAGCTTGACGTGTGGCTGCCGCGCGTCCACCTCGAATGCGACTTCCATCACGCCGCGCGACTCGACGACCTGCTTAAGGTGTCAGTCTATGTCGGCCGCTTTGGCAACAAGTCAATGCATCTGAATTTTGAAGTCCGTCGCAAGGGTGAAGAATTGCTGATAGCGCATGCTCATTTTGTGCTTGCCTCCGTTCGCCGCGACACCTTTGAAACTGTGCCCATTCCCAACGAGCTGCGCAACCGGCTTGCGCCTTACACAAAATCTTCCAGCGACTAACCGGTCGATATTCTCCAACCAATCGCCAATGAACGAAGCGCCACATCAGTACAATGCAAACTCAATCGACGAGAAGACTGTCGATCGCGATCCCCTGAAGCTTTTTCAGCGCTGGTTGGATGAAGCCATGGCGTTAGGCATCCAATTGCCCGAGGCAATGACGCTGGCAACGTCTACGGCCGAGGGAAAGCCGTCGGCGCGGCTGGTATTGCTGAAGCAGGCAGATGAGACCGGCTTTGTTTTCTACACAAACTACAACAGCATGAAAGCGCGCGAGTTGGATGCAAACCCTCAGGCCGCGCTGGTTTTTTACTGGCCGCAACTGGAACGGCAGGTGCGCGTGGACGGCAAGGTCGAACGAACCTCGGCTGACGAGTCTGACGCGTATTTCAAAACGCGACAGCGCGAAAGCCAGATCGGCGCGCTGGCTTCGCCGCAAAGCGAAGTAATCGCCTCAAGAGAAGCCTTGCAACAAAAGGTTGATGAATTAGAGAAACTTTACGAGGGCCGCGAAGTAGAACGCCCGGCGCATTGGGGTGGGTATCGTTTGCAGCCTGAGCGTATTGAGTTTTGGAAAGGTCGGCCGGGACGCCTGCACGATCGAATTCTCTATGAACGACAGTCAGATGGATCCTGGAGTATCAAGAGGCTGGCACCTTAGTCAACAACTTTCGTCACGCGCTAACTGGCCACTAGATCATTTCCTCATTCAATTGGTCGCAAGGCGGCAAAGCCATACAACAGCGTGAAGCCGGCAAATAAGATCGTCAGCGTGTAATAGCCCAGCCTTAACCACCAGGTGGAAAGATGCTCCTTAACATCAAAACTCCACTGAAGCGCCAATCGAATTCCCCAGAACACCGCGTTATATCCACATACCCAACGTGCCAGATTACTGCCGCCTGCTAACTCCCTGGCGTTGAAAAGACTGATCAAGCCGAAGGCAGCAATCGCCAGCACGACGTAGCCGCCGTAAACCCAATACATCTGGCGATGCAGACGAGAGAGGACGGCCAACTCGGTTTTCCATTTCAATTGAAAAGGTACGAGCGCCGACGCGATCAAAACGCACAACTGCCCCGCGCCGGCCAGCAAGATCAATCGTGGCATTAACTCCCGCATCAACGTTTCACCGCATAATCACTCAATGCGCACCAAGGGCGTGCATGAACGGCACGATAATATTCCTGACGAACGGTGGATGAAATAGTCCATACGCGGGCAGAACCAGAGTGAGCATGGCGAACAACCGTCCGCGCCATCCGCGCCCGAGACCAATGGCCCGACCAGCGCGCGACCGTTCGGCAAACATCGCGACAGCCTGGGTTCCAAAGAAGAGCGTGGGCCCACCGTATCCGCCGCCTGCCGGGACTGAAATGACGACATCATGGATGAGGCCACTAAATACGAAGCCCGCTAAGATCGCTCGGCGTGGTCCAAGCCTTGAGTTTAGCGGACGGAAGAGAAAGCGGTGCGTCAAATCCCGAAAGGCTGTGTTCCACCGTCGTCCCCAAAACTCACCAACGCTGACGGAGGCCAGGGGACGGTTCATGAGTGGGCGCGCATCGATTCCCATTGATCTCCAGGCGCAACTAAGTAGATGGAAGGCGCCGAAGTGAAGCATCAGGATTAAGCCAACCATCCCCACCCAGCCGAATAGGATTTCGTGGTCCTGGAAAATCCAACCGGCCACACCCCAAAATAGCGTGATGCCAACGAGGAGTCTTATAACAGCCAAGCCCCATTCGCTTGCCTGCACACGATCTTTCTCAGGCAATCGTTTAGTACTCAGGAACGCACCGGCGTCCAACCCGGGCCAGGCAAGCAGATATCCGGCGTGTTGCCACCATGGTGCGCCAGGGGCAAGAGTGCGACGCCACGTTAACCATTTGCAACCAACAAAGATCACTACGGCAAGTAGCCACATGAAAACCCACCGAGGCCACTCTGCCGGCGTGAATATCAGAAAAACGACCGGCAAGATAATTACCGGTCCCCAGCCGCGCCAAGCAGAAATCTGTTGGGCGTACTTTCCAGGCACGATGTTTTCCTTTGTGGTAGGCGCGCGGCTCCAGGAATTAGGTGATCAGAGGCCATTGAACTCACAGTATTTCACACGCGGAGTACTCGGCTTTCAGTAGAAATCAGAGCGGTCGCAGGGCGCGACGTGCAAGTTTCTTCTTAAGCCCGACATAACCCTGTTCGCCGGCGACAAGATCGCCGAGCACTTTCTTGATCCCACGATGGCCTTTGGCAAACTCAATCATTCTTTCCGTAAAAGGCGCGCCCCAGAAATTGCCATAAAAGCGCCGGCGCATTTGTGAAGCACGCCGCAGTTCCCCACCGAAATCCTTGCGCCATCTTTTCTCGTACTCTTCTGGCCGGTCCTCAAGAAAAGCTGCGGCGAAAAGTTCCGCTGAGCGCAGCGCATAGTAGATCCCTTCCCCGGTTACGGGATCCGCAAAACCCGCGGCATCACCGAGTAAGGCCCAACCCTCGCCGCAGGCGCGTCGCTTGTCCCACGTCTGGTCGGCGAGACCCGGAATTCGCGCTGCGTAACGTTCGGCGGTCGCGCGCAGGTTCTTCTCCATGGTCACGGCCTCGGGTTCTTTTGAACTCTCCCAAATGTTTGCTTTGCGCCGCTCGCCTTGCCGGTAGTAACCCACCATGAATTGCCAGAGCAGCTCGTCAAGGGCTTTGTGTTCAAAGGCCTCCTGCGTAGTGGCGATTCCAAACGAGATGTGATCCAAACGCGGAAAGGCCCAGGCGTAGCCTACCCAGCCAGGAAGAAATGCAATCACAGTTGGCGCATCGCCGGTGTCTGGTAACGGGGTTCTGTAGCCAAACGCCACTTCCATGTCGGCTGCCTGCAGCGGACCCGCAAGCTTTTTCGCAATGGCACTGTTGGCGCCGTCCGCCCCCACCAACATCTTGCCTGACCATTGCGATAACTGTTCCCTTGATCCGTGATCGCTTCCGCCGCGAAGTGTCCACCCAGATTCCATCCTGCTGATTCCTCGCGCTGTTATTTTTTCAAAGTAAACTCGGGCGCCGGCATCCTTTGCTCGATCGCGCAAATAGGAATCAAAGGCAACACGCGAATAGATAGCGAAGGGTTCATCGAGCTTCATGTGCAGATGCTTGCCCGCAGGTGAGTACATGTCCAACTCATCAACCGTGCGACCGACGGCGCCCAGCAAATGCGGCCACGCCTTTAGCGCTTTGGCAGTCACACCGCCACCGCAGGCTTTCGGTTCACCTTCAGGCCGGCCATCGAACAAGGCTACGCGTACCCCACCTTTCGCCAGTTGTTCAGCGGCGAAAGAGCCGGCCGGACCTGCTCCTACGATGAGTACATCAAAAACTTTCATAACTGAGGTTCAGCCTTCGCAGACTAAGATTCGAATGCTACACATCATAATGGCCTCTTCCGGCGATCCGCAATCAACGTTCATTTGCAAAGCGCGCAGTGATAGAATCGGATCGTTCCCTGAATAGGTCGTCCCTATATGATTTCTTCGCTCGCGTTCGAGCAAAGCGGCGGCTTATTCGTTTCCACGCGCTTTGGTGTCGCGGATTTCGGAAAGTGAGGGCCCGATGGGAAACGGCAGCGCCATAGTCTTCTCGGGCATTGCCCCCCACCCGCCGATAATGGTTCCCGAAGTCGGTGGTCGAGCCGTTGTCGAGGTGCGGGAGTCTATCGCCGCGATGGCGGAACTGACGCGGCGCATTGTTCGGAGCGGCGCGGAAACAGTCGTGCTCATCTCACCTCACGCCCCGCTCGACGCGCGCGCCTTTGTCGCCTATCACACACCCAAACTCTACGGAGATTTTGCAAACTTTCGCGCGCCCAGCGCGCGAATCGAATTTCTACTGGATGAAGACCTGCTCAACGCGATAACGCGAACCGCGGCTACATCCGATTACGAAGTCATGAAACTCGATGACTACATGCTCGACCACGGCACGGCCGTACCGCTTTATTTCCTTGAGCGGAATGGCTGGCGCGGTCGCGTAGTCGCGCTCGGCTACAGCTTTCTTTCCAATGAGGACCATTTAAGATTTGGCGCTTGCATTAGAAGGGCAGCCGATACGCTTGGCCGATCCGTTGCGGTTGTGGCCAGTGGTGATTTGAGCCACCGTCTGAAACCCGAAGCGCCGGCTGGTTACGATCCGGCGGCTCATGTTTTTGATGAAGAGGTGATTGATGCACTCGCGGACAACGCTCCGAATCGAATCATTGACATTGATCATGATCTGCGGCGAACGGCGGGAGAATGTGGCTATCGCTCGATGCTGGTTGCGCTGGGCGCTATTGAAGAGCTGCCGCCCGCCTGTGAAGTTTTGAATTATGAAGCGCCATTTGGAGTTGGCTATCTGGTAGCACAGCTGACGAATACGAAGGCAGCTACCAGAGACGAGCAAACGCATCATGCAGCAAACGCTGTCGCTGCTGGAGAAGACACCGAGCTCGCTGCGGAATTGCCGGCGCTCGCCCGTCGGGCCGTTGAAGCTTTCGTGCTTGCAGGAAAACAAATCACCCCGCCCGCGAAAGTATCCGCGCTTCTCTCTGCACGCGCCTCCTGCTTTGTATCGATTAAGACCGACACCGGAGATTTACGCGGCTGTATCGGAACGATTGAACCTGTAAAGGAAAACCTGGCCGACGAATTAATCACCAACGCAATTAACGCCGCCACCCGCGATCCGCGATTCGACCCAGTCTCGGCCGGCGAACTCGCTAAGTTGCGCTATTCCGTTGATATTCTCGCGGCGCCGGAGCCTACGACCTTTGAAGATCTTAATCCGAAGATTTACGGTGTGATTGTTGAAGATGAGACCGGAAAGCTACGCGGGTTGTTGTTGCCGGATATAACAGGAGTGGAAACAGCCACGCAGCAGGTGGAGATTGCCGCGCGCAAAGCAGGCATTGCGCCGGGTAAACCTCTAAAGCTTTCGCGCTTCCGGGTCGATCGTTTTAGCGAGCGGTAAAAACTAAACATCCAGGTTTCTGACGTCGAGTGCGTTGTCTTCGATGAATTTGCGCCGAGGCTCCACCGCGTCGCCCATTAAGACCGTAAACATCTGGTCGGTTTCGACCACGTCATCGATTCGAACCTCCAGCAGAGTACGCTTAGCGGGATCCATCGTTGTTTCCCAGAGTTGCTCCGGGTTCATTTCCCCAAGGCCCTTGTAACGCTGGATCGATAAGTCCTTCTTGGCCGCCGCCAGCACTTTTTCCAACAAGGCATCGCGAGTAGGTATCTCGTCACTCGTGCCATTCTCACCGATGATGAAGGGCGCGGCGAGCGTATCTTCCAAACTCTTAAATAAATCGACCGCTTTCTGAAATTCAACGAAGCTGGCAAAGTTCCAATCGATAGCCAGGTTCAGACCGGCGTTGGTAACGGTTTGAATTTTCCAGAGACCGTGCTCTTCGTCTTCCGTCAGTTCCGTCTTATAGCCTGCGGCATCCAGGGCGCCCTCGACTTTGAGCATTAGATCCTGGTCCTGGAAAATTGTGCGCAGCGTGGTACCCTCTTTGCGCAGCACTCCTTTCCTGCCGGCGAACGCGCCAAGCAGTGTGTCGAGCAAATGAGAATCCCCGCCAAGCCGGCGAGCCGCGCGCTCCGAGTAGTTTTTTAGATCCACCATCTTCTCCAGGGATTTAGCCAGTTCCTTTCCTTCAATTTCGTTTTTAGCCCCGACGACCTTTACCGTCATGTCAGCGGTCGCCATCCTCATCAGGTAGCGGATCATTGCTACTTCGTCTTTGATGTACTCTTCCTTCTTGCCTCGTTTGACCTTAAACAACGGCGGCTGGGCGATGTACACATATCCTTTCTCAATCAACTCCGCCATTTGGCGATAGAAGAAAGTTAGTAACAGCGTTCTGATATGTGAACCGTCGACGTCGGCGTCAGTCATCAGAATAATTTTGTGGTAACGGAGTTTGCTCGCGTCAAAATCTTCCTTCCCGATTCCGGTTCCGAGCGCCGTGATCAGCGCTTTGATTTCACTGTGGCCCAGCATTCTGTCAAAGCGAGCCTTCTCGACGTTCAGAATTTTACCCTTCAGCGGCAGTATCGCCTGGTTCTTACGGTCGCGCCCTTGCTTTGCCGATCCACCTGCCGAGTCGCCCTCAACAATGTAAATTTCTGAATTTGCCGGATCCTTTTCCTGACAGTCGGCGAGCTTTCCGGGCAACATCGACCCGCTTAGTGCGCCCTTTCGCACAATTTCGCGCGCTTTTCTAGCCGCTTCACGGGCCCGCGCTGCATCTACGGATTTACCAACAATCTTGCGCGCGACGGTGGGGTTCTGTTCCAGGTATTCAGTCAAACGCTCGTTGAGAAAAGACTCGACCGCGCCCTTCACATCAGAATTGAGCTTGCCTTTTGTCTGGCCTTCAAACTGAGGCTGCGGCAACTTCACGGAGATCACCGCGACCAAACCCTCCCGGACGTCATCTCCGGTGAGCGACCCTTTGAAGTTTTTCGCCAGGCCTGACGACTGCGCGTAAGCATTGACGGTTCTCGTAAACGCGGAGCGAAAACCCGAGAGGTGAGTTCCGCCGTCCACTGTGTTGATGTTGTTGGCGAACGAGTAGACCTTCTCGTCGTAACCGTCGTTGTATTGAATTGCCACTTCTATCGACAGGGCATCGCTTTCCTTCTCAAAGTAGAGCGGTTTGTCATGAAGCGTAGTCTTGTTCTTGTTGAGATGTTTGACAAACTCGGCAATGCCGCCCTTGTAGTAAAACTCGTGTGACCGCTCGGGTTCTTCGCGTTCATCTTTGATCGTGATGCGAATGCCCTTGTTGAGAAAAGCCTTTTCTCTCAAACGCTCCGAAAGTTTGTCGAAACTGAAAACTGTGTGATCAAAAATCTGCGCGTCCGGCTTAAAGGTGATCTTGGTGCCGCGTTTCCTGGTCTTGCCAGTCTGCTCCAGGCGGGCAACGGCAATCCCTCGCACATAGTCTTGTTCGTAGGTCTTTGAGTCGCGCCAAATCTCAAGGTGTAGCGTCTCGGAAAGGAAATTGACGACGGAAACTCCGACGCCGTGCAGCCCGCCGGAAACTTTGTAAGCGTTGGAGTCAAACTTCCCGCCGGCGTGGAGCTTTGTCATTACCACTTCCGCGGCCGACTTTTTCTCTTTCTTCATTTCGTCGACCGGAATCCCGCGACCGTTATCGATTACAGTGATCGAGTCGTCGAGATGGATCGTGACTTCCACCGTGTCGCAATATCCCGCAAGCGCCTCATCGATAGAATTGTCCACCACCTCGTAAACCAGGTGGTGCAGGCCGATCTCTCCTGTCGATCCGATGTACATTGCGGGCCGCTTGCGTACTGCCTCCCTGCCTTCCAGAACTGCGATAGAAGACGAGTCGTATGTCTGGTGCTTCTTGCCTGTTACTGTTGTTCCCGCTGTCGCCAATACGTTCTCCTTCATATACGTGAGCTCGAAAATAAATCTTTGTTAACTGTTCGTTCTGCTTCAGTCACACTGGTGTGAAACTACTGGACACTCTCAACCACCGTCGCTGCCGCTGAAAAAGAGTTTTCCTTCACTGCGGCTGATACGGTCTCGCCTTGCACAATCTCATGCACGTTCGCTTTGGAAAGGAACCCTTCGACGTGGCTTCTTTTCGACGTGGTAATGAATGTCTGAGTGCGGCCTTCAAGATACTCCAAGAGACGACTTATCCTTTTTTCATCCAACTCCGCGTCGACATCGTCGACCAGGAAAAGAGGATAATCATTATGCCAGGAATTATACACTGAAATTGCCGCTAAGTCCAATAGTAACAATGCACTACGCTGCTGTCCGGAACTGCCGTAAACGCGCATTTCCCGGCCTCCAAAATGAATGCCAAGGTCGTCTCGGTGGGGACCCACTAAGGCTCGCCCGGCCGCCACTTCTGCCTGCAGCCGGAGCTGTAAGCGTTCTCTCAAAAGGGCTTCGTAGTCATTCAGGTCGCCCTTGCTTTCGAGTGACGACGAGTAGCGAATCTGAAGCTCTGCGGGCTCAAACAGTGTTCGCTCGAGGGCAGTGTTTAGTCGTTCGGTATAGTCGATGCGAGCTTTATGAATCTCTGCGCCCAAAGTCGCGACTTGTTCATTCCAAGGCGCGACCAGGTTTTCGGTTTCCTGCAAACGAAGCTCACGCTCGGAGGAGTCCTGGAGAATGCGGTTCTTCTGTTTGATTACCTTGTTGTAGTCTGAAACAGTCTGCACGTAAACCGGCCTCAAGGAAGCGATGCCGCGATCAATGAAATGCCTTCTCGCTTCCGGCATCCCCCGCACGACTTCCAGTTGGTCCGTGGTAAAAGCGAACACCTGTAGCAGGCCAAGATATCTTGCTAGTTGTTCTCGCTTGCCGTTGACCCAGATCGACTTAGTGTTCTCTTTCAGCGTTATGAGCAAGTCTCTGTGGAGATCGTTTCCACTGGAAACCTGACCCGCGATAGACGCATTATCCTCCCCAAATCGGATCGATTCCTGGAGACGTTGTGTGCGAAAGGATTTGGTTCTGGAGAGAGTATGGATAGCTTCGAGCCAGTTGGTTTTGCCCTGACCGTTGTTACCGTGGATTATGTTCAGACCCGGTCCCCAAAAGATTTTGCCACTTAGATTTCTAAAATTGTTTACTTCGATAGCGTCGAGGATCATCGTGAGATTTTAGCATACGATTCGAGATCCCTATGCTGTTCGGCTTCCAGCTCGAATGAAAAGAAGCGCTCTTCTAAAACAAGAAGAGCGCTTCCATAACCACAACTACACTGGGTTGGCTATCCTAGAGTCGCATAGGCATTACTACGTATTTGTACTCATAATCACCGCCTTCGGCTGGTCGGAGCTGGGCTTGAGAGTTTCCGTCTTTAAATTCAAAGGCCACGGCGCCATCTCCAATCACATTCAGGAAGTCCTGAAGATACTGAGCATTGAAACCAATGTCTGTTTCCTCACCGTTGTAGTCGGTCTGAACAGTTTCGCGGGCTTCGCCTTCTTCCGCGTTCTGGGCGCTAATGACTAGCTGATTGGGCTCGAGATGAAAACGGATCGCATGCGAGCGCTCGTCGGCCATCAAGGCCACTCGCCTGATCGCTGAGTTCAACAGCGTGCTATCAAACTGAACCGATTTGTCATTGTTCTTTGGCATAACCATATCGTAGTTGGGAAACTGCCCGTAGAGCATGCGCGAAATCAAAAGTCGTGGGCCAACTTCGAAAAATATGTGATTGCCGTCCATTCCCAAACTAATATCACCTTCATAGCCGGCCGTAAGTTTTGTCAATTCTGCCAGCGTTTTCCGCGGAATCAAGGTGTCGATGGGGTCACTGCTGCCGTTTTTGGTAACTCCTTTTCGTTCTACGTAAGCCAGCCGATGACCATCAGTCGTAACCATCTTTGCGCCCGTGTCATCCAAAATAAACTTAGCCCCGGAGAGCGTGTAACGCGACTCTTCCTGCGTGATCGCGAAAATAGTCCTATCAACAAACGCCTTGATGATGCTGGCTGAAATCTTTGTGGGGGCTGATTTGAAGGAGGGCACCTCGGGAAAAGCATCGCGCGCAACACCAACCATCTTGAAGCGAGTCTTATCGCAAGTTACAGTGACCCAGTCGTTGTCTTCCTTCTTAAAACTTACCGGCGCGTCGGGCAGCAACCTGGCTATCTCAAAAAGCTTCCTCGCCTGGACGCAAATGGATCCGGGCGTGGAAATGTCTTCAGCATCCATGTCGCAGCGAATAGTTACATCCAGGTCTGTACCGGTGAGCCGAATCGTATTCTCGCCGACCGACTCAATAAGGATGTTAGAGAGGACCGGGATTGTGTTCTTTTTTTCCACCACTCCCTGGACGAAACCCAGTTCCTTCTGGAGGTTTTGCTTGCTGACAACGAATTGCATGTTCGACTCCTTAAGCTTGGCACCTTCACTCAAAGCCATAATAAACTCCTCTTTATTTTCTGCTTCTAACTAACACAAACATTTATCTGTTTCTAGTAGCAGTAGTAGGGCCTGTTGATTTGTGGAAAAACCTGATAACACCAACTAGAACGGTAGTGAACCCTTGTTCATAAGACGGAGGAATTCAATGCCGAATTACTTCGCCGCCTGTTGAAAACGTTTTCGTGGTAGCGATCATTCTATTCTCTAACAGGCTCGCTGCCAAACGCTTGTGGAATCTTCCGGGCAGCGCAGTATTTCAAGATTTTTGCAAGAAGCGACTAGGTATATCTCTGTGAAAATCTCTAGCTACTTTTGAAGCCCCTCTGATAGATCGAGTAGCAGCCTCTGCAGCCCTGCGTCCGCGACGGAGAGCGATTGGATCTTCTCGAACGAGTGAATAACGGTGGTGTGGTGTTTTCCCCCGAAGGCCCGGCCTATCTCCGGATAGCTATGTTTTGTTAACCTTTTGCAAAGATACATGGCGACCTGACGAGGAAAAGAGAACTGCCGAGAATTGTTTTTCGAGATCAGTTGATCCACCGTTAGTTTATAAGCCGCGGCAACTGCCTTCTGGATCTGCTCGATTGTAATAACCCCCGGCTCTCCTTCGCTTGCAATGTTTCGAATTGCATCCCGGGCAAGATCTTTGGAGATAGGAATCCCGCGCAACGATGAAATTGCCACCAGCCTGATCAAAGACCCTTCCAACTCTCTGACATTGTTCTTTACACGGCTGGCGATAAACAGCGCCACATCATCCGCAATGGCGAAGCCGATCGTTTCCGCCTTGCGCTTAAGAATCGCGACTTTCGTTTCCAAATCAGGAGGCTCGAGATCGGCAATGAGTCCCCACTCGAATCGGGAGTGTAACCTTTCTTCGAGAGTCGGGATCTCGCGAGGAGGACAGTCAGAGCTAATTACAATCTGCTTTTGTTGCTCATATAGCGTATTAAAAGTGTGGAAAAACTCCTCCTGAGTGCGTTCCTTGCCAGCCATAAACTGAATGTCGTCGATTAATAGCACATCAACCGAGCGATATTTTTCCCTGAAGCCCTGCGTCTTGTCATAGCGAATAGAATTTATCAGTTCATTCATGAAACGCTCGGAAGATAAATAGGAAACCTGCAGGTGCGGGTTGCGCTGCTTTATCGCGTGACCGCAAGCATGCATCAAATGGGTCTTGCCCAGTCCAACGCCTCCGTACAAGTAAAGTGGATTGTAGGTCTTCCCTGGAGACTCCGCGACGGCCAGCGATGCGGCGTGCGCAAACTGATTGCAAGAGCCAACCACGAAACTGTCGAACGTGTATTTTGAGTTGAGCGCGGGATCAAGGACGACTCGCCGCGCGGGCGCTAAGGCACTTCCTGCGCTTTGAGAAAAGGATTGAACGATGTCAACTGGAGCAGCAGTCAGGTTTGCAGGTTCGGCAGAGATTGTGCCTCGAGAGGAAATCTGCACGCTCGCTGCTTTGGGGACGTCCTCAGGCAGAACCCAGTCAACCGAATACCCACTCAAACTGAGCTCGCCAAGGGACTGGTCCATCAGGGTCGCATAATTAACCCTGACCCAATCCCGCACTACCTGATTGGGGGCTCGCAGACGGATAAGACGTCGCGCGTTGTCAATTCCTTCAAACCGAATGGGGTTGAACCACGTATCAAAACTCTCAGCCTGGAGTTTCGTCTTAATTGCACGAAGAACACGATCCCAGATGTTGTTTTCCACCAGACTCATCATCACCGACTCAATTGGATTTCAAAACAGGGACGGCTCGAAACGCAGATGGGCAGGCGGGATGAGAGCAGAACCCCCCTCGTGTCGCCCGATTTCCCGCCAACCCTTGCCCAGAGATTAGAGCCGCAAAAGACTTATTCACAGGGTTTTCCTCAGCTTTGTGGAAAAGCCCCAGTTCTTAAAGTAAAGCTTTAAGCTTATATTTATCAATCACTTACAAGGAGTGAGTTGAATATGGGCGGAGACTAACACACAGCTTCTGTCTTAGGCAAGAAAGCCGAAACATAAAACACGTTGGGTTGCTGGCGGCCCTAAAACGTGCAAAACAGGGCGATAAACCACAGGTTGATTACTGAGGAGAGACAGGTTGATTCCCCTTCACCATGTTTAATGGTCGCCCGACCCCGAACCCCAGTTTCAGGATCTTTCGCAAGCCGTTTGCCGATATCTTAGTAAGCAGGCCCCGAGCCCCTTTCTTGACAGAAGGTTTCGTGACGGCTAGTCTTACGGTTTTCTTTTCATGGGAGAATTCCAGCTATGTCTAAGCGAACTTTTCAGCCTAACAACCGGCGTCGAGCTAAAACGCATGGGTTCCGAACAAGGATGGCGACAAAGGCCGGCAGACTTGTTCTTAAGCGACGGCGCGCAAAAGGCCGTCGGCGTCTGACCCCTTCTCACTATTAATGTTTTGGTTCATGACGGCGTATCTACGCGCAAGCAGCGATTTCCAAAAGGTTTATCAGACGGGCAAGCGTTACGAAGGCGTATTGATGACCGCATTTGTCCTGCCCAACAATTTGTCCCACAACAGATTCGGCGTCACTGCTTCTCGCAAAGCCCTGGGCAATGCTGTTCAAAGGAATCGCGCGAAGCGATTGCTAAAGGAAACGTTTCGCTTAAAAAGATCGTCGCTATACGCTTTACTACAGAAATACGACTGGGTAATCAATGCGAAACGAAGGCTGCCCTCCCTCAAAGTGTCCGCAGCGGTCGAAGAATTTGAGAACCTGGTCTTAAGAGTGGCCAGAGAAGAGAGTAAGGGAAGAGAGTAAACCCAGACGGTTGGGTAAATAGGTACGTGAAGTTATTACTAATAGCATTTCTTCGATTCTATAAACTCGTCATTTCACCCTTTCTTCCACCTTCTTGCAGATTCTTTCCAACGTGTTCGCAATATGCCACTGAGGCGATTAGTCGATATGGCGCCCTGCGAGGAAGTGGCCTGGCGCTTCGCAGATTGCTGCGTTGTCACCCGTTCAATCCAGGTGGCTATGATCCTGTGAAATAGCAGACGGACAGAGGACCTGGGCCGCACCGCTTATTCGTGGCCGCTAAGCTAAATGCAACAAAAAAGACTAGTAATCGCGCTCCTGATCTCGACGGCAATACTTTTTTTGTGGAGCTATCTTCTTCCTGTTAAGCCACCCCAGCAGCCTGCCGCTTCACCCTCGTCCCAAGCTACTTCACAACAGACGGCCACGCCGACCGCGCCTATCGTTACGTCTACTCCGCTTCCCGCGGGTTCTCCCGGTGAGCCCTCTAATGCAGCGCCGCACCGCACCATTTTGATCAAGACGCCTCTCTACGAAGCGAAACTCGATAACCGCGGCGCCGAAGCAATCAGTTGGATCATAAAAAGGAACAAAGATAGCGGCCAGGACATTTACTCGGTGGCCGGAGATAAGAAGACTCACGTGCCCCTCGAGCTGGTGTCGCAGGAGGGTTTGAAGAGGGAACCGCGCGAGGCCCCACTCCAATTGACCACGGGTGACTCAACAATAGACCGTCTTTTGATTTCGACGAACTATTCGATAGACGGGATCGATGGTGGGACCGGCGATTCAGAGTTGACGCTGGGAACAGGCGAGAAGAAACGAATAACGTTTCTGCTAAAGGACGCGGCCACCGGCTTAGATGTCGCCAAAACGTTAGTGCTGGATGGGAATAGCTACATCGCTGAGCTGGAAGTCACGATTAAGCGCGGCGATCAGTTTGTTCCGCAGGCAAGAGTTAGAGTTGGACCAAGCATAGGTGATCAGGGCGTCAAACATTACACCTTTTACTCGGTAGCTCCGGAGGCTGTCGCTGCGGTAGGTGACAAAGTGGAGCGTCACCTGGCGCCCGCGATCAATGAAAACAAGAATAGTCCTGACCACCTGGTGATTCCGGGACCGGTGGACTGGGCAGGTGTTGGTGATACCTATTTTGCAATGGTCGTGGTTCCAGGCAGAAAACTGGAAGGACTTGAGCTTCAAACCACACAGTACGACCACTCCGCTAATGGAAAGCCCGAAAAGAGATATCTAATAACGGCTTGGGTTCCCATTCCCACAGATGGCGCGCGCTCGGCCGTTTACACGGGTCCGAAGGATCATTACCTGCTGACCGAGGCCAGCGGTAAGCTGAGAGCTGCTTTAGGACGCGATAGCGTCGATCTCGAAGGGCTCATCGATTACGGCTGGTTTAGCTGGATGTCGCGACCTCTCGCCGTGCCAATTCTTAGCTCGATCAAGTGGCTACAAAAGCTGACCGGTAGTTACGGCGTGGCCATTATCTTATTCACCATTGTCATTTACTCCTTGTTTTTTCCATTGAAGTGGCGCTCCTCCAAATCAATGAAAAAGGCGCAAAAGCTTGCGCCGCGCATGAAAGAACTCCAGGAAAAGATCAAGGGGATGAAGCAAAACGATCCCAGGCTGAAGGAGTTGCAGGTCGAGCAGTTGCGCTTGATGAAGGAAGGCAATCCTCTTGGTGGGTGTCTCCCCCTGCTCATTCAGATGCCTTTTCTCTTTGCTCTTTACCGGGCCATCACTATCTCGCTTGATTTTCGCCAGGCGAGTTTTCTTTGGCTTCCTGATCTCTCAGCCCCTGAACCGCATTTCATACACATCCTCCCGATCTTGATGGCTGCCACTATGATCGTTTTGCAATTGATCACTCCAGCGCCATCGGCAGATCCCTTGCAGCGAAGAATGATGGCGGTAGGCATGCCATTGTTCATGCTTTACGTTCTTTGGAGCGCCCCTTCGGGCCTGTTACTCTATTGGTTGGTGGGAAACATCGTAGGGTTTGCACAGCAGTTTCTGATTAACAAGTGGACAAAAACCGAAGGTGATGATGCGCCTCCTTCAGAGTCGCCAGGCAAGCAGTCTTCGAAGAAAAGGAATGGAACAAGCAAGCCCGCTCCCGCCTGATAGAAAGTTGACCGGGGAGTTTTTAACAAACCATGCAGGATACTTGTACTAATGCCGGCAGTTTCCTCGAGTCGCTGTTTCAAGGCGTGGGGCTCAATATCAAAGTTGCCCTTACCGAGAGCGCGACCGAGTGTTTACTCGATTTGAGTGGACCTGACGCCGAGTTGCTGCAGGTGGAGGGTGGAGAACTCTTGCAAGCGGTGCAGCACCTCGTAACCCAGGCCTTCGGAAGAATGCTCCCGGACGGCCAGCGGCTCGTTTGCGATGTTGAAGGGTTTCGTGCAACTCGTGAAGCGGAGTTACGCGCGATGGCCAATCTTGCGGCCGAGCGCGTACGCACTACGGGAGCGCCTTTTGTTTTTGGAGAAATGAACTCCAGTGAGCGACGAATTATTCACCTCACCCTCGCCAATTGCGAAGACCTCTTTACGGAATCAGTCGGAGACGGATCCGCACGTAAGCTCCGGGTTGCGCTAAAATCCTCTAAGTGCAGCCAAGGGTCGCTCGCGTGACAGTTCCTGCCGTTTCCAAGCGCA